>VYLK01000312.1_pt1 | contig 19403 bp, 19 predicted proteins | sample 5114321 | NCBI WGS metagenome assembly VYLK01 (sample SAMN12291792, study PRJNA351875) | freshwater metagenome | isolation source: freshwater lake | place: USA: Michigan, MSU2 Lake | collected 2011-08-16
CGGGAATATCCCACCGATTATGCTGGCAATCTCAGCCGGTGACACCAGCCCACCGGACATGAGCAAGGCCAAAGACTCTAGGCCAAAGCGGCCCAACGATGGGTAGCAGAGCACCGCTTGATGGACTCTCCTTTCAAATGACGGACCAATCGGGGCTCAGGTCAGGACCGGTATATTAATGATAGCACAAAGCGCAAAAATTCAGCACGCATCGGATAATCTGATGGAATTTTTCGAATTGCAATCAGCTCCGTGACTACAGTGCTGACTGGATTGTCTACCAGTTGCATTAGGCCCAGTTCGAGGGCCTGCTTCTTCAACGGCTCAGTTTGGGAAGTGTCAGTATAAAGATTTCGCTCAAAGCCAGTAGCTGTTGGCGCTTTCGACTTTATTATCAGCTTTCCATTTGCTCGACGATATTCGACGACCTTGCCATCGAGGCCGTTCCATCGTTTTGTAAATGAACTTGGCAAGTAGTGATGATTGATTGGTACCGACACGGCGAAATCCTGAAATCAAGTTTTCAAAATTGAGTTCGAAGCTAAGCGGCTGCCCGCATATCGCACTTGCTCTTAAGCCAGTTTTGTTTCCTCTGTAATAGTTATTGCCAACGGCAAAGCCAAAACAAACAAGAAGCTCTTTTCTCGTTGTTCATAAGGTGGCCTTTATGCCCCTTAATAAAGTGATCGTTCCAAAGTCAGTCGAAACAGAAATGAAGTTAGCCTTGGCGAAGGCTAAACTGAAACTTTGAAGGCTGTACTTAGAAATGCAAACCTAGCCACGGCAAAAATGCTGTTAGAGCCGGTCAAATCTATGCAAGGTCGTCTTTTACAACTCGCGCCCGAAATCTCGCGGGGCGGGTGCCCGTACAATCCCTACTTCGCCGCCGATTGCGTGGCCGTCATCGCGGTGCAGACTTCGCGCATTTTAGATACGCTGCCGGCGTTCAGACTTCTGCCATCAAGACCTGAATAGCCAGCGGTATCTTGGCAAGACTCAGCAAAACCGGTCCAACGGGTGGTGAGGTCTGCGCGGTAGGTGTCGCAATGAGCACGCATAGCGCGATTTCGGAGGGCGACCTTGTCAGCCGCTTCGCCGACCAGAAGATCGAAGTTGAGGCCGTCAAACTTGGCGTCGGCTGCTTGCAAGCAGCTGCGATAGGTTGCGTCCCGCTCTGGGGTGCTGGCGTGGCCTTGGTTGGTTTGGACACCAGCGAAAGCAAAACCGGCTGCCAAAGCAGCAGCGACGATAGCTGTGGCGACGATGACTGGTTTACGCATTCTCTTCACTCCAAATTGGGTCCCAGACCATGCCAACGGCGTTTGTGTCTGTTTGGGACAAGCCTATCTGGAGAAGCGATTCCCGTGCCACGCGAGTTTTGGCGGTTAGGCTGGGAACTTTCGAAGTCGCAGTGCGCGCCCCAACAACAGCGTACCAAGAATGCCCACGTTCATTGCCACATAGGCCAAAGCGCCAGAGCCAATCAGGCTGGGGAGAAGAAAAAGGATTAGGCCATCATTGCCGCCGGGGATCATCACGAGGCCAAAGGCCATCAGGAACCCGCCAAGCATGGCACCTCCACTGCCGCGCAGGCTGGGCAACTTTAGCTTGAAGGTCCCAGCGGCCAGTGTGGAAGTGACACCGCCGAGACAGGCGGCACCAACCAGCCAAGGCAACAAACCATCAGCCATATGCTGGGGGGCCGACACGATTGCTTGCGCAAAATCATGGATCGCAACGCTGTAATTCCAAGCTGGATGGATGGTGTACAGCAGACCGCCAATCACACCAATCGCGGCCATGGAGCCTGCTTTATTGGCCTTGCTCTTGCGGAGGAAGAGCCAGCCAAACAAGATCAAAAGGCCCAAAGCAAGACCCCAAAGCAGGGCAGGGCCTAAGCTGGGGGCGGACAACTCCGTGTTAGCCATTATGTTGGGCTGAACGGCGAGACCCGTAACGCCCAAAACCAGCGCGCCAAGCCACAAGCCCGGCAAGACAAACAAGTAGGACGTATCGCCGCTAACTATCTTGGTCAGCGTACCAAACACGCACGCCCCATTGAGCGCAGCACCTGCGCCGAACAAAAGGCCGCCCAAGGCAAGCATTGAGCTGGGCGTGATACTGGGAGCAAAATGGATGGGCAGGGCCGTGAACCACGCTATCGGCCATAAAACGACCATCGCACTGAGACTGGCCAATGCAAACCCGCCAAAGCGCCAAGCGCGCTTTCGCTCCAAAACTTCAATGACGGCCGCAACAGCACAAGTGGTTGAGCGGGGCACCAGAAAGCCCATCGCAAGAGCGCAAAGGACCAGCCCAATATCAAGTGCATTTGATGTCATGCCTCTTCCCCATTCCCATCTTGGCTTACGTACGGACCGGGGCAGGCGTTACAGCAACCAACAAGACAGCGCATGTAGAAATCGGTTGCACAGATTGGAAATTTGCTTTCACCCTTCCGTCAATAACACAAGCGGCCAAGGCGAGGTGACGGCTATGGAGAAAGGTCCAAACAGACGAGGGGCTTTGGGTTGGATGGCCAAAGGTCTCGCCGGAGGATTAGCGGGGAGCTCATCTGTGGCGCTGTCCGCCTGTGGCCCCAGAAAGCAAGTGCTGCGACCCAATTTGATCATCTGGCATGGCTTTCGCGGCGCCGAGAAAACCTCGCTTGAAAAGCTTGCCGCGATTTATTCAAGTCGCCTAAGGCCGGGCCAGCGCCCTGTGCGGGCAGTTGCAATCCCAAGTGACGCCATGGCTGACAAGATCTCAGCCTCTGTGCCCCGCGGCAAAGGCCCCGATCTCTTCGTTTTTGGCCATGACCGTTTGGGCGGCTGGGCCGAGGTGGGCGACACAATCACACCGCTTGACTTCTTCTTGGATGAGGCCGTGAAGTCTGCCTTCTTGCCCAATATGTTTGAGGCAGTGACCTATAAGAATGCAGTCTGGGCCCTGCCCTTCAATTACAAGTCCGCTGCACTGCTTTATAATAAAAAGCTGATTACAAAGCCGCCTGAGACCATCGAAGAGATGCAGGCAATGGCCGCTAAACATACCGACCAAGCCCGAGGGCGATTTGGCCTCGCCTATGCCTATGATGACTTCTTCTTCCATGCGGCTTTGATGAATGGGTATGGCGGAGGGGTTTTCGATCCATCCGGCAAATTGATGCTGGATGATGCACGCAACATTTCAGCCTCTAATTTGGTCCAGCATTGGCGGCGAGATCTTCGGATACTACCCGATGATCCAACTTCGTCGCTGGTTGCATCCTTGTTCAATACCGGCCGAGCGGCCATGATCTTCAACGGTCCATGGTTCTTAGGGGAAATCCCGACGGAGATCGACTTTGGTGCGGCCGTTCTGCCAAGGATCACAGCTGCCGCTAATCGTCCAATGGCGCCTTATATGGCGGTAGAAGCCATCTTTATGAGTGCAGGCACCCATGATCCTGCCGAAGCTTGGGCTTTTGCGAAATTCCTGACGAGCGTTGAAGCGGCAACAATCATGGCGGTTGAAGGTGGAGAATTGCCGACCCTTCGGGAAGTGTATGATGTGCCAGAGGTGGCCAAGAATCCAATCGCGCAGGCCTATAAGGCGCAAGCGCTTTCAGCGATCGCCATGCCTAATCTACCCGAGATGACGATGGTCTGGTCGCCAGCCGATAAGGCGATGAAGAGGGTTACTAAATTGGAGACGACCTCTGAAGCGGCGTGGAAAGATTGCCAGCGCGAGGTTCAAGCCGCTATCAATGCCCTCCACTCCGGCAAGGCGAGCTGACATTTATGAGATTTGATAGAAAGCAAATGCCCCTTGGGCAAACTCACCTTGGACTGTTCCGTTGTATGACTTCATTGGTCAGTTTGATCATTTTGGCTGTCGCACCACTTGCTGCTCAAGCTGATGGGTTTCGCGACCGCCTGCCAGAAGATGAGATCATCTATTTTCTTTTGCCCGATCGATTTGAGAACGGCGACCCGGGCAATGATCGGGGCGGACTAGAAGGAGATAGGGTTCAAACTGGCTTTGATCCCACGTCTAAGGCTTTCTATCATGGCGGCGATCTCAAAGGCCTAACCGATCGGCTGGACTATATTCAAAACCTTGGGGCGACAGCAATCTGGGTTGCGCCAATCTTTAAGAATAAGGCCGTGCAAGGCGCACCGGGCCAAGAAACTGCGGGCTATCATGGCTATTGGGTTACGGACTTTACCCAAGTGGACCCACATTTCGGTACCAATGCAGACTTCAAGGCTCTAGTCGCAGCGGCCCACAAGCGCGGCATGAAAGTCTATATGGACATCATCACCAACCATACAGCTGACGTTATCGCTTATGCTGAATGCCCCAACGGCGGCTGTCCCTATCGGTCTCGCGCGGACTTTCCTTACCAGCTGCGCGCGAAAGACGGTGCGGCCATCAATCCGGGTTTTGAAGGCGACAGTCTGCGAACACAGGCGAATTTCTCCAAACTCAACGAAACCGACTATGCCTATCAGGTGGTTGTGCCGCCCACGGAAACTCAGATCAAAGTTCCAGCATGGCTAAATGACCCCATTTATTATCATAATCGGGGCGACACGACCTATTGGAATGAGTCTGCGACCATGGGCGATTTTTCGGGCCTCGATGATCTGATGACAGAAAACCCGCGCGTTATTCAGGGCATGATTGACATCTATGGCAAGTGGATCGACGAGTTTGGCGTTGATGGATTTCGCATTGACACGGCACGCCACGTCAATCCAGAGTTTTGGCAGGCCTTTGTGCCAGCCATGCTGGCGCGCGCTAAAGCCAAGGGAATCGCGAATTTTCACATCTTCGCGGAGATCGGCAGCGTGGAGCTGGAGCCAGGCAAACTGGCTCTGCACACAAAAGTAGATGGCTTTCCGGCAACAATTGATTTTGCCTTTCGCCGCGCCGTTTTGGACACGGTTTCGGGCTCGGGCACCAACAAACTGTGGGAGCTCTTTTTCCAAGACCCACTTTACACGAACGGGGAAGCCACAGCCCGCCAGCAGCCGACCTTCATCTCTAGCCATGACCATGGACGCTTAGGCTTTTATATCCGAAAGGCCATGCCCGAGATTTCCGATTCAGAGTTGCTGGAGCGGGTGAAACTGGCCCACGCTCTGATGCTGACTTTGCGAGGCGTGCCAACGCTCTATGCCGGCGATGAGCAAGGTTTTGTCGGGGATGGCTGGGACAAAGATGCCCGTGAATCCCTATTCGCCTCTAAAGTTGCAGATTATAACGACAACCGCCTATTGGGCACTAATAACACCACCGCCCAAGCCAATTTTGACTTAAACCATCCCCTTTATCGCTATATCGCAGAGTTGGCGGCGCTGCGCCGGGCCCATCCAGCGCTACGGAGGGGCAAACAAAAAGTGCGCAATTATTCCGATGCCCCGGGATTGTTTGCTGTTTCGCGAATTGATCCGGCATCAGGGGAAGAAATCCTCTTGGTGTTCAATACCGCTCTGACCCCACTTAACGCCAATGTGGAACTGGGCACCACGGCGAAGTCCTTCACCCCGCTTTATGGCCAATGCCCAACAACTCTGCGCGCTGCGGGCTCCATTGCTGTCGCCTTGCCCCCACTTGGCCTTATAGCCTGCCAAGTAAACTGAAGCTCAGCCTTTAAACCCCCGGATCAGATCGACCAACGGCTGTTGGCTGACCTTGATGGTGCCAGTTGCCGGGCGGTCGAGATCAAAGATCGTGACTAGCGACAAGGTGAGCAACACAAATAGCAAGCCATTGCCAATACGCTGAACTAAGCTCGGCATCAGTTGCGAATAGCCCAGCACAAAGGCTGCAATGAAGGCATAACCGATCAACATCGCCTCAACGCTGGTTGGGACTTTAGCCAGATTGATGGCTTCACGCGCGCTGCCGACATCGATGACCTCGTTGACGCTGGCCATGACGGCAGGGCCCATGGGGGCTGAAGCAACGCTCTGGGTGGCGGCGATGCCGACGGTTGCAAGCTGGGTGCGTTGACGCTCCGCCTCAGCAGCCAAGGGTGGCTTGTCATGAAAGGGGGCTTGACCATAAGCCAAACGCGTCTTGGCATAGGCCTCTAACTGTTCCCGCAATTGGGTACGCACAGGCTCCGCGGCAAAGGCGGTGCGGATGTGCGCGGTGCCGATTGCGTTGGCTTCTTGCACCACCAAATCCCGACGCGCCTCATAACGGTCCAAGGCCATGCCGAAGGTAAAAGCAATTAGAAGGCCTAAGAGGGAAAAGACGCTGGAGAGAAGATAATCGACCCCTTCCGGCCCGTGATCAGAGACGGTGCCAGCGCGGCGACGCAACAACTGGCGCAGCTTCCGACCCAAGAATTCGAAAACGACCAGACTGACCAGCAAGATCAGGCACCATTGCCACAGCGGCTGATCTGCAATCAAGGATTCGAGCATTTCTAACATCTTCCCCAGCCCCTGATGCGCGTTGGCGGCTAACCTAAGCAAGTATCCGTTGAAGTTTGGAACCGGGTCAAGCCTTAGCAAGGCTGAATTGCGGTGGCGTCTGCGCGCTGTGAAAACTGACGCTGCAATGGTTGTCGAACGAGAGTGGTCACTTTAGCGTGATCGGACGGTTGCGCAGATAACCCGTCACATCTGGGGGAAGAGACATGGACACGCTACAAGCATCGATGACGAGCTTGGACTGGATCATCGTCATCGGCTATATGGTGGGTATCATCCTGTTGGGCTTGGTCGCCTCGCGTGGGCAGACAGACGCCAAGGACTATTTCCTCGCCTCCCGTTCCGCGACTTGGCCAACCATTGGCCTTGCCCTCATCGGTTCCAACATCTCTGCCACCACACTGATTGGTCTTGCAGGGGCTGCTTATACGATTGGCATTTCGGTGTTCAATTACGAGTGGATGGCCACCGTCATTCTGGCGATTTATTGTGTGTTTGTGCTGCCTGCCGTGCTGCGCAGCCAAGTTTACACGATGCCGGAGTTTCTCGAGCGGCGTTATTCCAGCTCGATCCGGCTTTATTTTTCAGGCCTGACGATTTTCCTCAATATTGTCGTAGATACCGCAGCGACCCTGTTTGGTGGCGCGATCCTCTTCAAACTCCTCTTCCCGGGTCTCCAATTGTGGGAGATTGCGGCCATTCTCGCGGTGACCGCAGGGCTTTACACGGCTTTAGGTGGACTGCGCGCCGTGATGGTGACCGAAGTGGTTCAGACGATCTTGTTGCTCGGCGCATCTGTCTTCATCGCCTATTTCTCGTTTGAAAAGGCTGGCGGCTGGCACACCGTGATGAGCCAAGTTGACCCGGAAAAACTCAGCCTAATTCGCCCCAATGACGACCAAGGCGTGCCGTGGTTTGGTCTGATTACAGGTGTGCCGCTTCTAGGCTTTTACTTCTGGTGCACCAACCAATTTATGGCCCAACGGGTGATGAGCGCTAAAACCCTTGATCACGGGCGTTGGGGTAGCTTGTTTGCCGGCGTCTTAAAGCTGCCAATCCTGTTCTTGATGGTGCTGCCCGGCACGGCGGCCATCCTGATTTATCCAAACTTGGCCAAAGGCGATATGGTCTATCCGACCCTTATCTTTGATCTTTTGCCGGTCGGGATTGTTGGGATCGTGATTGCAGGCTTCTTGGCCGCCATCATGTCGTCCATCGCCTCGACCTTCAATTCGGCCTCAACCCTTGTAACGATGGACTTCGCTCGCAAGATCGCGCCAAATTTAAGCCAGACAGCCTTGGTTCGGATCGGTCGAATAACCACCCTTGTCTTGATGGTGTTGGCCATTGCTTGGATCCCCGTCATCGAGAAACACGCAGACTCGCTCTGGCAATATATCCAAGCCGTGCTGGCCTATGCGGTGCCGCCGATCGTCGCGCTGTTTGTTTTAGGCCTGTTCTGGAAACGGGCAAACGCAACCGGGGCCAAGATTGGACTGACGTTAGGCACGCTGTGTGGCATCTATTTGTTCATCGCCATTGCGATGGAGAAATCCATCAACATGCACTTCTTGATTGCTGCCGTGGTGATTTTCGCGGTGGCATTAGTGGCAACGGTCTTAGGCTCGCTCCTCGCCCCTGAGCCAGAGCTCGCCCGGATTGAAACCTTGATGTGGCGCAAGGCTGACTATGATGCGGAGACCGAGCACCTGCGGACCCGCCCGCTCTGGCAGAATTATCGCATCCAAGCGGTCATATTGATTGGGATTACCGCAATATTGGTCTGGATCTGGCGCTAGTGGATCGTTGGGGTTTCGCGGCCCAGCCGGCCCCCCAGCACATCCTCTAAAACAGAGCGCAAGCCCCGCCAAGCATCAGCCACAATGGGTGAGCCTTCGCTTTCCAACTCGCTTATTGTGCGATCAGCAACGCCGAGGGCTTCATCGCCATGGGCATCGACTAATGCCCACGCAATACGGGTCAGACTGTCGACGGGAATTAGATTGAGACGCATGTGAGACCATCCTGTTCGATGATCTCACTTCAAGAAGCGTGCCAGCCAAATCTTTGATAAATTCAGCTATTTTGGTGATAGGCCTTGGAAATGGTAGGCAATTCGTGCCGCTTATGCGGCACGAATGGTCAATTGGACGGGCCTAGAGCGCATCCTCGGAAGAGCGCTTTTGCAGCATGCGATCAAACATCGACCACACACCCTCTTCGCCGTGCCAATCGCCCTTGGTGGCACCTTTTGAGTATTCGGTCGCGCGCGCCTCAAAGAAGTTGGCATGCTCAACGCCGTTCAACATGGGGCTGAGCCAAGGCAATGGATGCTCAGTCACGCCATAGACGGTGGGTAGTTCCAGTTGCGACAAGCGCCAATCGGCGATGTAGCGGATATAGGCTTTGATATCTTCTGGAACCATGCCTTGAACAGGGCCCATTTCGAAAGCGAGATCGATGAACTTGTCTTCGAGCTTTACCACGGTTTTGCAGCAATCGACGATATCGTCCTTGACCGAAGGCGACAGCTTGCCGGTTTCGCGGGCATAGGTGTGGAACAATTTGACCATGCCTTCGCAATGCAAGCTTTCATCACGAACCGACCACGAAACGATCTGGCCCATGCCTTTCATCTTGTTGAAGCGCGGGAAGTTCATCAGCATGGCAAAAGACGCGAACAGCTGGAGGCCTTCGGTAAAGCCGCCAAACATCGCCAAGGTGCGCAACACGTCTTCTTCGGTGTCGACCCCAAAGTCCTGCATATAGGTGTGCTTGTCCCGCATCGCTTCATATTCCATGAAGGCCGAGAATTCGGAATCGGGCATACCAATCGTCTCAAGCAGAAGCGCGTAAGCGGCGATATGCACGGTCTCGATGTTGGAGAAGGCCGACAACATCATCTTGACTTCGGTCGGCTTAAAGACGCGGGCGTAACGCTCCATATAATTGTCGTTCACTTCCACATCCGATTGGGTGAAGAAGCGGAAAATCTGGGTCAGCAAATTGCGCTCATTGTCGTTCAGACGGGTCGCCCAGTCTTTGCAATCTTCGCCCAATGGCACTTCTTCCGGCAACCAGTGAACTTGCTGCTGGCGCTTCCAGAACTCATAGGCCCAAGGATAACGGAATGGCTTGTAACTATGAGATGGTGTGACCAACCCGACGCCCGTACCATTATCACCAAATGCCATTGATCGCCCCTATATCGTGTGTGTTTCGTGCTGCTTGCCCCTACATATAGATCGGAGCTTGGTTAAGGCTAGCTTAACAACATCGCGCAAACACGAAACAATGATTCCCCGTTTCTGGCGACTTGTTCACAGACTTTTCTGCAAAATCACCACATCGAGGTAACGGCCAAATTTGTGGCCCACATCGCGGAGAACGCCGACATCCTCAAACCCCATTGCCCGATGCAGACCGATGGAGGCAAGATTGCCACTGTCGCCAATGACGGCCAGCATTTGAGCATAGCCGTTCTCGGTGCAGCGGGCGATCAATTCGGCCAGAAGCGCCCGGCCTACGCCGTGACCAACCGCTTCCGGCGCGAGGTAAATGGAATCCTCCACCGTGCAATTATAGGCTGGCCGCTCACGAAACGCTCCGGCATAGGCATAGCCGATCACGCCCCCATCCTCGCCACAGGCCACCAACCACGGACTGCCGCGTGTGGCAATTTTGGTCATGCGGGCTTGGATTTCGGCTAATTCAGGGGGCTCCAGCTCAAAGGTGCCCGTGCCTGTTTTGACATGGTGCGCATAGATTGCTTGAATGGCGGGAGAGTCCTCTAACGTGGCAGGTCGAAGTGAATAGTGCATTACAAGAGACTGCCACAAACAAGCCCGTGGGTGCAATCACGGCGCGACGTGGCAAACTCATTTTATTGACACTCCTAGCCTGCTTGACTTGGGTTCTCTTAAATCTCGGCCTTGTGGTGGCGGCTTGGATGCGGTCTTACTACGCCCCGATTGAGCCTGTGCCTCAGGCTGCTTCAATCGATCTTCGATCCGACAAAGCGGCACTTGGGCGCACGATAACAATCATCGCCACGAAGCCTACCCCGTCGAAGGGCGACTTTATTGGCCATTTATGGCTGGAATGGCCGGAGACACCGCCGTTGGCTCGGCCCGGGTCACGCGAAAGCGGCTATTATGCGCAGGATCAGATCCAAGCGATCAAGGCGATGGCTGCCGCACTTATTCTGCCTTGGGGTACGGTGACGGGGCAAGACTTCGTGCCGGGCCTGATGAAAGCCGATGATGGCTGGTGGCGGCATTTACAGGTGCATGTTCGTGTCGATGAAGCACGCTATCAGGCCGCACTCGCGGTAGATCGTCGCTGGCGCTCTGAGAACCGCTATCGCCTGCGGCCCAGCATGATCGGGCCACATAACGGCAGGACCTTTGCCTGTCAGGACTATGTGTTTGATGTTGCCGCCACTTTGGGTCTCGACACCGCCAAACGCAGCTGGACCGAGTTTCCGATGGGATCGTTCTTGCGCTTTGCGCGGATTAATAAGATCGCAATTGCTGGACAAGCAAACGGGCCCGCCCGTTGAAGGCAGGCCCGCTTTAGTGACTTGTAGGGCTAGTCGCCTATTGGCAGGCCAGACACTCGTCATAATTTGTCGGCGCGCTGCTTTCCATATCAACCACATCCTCGCCCTTATTGGCCGAGCCCGCGATTTGGGCGCGCTGGATGGACTTGGAACGGCAGTAATACAGGCTCTTGATGCCCTTTTCCCAAGCCGACCAATGCAGCATGTGTAGGTCCCACTTATCAACATCGCCGGGAATAAAGACGTTGAGGCTTTGGCCTTGGCAGATATAGGGCGTGCGGTCAGCTGCCAGTTCAATCACCCAGCGCTGATCTAGTTCAAAGGCGGTCTTGTAGACCGACTTCTCCAGCTCTGTCAGGCACTCGAGATGCTGGACCGAACCTTCATTCTCAAGGATCGACGTCCAAGTCGCATCATTATTGAGGCCCTTGGTATCCAATAGCTTCTCAAGATACGGATTCTTCACCGAGAAGGACCCCGAAAGGGTCTTATGGGTGTAGATATTGGCTGGAATTGGCTCAATGCCCGCGCTGGTGCCACCGCAAATGATCGAGATCGAAGCGGTTGGGGCAATCGCCAGCTTATGGGTAAAGCGGGCCATCACGCCTTGTTCGGCCGCGTCTGGGCAAGGTCCACGCTCTTGAGCCAGCTTCACCGAAGCCGCGTCTGCTGCTTGGCGCACCTGCTTGAAGATCCGCATATTCCAGCTCTTCGCCATAGCGCTTTCAAACGGAACACCTTGGGCTTGCAAGAAGGAATGTAGGCCCATGATACCCAAACCGACCGACCGCTCGCGGAAGGCCGAATAGGTTGCGCGTTCCATCTCATCGGGCGCGCGCTGGATGAAGTCTTCCAACACATTGTCGAGGAAACGGAAAATGTCCTCGATAAAGTTTGGATCGTCCTTCCACTCCATATAGGTCTCGGCATTGAGCGAAGAGAGACAACACACGGCTGTGCGGTCCTTGCCCAAATGGTCTTTGCCGGTGTGCAACATGATTTCGCTGCAGAGGTTTGACTGACGGACCTTAAAGCCCAGCTTGCGCTGGTGGGCTGGCATGGCTTTGTTGACGGTGTCGACGAACAGCAAATAAGGCTCGCCCGTTTGCAGGCGCAGATCCAAGATTTTCTGCCAGATTTTGCGCGCCTTGACGGTACGCACGACATCATTGGTCTTGGGGCTGATCAGGTCGAAGTCACCATCGCTGCGCACGGCTTCCATGAAGTCGTCGGTGATGTTGATGCCGTGATGCAAGTTCAAGCTCTTGCGGTTGAAATCGCCCGAGGGCTTGCGGATTTCAAGGAACTCTTCGATCTCAGGATGGTGCACGTCGAGATAAACAGCCGCCGAGCCGCGACGCAGAGAACCTTGCGAGATTGCCAACGTCAAGGAATCCATCACGCGAATGAAGGGGATGATGCCGCTGGTGTGGCCATTGGCCCCGATCTTTTCACCGATGGAGCGCACGCCGCCCCAATAGGTACCGATGCCACCGCCATTTGACGCGAGCCAGACGTTCTCGTTCCAAGACTGCACGATGCCATCAAGGCTGTCGTCCACTGAATTCAAGAAGCACGAAATCGGTAAGCCACGCTCTGCTCCGCCGTTTGACAGGACTGGCGTTGCCGGCATGAACCACAATCTGGAGATATAATCATAAAGGCGCTGGGCGTGGGCGATATCGTCAGCATAGGCGGTCGCGACGCGGGCAAACATGTCCTGATAGCTTTCGCCTTGCAGCAAATAGCGATCTTCCAAGGTGGTCTTGCCGAAATCGGTCAATAGCGCATCACGCGACCGATCGACTTTAACGCTTTCTACGATCCGAAGCTGAACGGCCTTAGGCTTGCCACGATGGACTGCACGGCGCGCCAGTGCCGGTGCTGCGCTGGCGACAGCTTCAATGGCATTAGCGGTGGCTGCATCATTCCCGTTCATTCTTCCTGCTCCCAAATCGTTACGCGGCCTGTCAGCCGTTCAGAACACCCGATTCCCCAGCCTTTGAACAGCCCCTAATGTGGCGGTGCACACAAGTTCGTTCGCGCAACTCACATCTTTGCGCAGAGTGGGATGATTCGGCGTTCTGCCTAGAAGTTGCGCCCGCCCCCTGAGCAAGACACCATATATAGTGGATGTGGCTTAGTGCGGCGGTCAATGGGGAATTTCACGCAAAATGTATTTTTCAGTTAAAGAGTGATTAACGCAGCCAGACAGCCGGTAGGGATTCTTCATGAAGATGAAGAGGATTCTTGCGATTCCAGTCGCTTTATTGGGGTGTCACCTGCCCTTAGGGCTGGGTGACGGAGGGAAAGGCATCCACAATTGGTTGCAGCCACGCATCCAGCGTTTCCCAGCCTGATTCGTCGGTCATCAGTCCCAAGCGGACAATCACCAAATCCTTAGAGGGAATCACCCCAATCCACTGACCCTGAAAGCCATGTGCCTCAAACGAATCATAAGGGCCATTCTTCAAGGTGCCCTGCTTATTGGGCAGGCTCAGCCACCAATGGGCACCATAGCCGGGTGTTCCCTCTGCGGTGGTTGGCGTCCGCAAGAAATCGACATAGCCCTCTGGCAAGATGCGTTTGCCGTCCCAGACCCCATCCCGCAGATGGAGCAGGCCATAGCGAGCCCAATCTTGCGCGGTCGCATGCATCAAGGAGGATGCATAGAAATTTCCCGCCAGATCAAATTCTGCGGCCACATTGTTCATACCAAGGGGTCGGAAAAGCCGATCATACATGAAATTACGGTAGCCCTCGGCCCCGGTCGGATCCTTCAGGTTTCGCGGTGACACCGCCCGGGCAACCGCAGCTGAAACCAAATTCGTGGTGCCAGAGGAATAGCGCCACTTCTCACCTGGCTTAAACTCTGTCGGGCGATCGGTCACATAAGCCACGATGTTCTCTCGACCCGGGCCAAACAACATTTTGGCCGCATCATTAGAGACGGGATCCGCATAGCCATCTTCCCGCCAGCGCAGCCCATCACTCATATGCAAGGCCTGCCGGATGGTGATGTCGCGGCGGGGATCGCCATCATCCCATAAGGGATCGTTCAAGGGTTGATCGAGTTTAAGCTTACCATCCAACAGGGCGATGCCAACAAGGCTAGCGGTCACGCTTTTGGCCATGGACCAAGAAACCAGCTTCGATTTCTCATCAAAACCGGTTGAATAACGTTCAGCAACCACCCGTCCGCCTTGAACAATGATAACGGCACGCGTTTGACCCATGGGGGAGTCAGAGCGACTGAATGCTTCGTCAAACTGGGCTTTGATCACCCGCGCTGCCGCTTCAGGCGCTTCCCCCTTCGGCCAAGCTTCAGTCGGAAAAGGCACGCCCTTTGGCTGGGGCGGCAGAGGCACCAAAGGGGCCTTAGCATAGGCTGCCATTTGCGCCTTTTGGCCGTCTTGAGCAACCACATAAGTGCCCAAGCCAGCGGCGACAGCCGCGCAAACAGCAAGGCCAAGCCAGACTGGACGGGAAAGGGTTGGAAAGTTTCTGCTGGGACGCATGGCGCGGCGCATCATAAGCCTCTAGATGAATTGGACAGACCGGATTAGGCTGGTCTCTAACGACTCTCTTTATAAGGTTCTATGGCCTGTGCGCAAACTGCCTTCTTTTTCCACGATCGTTGGCATCGTCCTTGTTGCCATATTCGTCATCGTGCTGGCGGTTGGCTATCAGGCCCGCAAGTACGGCGAGATCGGTGCCGGCTTTATCGCCAGACAAATGTGTAGCTGCCTTTATGTTCAAAACCGGGATGAGAAGGCTTGCCGCATCGAAATTGGCCCTCAGATTGATGGCGCACAAATTGTTTATATGGATGAGCGGGTGATCGTGAATTTCTCCGGCCTCAACCAAGCCGAAGCGCGCCTAAAGCCCGGCTATGGCTGCAATGTGCAGACATTTGTTGGCACCATGCCTGCTGCGGTTCTGAAAGACCCTGAAAGCAACTAGGTTCGCCGAAGCGGTGTAGCCGAAATAGACAATCGAAGGAGAGTCAGATGATCGTAACAACGACTGATTTTGTAGAAGGCCGGAAAGTCACCCATTATCTGGGCGTCGTCGCAGGCGAGGCCGTGATTGGGGCCAATGTATTTCGCGACTTGTTTGCCGGTATTCGCGACGTGATCGGTGGTCGCAGTGGTGCTTACGAGAAGACCCTACGCGAAGCGCGCCAAGTCGCGATTGATGAATTGATGCTTGAGGCGCAAGCTTTGGGCGCTGACGCTGTTGTCGGGGTGTCGATCGACTTTGAAGGCGGCGTCCACCAAGGAACGATGATGATGGTGGCAGCCAGCGGCACCGCCGTCCGCCTTGGATAAGGGGTGTGACATCCTCCCCCTATCTGGTCGCGATTAGCGGCGGTTCCGGCTCAGGCAAAACAACAACGGCTGCGCAATTGGTCGGGCTATTGCGGCCATTGAAAGCGCAGATTGTCTCGCAAGACGACTATTATAAGGATAGCCGCTCTCTTCCGGGCTTTGATCCCGCCACTTATGACTTTGATACGCCAGATGCTCGCGATCACGTCTTGCTGGAGCAGCATCTAAAGGCGATCAAAGCAGGCGAGGCCGTAGATGTGCCCATTTATGATTTCACCATCCACGGCAGGCGTGAAACCACCCACAAGCTACCAGCCTGCGACGTGGTGATTTTGGAGGGCACGCACGCCTTATGTGACAGTGCCATTTATAATTTGTGCGATCTAAAGGTCTTTGTAGACACACCGTCCGATATCCGGTTGCTGCGCCGTCTGCTGCGCGATATTCACGAGCGGGGGCGGACACCTGAAACAGTTGCTGCCCAATATCTGTCCTCCGTTCGCCCCGCTTATGAACGCTGGACGGGGCCCAGCCGAATGAATGCAGACATGATCGTCTCAGGCGGAACCGGCGTACAAGGTGCGCAATCTGAAACCGCCTTTGGTGCAGCGGCCCAAATTGCGGCTGCTATTCGTAAAGCCTTGGGTTTACCGGCTCTTTGATGGGCAATCAGCCCCTTGGCCTATAGGTTTCATCTGACGCCAGACTTGGAAGTCGTCCAAGCTTGATTCAAGGCGATAATGATCCGCCATCCAGCGATCAGCCGTAGGGTCCTCGCGTAGAAATGCCATGCCTTCGGTCTGGATTGACTTCTGGCCTTTGAATTGTTCGCGTTGAGAAATCAAAATCGTGGGTGCGAAACATTGAATATCTTCTAAATACTCACGACGGACGCGGGCCAATTGTTCCTTGGCCGCATCTGCGGTCTCTCGGTTCTGTCCTTGGACTATGAGGCCCGGGACCATCCACATAGAATAATGGCGGGCACCAAAGCTGCGCCCTTGCTGCGCCAAAACAAGAAAGCTGTTCTGCGGCACGGTCGATAGGATCATAATGCGGTTTGAGGGCGGCTCGGCGCGGATCAAGTGAAGCAAATTCTCTGAAACCGGTGTCGCGCCTTCTTTAATGACAGTCCGCAAAGGACTGACCACCATTGAGAAAAAGAAGCCCAAAAGCCCAAGTCGAACTAACAGGCTGTCTAGCTTAGGCATCGGCTCATCCCGCGTGACCCAAAGTGTTAAAATAAGGACACAAGCACCTTTTAAGGCGATGTAGTGATAGAAAAACCCCTTCATCTGGCCGATGATGATAACCAAAAATAACAAGCTAAGGCCGAGGAGCCCTAAAATGATCGGCCTGCGCTCCTTCAATCGGACAGCAAGGATCAAGGGCACCAGTAAAAATTGGGCTGGACCAATGATTTGAAGAAATGCCTGCTCAGGCGGCAGCCGCGACCGTACGCCAAACGCATCGTAGGACATGGCCGCCACTGGCACGATCTCTGCCAAAAAATCGGGCGCTAAGAGAACGACCAGAAGGGCGTATGCGATCGCTAAGGCACCCAGAACAAGGGTTTCTGGCCGAAATGGGCTCCACTTTTTGCCCAAGCGCAGCGCAAGGACAACTTCGACGGCAATCGGAATGAGGACAAAATAGTGCTTTAGCGCAAAGCCGTAAGCGCTAAAGCACGCGATGCTGACGGCGAGACCGAGTGATACGGGTAATTGTGCATCACGCCGTAGCGCCAAAACCAGCCACAAGAGACTTGCAATCAATGCCGATTGTTCACGTTGGCCGACATCGGCAACCGCCACCCACAGGACAGCGACTAAAAAACCCACCAGAGCGAAGCCGCGCTCTGATTTGGATAGAATCCCGTCAAGGCCCTTTGCAAACATCCATAATGCAATGAGGCTGCTCAGGTGAGCCAACGTCATAGCTGCGACATGGGCCCCGACACCAAGTACATCCCCAATCCACACACTGGGTATCGCGGCCCAGAACCAAAGCGGAGGATTGAGGTCAATGACGTCTCGGTAAAGCGTTTTGCCCTCGAGTACGCCGCCTGCAATAAAATATCGCCAAGCAATATCTGCTGCAGGCGACAGAGCCACCGCAGAAATCAGGCTAGCAAGCCAAATAAGGGCCAGGCACCCCGCAAGAACGATAGGCTTGTCGAGGTAATCCGAAAGCTTTTGTTGCGACATAGGGGCTCAGATACGCTCAAACGAACTAAGAAAGCCCCGTTCATAAAGTGATCAGTTTAATATTTCACTGATCACAAGAACTTCACGATCGCTTCAGTCATCTTCTTGGCGTCGGCGAACAACATCATGGTGTTGTCGCGGAAGAAGAGTTCGTTCTCGACGCCCGCATAGCCTGAACCCATGCCGCGTTTAATGAACAAAACAGTCTTCGCCTTTTCGACATCCAAGATCGGCATCCCAAAGATCGGGCTTTGCGGATCGGTCTTGGCCGACGGATTGGTGACGTCATTGGCACCGATGATATAGGCAACATCAGCTTGACCAAATTCCGAGTTGATGTCTTCGAGTTCAAAGACTTCATCATAAGGCACTTGGGCTTCTGCCAATAGCACGTTCATATGGCCCGGCATGCGGCCTGCGACCGGATGGATGGCATATTTAACCTCCACCCCTTCAGCTTTCAGTTTATCAGCCATTTCTTTAAGGGCGTGCTGGGCTTGAGCCACCGCCATGCCATAGCCTGGCACGATGATGACACGCTCGGCATTCTTCATGATGAAGGCTGCGTCTTCGGCGCTACCCTGCTTAACGGGACGCGTTTCGACCTTACCGCCACCAGCGGCAGCACCATCAGCGGCACCAAAACCGCCCAAGATGACCGAGATGAAGCTACGGTTCATGCCCTTACACATGATGTAAGACAGGATCGCGCCGGACGAGCCGACCAATGCCCCGGTGATGATCAGCGCATTATTCTCAAGCGTGAAGCCCAATGCAGCTGCGGCCCAACCAGAGTAAGAGTTGAGCATGGAGACCACGACAGGCATGTCTGCGCCGCCGATGGGGATAATCAAAGTCACGCCCAATAAGAAGGACAAGGCCACCAGTGCCCAGAAGGCCCAGAGTGCTGCGCCTTGTGTTGCGATCAATACCCCGATCAGTGCGATAATGCCGACAAGGATCAGAATGTTCAAAAGGTGGCGAGCTGGCAGAATGATGGGTGCGCCACTCATATTGCCGTTCAATTTCGCAAACGCGATCAACGACCCCGTAAAGGTGATCGAGCCAATCGCAATACCGAGGCCCATTTCGACCAAAGAAGCGGTTTTGATGCCGCCGCCTTCAGCCGCAATATGGAAAGCCTCGGGGCTATACATCGCTGCGCCTGCGATCAAAACTGCGGCTAGACCGACCAACGAGTGAAACGCAGCCACCAATTGCGGCATGCTGGTCATGGCGATCTTGCGAGCAAGCACCGCGCCAACACCGCCGCCAATAGCGGTTGCTGCAAGGATCAGGCCAATGGTCGTGACGTCAAGCTTGACCGCCAAGAGCGTTGTGACGACCGAAATCGCCATGCCGACCATGCCGTAAGTATTGCCTTGACGGCTGGTTTCAGGGCTGGAGAGACCGCGCAGGGCCAGAATGAACAAGACACCTGAGACAAGATAAAGAAGGGCTGCAATCGATGGGGTCATCTTAGTGGCCGCCCTTTCCAGGAGCTGTACGCTCCTTCTTCTTATACATCGCCAACATCCGCTGGGTCACAAGGAACCCGCCGAAAATGTTGACGGCGGCCAGTGCCACGGCGAGCGCGCCCATGCCACGTGACACCCAAGTTGCACCATCAGCCCCGCCATCTGGCAGCGTCGCTGCAGCTGCGATCAAAGCGCCGACAACGACGACCGAGGAAATGGCGTTGGTAACGGCCATCAAAGGCGTGTGGAGGGCGGGAGTCACGCTCCACACCACATAATAACCAACAAAAATCGCCAACACGAAAATGGCGAGGCGGAAAACGGTGGGATCAACGGCTTCCATGTTCAATCCTCATGCTGCTGTCAGGGAGGGGTGCACGACCGCGCCATCGCGG
>VYLK01000567.1_pt1 | contig 19374 bp, 18 predicted proteins | sample 5114321 | NCBI WGS metagenome assembly VYLK01 (sample SAMN12291792, study PRJNA351875) | freshwater metagenome | isolation source: freshwater lake | place: USA: Michigan, MSU2 Lake | collected 2011-08-16
TTAGAGGACCCGACTTTTTTGTAGTATTGGGAACAACTAGAAACCAAAACCGGAAAAGTTGGGTAGTATGGCAAGAAGAGGGAAAATATCCTAATGTGATTATAGAAATCCTCTTTTGAAAGTACCGCTAAGACTGATAGGGAAGAAAAGAAAGAAATTTATCAAAATACATTTAGGACTCCTGATTATTTCTGGCTTGCCCTGAGCTAAGTCGAAGGGTTTGACCCCTATAGTTTAGAGTTTGAAGGATATACGTTAATTAGGGGAAAATATCAACCGATTGAACCCAATCAGCAAGGCTTGCCCTGAGCCAGGCCGAAGGGTTGGTTATGGAGTGAAGAATTGGGCTTATATTTAGGGATATACGCCGATAAATTGCGTTATTTTAGTCCTAAAGGTCAGTTAATCCCAACACCTGAGGAAGCCGCTCTTCTGGAGAAACAGGCCAAAGAATCTGAACGTCAACAAAAAGAACTGGCTTTACAACAAAAAGAACATGAAAGACAACAAAAAGAACTGGCTTTACAAAAAATTGAGCAATTAACGGCAAGATTAAGAGAATTAGGCATTAATCCCGATGAAACCCTGTAGGACTGCCAGTGTTGCACCCTCACCTCTCATCGGGAAAATCAAAATTAACCCTTTTTCCTAACTCTAGAAGCCAAGGCACCCAAACCTAACCCCAATAGGCCGACAACAGCACTAGGCTCAGGGATGAGTTGTATGCTCCAGCCTGATTGATTAAATGGTTCTTCCAGACCACCTAGGTCATTCGTAAGAGGAGGATTCGTTATAGTTTGAGAAAGGTAAGAGGTAAAAATCGTCGGGTCGCCAACCACCCCAACAGCAGGACCAAAGGCAATATACTCAGTCGCTCCACCACTACCGAAAAGTACAAAATCCATGGATGCACCACTAAAACTAGCCGTAGCAGGAACCCCACTACCTGTGGATTGATTACTGTAGGAATCGACAAAAGTGTTGCCAGGCTGCCATTCAAAAGGATCGCTGTCGAGGTCAACTCCATTGTATGTGAGATCACTAAATCCATTGATAGTGATAATACCCCCGGGCCCGAGGTCACCTGTGAGTGTTCCAGTGACAACTATTGGGGTTGTTGGGCCACCGTGGGTATAGCTGAAGCTGAACTTGGCAGCTTCGGCAGGATAGGCTAGGGTAGTTAAACCGATGGCGGTAGCGGCAACAGCTACAGAGGTTTTTAAGGACATACAAAACAAAGAAAAAAACATTATTAGTTGCGTAAAGTACCATAGGGGGGGGGAATGTCAAGTATTTTCCAGAAAATTAATATAATTTAATTAATTACGGAGGATTAGTCAGATCCTAACCCTGATCATGTTTGAACAGGGACATCTCGTCTGAGGTGCTAACTTATACCACTTTTGTAATTAAAATTCAATAGATTAAATATTAATTTTTGTAAAGAAAAGCCTGAGCAGTTACTCCGAAAGCTCTTTACCATTTGTTACAAAATATGGCAAGATATTTATCGAATTGTGTCAAAACCCAGAGTAAATACTCACTTGGGTGACATTTTCTGATACAAAACAGAAACATATATATCTAAATACCTTAAACAAAGGGCGATCGTCATCAGATGACGAAAATCACTTCATACCAGACTCAGCAATCCTAAGGAGAACCATCATATATGTTCACTCACGTCAAGTCCACCATTCGTCATATAGTTCCTGACGCGTTGAATGGTCGATCGCTGGTCAAGGTGGTCTATGTCGTGCTAGAACCTCAGTACCAAAGTGCGCTGAGTAGTGCGGTCAGGGAAATCAACGCTAACAACCCGAAACTAGCGATCGAAATTAGTGGTTATTTAATCGAAGAACTGCGCGATGGGGAAAACTATCGCAATTTTCAAGAGGATGTAGCCAAAGCTAATATTTTCATCGCTTCTCTTATCTTTATCGAAGATTTAGCCGATAAAGTTGTGGCCGCTGTCAGTCCCCATCGGGATCAATTAGACGCTGCGATCGTCTTTCCCTCTATGCCCCAGGTAATGCGCTTAAATAAATTAGGCAGCTTTTCTATGGCTCAATTGGGACAGTCTAAGAGTGTCATCGCTAATTTTATGAAAAAGCGCAGGGAAAACTCCGGCGCTGGTTTCCAAGACGCGATGTTAAAGTTATTGCGAACCTTACCGCAAGTCCTGAAATACCTCCCCATGGAAAAAGCTCAGGACGCACGCAACTTTATGTTAAGTTTCCAGTATTGGCTAGGGGGTTCGGCAGAAAATTTAGAGAACTTCCTGTTAATGTTGGCTGATAAGTACGTCTTTGATAACAAGGATGACAGTGTAGTTTACAAGGAACCGGTAGTTTATCCAGATATGGGTATCTGGCATCCTTTATCCATGAAAATGTGGTCGGATGTCAAAGAATACTTCGCTTGGTACAATAACCGCAGTGATATTGCCGATGACCTAAAAGACCCCTTGGCTCCCTGTGTTGGCTTAATTTTACAGAGAACTCACCTCGTTACTGGGGATGACGCTCATTATGTCGCTCTCGTGCAGGAATTCGAGTCTATGGGTGCGCGAGTGCTTCCTGTTTTTGCCGGGGGATTAGACTTTTCTAAACCGGTAGAAGAATATTTCTGGGATAAAAGCTTAAAAGGAGTGGCAGCGGTTGCCATCGTTGACACGGTAATTTCCCTGACGGGATTTGCTTTAGTGGGAGGTCCAGCGCGACAAGACCATCCAAAAGCGATAGAATCCTTAAAACGTCTCAATCGTCCCTATATGTGCGCGTTACCGCTGGTTTTCCAAACCACTCAGGAATGGGAAGAAAGCGATTTGGGGTTACACCCGATTCAAGTGGCGCTACAGATTGCTATTCCCGAATTAGACGGTGCGATCGAACCTATTATATTATCGGGCCGGGATGGGGCCACGGGTAAAGCGATCGCCTTACAGGATCGGGTAGAAGCGATCGCTCAACGGGCGCTAAAATGGGCTACCCTAAGAAAGAAACCGAAACTGAATAAAAAAGTCGCCATCACTGTCTTTAGTTTCCCCCCCGATAAAGGGAATGTGGGAACCGCAGCCTATCTAGATGTGTTCGGTTCCATCTATGAGGTGATGAAAGCGTTACAGAATAATGGTTATGACTTGCAGGACTTACCCGCATCTCCCCAAGAACTGATGGCAGCGGTAATCCATGATGCCACCGCACAGTACCATAGTCCGGAGCTAAATATCGCCTATCGGATGTCCGTACCGGAATATGAACGCTTAACCCCCTATTCCGTCCGTTTAGAGGAAAATTGGGGACCACCACCTGGACACCTCAACAGTGATGGACAAAATCTTTTAATCTACGGGAAAGAGTTCGGTAACGTTTTTATTGGGGTTCAACCCACCTTCGGTTATGAAGGGGATCCGATGCGTCTGCTCTTTTCTCGTTCTGCTAGTCCCCACCACGGTTTTGCAGCCTACTATACCTATCTCAATCAAGTCTGGAAAGCAGACGCGGTTCTCCATTTTGGCACCCACGGTTCCCTAGAATTTATGCCGGGGAAACAGATGGGAATGTCTGGGGAATGCTACCCGGATAACCTCATCGGGATGATTCCCAACCTCTACTATTATGCCGCTAATAACCCCAGCGAAGCGACGATCGCTAAACGTCGTAGTTATGCGGAAACTATCTCCTATCTCACTCCCCCCGCAGAAAATGCCGGACTCTACAAAGGGTTAAAGGAATTAAGCGAGTTGATCGGTTCCTACCAAACCCTGAAGGATAGTGGGCGTGGGGTGCAAATTGTCAATACCATTGTCGATAAATGTTTATTGGTCAATCTTGACAAAGATATAAGTTTACCTGATGGTGACACCGCCGATCTCAGTCAAGAGGAACGGGATCATATCGTCGGTTCGGTCTATCGTAAGCTGATGGAAATTGAGTCGCGCTTGCTTCCTTGCGGACTGCACGTTATTGGGAAACCCCCCTCGGCGCTGGAAGCGGTGGCAACTTTGGTCAATATTGCCAGTTTAGACCGGGAAGAGGACGATTTACTCTCCTTACCCCGGATTATTGCCAACAGCATCGGCCGGGATCTAGAGGAAGTTTATCGTAATAGCGATCGAGGTGTGTTAGAAGATGGGTCACTACTGCAAAACATCACCCTCGCGACTCGCGCTGCCGTTTCCGCTTTAGTCGAGTCTCAAACCGACGCAGAAGGTCGGGTATCAATGCTTTCTAAGCTGAATTTCTTGAATATAGGCAAGAAATCCCCTTGGATCGAAACTTTACAAGAAATGGGTTATCCAAAAGTTGATCCGGTGGCATTAAAACCCCTGTTTGAATACCTAGAATTCTGTTTAGAACAGATTTGTGCCGATAATGAATTAGGGGCGCTATTAAAAGCATTGGAAGGGGAATACGTTCTTCCTGGACCGGGTGGCGACCCCATCCGTAACCCCGGAGTTTTACCGACGGGTAAAAATATCCACGCTTTAGATCCCCAGTCTATTCCGACCCTAGCGGCGGTAAAATCAGCTAAAATCGTGGTGGATCGTCTGTTGGAACGGCAAAGGCTGGATAATGGCGGTAAATATCCGGAAACCATCGCTTGTGTTCTCTGGGGAACGGATAATATCAAAACTTATGGGGAATCCCTAGCACAAATTCTCTGGATGGTGGGGGTTCGTCCCCTTCCCGATGCTTTGGGACGGGTGAATAAATTGGAATTGATTCCCCTTGAGGAGTTAGGAAGACCGCGCATTGATGTGGTGGTCAACTGTTCTGGTGTTTTCCGGGATTTATTTATCAATCAGATGAACTTGCTTGACCAAGGGGTAAAAATGGCCGCGGAAGCAAACGAACCGATAGAGGTGAATTATGTCCGCAAACACGCTATTGAACAAGCAAAAGAAATGGGTTTAACGGTTCGACAGGCAGCCACCCGCATCTTTTCTAATGCTTCCGGTTCCTATTCTTCTAACATCAATCTCGCGGTAGAAAATAGCAGTTGGGAAGACGAAAAAGAGTTACAGAATATGTATCTCAACCGCAAGGGTTTTGCTTTCGATTCTGATAATCCCGGGATGATGGCCGATAATCGTCAGTTGTTTGAAGCATCCTTAAAAACTGCGGAAGCGACTTTCCAAAATTTGGATTCTAGCGAGATTAGTTTAACCGATGTTTCCCACTATTTCGACTCGGATCCGACGAAAGTTGTGGCTAGTTTACGCGATGATGGCAAAAAACCGGCGGCCTATATTGCTGATACTACTACGGCTAATGCTCAGGTGCGTACTTTGTCGGAAACCGTGCGCTTGGATACCCGCACCAAGTTACTTAATCCCAAATGGTATGAGGGAATGTTGAGTCACGGTTATGAGGGGGTCCGAGAATTATCGAAGCGTTTGGTTAATACTATGGGTTGGTCGGCAACTGCTGACGCGGTGGATAATTGGGTGTATGAAGATGTCAACACCACCTTTATTCAAGATGAGGAGATGTGTCAGCGTCTGATGAATCTCAATCCCAATTCTTTCCGCAAGATGGTGGGAACACTGCTAGAAGTTAATGGTCGCGGTTATTGGGAAACTTCTCAAGAGAATTTAGACCGCTTACAGGAACTTTATCAGGAAGTGGAGGACCGTATCGAAGGAATCGAGTAGAATAGATAGATAAGACTTGAGAGACTGGCTAATGGCTGGTCTCTTGAGTTTTCAAAAAAGATGAAAAATAACTTTTGGGGGTTAATCTGGTCTAGTTTTAACGAAATTCAAGGGGTTTTACTCGGTCTTCTTGGATTTTTAGGAGGTATTGCTTTAATTCGTTATCCATTCAATACTTCTATTCCTCTAGATCTAGTAATTATTGTCAGTTTCTTCACCCTACTGTTTATAGCCACTTTGTTAAGTGCTGTTAACACGCTTCTTAGACAGAAGCAAAAATTAGAGGCTGAAGTTAAGCAACTTCAGGAGGTAAACCAAAATTTAGAAAATATTATTAAACAGGGAATTACTCCCAGGATTTTGAGGTCTCAAAAGCAAGGAAATAATAATATTTTATGCCTTCTTGATTCCTCTAGTCTGTTTACGATCGAGTTACTTGTCTCTTTTTATTATACCGATGAAGATGGGTTTGAAAGATTAATAGGAGAGGGTTTTGTTGAATATATTAATCCAAAGGACGGCAAGATACACGCGATCATTGACAAACCTCAAACAATCTATCAGGTAATTCTAGATCGATTGGCGAGTAACGATTTAAAAATTATTCAAGAAACCAGAGTCAGACCTGGCGTTCTTAGAAAACATAGTTCACCATAGAGGAAAATATGGAAAATGTAGCCGAAAAACCCATTTTATCTCCTAAAGGAACCTTTCCAGCCACTGTCGTTAAGGTTATTGATGACTATAAATTAGTGATCAATAGAGGTGAAATTAGTGGAATTCGAGAAGGTCAAAGAATGTTAGTTTACAATACCAGCGAAGAGGAAATAAAAGATCTTCAGACTGGTGAGTCTTTAGGCTATCTTGACTTAGTGAGAGGGACGGGGACAATTACTTTTGTTCAAGAAAAAATATCAATTTTACAATCGGATAGAACTAATAATAAAGGCTCTAGATTGCTGGAGTTGTTGCTTAAAGAACAAGAAACCCCGTCCGATTTGATAAGAAAATTCTTAACAAGAGCCGTAGGAGCGAATTCTAAGAACGATAAAAAGCCAATATCCGAGCTAATAAATCGTGAATTGTTAAATAAACTGCTAGTACGGGAATTATCCGAAACGTTACCTTTTGAAAACCCTCAAATTGGCGACTCGGTTAGACCTATTTAGACCTATCAATGGAACAATCAATATTACAATACTTTTTATCTCTTAAATATCCGATTTCAATTTATCCCGAAGAAGAAGACGGATACACGGCACTAATTCCAGATTTACCCGGATGTATGAGTCAGGGTGAAACTTTAGAAGAGGTAATTGCCAATATTGAAGAAGCAAGCGAATTTGGATAGAGACAGTTTATTTGAGTGGTAAAAAAGCAATTACTTTGCCTTCTAAAAGATGAATAAATATCCCCGTAAATTGTTGCGGGGATGCTGATTTTTCAAGCATTATTGACCTTCTGACCTCTAAGAGCCGAAAATAAACAGAGACGACCTAAACCCAAGATTGCCGGTGAGAAGGTTTCCTGACTGGGGGCTTCTAGATGGCAGCCTGCAAATTCTTGCTGAATTTCTGTTAAGAAATAGGGCCAAATACTCAAGAAAAAATTACCGCTAAAAATTATTTTATCGATATCTTCAATACTTTTTTGCTGTTTTTCTAACAAATCATTAACTTTCTGTCTTAAATTATCTAGATATGGTGCAATCACCTTCTTATTTAAATCGGTGCGACTGACCGTCCAAGTATGACCGGCTAGAGAGGAGGTAAATTCGCTTTCTTCTTGCAGGATTAATTTGGTTAATCTAGCGGCTGCCAGTAAAGATTTTTTTAAGGGATTAGTATCGGTGAGATCGGAGGGAGAAAGCGGCAAAAAAGAACGCCAGAGAGGATAAATTAACTGAGAGAGTATGGCCTGTTCATAGGTGTTTTCCCCGTAGTTAAAATGGCTTAGAGCAATTGCTGGACGGGATAAAGAGCAAGTTTGCGGTGGGACTTCCAGCAGCGCTAAAGTGGTAGTCTCTCGTTTGCCTTCGACAACAAGTAGGGTTTGGGTTTGGGGTTGGTTGCTAGTGGGAATATAGGCCAGAGCAGTAGCGATCGCTGTTTCCAGACTAGAGAGGCAATCGGGGGGTATTAGTTGCGCTGTGAGAAGGGCTTTTTTTAGGTCATCCGTGGGGGTTTCCCCGTCATCGGTGATAATAATAGCTTCTAATCGCTCTAGGGCTTCCCAGAGCCAAGAATCGGTGCTAAAATCCCGATTAGATAGCCAGCTAATTAGATATTCATCGATCAATCCTTGGCTTTCCCGAAAAAAGACGATTTTCACCCCTGGTGGTTGTACCTCAATTCCCAGGGACCAACGGACAACTTCAGGGGTTCGATCGGGGGATAATAAAGGAAAAAGAAGCGCTTTGGCCGATTCTAAATGTTGACGAGTGGCGATAATTGTCTCGGAAGTAACTTCTTGCGGGTTAACTAGAGATGAAATCACCTTGGCAAGAATCCGATCGATCTCGGTCAGTAGGGAGGAAAAATCCTGTTTATCGGTCACTAGATAAATAAAAATACCCACAACTGTCTATTGTAGAATCACTCACTTAAAACGAACAAAATTTAAATATTAAACCATGGAAGAAAAACGCTATCCTGCGGAAAAATCAGCAGAGATTCAAAAATTACTGGATACAGCCACCTTATTGGTCGGTTTACCCCCTGAAACCATCGATCAAGTTACTTCTCATGCTGTCACCCGCACTCATCCCGCTAATCGGGCAATTCTATTAGAAAATGATTGGGGTGGTTCGGTTTACTTTATTCTGGATGGTTGGGTGAAAATTCGTACTTACAATACGGATGGCAAAGAAGTCACCTTAAATATCGTCGGTAAAGGGGAAATAGTCGGAGAAATGGCCGCTTTAGAAGAATCTCCCCGCTCTACTGATGCTATCACCCTAACCACGGCCACAATTAGCAGTATTCCCGCCCAAGATTTTGTTAATCTGCTCAAATCGGAGCCTTTAGCGGGAATTCGTCTTTCCCAGTTAATGGCCAAGCGTTTGCGTCAGCTTAACCGACGTTTACGTTTGCGCGAGGCTGATAGTCTTTCCAGAGTGGCCGATACTTTACTCTTTTTGGCCGAAGGTCAAGGAGAAAAAAGCGGTCAGGGTGCGATAATTCCTAATTTACCTCACCGGGAATTGAGTAGTATTAGTGGACTGGCCCGGGAAACCGTGACCCGATCCTTGACCAAATTGGAGAAAAAAGGCCTGATTCAACGAGAGCAGGAATCTCTCTGTATTCCCGATCTGGCCGCTTTAGAAAAAGCGATCACCTAAATTCAGTTATCAGTTATCAGTTATCAGTTATCATACTAAATCCAGTTATTAAAGACTGATTATCTATTCCTCCTTTTGCCTTTTGCCTTTTGCCTATTGCCTATTGCCTATCTTCACTAGGAAATTTATTTTGCACGACTACTTATGACTGAAAAATTAACCGGTTTTGGAGTGGTGCTGGTGACAACGGCCAGCGAAACGGAAGCGGAACACCTGGCGATCGCCTTACTGAACGATCGCCTGGCCGCTTGTGTCAGTATTTACCCGATTCGTTCCATTTATCGTTGGCAGGGACAGATTGAAAACGAGAGCGAATGGCAATTAGCGATTAAAACCGATTTAAAGCAGTTTGAGCAGTTATCGGCGAAGATACAGGAACTTCATACCTATGCCGTCCCGGAAATCATCGCTTTACCGATTGTGGCGGGTTCACAGACCTATTTAGACTGGTTAGCCTCCCATACCGGTGGGGTGTCAGAATAGACCAATCGGCCACTTGAGCGAAAAAAATCTATATAATTCTTAATAAACTATCTCAGGAAGCGCAAAAAGTTTTAATCTAGATGCTGATTAAATGTTTAAACATCTGGTTTTAAGACCGATCGCCTCCACGATTGGAGAACTCAGCACATCGTCAAGGGAGATAGTTAAAATCCAATGAGTCTTAAGGCAAGCGGTGGCAGCTCCTTAGCGCGTCCCCAACTCTATCAAACCGTCCCGGTATCTGCCATTACCCAAGCAGAACAACAAGACCGCTTTCTCGATAAACCCGAACTCAACGAACTGATCGCCTACTTCCAATCGGGGAGCAAGCGTTTAGATATTGCCCAAACCCTCACCCGGAACTCCGATCTGATCGTCTCGCGGGCAGCTAACCGGATTTTTACCGGTGGTTCCCCCATGGCTTACCTAGAAAAACCCCCCGTGGAAGAATTGGCCCTGGTGGGTGCGGGTAAAGTGATCAACGTCCAGGAAGGGATGAAATTAGGAACCGTTACCTACGCTGAAAGCGGGTCTGGTGGCGGTGGTGGCTTCCTCGGTGGCTTAAAGGGGATTTTCGCCTCTAGCGGCCCGATTCCCCCGGGATTCCGACCGATTAACGTCTCTCGTTACGGTCCGAGCAATATGCAGAAGTCCCTCCGGGATTTATCCTGGTTCCTGCGTTATATTACATACGCGATCGTGGCCGGTGATACCAGTATCCTGATCGTTAATACCCGCGGTTTAAGGGAAGTTCTCGAAAATGCCTGTTCTATTGATGCCACCATCGTGGCCCTACAGGAAATGCGGGCTGCTTCGATCGAGTATTTCCAAAGAGACAAGGATGCGGTCACTTTAATCAGTGACTATTTCAATATCCTACTAGGGGAATTAAAAGCCCCCACCCCCGCTAATAAACTGCGTCAGCGTCCCAGTAGTGACCAACAGGGTTTAAGTCTTCCCCAAAGCTACTACAATGGGGCCGAAAAACGGCAAAAGTTTGTCATGAAAACCGGTTTATCGGAGTCGGAAAAATCTTCGATTATCAAGGCCGCCTACAGACAAATTTTTGAACGGGACATCACCCGCGCCTATAGTCAGTCCATTTCTGACCTAGAATCGAAGGTGAAAAACGGCGACATCTCGATGAAAGAATTCGTCCGTCGTCTTGGTAAATCGCCTCTCTACCGTAAACAGTTCTTTGAACCTTTTATCAATAGTCGCGCTCTAGAATTGGCTTTCCGTCATTTCCTCGGTCGCGGTCCTTCCTCCCGGGAAGAAGTGCAGAAATACTTCTCGATCGTCTCTAGCGGCGGTTTAGGGGCGTTAATCGATGCTTTAGTGGATTCTCAGGAGTATTCCGACTATTTCGGCGAAGAAACCGTTCCCTATCTCCGGGGTTTGGGTGCAGAAGCACAGGAATGTCGTAACTGGGGGATGCAGATCGACCTGTTTAACTACAGCGCACCTTTCCGCAAAGTTCCCCAATTTATCACCACCTTCGCTAAATACGATCGCCCCTTACCGGATCAGCACGTTTACGGTTCCGGAAATGACCCCTTAGAAATCCAATTTGGGGCAATTTTCCCGAAAGAAACCCGCGAACCTAGTTCTAGTCCCGCTCCCTTCAGTAAGGATACCAAACGTATCCTCATCCACCGCGGACCGGCGACTAATAACCAAAATAGCAACCCGGGCGCCCGAGGTGAATTCCCCGGTACTTTGGGACCGAAAGTTTTCCGTCTCAATAACGAGTTACCCGGTTCTAGCAATGGGGTAAGCGTTAAATTTGGCGAAAGTTCCACCCAAAGAGTGATTTTAGCGGCTTATCGTCAGGTTTTCGGTCGAATGCCCTACGAAGGTCAGCGTTTATCCGTGGCCGAGATTAAGTTAGAAAATGGCGATATTACTCTACGCGAGTTTATCAAAACCCTAGCTAAATCCGAGACTTTCCGGAAAATCTACTGGACTCCTCTCTATGTGGTGAAAGCGATCGAATATATTCACCGTCGTCTGCTCGGTCGTCCCACCTACGGTCGTCAGGAAATGAATCAATACTTCGATATCTGCTCGAAAAAAGGCTTCTATGCTTTAATCGATGCCCTTATCGATAGTCCTGAATATACGGAAGCTTTTGGCGAAGATACGGTTCCCTACGAGCGCTATCTAACTCCCCAAGGGATGCAGTTACGGATGGTGCGTTTGGGTAATCTCCGGGAAGATATCGGCCAAAGAGTTGATAAAGAGGAAACCCCGCGCTTTATTGAATTGGGTACACCTTCGGTCTCGATTCGCACTGAACCGGATATTCAATCCCGTGTCGGTCAAGGTGTCACGGTTCAACGGGAACAAACTAAGGTCTTTAAACTGTTAACTAATCTCGATAAAGTTGCCGTACAAAATACTGTACGCGCTGCCTATCGTCAGATTTTTGAACGGGATCTCGAACCCTATATCATCAATGCCGAATTTACCGCTTTAGAGAGTAAATTAAGCAATGCTGAGATCACGGTGAAAGAGTTTATTGAGGGTTTAGGTGGTTCGGATCTTTACCTGAAAGAATTCTATGCTCCCTATCCGAATACGAAAGTAATTGAATTGGGAACCAAGCACTTCTTAGGTCGCGCTCCCTTGAATCAAAAAGAAATCCAGAAATATAACCAAATTCTGGCAACTCAGGGATTAAAGGCCTTTATTGGTGCCATGGTTAATAGCATGGAGTACCTACAATTATTTGGTGAAGATACGGTTCCCTATCGTCGTTTCCCAACTCTACCGGCTGCTAATTTCCCCAATACGGAACGCTTATACAATAAGCTGACTAAACAGGATAGTGAACTGGTTGTTCCTAGTTTTAAACCAGTAGTTAAGGTCGGTGGTTAGTTAGTCCTTGAAGTTAGTTAATTTAGCTCGTGTTCAACACGAGCTTTTTTCGGGACAAATTACTGGCCAAAATTTATTATCGTCAATCTAGGGGGTAACAATGAGCCAAATTAAAGTTAAAAACTTCGGTCCAATTAAAGCGGGTTTACTAGAAAATGATGGTTTTATCGACGTTCGGAAAGTAACGATTTTTATCGGTAATCAAGGAACTGGAAAAAGTAGCATTGCTAAATTAATATCAACATTAAGCTGGTTGGAAAAAACTCTATATCGTGGGGATTTAGAGGAAAAATATGTAACTAAATATAATCGTTTTGTTAAATCTTTTTGTCAATACCACAATTTAACCAATTACTTTTTAGCCGAAACCCAAATTGAATACAATGGAGATGTTTATCGAATTAGTTTTGAAAATGCTAAATTATCGATCGAGCGTACTGATAATTCAAAGTATCGAGTACCAAAAATTATGTATGTACCAGCAGAGCGAAACTTTTTGAGTGCAGTAAGATGGCCAGAAAAACTCAAAGGACTGCCAGAATCATTATATACTTTCTGGGAAGAATTGGATCGCTCACAACAGGAATTATCTGGCAGTTTGACTTTGCCAGTAGGTGAGGTTAAATTGGAATTTGATAAACTCAATAGACTGGCCAAGATTGTGGGTAGTGATTATCAACTAAATCTATCAGAAGCTTCCAGTGGTTTTCAGTCTTTTGTTCCTTTATTTCTCGTTTCTCGAAATATTGCTTTATCGATTAATCGAACTCAAGAAACTTCCCGCAATGAACTCAGTGGAGAGGAGCAAAAAAGATTAAAAATGGAAATCGAGAAAATTCTCTCTAATGATAATCTTTCCGATAACCTAAAAAAGACGGCACTGGAAGTGTTATCTTCTAAATACCGCAATGAGTGTTTTGTAAATATTGTGGAAGAAATCGAGCAGAATCTATTTCCCCAATCTCAGAGAAAGATTTTATATAAATTATTTGAATTTGCCAATTTAACCCAGGGAAATAAACTAATTTTAACTACTCATAGTCCTTATATTATCAACGATCTAACCCTAGCTATCAAAGCAGATAAAGTTATCAAAAAAATCCTATCATCAGCGATTTCTAACGCCGATTATCTCCAAGAAAAGCTCAACCAAATTGTCCCGAAAGCCTCTTGTATAGCGGCAGAAGATGCTATTGTATATGAATTAACAGAGCAAGGAGAAATCCGAGAACTTGCTACATATAATGGTTTACCTTCTGATGAAAATTATCTCAATCTTTCCCTGGGAGAGACAAATCAGCTTTTTGATGATTTACTAGAAATCGAAGAACAGTTATGAAGATAAATTTCTTTGATAAAAAATGTCAGAGTCAAACCCATCGGCATGAATTTGGAATTTGTGATCCGCCATTTCCCCCAGAAACTCCCGCTTATTTAGATACAGAAAATCCCAGTGATTGGATTGCTATTGTGGAAAACTCTCAAGAAATTGAAGTGACATTTACCGCTATTGATAAATGTATTGAAATTAGAAAAGTCGATGGTAGTGGTATGGATAAACGCTGTGATGGAATGCTGACCTATGCTAATTGTTTGATTTTTGTAGAATTAAAAGAACGAAAGGGGAAAAATTCGGGGTGGGTAGGAGACGGAGAAGAGCAACTAAGAAACACAATTCGGGTATTTATTGAAAATCATGGTATAGAGGATTATTCGTCTAGAAAAGCCTACATTGCTAATAACAAAAAGCCTACCTTTCAGACTTCACAAACGGAGAGGATGGAAAAATTTCGCCAAGAAACTGGGTTTAGATTAATCATTCAAAATATCATCAAAATTTACTGATTTAATTCTCTTTGATTCGGTGGCTCTGAAGATATTGATTTTCTAGAGTGTAGAGATATCCTAGTTTGATGTTGAATCTCACCCGGCCTCCCGCCTTCGTTATCTCAATATCCCAAAGCTAACCCATCAGACCGAGGTTCGCAAGCGGCTAGGAAAATTCCTTGTTTTTGCAGGATAATTTGACCCTTGCCACATTAAAATTCTAGAAACTAGCAGAATGAGAGCCTCTTGATTAAGAAAATATCCCGTAGAGGCTGTTAAAGAGTTACTGTTTTCTTGTCAGTTAAATTTTGTTAAGATAATGCCCAAAAACTACAATTTATGGTAGAAAAAGAGGTAAGTCGAAACCGAGTTTGATTTTTGCTTACTCTAAATCAGAAAGGGCATTGGGCAAGATTAGCTAACTATCCCTTTTTTGCCTCTTCCAGGTCATGATAATGCTGATAAGCGCCGATTTCGGGGTTAAAGGGAGCGATTTCTTCAGTTACAGTTAATCCCAAACCTTCTAACATTGCTTGTAGGACAGAATCGGGGGCCAGACGCAGGTAATCGGGATTAATTTCTAGGGCTACATGACGATTACCGAGGTGATAGGCCGCTTTGAGGAGTAAATCGATTGAAGAGGCGGTAATAGTGATAACTGGTTCGGGTTTAGCGATAATTTGCACAATTTCGCCGTTTTCTCCCCGCAGGAAATCGCGATCCTGTAGAATGGTGCCGCGGGGTAAACGAAAACAGAGGGAAAAACCTTCGGGACTGTCGAGACGATAACGGCTGCGGGTGCGTTCTTCGGCCGTAAGTAGAAGGCTAAAAACCACCGTTTCTGGGGGAGGTGAACTAGCGGTATGACGGGGGGGTAAGCGCTCGGTAAAAGTTAACATGATATTGGTCAATGGGAAAAAACATTCTTATTGTAGCCCTGACTCCAGCTTGACCCGAAAAACTGAGGAACTTTTTCTATTTATTTTCCCGCTGCAGACGAATCATCTCATTTTGCACCTGTCGTCTCAAGTTATCATCGCTACTAATCCGGTTAGTAATGGCGTTAAATTGAGCGGCGGTGAAGCCATTATCTTGGACAATCTTTTTTGAGTTATTACAATAATCGACGGCAATTCTTTGGGCATTAGTGGGAAGATTATTAAAGCTTTCCCGTTGGTTACAGGTGATTGCTGGAGGAATTGTGCCTAAAATTTGCGAAATTGCCTGATAAGCTTGTTTTCTTTGGGTTTCGATCAACAAAACTGCGGTTGCATAACGTTTAATTTGGTCAGCAGTAAAATCTTGAGTATAAGCGGAAGACCGGAAACTAACTACCTCCGTCGTCCAAGAAAATTCGGGGATCAGACCGCCAAGAATGGCGATTACTGCCAAAAAAGTCACGATAAAAGAACGTCTTAAGCTTTGACCTAGATCGGCTAGGGGATAGCAGTAAATCACCATGCGAGTTTGTCGCTGAATAGATAATGATAGCAAACTTTCCAGTTAAATCCTGCTTTTTTGAATATTTTTAACGATCATAAGTTCCAATTCTAGCGAATATCTCCTTAGCCCGAACCTGAATTTTTGGGCAGAAATTGCTTTGGTAAACTTTTTTAACGTTTTTGGGGGCAAAATTAGTCAAAAATCTTGGAGAGAACCGATGAACGATTTTTGGGAAGTTAGGATGCCTATCGCTTTTAGAGAATATTTATCGGCAATTTATCGGGCTAATCTCTTTTTATTAGCTTATATCGCTGTTAATCTCTCGCTTATTCCCTTTTGTCTCTCCCCTTGCCGGGGAATCGGGGGGAAATCTAGATAAATTAAAGGTTTCAGCGATTCCGATCGAGACAATTCCCGCTTAGAATAATGCAGTGGAATATATAGCCAATGAGGATTTGAGGCATTATTTAGTGATCTCGATCCTGGCGAGTCCTCAACAGGGGAACCATAATAAACTACTGACAACCACCCTAAACTCAGAAAAACCGCAAAAAAAGGAGTTAGCGCATGAATAAAGGTGAATTAATCGATCAAATCGCTCTCAAAGCCTCTGTGACCAAAAAACAAGCAGATGCTGTTCTCACTGCCGCCATCGAAACCATTATCGATGCGGTTTCTGAGGGGGACAAAGTAACCCTAGTAGGATTCGGTTCCTTCGAGGCCCGGGAACGTCAGGCCCGGGAAGGACGCAACCCGAAAACCGGCGATAAGATGGAGATTCCAGCCACTCGCGTCCCGGCTTTCTCGGCGGGTAAACTGTTTAAAGACAGAGTGGCCCCGGATAAGGAATAATTACTGTTGAGTTTCGTTCGCTGTAAGTCTTTTGCCTAGACCTAAACATGGTGGTAATCTTGACTGGGCGGCCGCCATTGCTGGCTGTCCGGTTTCCTCTATTCTCGATTTTTCTGCCAGTATCAACCCCCTCGGTCCGCCGGAAAGCGCCCTAACCGCTATTAAAAGCCATTTAACCAGTCTGACTCGTTATCCTGACCCCGCCTATTGGCAGTTGCGTTCTGCCCTCGGTCAATGGCACAATATCGGGCCAGATTGGATTCTCCCCGGCAATGGTACGGCTGAGTTATTAACCTGGGCCGGTCGGGAATTGGCCTCATTTGATAGTGTTTATGTACTAACACCCGCTTTTAATGATTACGAACGGGCTTTAAAAAGTTTTGGTGGGAAAATCTGCCAACATTCCCTAGATTTAACCAGTTTAAAGCCGGTTAATCCCGAAAAACAAGGCTTATTACTTAATAATCCTCATAATCCCACGGGGAAACTCTGGACGGTGGCGGCCATTCGTCCCTATCTATCGCAATTTGGTTTGGTGGTAGTGGATGAAGCTTTTATGGATTTTTTACCCCCGGCACAACAGGAGAGTTTAATATCTCTGTTGCCGGAATATCCCAACCTCGTGATTTTGCGTTCCCTAACTAAATTTTACAGTCTCCCCGGTTTACGTCTAGGATACGTTCTCGGCCATCCCGATCGTCTGTTACAATGGCAAAAATGGCGCGATCCTTGGTCGGTGAATAACTTGGCTGTGGTTGCCGCTATTGCGGCAATTGAAGATAGGGATTTTCAACAACAAACCTGGGATTGGTTAACAGCAGCTCGCGAGGATTTATGGCGGGGATTAGCTAATTTTCCGCAATTACAGCCCCAAACCAGTGCCGCTAACTTCCTCTTAGTACAATCTCAATCTTCCTGTTTACCCCTACAGGAAGCTTTATTAAAATATCATCGAATTTTCATCCGCGATTGTCTCAGTTTCCCAGAATTGGGCAGCAATTATTTTCGGGTCGCTGTCCGTTTACCGGCAGAAAATCAACGATTATTATCGGCTTTAGAGAGTATTTTAGCTGCGTCTGATACTAGATCCGTTGAGTAACGCACAGAAAACGGGTTTCTCCGAGAAACCCGTTTTCTACTCATGCAAATTAACAACAAAAAGGCTCCCGCCAACTAGACGGGAGCCGCTGCCATCAAACTAACCGAAATTAGTCGAGGTCAGGCATTGCCAATGCGGGTTCAGTCTCGCGGTCAATTCCTTTCTCGAAACCGGCGGCGGCGGCGCGAGCGCGTCCAGCGTGCCAGAGGTGTCCAATCAGGAAGAAGAAGGCGAGGGTGAAGTGAGAAGTAGCCAACCAAGCGCGAGGAGACACATAGTTAAACGAGTTAACGTCAGTGATAACGCCGCCCACAGAGTTCAAGGAACCTAAAGGAGCGTGGGTCATGTATTCAGCCGCGCGGCGTACTTGCCAGGGTTGCACGTCATTTCTGATTTTGTCTAGGTCTAAACCGTTAGGACCGCGGAGGGGTTCTAACCAGGGACCGCGGAAATCCCAGAAACGCATGGTTTCACCACCGAAGATGATTTCGCCAGTGGGAGAGCGCATCAGGTATTTACCTAGACCGGTGGGGCCTTGGGCAGAAGCGACGTTAGCACCTAAGCGTTGGTCACGCACCAAGAAGGTGAAAGCTTGAGATTGGGAAGCTTCCATACCAGTGGGACCATAGAATTCACTGGGATAGGCGGTGTTGTTAAACCAGACGTAAACAGCGGCGATAAAGCCCATCATGGAAAGAGCGCCCAAGCTGTAGGACAGATAGGCTTCTCCAGACCAGATGAAAGCGCGACGCGCCCAAGCAAAAGGTTTGGTGAGAATGTGCCAGATACCGCCACCGATACAGATTAAGCCAATCCAGATGTGACCGCCGATGATATCTTCCATGTTGTTGACGCTGATAATCCAGCCTTCGCCACCGAAAGGAGCTTTGGTCAAATAACCAAAGATAACTGCGGGGTTGAGGGTAGGATTAGTGATGACGCGGACATCACCGCCACCGGGAGCCCAGGTATCATAGACACCGCCAAAGAACATGGCTTTAAATACCAACAACAGCGCACCACAACCCAAGAGAATTAGGTGATAACCGATGATGTTGGTCATTTGGTTTTTGTCTTTCCAGTCGTAACCAAAGAAATTAGAGTATTCCTCTAGGGTTTCCGGTCCGCGGATAGCGTGGTAGATACCACCAAAACCGAGTACAGCCGAAGAAATTAAGTGCAGAACACCGGCAACGAAGTAGGGGAAAGTATCGACTACTTCACCACCAGGACCAACCCCAAAACCGAGGGTAGCTAAGTGGGGAAGCAGGATTAAACCCTGCTCGTACATCGGTTTTTCAGGGATAAAGTGGGCGGTTTCAAACAGGGTCATCGCCCCGGCCCAGAAAACGATTAAACCAGCGTGGGCGACGTGAGCGCCGAGCAGTTTACCGGAGAGGTTGATAAGACGAGCGTTACCAGACCACCAAGCGAAGCCGGTGGAACTTTGGTCACGACCACTAGCAGTAGGGATATTAGAGAGCGTTACCACGCGGGAGAACCTCCTCAGGGAAGATAAAGTTTTCGTGGGGTTGGTCTTGGGGAGCCATCCAAGCTCTCAGACCTTCGTTAAGCAGAATATTTTTAGTGTAGAAGGTTTCAAATTCCGGGTCTTCGGCCGCTCTCAATTCCTGAGAAACGAAGTCATAGGCCCGGAGGTTAAGGGCTAATCCCACCACACCCACAGCACTCATCCATAAACCAGTCACGGGGACAAAGAGCATGAAGAAGTGTAACCAACGTTTGTTGGAGAAAGCGATGCCGAAGATTTGCGACCAGAAACGGTTCGCA
>VYLK01000469.1_pt1 | contig 19336 bp, 31 predicted proteins | sample 5114321 | NCBI WGS metagenome assembly VYLK01 (sample SAMN12291792, study PRJNA351875) | freshwater metagenome | isolation source: freshwater lake | place: USA: Michigan, MSU2 Lake | collected 2011-08-16
GCTTCGCGCCGGCAGGCACACCCGCGAAGTCCTTGTCCAGGGTCACCGTGTGCGGCGGCTTCGCCGCCATCTTTTGCTTCCAACTCTTCGGCTTGCTCGGCATCGTTCGCTCCTTTGGTTGCATCGTGCACCCTCCAGCTGTGCAGCCAAATAATCCCCGTACAAACCCTAGTGCGCCACCAGCGCTGCCTAACCCCTCGCTCAGCCCCCGACCCACTACGGCAGGCGTTGTAAGCCCGGTCCGTGGCAGCGGTAGCATCGTCACGCACCGGGCTTACAACACCTGCCTCCGCGGTCGGGGTTAGCTCGAACGTTAGGCCGCACTGAAGAAACTTTTGCGCGCTCTCGTCGTACTTCAATACCAAAGCACAACATGCTCATCGTCTCCGGGCGTCTGCTCCTCAAGCGAGGTACGCGAGACCAGTTCCTTGAATGCTGCAAGCCCAGCATACGCATGGCAAGGCGTGCGCCGGGGTGTCTCGACTTCGCAGTGTCAGCTGACACCATCGATCCCGACCGAGCCAACGTGTACGAGGCATGGACGGACGCACAAAGCCTCGAAGCTTTCCGAGAAGCTGGCGCTGACGATCCCTCGTTCTCCTTTATTGTTCGTGCCGACGTCGCACGCCACGAAGTCTCGCAAAGCGGTCCGCCGTGAACAGGTTCTCGCCACAGGGCTCAACTCACCGCAATCACGCTCCGTCGAAAGGCTGGCGCGGTGCGGCCTAACAGCTCGTTGCACCCCGGACCCGCTACGGCAGGTGTTGTAAGCCCGGCGTGTGCCAGCAGTAGCATCGTCACACGCCGGGCTTACAACACCTGCCTCCGCAGGCCGGGTGAACTCGAACGTTAGGCCTCAAATGCCAAGACCCATTCTCTCGTTGCTTCTCTGCGGCTTCGGGCTACCTGTCGCGGCTGCTCCGGAAGCGGCCGCGCCTGAGCCCCTCGTGAATCTGGGCGCGGAAGGTAGCCGCTCCGGACACCTCGTCGAATCAAAACGAGAAGAAGCCTTTTCAGTCCTCGAGGTCAGGAACTCACCACGAAAGGACTCAGACTTCTCTGAACTCGTCCTCAAGGGCATGTGCGCAGCACTCGAAGCAAGAAGTGCTGTCTGGGTCGCAGCTAGGCGCGTCCCAGGAAGCATCCCAACCTTCCGTGTCACTTTCCCAGCTTCTGCCAAAGAAGCCGACCAATCGGCCAAACTTTCTCTGGTCCGCTCAGTTTCAGAATGCAGAGCTGTCCAGGGCCGTACGCTTTGAGGCCTAACCCCTCGCTCAGCCCCCGACCCGCTACGGCAGGCGTTGTAAGCCCGGTCCGTGCCAGCTGAAGCATAGTCACGCACCGGGCTTACAACACCTGCCTCCGCGGTCGGGGTTAGCTCGAACGTTAGGCCTCACCAAACAACCCAACCGAATGCCTAGAGTCCAATTGAAGTCGCGCTGCTGCATCGTCGTCTCTTCCCTACTCAGCGCCGCCACCGCGGTCGCTGCGGCCAACGCCAGTGAGCGCCTTGTTCTTCCATCCGGGCATGTTTGCAGCGCGCTTCAGTACCCAGAAGCAGCCTTGAAAGCCAAAGCCGAGGGAACTACGGTTCTGCTCTATGAAGTCCGCAGCGACGGCAGCATCAGTCGCTCCATGCTCCGGGCAAGTGCCGGCAAGACACGCGAGCACAAGATGCTTGATCGCGTCGTAGCAACAATGGTCGGTAGCTCATGCCGCATTCCCGCAGGCCAAGAAGTCAAGGAAGGTGCCTTCTCTCTGGAGTACAACTGGCGCCTTCCTCAAGAACCACAAACCCAGTGAGGCCTAACCCCTCGCTCAGCCCCCGACCCACTACGGCAGGCGTCGTAAGCCCGGCGCCCGCCGTTCGTAGCATCATCGGTCACCGGGCTTACGCCACCTGCCTCCGCGGTCGCTTGCAGCAAAGTCAACGCTCGCGAAGATCGAGTCGCATCGCTTCTTCCCCGAACTTGCCGACTCCTTAGTCGTAGAACTGGAATCATTCCTAGAGGCGCCCGGCTGCGTGGCGCTCTGCTGCGCCACCGGAGAGTTCTCGTTCGAGCACGGCGACTATGGGTACGACGGGTTGCGCGTCGAGCGGGGCGCCTACCGTATTCCTCTCATGTTCAAGTTGCCGTCGGTCACCCCCGGTGTCAACCTCCTGCTCCGACTGCGCCTGTACCTGACACGCGTCGATCCCGAGTGCTTTGAGTGCCAAATCGAAGAATCTGCGCCCTTCTCCTTCTCGCTCCAAAGCGTTGAGGGGCTTGCAAGTCGTGTCTACGAGTACCTTTGCTTTGCCTGCAGCAGCACTTCTTGGTTTGAGCTGCATCCCCACCACCACTGCTTTGAGAAGGCAGCATCTCAGCCTCAGCGGGGGCAAGGTGCCGCCTAACCCTTCGCTCAGCCCCCGACCCACTACGGCAGGCGTTGTAAGCCCGGTCCGTGCCAGCGGTAGCATCGTCACAGACCGGGCTTACAACACCTGCCTCCGCGGTCGGGGTTAGCTCGAACGTTAGGCCCCGCAAATGCACCAACGCCACGCCATCGCTCTTGTAGTCGCTATGCTCTCCTTCATGCAGGCGGCGCATGCTTGGCATCCACCCTCAAGGTCGGTAGATATCTCATCCCGCGCCAAAGAGAGCCTGGTAAGCGAAGCGTGCCAAGGACATCACGACGCCGACAACAAGACGCTCGCGCGGGTGCGCGAACTTCTTCCATACGACAAAACAAAGTTATCGGCAATCGTCACGTGTCCAGTTGCTGGAGAAACTGAAAACGTGCCGTTTCGCACCGAAGTAAGTTGCACTGGCTCTGAAGCTACCTGGTTCTGTAACCACAGGCGAGTCGAACTCCTCATACCCACCAAGCGCGGGGTAATCTACGTTCTACCCGACGAGGTAGAGGTTGCTTACGCAGTCGCTGCGGTCCAACTATTGGCGCGAACCGAGAGCGTGGTTGTATCGGGCCTTGGCTCGCGGAAGGTCGAAGCCTTCATCGCGCAGCAGATCGCCCTATCCCGCACCAAACGCGCACACGCGATCTCAATGCAGCTGTGGCCCTACTCGCTTCTCGTCAGTTTTCCGTGCAAGCGCCCAAGCTGCCCAACCATTTCAGCTGCGGCCTGGAACCCACCGTGAGCACATCCAAACAGAGCAGGTCTAGCACGCACCAAAGAGCGTGGCCTAACCCCTCGCTCAGCCCCCGACCCGCTACGGCAGGCGTTGTAAGCCCGGTACGTGCCAGCGGTAGCATCGTCACGCACCGGGCTTACAACGCCTGCCTCCGCGGTCGGGGTTAGCTCGAACGTTAGGCATCAGAAGACGTGCGCCGCTCCACCATCATTGCTGTCGGTCACCTAACCGCACCAGCGGTCTTCAGCGTTGGCGCCGCATTCCTTCTCGCGAATTCGAGCCACGACGGTCTTGGCGACATTGCCGCTTTACTGCTTGGAGGCTTCCTGTTCTATTCTGCGCCTCACCTCGCATGGGCTGCGTTCTGCAGCGTCTTCAAACCGGCCATTCGCGTGCAACACACGGGCTTCATTCTGTGCTCTTGCGCGCTGGCACTTGTCTGCGTTCTATCCTTCACCGTACGCGACGCGTCGGGCTTGCCATATCAGTGGTTGGCCTACTGGCCGCTAGCCATGGCGCTGCTCTTCGCACTGTCGCTTGGCTGGTTCCTGGCAAAGTTCCACGCGCTGATGCCTAACCCCTCGCTCAGCCCCCGACCCACTACGGCGGGCCGTCTTGCCCGCGCGGCGCGCTGGTTTATGCTGCACCACGCGGGCAAGCCGTCCCACCTCCGCGGTCGGGGTTAGCTCGAACGTTAGGCCTCAAATTCACACGCCGCATGCCGCAACCTGTCCAAAGCCAAAGCGCAACTCACTCGCTCGTAACGGCCCTCCGGACCACGGCCGCTCAGTTGCCTACAGACGCCACTGCAACAGCCACCGCCCTATCCAGATATGCCGCCCAGATTGAGGAGCCTTCCACAGCAGATGAAGCCCTCAAGAACTTCAACGCTTTTGCCATGCACTACAAGGGTCTGCGAGACCTACTTGTACCCGGACGTTCGGAGACAGAATGGCTTTCCTTTGTGAATGAGGTGCGTAGCGTGAGCAAAGCAGCAATGTACGAACGTGGGCTCAACAGAACTTTGTTGGGTCGAGTTCGTGCCCTCTTCAGCGGCCATGGCAGCGCGTGATCCAAGCAAGTAGCGGTAATCCATGCATACACAAAGCCACGCTTGCCGGTTGAGGCCTAACCCCTCGCTCAGCCCCCGACCCGCTACGGCAGGCGTTGTAAGCCCGGTCCACGCCAGCAGTAGCATCATCGCGGCCCGGGCTTACAACACCTGCCTCCGCGGTCGGGGTTAGCTCGAACGTTAGGCCGCAGAAACCGAGTTCCACGTGCATCCAGACTCCCTGCTTCGCATCGCTGCCCTGTGCGTGGTCTTGGCTTGCGCAGAGACCCTGCATGGAATTGCCCGAACTACTCTCGTCATCCCTCGTATCGGGAAAGAACGAGCCATCAAACTCAGCGCGCTCTCGGGTACGCTTCTCGCCCTCGCCATATGCTGGTTGCTTGTTCCAGGCATCAACCTTCCGTCGCCAGGCGCACACCTACTGCTCGGCCTCTTTCTCGCATGCTTCATGGCTAGCTTCGACATCGCGGTAGGGAGGTGGCTCATGCACAAGTCATGGTCCAAGATATGGCCAGACTTCAACCCCAGCACAGGCAACTACTTGTTGTACGGGTTGCTCGCAATGTGCGTCATCCCGGTCGCGGTATGGTATGCACAGCACGCGTAAACCTGCACTGCGGCCTAACCCCTCGCTCAGCCCCCGACCCGCTACGGCAGGCGTCGTAAGCCCGGCGCCCGCCTTTCGTAGCATCATCGGTCACCGGGCTTACGCCACCTGCCTCCGCGGTCGGGGTTAGCTCGAACGTTAGGCGTCTCCGAAGACGATACAAGCACCCGGCGTCATCTTCCGTACAACCAGCGCACGCACCGCAATGAAGATTGTTCGCTCCGGAACATGGCTGTACGACGGAACCGTCGAACGAAACGTCGATGTAGTCGCGCTCAACTTCGATTGGTGGTACGAGCTTGCGAAGGAAGATGTCTCGCTGGAGGAAGGAGAGCAACCTCTGCCTCTTGGACCCGATGGCGTTCTGTACTACGCCAGGTTTCAGCGAGCCGGGGATACCTCTACAGCGACTTGGGTGGACACGCCAGGTCACCCTACTCTGGCAGCTGCTATGCAAGCTGCGGAACAGAAAGTAGTAAGCGGCGTGAAGTGGCAGATCTGAAAGTCATCACCTATCGTCGTTGGCTGCATAACGCAGAGACGCCTAACCCCTCGCTCAGCCCCCGACCCGCTACGGCAGGCGTCGTAAGCCCGGCGCCCGCCGTTCGTAGCATCTTCGGTCACCGGGCTTACGCCACCTGCCTCCGCGGTCGGGGTTAGCTCGAACGTTAGCCCGCACAAACCAAGCTTCTCGACACTCATGCCATCACTGAAAACCGTCGAGTCATTCGTCCAGCTCGTTGAAGCCGGCGAAACGGTGGAAGCAATGGTCCGCTTCTACGCGGACGACGCGTCGATGCAAGAGAACGCAACCGCACCGCGTGCAGGCAAGGCCGCATTGATCAAACACGAACAAGACGCCCTTGCTTCAATAGAACGAATGAAAGCGTCATGCGTCCGGCCAATCTTCATTGCCGGAGACTTCGTAGTCATACGATGGGTCTTCGAGATCGAAGACAAGAGTGGAAGAACCGTGCGCTTCGAAGAACTCGCGCATCAGCGCTGGCAGCACGAACTCATGGTTGAGGAGAAGTTCTTCTATGACCCAGCGCAGTTCAAGTAGCCAAGAGCCACGGCATCTCGGCGTTCTCGCAGCAATGCAAGTGCGGGCTAACCCCTCGCTCAGCCCCCGACCCGCTACGGCAGGCGTCGTAAGCCCGGCGCCCGACTTTCGTAGCATCATCGGTCACCGGGCTTACGCCGCCTGCCTCCGCGGTCGGGGTTAGCTCGAACGTTAGGCGTCAGAATCCAAAGGATTGCAGATCGTCCGTAGCACCCTTGTGAGGCCCGTCCATGCCATCCCTCTTTGATCCAGTTGCACTTGAGCTAGGCTTCAAGAAGATCTTCGGCCTCATCTTCGCCGGCGCAACTCTGACCCTCCTTTATCTCTTCCACCCATCTAATCCATCGCACCTGGATTTAGCGCTGCTACGAGACCTATTGAACTGGTGGAACGCGTCGACCATTCCTGTCAGAGTCATAGGAGTGATCGGCGCAGGCGCGCTGTACATAGGTATGGTGTTCTGCGGCGCACTTACTGTTTATGACTACTTGCTGGCAAAGCAATCGGCAGAACGTCAAACAAAGGATTAAATGTAATCCGCCTGAGAAATTCATCTGGCAAGAATGCAAGTCGTCTATCGTCGGTCAAGACTGACGCCTAACCCCTCGCTCAGCCCCCGACCCGCTACGGCAGGCGTCGTAAGCCCGGCGCCCGCCTTTCGTAGCATCATCGGTCACCGGGCTTACGCCACCTGCCTCCACGGTCGGGGTTAGCTCGAACGTTAGGCCGCACAAACGACACTCTTGCCACACCAACCACCGTAAATACTCATTGGTTCCCGCATGACAACCGGCCACGATCCGAGCCGCCCCTACTACCAAGTGGATCCAAAGATGGATCGCTACATTCCGAACCAGTTCAGCGCAGGGGAGCTATGGGGTCACGTAGCCCTGTCATTGCTCCTGCTGTGTTGGGGAGGCTATGGACTTTGGACGAACGACTTGGTCGTGCCAATTAGTAAGCGAGGAGCGGCTCTGCACCTTCAAGGGGCCGCAGCAGTCGTCATGTTCTGTGCGCTGGTTGCAGCGACGGCGAACCTCTTTTCTGTCGTGTTGGATCACTTCGACATCAGAAACAACGAGCTTTCCTACCGGCGCTTCGCGTTCTTCACCCAAGCGTTGGGTTGGCTCTTCTTCGGTGCCGCACTGATCGTCCACTTCGGTTCGTAGCAGCGCAAACAGCTCAGCTCACCCAGGTGCGGCCTAACCCCTCGCTCAGCCCCCGACCCACTACGGCAGGCCAGCTTGCCCGTGCGGCGCGCTGGTTTATGCTGCACCGCACGGGCAAGCCGTCCTGCCTCCGCGGTCGGGGTTAGCTCGAACGTTAGGCGTCACACCAGCACCCCCATGACCCCCGAAGCAATCCGCAGCCTATCCGGCGCAGTGCAGCCACTTGTTTTCGAGACCGGGATCGAGGCAGCGCCGTACTCCACTGCAGGAACCGCCTTTCTGGTCGGTCACCAACGCCGGGCATTCGTCATAACCGCGCGACACCTCCTCCGGCCAGAAGCCCTGACGCCCCTGTGCATCTTCCCCTCAGACCTGTCCAGGCGCCTGATTCCTTTGCTCGACATCTTCTTCCTGCCAGACAGCAAGGTCTCGGATGATTTCGCCGACTTCGTCGTGGTCGAGATTGACCTCATCCGACTCGACGAAGAGACACGAGAAGCAAGCGTCATTGACTTGGCACTTGCAGAGCAGAACTGGTACGAAGGTCGAGCTCAATCGCGCTTCGTCGTGCTCGGCTATCCAATCGAGCACGCCTTAGTCGACTACGACCGTGAACTTGTTTCGACCAAGCGCTTCGCACTGGAAGCCAGGTACGGCGGGGCGGCTGACTCGAAGTATCTGCATGAACTGACTGTAAATAGTGACCTTGGACTTACTACTTTTTCAGGCTTCAGTGGCGCGCCTGTCTTCTCTTGGCACGAGTACGAAAGCGGCAAAGCGCGGATTGCGTTGTGCGGCATGGCCGTTCAAGGAACACCCGAGTCCCGGCGGATCAGGTTCATTGACTGGCAGGTCATACGACAAGCCATCGAAGTCAAGTTGCGCCGTCCGATTGCAAAGTGACGCCTAACCCCTCGCTGAACCACCGGACCCGCTACGGCGGGCTGTCTTGGCCCGGTCTGGGGTACGCGGTACATTCTCCCAGACCGGGCCAAGCCATCCCGCCGCATCGGGCCGGTTAGCTCGAACGTTAGGCGTCACAAACACAAATGAACGCACTTCTCGGCGCCCTGGCGCTACTCCTGGCATCTTCTACCGCAAGCGCAGTCGAGTTCACGATCGTCACAACGAGTGGCTACGTTCGATTCAGCGTTCCTGATGATTGGCGCGTTCTTCGAATGCAAACCAAGCCGCCAGTTTCCACCGCGGTGTTTCAGGTCCTCAACCCAGCGGACGACGGTACGCCACACTCAACGAACATCGTGGTTTCACTGCTTCAAGAAGACTCTGAAAAGGGCCAAAGGGCTGCTGCCATCATCGGAAAGCCGTATGGCCCGACTCCGGCGGAAGTGCGAAAGCTAAATGACTGGACTATCTACACGCAGACGCCCAATCAGCAGGGAACCAAGTACACCGTCGTAGATGCCAAACGGAGCATGGCCGATGTCGTAGTTCACATACGTTTCGCTTGGCCTAGTCTCCCAAACAACCCTGCCGGATACAGCGAATCTATGCGCGCGGCGATGAGTGCCCTCCAAGACTCCGTTTCCGGCGGCATCGGACCTCCCCCACCCAGGGACGGCGAGATCATCCGCCGTCCGACACAGTGACGCCTAACCCCTCGCTCAGCCCCCGACCCACTACGGCAGGCCGTCTTGCCCGCGCGGCGCGCTGGTTTATGCTGCACCGCGCGGGCAAGCCGTCCTGCCTCCGCGGTCGGGGTTAGCTCGAACGTTAGGCCGCACACAGCGGGCATGAGCAATCGAAGCACCTCGGCTTTCCAAGATGCCCGCCGCGCTCGAATACAGGCGTCGGCCCATGCGCGCTCCGGCCAGCGATCAGCGCACGAAACCTACCCCAGCGAACCTCGCCGGGCGCTCCGCGGCGAGCACACTGGAACTCCATTGGTCATGTCAGCGCTGCGCGGGATCCGCTCCCGCCTCACCTGCGTCTCGCGTCAGTCAGTTCGTCGTCTCGCCGCCGGGAACCAAACTGTGCCGCTGGCCAAGGTGGTCAGCGGCGGCGACGGAATCCTCTACCTCCGGAGGAACACCGCGCTGAGGCACGAGTAAAGGCCAGGCGCGCCTACCTTGCAGCGACCGGCGTGCGGCCTAACCCTTCGCTCAGCCGCGACCCCACACGGCAAGCCGCTTGGGCGTCGTGGCTCCTTGGCTTATGCTGCGCCACGCCGCCCAAGCGCCTTGCCGCGCGGGTCGCGGTTAGCTCAAACGTTAGGCGTCAAAGACCATCCCCAGAGAACTGCTAGGAGCCACATGAAACGGTCAGATTGGACGTTCGATCGCCAGTACGAGACAGAGGAGGATCTGCTTGCGGGAGGGGCGGCCGTAAAACGTGAAATCGAACTAAGACGGAGAGCGAGAGAGAGCTTCGTTTCGTCGGTTATTCAAAGCTTCAGGGCTTTCGATTCCGTACCGGAAGGATCTCTTGGAATCGAACACGTCTCACACTTCGTACATCTTGCAAGGGACGCCGATCAACACCCAGAAGGTTTTCCAGTATCTGCTTTGTGCCATTTACTAGCACGCGAATGCAGACCCGACGGAGAACGAGCAAGCAGGGGACAACTTATGCGTCTTTTGCGAGATGCGATTGAACGACTCGAGAGTGAAACGTATGTACATCATCCAGAGCTGGCAGACGTTCTGACAGCCTACAAAGCTTGGCAAGATGGCCCCACTTCGTCACACTCGAAGTTCCTGACCAAGCCCCTTACCGCCTTTCCCTACATCCTTCTACACAGAAGAGCACCGTTGAATAGGCTGCTTAATGCATTGACGCCTAACCCCTCGCTCAGCCCCCGACCCACTACGGCAGGCCGTCTTGCCCGCGCGGTGCGCTGGTTTATGCTGCACCGCACGGGCAAGCCGTCCCGCCTCCGCGGTCGGGGTTAGCTCGAACGTTAGGCTTCACAATCAAACACCATGAACGTCGAACGACTGCACGCAATCGCCCAAGCTCTCCGCGCTGACCTTGACAGCTCAAGTTGCCTTTCGCTTCTTCAGAATCTTGTCTCGTCGCTCTCGAACCAGATCAATCAGCCCGGTCAGCCGCAGTACCAGCAGCAAACAAGTCAGTACTACACGCAGTTGCTCGAGAAGCTCGAACAGTCCGCTGTCAACGACTTCAGTCCCACTTGGCAACAGGTTGTCGAAGAAATCGGTGCGAGCAAGATCACTGGGGCAAATCTTGCGGCATTGGTCTCGGGCACCTTCGCTAGAAACCAGATCACGCCATCCGTTGCTCAACAAGAGCTTCAAGGCTATCTGAACGAACTTCAGAGCCTTTCGGCGGGCATCGATCAGACATTGGCTGGTCTGCGTGCACTAAAGATCGGCAGCGAGGAACTGGATCCAGGGGAATGCGAACTTGGTGTTCTTGTCCCTCGAGCCTTTCTTGACAACCGTCTTGACAGGTTCGCTACCGAACTCGAAGAACTGAATCAGATCTTCGGCGTCTTCTCCGAAGTAGCGGCCGGCTCACGCCCGGGATTTGAGATCAAGACGATCTCGTCAACTGACTTGTCCGTCTACCTGGAAGTCGCCGCAATAGTGGGCGCCTGCATTGCCGCCTGCGTGGAGCGCATCGTAGCTTTGTACAAGCAGCTGCTAGAGATTCGGAAGACACAGGCAGAACTCGCGAAGCTCGGTGTTGAGAAGAAGAACCTCAAGGGACTTGAAGATCATGCCAACGGCGTCATGGACACCGGCATCGAGAAACTGGTCAAAGAGGTCATGGCGGAATACATGCCAAAGGGCGATGCCGCTCGCAAGAACGAACTCTCAATCGAGCTGAAATTTGCGATGAAGAAGATCGCAAACCGAATTGATCGCGGTTTCAGTATCGAAGTGCGAATGGAGGAGCCGGAATTAGAAGCCGAGGATCCTCAGAATGCCACTCCAGAGGAGAAGGCTCTTCTCGCGGCACACAGCAAGGTGTCAGAGGCGTCTCAAACACTGCAGTTCCTGAAGCTGGAAGGTGAGCCAATCCTTCAACTGCAAGAGTCCAAAGGCGGAAAGCCGCGCGGTGAAGCCTAACCCCTCGTTGCACCCCGGACCCGCTACGGCAGGCGGTGTAAGCCCGGTGTGTGCCAGCGGTAGCATCGTCTCACACCGGGCTTACACCGCCCGCCTCTGCGGGCCGGGTGAACTCGAACGTTAGGCCTGCAATCGCCGTTCGCTCTTTCAGTCCGCACGGCTCGCCCCAGGGGGCTCGCCGCTGCAACTTGGCACTTCGTGCGCAGGGCGCTTTTCTCGGCCATCGTTCCTCGCCTGTCTTCGGCAACATGGTCCTCACAGCGGGCCGCCGGCACCACGCATGGTTTCAGCGCTGCTGGGTGCCTGCGCTTCTACACACGCGCGCCGGGCGGGCGTACTTGCACCGCGCGCTCCGGAGCCGGCTGGGCGCCCGGCGCGCTGCGCCCCGCGTGCAGGCCTAACCCTTCGCTCAGCACCGACCCGCTACGGCAGGCCGGCTTGCCCGTGCGGCGCGCTGGTTTATGCTGCACCACACGGTCAAGCCGTCCTGCCTCCGCGGTCGGTGTTAGCTCAAACGTTAGGCCTCCGAAACACACCCCCGATGGCCGCTCCAGGAGTCCCTGTATGCCTCAGATGACGTCGAAGACTAAATCGGTGGGAGAGATCTTCACCGGAACCACCAAGTTCGAGGTGCCGAAGCACCAGCGCGACTACTCCTGGACAGCAATTGAAGTCGAAGAGTTGTTTACCGACATTGAGTCATCCCAGGTCAAGTCCTCACCCGCATACTATGTTGGAATGTTGGTGCTCGTCGAACCGCGCTCGGCGAATGATCGCTACCAGATTCTCGATGGTCAGCAGAGACTAACTACGCTGACACTCTTGTTTGCTGCGGCCCGGGACTGGTGCAAGTCGCATGGCCTTGAAGCCGATGGGAATCGCATTCAGGCCGAGTTCATCGGGTTCTCGGACTACGGACAGGCGGAGCACGATCCGAGAATCGTTCTGAACTCGAACAATCGTGAGGTCTTCGAGCAGTTCGTTGTAAACGGGCCGAGCGAGGAACAACCAGAAGACCTGGAGAAGACAAACCTCCTTCTCCTGGCCGCAAGAAGCCGGTGCGTGACACTGCTAGCTAAGTTCCTCTCAGCTAGCAAGCGCCGCTCGGACCAGAAGCAGAAGCTGTACGATTTCGTCAAGTACATCCGTGACAACGTCCAGGCCACGGTCGTCGAAGTCAACGAGCCAGAAGACGCGTACACGATCTTCGAGGCGCTGAATGACCGAGGGCTAGAACTCTCAATCTTTGATCTTCTGAAGAATCATATCTATCGAGAGCTTGGAGCGAAGAACGAGAGTACCGCCAACTTTCATTGGGACAAGCTTGCGACAAACCTTCGCGAGCGCAAGCCTGACGAGTTCATACGCATTTTCTGGATACTTCGGCACGGACGTATTCAGAAGGGCACTCTATTCACCAGAATCCGTGAGAATTACTCTGGAGCCACCAAAGCACAGGCATTGATCAGAGAGATGGTGGAGGACTCCGATCTTTACTCCAGCCTCGACTCTCCGGACGGAGATACATGGCAGGGCTACGGCGACGCGCTTCGCGAAGATATCCGTGCCATTTCCATACTCGGCGGCAATCAATCCAGACCGGTCCTGCTTGCAGCCCTGAAGGCTGACTGGCGGGAGTCCGATCTAAAGCGACTGACCGGCGCCGTGATCGCGCTTGTCGTACGTCATCAGATCGTCGGCCGCGAACGAACAGGGGCACTCGAGATCTTTTGTGCCGATCTGGCGCACGAGATCTTCAGCAGCGCGCTCACTCCTTCGTCCGCGACGGCAAAGATTCGGGCCTTTTACCCAGACGACACAAAGTTCAAGAACGACTTTGCTGTCTATGAAGAGTCGAGAGCCCAACGGACCAAGTACTTCTTATCGCTCCTCAACAGAACGATGTGGAAGACCGAGAATCCCAACGAAGCCGAAGAGTTGGAGGTCATTCGCGATACCGAAAAGGTGAACATCGAGCACATCTTTCCGAAGCGACATGAAACCACCGACTCGTGGAGTGCTGCGGTAAAGGCTCATCCCAACCTCGTCAGTCTTGTCAATCGCTTGGGCAATCAGTGCCTCTTGGCCAAGGGACCCAACACTCGGATCGGAAACAAGGACTTCTCAACCAAGCGCGCAGCCTATGCGAAGTCGCAGCTGCCTGACACAAGAGGCGTAGCTAAGCTCTCCGCCTGGACGCCAACTGAGATACATGCGCGCCAAACCAAACTTGCGGATCTGGCCGTCAAGATCTGGAAGGCGTAGGCTGCTCGCGGAGGCCTAACCCCTCGCTCAAGCTGACCCGCTACGGCAGGCACTGTAAGCCTGGTCCGCGGCACATGGTGCATCATCGCGAACCAGGCTTACAGTGCCTGCCTCCGCGGGCAGCTTAGCTCGAACGTTAGGCCTGCAATCGCCGTTCGCTCTTTCTGTCCGCAAGGCTCGCCCCAGGGGGCTCGCCGCTGCAACTTGGCCCTTCGTCTGCAGGGCGCCTTTCTCGGCCATCGTTCCTCGCCTGTCTTCGGCAACATCCTGCTTTCATCGGGCCGCCTGCACCAGGCGTCGTTTCAGCGCTGCCAGGCACCTGCGCTTCTGCACACGCGCGCCGGGCGGGCGTACTTGCACCGCGCGCTCCGGAACCGTTTGGGCGCCCGGTGCGCTGCGCCCCGCGTGCAGGCCTAACCCTTCGCTCAGCACCGACCCGCTACGGCAGGCCAGCTTGCCCGTGCGGCGCGCTGGTTTATGCTGCACCACACGGGCAAGCCGTCCCGCCTCCGCGGTCGGTGTTAGCTCAAACGTTAGGCCGCACAAATGAACCGCCTCCCTCAGCCACTGGACGCCCTTGCGTGGGAATTTTTTCAAGAATTCGCGCGCTGCGAGTACTGCCTCAAGGCAGTTGGACTTAGGGAGCGGGGGAAGCGTGAGCCTTCTGCGGACTGGGGTCAGTTTGCAGCGCAAGTTCGGCCGGTGATTGAAGCTCCGAGCCAGGAGTTGGAGCATGCCGTCTCGTACTACCTTCAGCATCCACCCAAGAAGCAAGCTGTCGCAGAAGGCAAGCTAGTCTGGGTGGAGTCGACCCCTGACCACGCAAACCAAGCTGAGCTTGTGCTTCGACTAGTTTGCCGGGTGAGGAACAATCTCTTCCACGGGGGCAAGTTCAATGGCGAGTGGTTTGAGCCGCAGAGGAGCGAGGAACTGCTGAGGTTTGGGACACAGATCCTCCGCGCTGCTGTAGCTGGCCACGATCAGGTCCGCGAGGCCTATGCGGGCAGTGCGGCCTAACCCCTCGCTCAACTCCCGACCCGCTACGGCAGGCAGCGTAAGCCCGGCCTGTGGCACTCGGTGCATCATCACAGTCCGGGCTTACGCCGCCTGCCTTCGCGGTCGGGGTTAGCTCGAACGTTAGGCCTGCTACAACCACCTCGGAGACACCATGCCCAGTAGCCTTCTCGCAACTCCCTACCCCTCGGCTGACGAGTGGCGAAAGCTTGTCGAAGAGTTCTCGCCTGAGGCCATAGCACACAAGCTGCTGCTAGCCCACATACCGTTTGTGTTCAAGGACGAGCCGCTGAAGTTCGCCCTCTTCCGCAAGACGATCGCAGATGCGTTTGGTGTTGAGCCATCAAACGTCTTCATCGTAGGAAGTGCTATGGCTGGCCGGAGTCTCAAGGGAGCCGCAATTAACAAGGAGTACTGCAGCGACAGCGACATTGATACGCTGGTCATCTCGGAGTCACTCTTCACATACAACGTGATGCAATCTCTTGCCTGGGTCAAGGAGATCACACTCCCCGACTTCACCGGGAAGCAGCCCAAGTCACCGGAAATCAACTCGGAAAACTCGAAGTATCTGGGGTGGCTTTCCGCACACGCGTACAAGGGCATCTGGCGTCCAGACAGTCTCCCGCCCGACGCGCCTGCGCGCATTGAGTTCTTCGAGAAATTCGCTGAAGTGTCCCTAAAGACACTTGGCCTGCAGCTCTCTGACGACACAGTTGCTAAGGTGAATGGACGAGTCGCACGCTCGTTCGACGATGCTGTCCGAGACCTAGCTTCAAGCTTAGCCAGGTTACGCAAGGAGTTCAGAGGCGAGAAGGTCACGCCAGAGCCATTGCCACCCGAGCAGCTTGCACCTGCGCCAGGCAACGCCAAGCAGGCCTAACCCCTCGCTGAACCACCGGACCCGCTACGGCGGGCCGTCTTGGCCCGGCTTGGGGTACGCGGTACATTTTCCCAACCCGGGCCAAGCCGTCCCGCCGCAGCGGTCCGGTCCCCTTCGTCACGACCATTCAAAGCCATGGCAGCATGCCTTAGGTCTGAGAGATGAAACCTCGCATCGTCTCCAAAGTTTCGCTCGATCCAGCAAAGAACTTGTTCGTAGCGCTAGAAACTGAGTCAGGCGAAACTTTCGAGTACATCTATCGCGAGGCAAACGGTCTGCGATGGGACAGCGCTCTTCGCGCAATCCAGGCTTACGAGCCTCAGCGCTGGGAGCCAAGTGAACTTCTCCGCCATGTCGCAGCGACCCTCCGCTCGGCGTTCGGTGAAGACCTCCAGTTCAGGGAAGACACACTATGGGAAGGCGTGCCTCTGCAACTACAAGAGCAACTACGCTCCGCTCTTCCCACCGCATCGGGGACCACTTCCCGTCCCAAGAGCCAACGCAGTGAGGCCTAACCCCTCGCTCAGCCCCCGACCCGCTACGGCAGGCGTTGTAAGCCCGGTCCGTGCCAACGGTAGCATCGTCACAAACCGGGCTTACAACACCTGCCTCCGCGGTCGGGGTTAGCTCGAACGTTAGGCGTCACAAGCCACTCGTCCACAAGCCACCACATGTACCGGGCTCTCGCGGACATAGTGCTGCTGCTGCACCTTGCAGTAGTCATCTTCGTCGTTGGCGGTCTGTTCACAATCGTCCTCGGCGGTCTGAAGAACTGGAAGTGGAGCAAGTCAAGAGTCTTCAGAGGGGCCCACCTTGCGGCCATCGGTTTCGTTGTCGTACAAGCTTGGCTCGGCCAGACCTGCCCACTCACAACACTGGAGAACTGGCTGCGAAGCCAAGCTGGAAGTACTGGTTACTCCAGCGGCTTCATTGAGCACTGGGTCAGTGCCGTGCTCTTCTACAACGCGCCCACGTGGGCCTTCACCATCGCATACTCGGTCTTCGGTCTGGCTGTCATTGCCGCATGGCGCATCTTTCCACCTAGTCGTCCAAGTCCCTCCACCAAAACACAGTGACGCCTAACCCCTCGCTCAGCCCCCGACCCGCTACGGCAGGCCAGCTTGCCCGCGCGGCGCGCTGGTTTATGCTGCACCGCACGGGCAAGCCGTCCTACCTCCGCGGTCGGGGTTAGCTCGAACGTTAGGCCTCAAAGTCCACCCGCATGCCGCACACCCAATTCACACCGCTGGCCCTGTGTGCACTTTGCGAAAAGCATCCACCGATTCGAAACAGCCACCTACTTCCAAACTTCCTGTTCAAGCGCCTAAGAGGTGCCCAGGGTCACTTTCACGCGGCAAGCGCTCCAAAGAAGCCGATACAGGCGGGCCCGACTGCATCGATGCTCTGCTTTGACTGCGAGCAGAGGTTCTCCAAGTGGGAGGGTTTTGCAAAGCAGTGTTTTTTCCCAGATGAGACACAAGCCAAGCTTCCGATCAAGTACGGCACGTGGCTTCAGCTATTTGCGACCTCAATCTCATGGAGGGCGCTGACGTATTTGAAGTACTCCACTCGCAATCCGTACGTCACGCTTGCAGAGCCAGCCCTGCGTTTACTGCCAAGTCTCTCAGATGAGCATCATCAAGCCGCAGAAGAGACGCGCAGAGAATGGGCCGCATCGCTCCTCGCTGAGCGTGCGCCAACCGCCCAGAATGACCAGCACCTTCTCTTTCTCAGCGGAAGGAACTTTCCTGGTGAGCACCATGGCATAGTCGGGTTTACCGTCTGCGAGACTGGCTCACTCGCCTGCGTCTTCTCGCAACTAGGGCCTGCGTGCGTGGTCGCTGCACTTCACGATCCCCAGCCGCAACTATGGAAGAACACTCGAATTCATTCCTTGGGTGGGAAGTTTCATGTCACACCGCAGTGGCTTCCGCCCGATTTCAGGGCGTGGTTAGAGGGCTACTTTTCCAATGCAGCGCAGATTGAGGCCTAACCCCTCGTTGCACCCCGGACCCGCTACGGCAGGCGTTGCAAGCCCGGCGTGTGCCAGCGGTAGCATCTTCACACACCGGGCTTACAACACCTGCCTCCACGGTCCGGGTGAACTCGAACGTTAGGCAGCACAAACCAAGCTTACGTTTGCCGCGCAGATTCAGTTCCACCTTCCCCTCAACACCTCCGATTCGCAATGAAGCGCCGCTCCCGATCAGGCATGCCAGAGTCACCGGAGGAAGCCGCGAAGATGTCCTGCGCGGAACTAAACACTGAGATAGCGCGCTGCCTTTGGGGCTACGAGAACGGTGGCAGTTCACAAGCGCGCAAGGCTTACTTCAAGCAACTGGTTTGGTACGAGGAGCAACGAGAGGCCCTCTTTGGGGTCGAAGCACCGCGCCGGCGCTTTTCAAAACCAGAACTTCAATGAAGCTCGCGCTCGTCGTCGGCACCATCTATTGGTCGGTTCGCATCCTGCCAAGGCATGCGGTGGTGGCGATCATTCCCAAAGCTCAGTCAGGCCAAACACAGGGAAAGTTGTCCGCAGTGCTGCCTAACCCCTCGCTCAGCCCCCGACCCGCTACGGCAGGCCGTCTCGCCCGTGCGGCGCCCTGGTTTATCCTGCACCGCACGGGCAAGCCGTCCTGCCTCCGAGGTCGGGGTTAGCTCGAACGTTAGGCCGCACACCCACTCAGTCCTTTCGCCAGCGCCAGAGAATCAGCGCATCAGCGGTTCGCAAGGAGGAAAGATGTCAGCGATCCAAAAGTGGGAGTACAAGACCGTCAAGTTCGACGCAAAGGGCTTGCTGGGTGGAGTTGCAGACGTCCAGGCTCTAGACGCTGCCCTGAACGAACTAGGAATGCAAGGCTGGGAACTTGTGTCAGTCTTTGACACCAACATGATGATTCATGGAACTACGAGAGAAGTAGTTGCTACGCTTAAGCGTCCTCGTCCTTGAACTTCGACTTACCTAGAGTGGGCGGCGTCGACCAATGTTGCGGTCATGCTTCGAGCCTGAGCAACGCAAAGGAATGCTTGCACTCGTCGCGGCATCGTCAGTGCGGCCTAACCCCTCGCTCAGCCCCCGACCCGCTACGGCGGGCCAGCTTGCCCGCGCGGCGCGCTAGCTTATGCTGCACCGCGCGGGAAAGCCGTCCCGCCTCCGCGGTCGGGGTTAGCTCTTACGTTAGGCCGCACAAGCAAAGAGGAACGGGCGCACGCAAGGGCTACGCACCCGCCAACGTACGGAGTACTCTTCAGCCCTCGCCCGCAGAGATTTCTGAGTACACACTGCCCTAGTACCAGAGCATCACCGCCAGGTTTCCATCCGAAGAAGCGAACTGCCCTCAGGAGCAAACATGAAGAACGTTGTTCTGACTGCCTGCATTCTCATGGTCGCCATGAGCTGTTACCTTCTAGGTTATGTCCACAGCGCAATGAGCCTCATCGTTGCTGGCTGCGTTCTTGAAGCTTGGTTCTGGATCCGGGCTATGCGCAGCGACCCGAAGCCCGCAAACCCAGCGCCGCTTGCTTAGCCCTCAACTCCTAGTTGAGTCTGTGCCGCACATACCGGCATCGAGGGGCGCCACAAGTGCGGCCTAACCCCTCGCTCAGCCCCCGACCCGCTACGGCAGGCGTCGTAAGCCCGGCGCCCGCCGTTCGTAGCATCATCGGTCACCGGGCTTACGCCACCTGCCTCCGCGGTCGGGTTCAGTATTGCGGCAAGTAGCTACTGGTATCGCACTCGTCATCGCCGCGGCCGCCACGCCAGTCTTCGGTCAGGTGTTCAAGTGCGTGATCGGCGGTACTACAACCTTTCAGAGCACTCCCTGCCCCTCCGACAAGCCCTCGCGCTACCCAACGAAGGAGGAACTAGTCGCGGAGAACAAGAAGCGTCAGGCGCTCGCGGCTGCGAAGGCGGCTTCTTCGGCGAAGCAACAGGTTGCTCCATCTGGTCCCACAGCAACAGCTGCCCGTCCCACGCAAGGACAAGATCAAGGCTACAAGTGCGACGGTCGGACCTACTGCTCACAGATGCGGTCCTGCGCAGAGGCGAAGTTCTTCTTGGCCAACTGTCCAAGC
>VYLK01000314.1_pt1 | contig 19318 bp, 20 predicted proteins | sample 5114321 | NCBI WGS metagenome assembly VYLK01 (sample SAMN12291792, study PRJNA351875) | freshwater metagenome | isolation source: freshwater lake | place: USA: Michigan, MSU2 Lake | collected 2011-08-16
GCCGCCCCCGGCGCCGCCCCCGCAGCGGTGACGGCTGCTGCACCCGCGGCTCCGGCGGCGCCCGCCGCGCCGGCTGCCAAGAAGTAAGGTCCCGGCCTGTGGCCGCCAGTGCACCGTTCCCCGAAGCACCGTCTGCAGCCGGCGTGATGGCGCTGCAGCCGGTGGCTGGCGCGCCGCGCCTGACGGCTGCGCAGTGCGAGTTGCTGCGCGAGATCACCATCCTCGACGAGTACGGCGAACGCCGCAGCATCCACATCCCCGCCGAGCGGCCGCTGACCGTCTTCATCGACAAGCGCGAACTCGTCACGCTGATGACGCTGGGCGCGTGCCCCGAGCTGCTGGTGCTGGGCTACCTGCGCAACCAGCGCTTGATCGAGCGCGTGCAGGAGGTCGAATCCATCACCGTCGACTGGGACGTGGGCGCCGCGGCCGTGCGCACGCATGCGGGCGTGAGCGACATCGAGGCCAAGACCGCGCAGCGGGTGGTCACCACTGGCTGCGGCCAGGGCACGGTCTTCGGCGACGCGATGACGCAGCTGGACACCGTGCGCCTGCCCAGCGCGGCCACCGCGCGCATCCGCCAGAGCACGCTGCACCGCATGCTGGAGACGATGCGCCAGCAGGACAGCATCCACCGCAAGGCCGGCTCGGTGCACGGCTGTGCGCTTTTCGGTCTGTTGCCGGGCGGCGGCTGCGAGAAGCTGTACTTCGTGGAAGACGTGGGCCGCCACAACGCCATCGACACCATCGCCGGCTGGATGGGCCTGCATGGCGTCGGTGGCGCCGACAAGGCCTTTTACACGACGGGCCGGCTCACCAGCGAGATGGTGATGAAGGCGGCGCAGATGGGCGTGCCCATCGTCGTCTCACGCAACGGCGTCACGGCCATGGGCCACGAACTGGCCACGCGCTTGGGCATGACCCTCTTCGGCCGCGCGTCCAACCGGCACTTCCTGTGCTATTCGGGTTTCGAGCGTTTCGACAGCGAGCCCGAGCCTCAGCGCGCCCCGGTGCGGGTGGTGGCGCAGTCCGATTGATTTCTTGGCGCGGCGCGCGGGCTCACACCAAGCCGTCGAACAGCCAGACGTCCACCAGCCCGCCCTCGGCCACCGAGCCCTGCTCGTGGCCCAGCACCACCAGGCAGTTCGCTTCGCTCATGCTGCGCAGGATGCCCGCGCCTTGCGAGCCCGCCAGCCGCACCTGCCAACCCTCGGGCCCGCGCTCGACGATGCCGCGCTGGAACTCGGTGCGCCCGGGCCGCTTGCGCAGCGCCGTGGTGCTGCGGGCCTGCAGCACGGGCAGCGGCTGTGGCGTGGCACCGGCCAGCTGCAGCAGGGCTTCACGCGCAAAGCTGTAGAAGGTGACGAGGGCCGCCACCGGGTTGCCGGGCAGCGCGAACAGCCAGCAAGGCGGCTGGCCATCAGCGCGCTGCAGAGGCCCGAAGGCAAAGGGCCGGCCGGGGCGCATGGCCACCTTCCAGAACGCCACCTCGCCCAGCTGCGCCAGCACGTCGCGCGTGTGGTCGGCATCGCCCATGCTCACGCCGCCGCTGGTGAGCACCACGTCGGCTTCGGCCATGGCGCGCGCCAGCGTGGCCTGCAAGGCCGCCGGCTCGTCGCGCACCAGGCCCAGGTCCAGCACCTCCAGGCCCAGGCGCTGCAAGGCCGCCATCAGGCTGTAGCGGTTGCTGTCGTAGATGCAGCCGGGCTCCAGCACCTGGCCGAGCGTGCGCAACTCGTCGCCGGTGGAGAACAGCGCCACGCGCAGGCGGCGCACCACGCTCAGCTCACCGATGCCGAGCGAGGCCACGAGGCCCAGGTCTGCCGGCTTCAGCAGGCGGCCGGCGCGCAGGGCGGGCTTGCCCACGGCCAGGTCTTCGCCACGGTGGCGGCGGTTCTCGCCGGGGCGGATGACGCCGGGCTCGATGTGCACGAGGTCGCCGCCGGCTTGGGCCTGCACGCGGCACAGCTCCAGCGGCACCACGGTGTCCAGGCCGGCGGGCATCACCGCGCCCGTCATGATGCGCAGGCATTCCCCCGGGCCCACCGTACCGGCCCAGGGCGCGCCGGCGAAGAGCGTGCCCACCGCGCGCAGCGTGGTGGCGGCACCCGGCTGCAGCGCGCTGCCGGCGAAGGCGTAGCCGTCCATGGCCGAGTTGTCGTGCGCCGGCACGTCGATGGGCGACAGCAGGTCGGCCGCCAGCACCCGGCCCAGGGCCTGCATCAGCGGCACGGTCTCGCGCGCGGTTATGGGCTGCAGCGCCGCTGCGATGGCGGCGCGTGCCTCGTCGACGCTGAGGTTGCGGTCGCCCGCCATCAGGGGCGAAACGCCGAGTTCGGTGCGGGTGTCGGACATGCGGTGGGTGCAGCGGAAGACGTGGCAGGCCGGTGGCCATGGGGCCGGTCATTCGATTTTGCCTGCGCCCACGGCGTGGCCGACCCAGCCTATGCAAGCCCGTGCCTATCGGTCAGCCCAGGTGCTGGCGGCAGAATCCCGCGCTTTGCCTGCGGCGCCCTCGCCCCCCATGAACACCGTCTCCGACAGCCTGCAACTCGCCGCCCAGCTCATCCTGGGCCTGGACGCAGCCTTGCTGCGCATCGTGGCGCTGTCCCTGCAGGTCAGCGGCCTGGCTTGCGCCTTCGGTGCGGTCTTTGGCCTGCTGCTCGGGGCCTGGCTGGCCGTGGCGCGCGTACCGGGCCACAAGGTGCTGGTGTGGGCGCTGAACACGCTACTGGCGCTGCCTTCGGTGGTGGTGGGGCTGGGCGTCTACCTGCTGCTCTCTCGCGCGGGGCCGCTGGGCGAATGGGGCCTGCTCTTCACGCCCACGGCCATGGTCATCGCGCAGAGCATCCTGGTCGTGCCCTTGATCGCCGCGCTGGCACGCCGCCTGGTGCTGGAGGCCATGGCCCAGGGCGGCGACCAGCTGCGCTCGCTGGGGGCCACGCCGCTGCAGGCCGCCGCGCTGATGCTGCTGCACACGCGCATGGGCGTGCTCACGGTGCTGCTCACGGCCTTCGGCCGGGCCATCGCCGAGGTGGGTGCGGTGATGATCGTGGGCGGCAACATCGACGGCGTGACGCGCGTGATGACCACCGCCATCGCGCTGGAAACCAGCAAGGGCGACCTGCCGCTGGCCCTGGCGCTGGGCCTGGTGCTGCTGGGCGTGGTGGGCCTGGTGAACCTCGTCATCGCGGCGCTGCAGTGGCGCGGTGGTGCCGCGCTGCGCGGCCCGGAGGCGCTGGCATGAGTACGCAGGCGCAGGCACCGCTGTTGATCTCCTTGCGCGGCGCGGCCGTGCGTTTCGGGCCGGTGCAGGCCTTGCATCCGCTGAACCTGCAGCTGGCCCAGGGGGAGCGGCTGCTGCTGGTGGGCGCCAACGGCTCGGGCAAGACAACGCTGCTGCGTGCGCTGCACGGCCTGGTGCCTTGCACGGCCGGGCAGCGCGTGCTGCACAGCGTGCCGGGGCAGGCCGCGCCGACGCTGGCGATGGTGTTCCAGAAACCCTTCATGCTGAGCCTCTCGGTGCAGGCCAACGTGCGCCTGGGCCTGTGGCTGCGCGGGGTGCCGCGTGCGGAGCGCCAGCGCCGCTGCGCGCAGGCCTTGCAGCGCGTGGGCCTGCAGGGGCTGGCCGACCGGCCGGCGAACGCGCTGTCAGGCGGGCAGCAGCAGCGCCTGGCCATCGCACGGGCCTGGGCGCTGCGCCCGCAGGTGCTGATGCTCGACGAGCCCACGGCACACCTCGACCCCAGCGCCAAGCGTGAGGTGGAAACCCTGGTGGCCGAAATCGCCGCTGAAGGCACGACGGTGGTGATGAGCACGCACAACCTCGGCCAGGCCAAGCGCCTGGCCACGCGCGTGGCCTACATGGAAGCCGGCCGCGTGGTGGTGGACCTGCCGGTGCAGCGCTTCTTCAGCGAAACGCTGCCGCCCGAGGCCACGCAGTTCCTGCGCGGTGAATTGCCCTGGCAGGGCGCCGACGCAGCTTCAGGCCTGCGCTGAGCGCGCAGGGCGGAGTCTCAAAGCCCCAGCGCGCGCCGCAAGCCGCGGCCGCCCAGGGGCACCGGTTTCGGCACGCTGAGCAAAGCCACCATCTGCGCGCAGCGCGGCGCCTGCAGGCCGTGCGCCTGCGCCAGGCGCACCACCGCGCCGCAGATGGCGTCCACCTCGGTGGGGCGGCCCAGGGCCAGGTCGTCGGCCATGCTGCTGCGCGCCTTGTCGTCGATGCGCAGCATGCGCGCGGCCACGCGCGTGAACAGCCAGTTCGGCAGCCGCAGCACCTGGGGCAACTGCTCGGGGCGCAGGGCCGTCATCTGCGCCGGGGTGATGCCGGCGGCCCGCAGCGCGGCCAGCGCTTCCTTCTGCAAGGCCGAGAAGACGAGTCGGCAGTCGCGGTCCAGCAGTTCGGCGCGCAGCGGCAGGCCCGAGAGCGCATTCACCGGGTTGTTCAGGTTCAGCAGCAGCTTGCCCCACTGCACGGGGCGCAGGTCGTCGTGCAGCTTCAGGCGCAAGCCGGCGGTCTCGAACACCGCCACCCAGGGCTGCAGCGCGGGTGCGGCCTGCGCTGCCAGCGGCCCGGTGGTGCCGCGGTGGAAGTGCCCGGGGCCGAGCTCGGCGATGTTGAAGGGCACCATGCCGGGCAACCAGGCCAGGGTCGGCGCCGCGCCCGCACCGACCTCGGCATTGGCCACGCCGTTCTGCAGCGACAGCACCGGCGTGCCCGCCGGCAGCGCCGCCGCCAACTCGGCCGCGGCCTGCGCCGTGGCGCCGCTCTTCACGCAAAGCAACACCAGGGCGGGCGCCAGGCCCGCGGGCACGCTGCCGTACACCCGCAGCGTTGCGGCCGGCGTGTGGGCGCGGCTGCCTTCGAGATCGGTGACCGTCAGCCCGTGTTCACGCAGCGCCTGCAGCACCCGCGGGCGGGCGACGAAATGCACATCGGCGCCGGCCTGCAGCAACTGGCCGCCGATGTAGCAGCCCACCGAGCCGGCGCCCATCACGAGCACCGGGCCCGGCGTTGGCAGGCTCATCGTGTGGCGGGGTGGGCGAGGTCGCGCAGCACGGTGGGGCCGGCGCGGCGCTCCACCTCGGCCATCAGGCTGCGGAAGAGGCCTGCCGGGGCCAGCATCTCCAGCAGCACGAACATCGGCGCGACGAAGAGGCCGACGAGGTCGTCGACGAAGGCCGGCTTGCGCCCTTCGTAGTAATGGCCGACGAACTGGATGACCCAGCCGACGATGAAGAAGCCGGCGCCCCAGGCCAGCCAGGTGCCGGTGCCGCCCTCGATGCGGTGCGCCAGCCAGGCCAGCACCAGCCACACCCCGGCCGTCACCAGGCCGAGGGCCGCGGCGCCACGGCTCAGCGTCCACGCGATGATCAAGGCCAGCAGCAGCCAGGCCGGGCTGAGCGTCAGGCCGCCCAGTTCGAAGGCCGGGCGTGACAGGAGCACCAGCGCGCCGAACATGATCATCGGCACACCGACGAAGTGGGTGGCGATGTTGCGCCGGTCGCGGTGGTATTCGGCGTACTGCGAGAGCAGTTCGGTGGCGCTGCGGAAGGGGGTGGCCATGGGCGGGCTCCTGGAGAGCGGGGCGGAGTAGCCAACGATCCTAGCGCAGGCTCCTAGAATCGCGCAGCTTGGGCAACCCGGGGTGGGCATGACGATCAAGAGCGACAGATGGATACGGCGCATGGCCGAAGAGCACGGGATGATCGAGCCCTTCGAGCCCGGCCAGGTCCGCCAGGCGGCTGATGGTTCGCGCATCGTGAGCTACGGCACCAGCAGCTACGGCTACGACATCCGCTGCGCGCCGGAGTTCAAGGTCTTCACCAACATCTACAGCACGGTGGTGGACCCGAAGAACTTCGACGAGAAGAGCTTCGTCGACATCGAGAGCGATGTCTGCATCATCCCGCCCAACAGCTTCGCGCTGGCGCGCACGGTGGAGTACTTCCGCATCCCGCGCAATGTGCTGACCATCTGCCTGGGCAAGAGCACGTACGCGCGCTGCGGCATCATCGTCAACGTCACGCCCTTCGAGCCCGAGTGGGAAGGCTACGTGACGCTGGAGTTCAGCAACACCACGCCCTTGCCGGCCAAGATCTACGCCGGCGAAGGCTGCGCCCAGGTGCTGTTCTTCGAAAGCGACGAGGTCTGCGAGACCAGCTACAAAGACCGCGGCGGCAAGTACCAGGGCCAACGCGGCGTGACGCTGCCCAAGACCTGATCGGCCGGCCCGCGGCGGCCTGATAAAGGGCGGCTTGCGGGGCCTGTTCGGCCGTTCTGCACGACCCTACGCTGCGAGCATCGGTTCACGCGCCGGCCCGTGCCGGCACCGGAGACCGCGATGCCGCAGCCCGAAGCCCGCCCCGACAGCCTCTTGCCTGAACCGCACCCCGCCGCTGCCGCGCTGGCGCCGGTGCTGGCGCTGCCCATTCTGGAGATGGCACGCTTCAGGCGCCTGATGAACTACGAGGGCTGGGAGGTGGACCTGCCGCGCATGTGCGTGGACACGGCCTACGCCTACCAGTGCCTGGCCACGGCCCACACCAGCAGCGACGAGCGCCTGCGCAGCACCGCGCTGCGCCTGTTCGAGGCCTACGACCGCAACGCCAGCCCTTCGCCGCTCTTGCACTGACGGCCCGCCGGGCCCGTCCCACGGGCAGGCAGAATGCCCCGGCCGGGCCTCGCCCGCGCCAGGAGGGCAGGGCGATGAAGTGGGAAGGTCACGAACAGAGCGACAAGGTTGAAGACCGCCGCGGCCTGGGTGCTGCAGGCGGCATGCGCGGGCCGGGCGGCGGCGGGCGCAAGCTGGGGCTCGGGGCCATCGTCATCGCGCTGGTGGCGGGCTGGCTCTTCGGCATCAACCCGATGACGGTGCTGGGCCTGCTCGGGGGTGAAAGCGGCCTCGCCGGCGGGGCGCCCACCACGCAGCAGCCGCCAGCGGGTGCCGCAGCGCCTTTGCAGGACAAGCCGGCGGTTTTCACGTCCACCGTGTTCAAGGACACCGAACGGGTCTGGACGCAGATCTTCCAGGCCGCAGGCAGCCGCTACGAGGCGCCGACCTTGGTGCTCTTCCGCGGCTCCACGCCCACGGCCTGCGGCAGCGGCAACAGCGCCATGGGCCCGTTCTACTGCCCCGGTGACAGCAAGATCTACATCGACCTGGACTTCTTCGACACACTCTCGCGCCGCCTCGGCGCGCCGGGCGACTTTGCCCAGGCCTACGTCATCGCGCACGAGGTCGCCCACCACGTGCAGAACCTGATGGGCGTGACCGGCAAGGTCGATGCGCTGCGCGCCCGCAGCTCACAGGCGCAGCAGAACGCGACGTCGGTGCGGGTGGAACTGCAGGCCGACTGCCTGGCCGGCGTGTGGGCCCACCACTCGCAGCGCAGCAAGGGCTGGCTGGAGGCGGGCGACATCGAGGAGGGACTGCGCGCCGCGGCGCAGATTGGCGACGACACGCTGCAAAAGGCCTCTCAGGGCCACGTGGTGCCCGAGAGCTTCACGCACGGCACGAGTGCGCAGCGCGTGAGCTGGTTCCGCCGCGGGCTGGACAGCGGCAGCGTGGCGCAGTGCGACACCTTCTCACCTGCGCGGTGAAGCTGCCCGCAGCGGATGCCGCCGGGGCAGGCTTTCAGCGGGCCTGGGCAGCCTGCGGGGCCTGAGCGGCCCAGAAGGTCGCACGCTCGTCCAGCCAGCCTTCACCCCGGCGCAGGCTGAGCCAGGTGTTGAGGAAGTTCAGGAAATCGGGGTCGCCCTTGCGCACGCCCAGCGCCACGGGCGTGTGGCTCACGGCCTGCTCGCCGCGCGGCAGGAAGAGCTTGTCCGGTGCACGCGTCAGCAGCGAGGCGGGGGCCAGCGTGGGCACGAGCGCGGCATGCACCGCGCCCTGGATCACGGGCAGCACCTCGTTGCCATCGACCCGCACCACTTGCGCCTTCGGGAAGACGCGCCGGGCCAGCTTCTCCTGCGCGGTGTTCGAGAACACGGCGATCTTCACCTCGGGCTGGTTGTAGTCGGCCAGCTGCAGGCGCTTGCCGGCGCGGGCCTTGTTGGCCACGAGGTACACGCCCTCGCTGGCCGTGGGCTCGCTGAAGTTGATGATCATCGCGCGCTCGGTCGTCATCCACAGGCCGGTGGCCAGCAGGTCGAAACGGCCGTCGAGCAGCTCCTGCATCATGAACAGGGCCCGGGTCTCGATGAACTCGACCCGGACATCCATCTCCTGCGCCATGCGGCGCATGAGATCGATGCTGTAGCCGCTGAACTCGCCGCTGGCGCTGCGCATCACCATGGGCTCCACCGTGATCACGCCCACCCGCAGCACGCCGCGCCTGCGGATGGTGGCCAGCGTGTCCACCGCCGGCGGGCGCATCACCGGGGCGATGTCGGCCTTGCTGGCGGCTGGGGCGCTGGTGATGGCGCCGACCGGCAGTTCGCCACCGGCCGGTGCCGTCTGGGCCGTGGCGGTGGTGGCGGCAACCAGGCCAGTGAACGCCAGCACCCAGGGGGCGAGGCGGGCGCGCAAGGTCTGCAGGATGGGTTTCTTCATGAGGTTCCTCGTTCCCTCCCGGGGGTGCCGGGAAGCATAGCCGAGCCCTTTGCCCGGCGCGAATGGCGCAGACCTGGCGCCGTCGTGTCAGGTGTCGATGAGCGCCGGGTCCCAGGCGTGAACCGCCTGCCGTTGCTGGCCGAGCTTGTCGATGCCGAGCGTCATCACGTCGCCCGGGCGCAAATAGACCGGCGCCGGCTTCATGCCCATGCCCACGCCCGGCGGCGTGCCGGTGGTGATGAGGTCGCCGGGCTCCAGCGTCATGAAGCGGCTGAGGTAGCTGACGATCTGCGCCACGCCGAAGATCATCGTGGCCGTGTTGCCGGTCTGGCAGCGGCGGCCGTTCACGTCGAGCCACATCGCCAGGTTTTGCGGGTCGGCCACCTCGTCGGCCGTCACCAGCCAGGGGCCGATGGGGCCGAAGGTGTCGCAGCCCTTGCCCTTGTCCCACTGGCTGCCGCGCTCGAGCTGGAACTCGCGCTCGGAGATGTCGTTGACGACGCAGTAGCCGGCCACGTGCTGCAGCGCCTGGTCTTCGCTGACATAGCGCGCCCGCGTGCCGATGACGACACCGAGCTCCACCTCCCAGTCGGCCTTCACCGAGCCCTGTGGCAGCACCACGGGGTGCTCGGCACCCACCGCGCAGCTCAGCGTCTTCATGAAGACGATGGGCTCCTTGGGCACCGGCAGGCCCGATTCGGCGGCGTGGTCGGCGTAGTTCAGGCCGATGGCGACGAACTTGCCCATGCCGGCCCAGGGCACGGCCAGGCGACCTGGCGCTACCTCGGGCAGGCTGTTCACGTCGATGCGTGCCAGCGCCGCCAGGGCCTGCGGTGCCAGGGTGGCGGGTGTGATGTCGCCCAGCAGCGCATGCAGGCAGCGCAGGCGGCCTTGGGTGTCGAGCAGGGCGGGGCGTTCGTGGCCTTTGGGGCCGTGGCGCAGCAGTTTCATCGGGTGTTTCCGTGAGACGAGGGAACCGCGTCAGCCGCGGCCGACAAAGGGCATCTTGGTGGCCATCACCGTCATGAACAGGACGTTGGCCGAAGGCGGCAGGCGCACCATGGCCATGAAGCTGTCCACCACCGCCTGCAGGTCCATGCGCGCCTCGGGCCGCACGCTGCCGTCGGGCTGCGGCACGCCCACGGCCATGCGCGCCGTCATGTCGCTGGCGACGTTGCCGATGTCGATCTGCCCCACCGCGATGTCGAAGGCGCGGCCGTCGAGCGAGGCCGATTTGGTCAGGCCCGTGATGGCGTGCTTGGTGGCCGTGTAGGCCATGCTGCCCGGGCGCGGCGCGTGCGCCGAGATGCTGCCGTTGTTGATGATGCGGCCGCCCATGGGCTGCTGCGTGCGCATCAGCCGGAAGGCGTTGCTCAGGCAGTAGAAGGCGCCGTTGAGGTTGATGTTGACGGCCTGCTGCCAAGCTTCGTCGGTGTAGGCGTCGGGCAGGGTGCCGGGCAGCATGATGCCGGCGTTGTTGAAGAGCAGGTCGAGCCGGCCGAAGCGCTGCGCCACGGTGTCGAAGAGCTGGCGCACGGCGGCGGGGTCGGCCACGTCGCAGGGCAGGGCGGTGGCTTTGGCGGTGTCGAGGCCGGCGGCACCGGCGGCGGCGATGGCGGCTTGCAGCGCGCTTTCGCGGCGGCCGACGAACACCACCTGCCAGCCCTCACGCAAAAGTGCAGTGGCGCAGGCTTGGCCGATGCCGCTGCCGGCACCGGTGACGAGAGCAATCTGGGTCATGGAAAGCGGCCGTGGAGTGAGAGGCGGCGCCGATGATGCACCATGCATGTTTTGCGTCATGCAGGCACAGCCCCCATGGAATTCACCCAGGTCATCCTCTACACCGACACCGACGGCCGCGCGCGCTTTCGCGAGCAGGCGATCCCGCTCAACGAAGGCAAGCCGCAAGCGCGCCTGTCGGCGCTGATGCCCAGCGGCGGGCTGCAACTGCGCATGAGCCCGGTGGGCTTTCGCAGCGAGTTCCACTGCACCGGCGCGCCGCAGTGGCTGTTCGTGCTGGGCGGGATGATGGAGATCGGCCTGCAGGACGGCAGCACGCGGCTCTTCAAGCCCGGCGACCACTTCTACTCGGCCGACACGCTGCCCGAGGGCGCGACCTTCGACCCGCAACTGCACGGCCATTGCAGCCGCCAGGTGGGCAGCGAGCCGCTGGTCACGGCCTTCGTGCGCAGCTGAACCCGGCCCGCGCCGCGCAGTAGGCCGGCGCGGCGTGCCGGCTCAGCCGATACGGCCCAGCAGCAGGTACTCCATCAGTGCCTTCTGCACGTGCATGCGGTTCTCGGCCTCGTCCCACACCACGCTCTGCGGGCCGTCGATCACTTCGGCGGCCACCTCTTCGCCGCGGTGTGCGGGCAGGCAGTGCATGAACAGCGCGTCGGGCTGGGCGAGTTGCATCATCTGCGTGTCCACGCACCAGTCGGCGAACGCCGCCTGGCGGGCCGCGTTCTCGGCCTCGTAGCCCATGCTCGTCCACACGTCGGTGGTGACGAGGTGGGCCCCGGCGCAGGCCGCGGCCGGGCTCTTGAACACCTTCAGGCAAGCGGGGTTGGCCAGCGTCGACAAACGCGCGTCGAGCTCGTAGCCGCTGGGGGTGCTGACATGCAGCGTGAAGCCCAGGATGTCGGCCGCCTGCAGCCAGGTGTTGGCCATGTTGTTGCCATCGCCCACCCAGGCCACCACCTTGCCCTGGATGGAGCCGCGGTGCTCCTGGAAAGTGAATACGTCGGCCAGGATCTGGCACGGGTGGTACTCGTTGGTCAGCCCGTTGATCACCGGCACGCGAGAGTTGGCGGCGAAGCGTTCGATCTTCGCCTGCTCGAAGGTGCGGATCATCACGATGTCGACCATGCGGCTGATCACGCGCGCTGCGTCTTCCACCGGCTCGTCGCGGCCGAACTGGCTGTCGCCGCTGGTGAGGTTCACCACCGAGCCGCCCATCTGGTACATGCCGGCCTCGAAGCTCACGCGCGTGCGGGTGCTGGCCTTCTCGAAGATCATGGCCAGTGTGCGGTCGACCAGCGGCTGGTACTTCTCGTAGTTCTTGAAGCGCGTCTTGATGATCTTGGCGCGTTCGAAGAGGTAGCCGTATTCCTCGGCCCGCAGGTCCTTGAACTGCAGGTAGTGGCGCATCAGCGAGTGACCGGGTTTCACGCTCAGCCCTTCTGCTTCAAGCCGTTTCGGCCAGGAAGGCCTGCACCAGCGGCGCGAGGATGACGACGATCTGCGCCGCCTCCTCCGCCGTCAGGATCAGCGGCGGCACGATGCGGATCACCTTGTCGGCCGTCACGCTGATCATCAGGCCGGCCTCGGCCGCGCGGCCCAGCAGCACGCCGCAGGGGCGGTCGAGCTCGATGCCGATCATCAGCCCGGCGCCGCGGATCTCCTTCACGCCGCTCAGGTGGCCCAGCTCGCGCTGCAGACCTTCGCGCAGCAGCAGGCCCACGGTGGCGGCGTTGGCCAGCAGGCCGTCTTCCTCACAGATGCGCAGCGTTTCCACGCCGGCGCGCATGGCCAGCGGGTTGCCGCCGAAGGTGGTGCCGTGGTTACCCGGGCCCAGCACGTTCAGCGCACGCGGCCCGCAGACGACGGCGCCAATGGGCACGCCCGAGCCCAGGCCCTTGGCCAGCGGCATCACGTCGGGCTGGATGCCGGCCCACTGGTGCGCGAACCACTTGCCGGTGCGGCCGATGCCGCACTGCACCTCGTCCAGCATCAGCAGCCAGCCGTGCTGGTCGCACAGGCGGCGCAGGCCCTGCAGGTACTCCCAGCGCGCGGGGTTCACGCCGCCTTCGCCCTGGATGGTCTCCAGGAACACGGCCACCACGTTGGGGTTGCTCTGCGCCACCGCTGCTACCGCGGCCAGGTCGTTCAGCGGCACGCGCACGAAGCCTTCCACCAGCGGGCCGAAGCCTGCTTGCACCTTTGGGTTGCCGGTGGCCGAGAGCGTGGCGATGCTGCGGCCGTGGAAGGCCTTCTCGTAGACGATGACCTCGGGCCGCTCGATGCCCTTGTCGTGGCCGAACTTGCGCGCGATCTTCAGCGCCGCTTCGTTGGCCTCCAGCCCGCTGTTGCAGAAGAAGGCGCCGTCCAGGCCCGAGATCTCGCACAGCTTCTGGGCCAGTTGCTCCTGCAGCGGAATCTCGTAGTAGTTGCTGCAGTGGATCAGCTGCGTGAGCTGGTGCTGCAGGGCCGGCACGAGCTTGGCGTGGTTGTGGCCGAGGGTGTTGACGGCGATGCCGCCCAGGCCATCAAGGTAGCGTTTGCCGGTGGTGTCCCACACCCAGCAGCCTTGGCCGTGCGACAGCGCGATGGGCAGGCGGCCGTAGGTGTTCAGCACGTGCGGCATCGGGCGCGCAGGTGCTGCCGTGGTGGCTTGGGCTGCTGCCAGTGTGCCGGCCAGCGCGGTCTCGGGTGCGTTCATCGTCGTTCCTTCCAGGCCCCAGAACAAAACGCCGGGGCTGACGTTTCCGTCACGCTCCGGCGTCGCGAATTCTAAAGGTGCGCTTCAGAGCGTCGATGCAGAGACAGGCCCTTCAGGCCAGAGGCCCGCGCATGGATGCTGCGACGCAACAAACCCAAGGCACAATGCAGGCCTTGCGCGGGCTGCCCAGGCACCTGCGCTTGAACTCGGCAGGCACACGAAGCCGGCCGCTCCCGATGAGCCCTCCAACACCCCGCCAGTTCACCATCCAGGGCCTCACGCTCGAAGGCCGCACGTTCCGGCCCAGCGATTGGGCCGAGCGGCTGGCCGGCGCCATGTCGTGCTTCAGGCCGGGCGGCGGCGCAGGGGGCATCGCGGCCTACATCGGCTACTCGCCGTACTGCGTGCCGCAGGTGGTGGACGGGGTGAAGTGCGTGATCGTGAGCGAGGCCCTCAAGGGCATCGAACCCATGGCCTGGGACTTCGTCATGAACTTCGCGCGCGATAACCACCTGCGCGTGGCCGAAACCACCCCTGACACCGGCGCGGGCTGAAGCCCTCGCAGAAAAAACAAAGGGCCCGCTGTTGCGGGCCCTTGTTCTTGCACCTGATTGACCGGTTCGTCAGGCGGCGAGCGCCAGCGCCTTGACCTTGGCGGCCAGACGGCTCTTCAGGCGAGCAGCCTTGTTCTTGTGGAAGATGCCCTTGTCAGCGACCGAGTCGATGACGCTCTGGGCGGTCTTGAAGGTGTCGGTGGCCTTGGCCTTGTCGCCACCCAGAACGGCCTTCTGCACGTTCTTGACGACGGTGCGGAAGCGCGAGCGCAGCGAGGTGTTGGCGGCGTTCAGCTTCACGTCCTGGCGGGCGCGCTTGCGGCCCGAGGCGAGGCGAACGGTTTTCTTCTTGGCTTTGGACGAAGTGGCCATGCTTGAGATTCAGCTTTCGAACTGGTCGTGAAGGTGCAAAGACTGTCGAGTATAGCACGCAGCCACCGCGTTGCGGTAGTCGGCCGGCCGGCCTCTCTATACTCGCGCCCCTTGTGAACCTGCTCAAGGCCGCCTCCACCGTTTCGTTGATGACGCTGATCTCGCGCATCACGGGCTTGGTGCGCGAGCAACTCGTAGCGGCCACCTTCGGCGCCAGCGCAGTCACCGACGCCTTCAACGTCGCCTTCCGCATCCCCAACCTGTTCCGGCGGCTCTTCGCCGAGGGCGCCTTTTCGCAGGCCTTCGTGCCGCTGCTGGCCGCCACCCGCGCCAGCGAGGGCGACGCGCCCACCCGGCTGCTGGTGGACGCCGTGGCCACCGTGCTGGCCTGGGTGCTGCTGGGCACCTGCGTGGTGGGCGTGGCGGGCGCGCCGGTGCTGGTGTGGATGATGGGCTCGGGCCTGGAGCGTTTCGACACCGCCGTGCTGCTCACGCGCTGGATGTTCCCCTACATCGGGTTCATGTCGATGGTGGCGCTGGCGGCGGCCATCCTGAACACCTGGAAGCGTTTCGTCGTGCCGGCCATCACGCCGGTGTTGCTGAACCTGAGCGTCATCGCCGCAGCCTGGTGGCTGGCGCCGCTGATGCCCCGCTGGGGCCACGACCCGGTGCTCGCGCTGGCTTTGGGCGTGATGGCCGGCGGCCTGCTGCAGGCCGCCGTGCAGATACCGGCCCTGGCGCGCGTGGGTTGCCTGCCGCGCATCGGCCTGAGCCCGTCGAGCATCGCCGCGGCCTGGCGCCACCCGGGCGTGAAGCGGGTGCTGCAGCAGATGGCGCCGGCGCTGCTGGGCGTCTCGGTGGCGCAGCTATCGCTGCTGATCAACACGCAGATTGCCTCGCATGTGGCCGTGGGGGCCGTTTCTTGGCTGACCTACGCCGACCGCTTGATGGAGTTCCCCACCGCGCTGCTGGGCGTGGCCTTGGGCGTGGTGCTCCTGCCGCAGCTCTCCGCGGCGCAGGCGCGGCAGGACACGGCGGCGTTCTCCGGCATGGTCGACTGGGGCCTGCGCCTGGTGCTGCTGCTGGCCCTTCCCAGCGCGCTGGCCCTCTTGATCTTCCCGCAGGCGCTGGTGGCGGTGCTTTTCCACTACGGCGCCTTCCGCGCGGAAGACGTGGCGATGACAGTGCTGGCGCTGCAGGGCTACGGCGTGGGTCTGCTTGGGCTGGTGGCCATCAAGGTGCTGGCGCCAGCCTTCTTCGCGCGGCAAGACGTGCGCACGCCAGTGAAGATCGCCATCGGCGTGCTGGTGGCCACGCAGGCGCTGAACCTGGTGCTGGTGCCCTGGCTGGGCCACGCCGGGCTGGCGCTGAGCATCGGGTTGGGGGCGCTGGTCAACGCAGGTCTGCTGCTGGTTGGGTTGCTGCGCGCGGGCACCTACCGGCCGCAGCCGGGCTGGCTGGGTTTCGCGGCCAAGGTGCTGCTGGCCAACCTGGTGCTGGGCGCCGGGTTGGCGGCGGCCGCGACGATGATCGACTGGGTCGGCCTGCAGGCGCAATGGGCGCTGCGCGTGGCGGCCGTGGCTGGGGTGCTGGGCGGTGTGGCGCTGCTGTACTTCGGCGTGCTGGCCGCGTGCGGGCTGCGCCCGCGGCAGTTCATGCGCCGCGGCTGACCTAAACTGCGTCGGATGTCCTTGCCTGTGCCCCCGCCCGTGCGATTTGCAGCGCCCAGTGCGCTGGAATTCTTCGCCGCGCTGGTGGCCGACGATGCCAGCCTGCCGCTGCTGGAAGCCGCCATCGCAGTGGCGCAAGACGAGATGCCCGGCCTGGACGTGCAGGCTCCGCTGGCAGAGGTGGACGCGCTTGCCGAGCGCCTGTGCCGCCGCGTGCCGGCGGATGCGGCGCCCTTGCAGCGCCTGCGCCTGCTGAACCAGTACTTTTTCCACGAGCTCGGCTTCGCCGGCAACGTCAACGATTACCACGACCCGAGCAACAGCCTGCTGCCCGAAGTGCTGCGCACGCGGCGTGGCATCCCGCTGACGCTGGCGCTGCTGTACATCGAGATCGCGCGGCCCTTGGGCTTGGCGGTGCAGGGCGTGTCCTTCCCCGGGCACTTCCTCGTCAAGCTGGCGGTGGCCGGCGGTGAGGTGGTGATCGACCCCTTCACCGGCCAGTCGCTCACGCGCGAGGCGCTGGAAGAGCGCCTGCAGCCCTTCCGCCGCGCGCCCGATGCGGGTTTCAGCGCGCCGACGCTGGCCGCCTGGCTGCAGGCCGCCAGCGCGCGCGAGATGCTGGCGCGGCTGCTGCGCAACCTGCGCGAGATCCACCGCCAGTCTGGCGACCTGGCGCGCTGGCTGGCCGTGCAGCGCCGCCTGGTGCTGGTGCTGCCGCGCGCCTGGTCGGAGCACCAGCAACTGGCCCTGGTGCTGGCACGCCTGGGCCAGCACGATGCCGCAGCGCAGGCCCTGGCCCTCTGCGAGGCCTTGCGTGCCGAGGCGACGGCGCCCGATGCGGCGCGCCCGCGGCATGCCCCTTGATGCCCGCCTGCCGCCCATGAAGCAGATCCCGCTGCCCATCGGCCCCGCGCCCGCGCCCGACCTGCACAACTTCCTGCCAGGCGGCAACGCCGCGGCCTTGCAGCACCTGCAGGCCTTGGCGCTGCCGGCGGCCCCGGTGTACCTTTGGGGGGCCTCCGGCACGGGCAAGACCCACCTGCTGCGCGGGCTGGCCGCCCGCTGCCAGGCCGAGGGCCAGCGCGTGGGCTGGTTCGACGCCGACGAGCCGCTGCCCTGGACGCTGCAGCCTGATTGGGCGCTGGTGGTCATCGACCGCTGCGAGGCGCTGTCACCCGCCGCGCAGCAGGCCGCCTTCGCGCTGTTCATTGACGCCACCACGCACGCTGTGCAGGTGGCCGCTGCCGGCCGGCTGCCGCCGGTGGACCTGCCGTTGCGTGACGACCTGCGCACGCGCCTGGCCTGGGGCCACGTGTTCGCGCTGCAGGCGCTGAGCGACGCCGAAACCCGCGCCGCTCTGCGCCGCGAGGGCGACCGCCGCGGCCTGCTGCTGCCCGAAGAACTGATGGACCACCTCTTGACCCACTTCCCCCGCGACCTGGGGCACCTCATGAAACTCTTCGACCGCCTGGACAGTTTCGCGCTGGCCGAGGGGCGGCGGCTCACGGTGCCGCTGCTGCGCCGCATGCTGGCGGAGCAGCCCGGTAGCGGTGCCGACGCCAACGAGGCGCACGCCGCATGAACCTGGCCCTCTTCGACCTCGACGGCACGCTGATCCCGAAAGACAGCGACCACGCCTTCGGTGAGTTCCTCATCACGCTGGGCTGGGCCGATGCCGGCACCTTCCGCCGCCGCAACGACGGCTTCTACGAAGACTACCTGGCGGGCCGGCTCGACATCGACGCCTATGTCGACTTCGCCACCTCGGCCTGGCGCGACCGCAGCCCGGCCGAACTGCAGAAAGCGACCGAGCGTTTCCTGGAGATCATCGTGCGGCCCATGCTGCACCCGCAGGCGCTGGATCTGGTGCAGCGCCACCGCGAGGCCGGCGATCTGCTGGCGGTGGTGACAGCCACCAACGATTTCGTCACCCGGCCCATCGCCCGGCTCTTTGGTGTGGACGAACTCATCGCCACCACGCTGGAGCGCGACGCCGATGGCCGCGTGACAGGCCGCATCGATGGCGTGCCGTCCTTCCGAGAAGGCAAGATCACGCGCGTGCAGTCCTGGCTGGCGGCGCGTGGCCAGCGCCTGGCGGATTTCGAGCGTTGCACCTTCTACAGCGATTCCACCAACGACCTGCCGCTGCTCGAGCACGTCAGCGCCCCCGTGGCCACCAACCCCGGCCCTGCGCTCGAGCGCATCGCGCAAGAGCGCGGCTGGCCTGTCCTGAAGCTCTTCCCATGATCAAGAAATTCATCCAGCGCCTGCTGGGCCAGGGCGAGACGCCGGGCACCGCAGCCGCGCCCGCCGCGGCCCCGGCCGTGCCGGCCATCCCGCTGGGCCAGCGCACCGAGGTGCCGGCCAGCGAGCACCGCATCGACCCGCACCTGCTCGACGCCAACGCCGTGCGTGTGGTGAAGTCGCTGAAGGATGCCGGCTTCGAGGCCTACATCGTCGGCGGCGCGGTGCGCGACCTGCTGGTGGGCATGCGCCCGAAAGACTTCGACGTCGCCACCGACGCCACGCCCGAGCAGGTGAAGGCGCTGTTCCGCCGCGCCTTCATCATCGGCCGCCGCTTCCGGCTGGTGCACGTGGTCTTCGGGCGTGGCCGTGAGCACGAGACCATCGAGGTGAGCACCTTCCGCGCTTACATGGACCCGGCCGCCACCGATGCCGTGGCTGGCAACGAGAAGACGGCCAAGAGCGAGATCGCCGACAAGAAGCACGTGGTGGACGCCAGTGGCCGCGTGCTGCGCGACAACGTCTGGGGCCCGCAGATCGAAGACGCCGCGCGGCGCGACTTCACCATCAACGCGATGTATTACGACCCGGTCACGCAGACGGTGGTGGATTACCACGGCGGCCTGGCCGACGTGCGGGCGCGGCTGCTGCGCATGATCGGCGACCCGGCCACGCGCTACCGCGAAGACCCGGTGCGCATCATCCGCGTGGTGCGCTTCGCGGCCAAGCTGGGTTTCGCGCTGGAGCCGGCCACGCTCAAGCCCATCGCCAAGGCCGCGCCGCTGCTCAGCAACGTGCCCATCTCGCGCCTCTTCGACGAGATGGTCAAGCTGATGCAGACCGGCCACGCGCTGGCCAGCGTGGAACAGTTGCGCAAGTTCGGCTTGATCGGCGGCAGCCTGAACATCTTCCCGGTGCTCGATGCGGCCCTGGCCCCTGCGCAGCCCAACCCGGTGCGTGAGAAGTTCGTGCGCCAGGCCCTGCAGGACACCGACACCCGCGTGGCCGAGAACCGCAGCGTGGTGCCCAGCTACATGCTGGCCTGCATGCTGTGGCACGACGTGCAGGAGCGCTGGGCCACGCTGCGCGCCGCTGGCGAGCCGCCGGTGCCGGCGCTGCAGCAGGCCATCGACGCGGTGTTCGACGCGCGCATCGGCGACATCTCCGGCCGCGGCAAGCTGGCTGCCGACATGCGCGAGGTCTGGCTGATGCAGCCGCGTTTCGAGCGCCGCACGCCCAGCGGCGCAGCCTCGCTGGTGGCGCAGGCGCGCTTCCGCGCCGGCTACGACTTCCTGCGCCTGCGCGCCGATTGCGGCGAGGCGCCGCAGGAACTGGCCGACTGGTGGGAAGACTTCCATCTCGGCAACGACGAAGACCGCGAAGCGCTGCTGCGCGACGTCAAGCCCGCCGCGCGCGGCCCCAAGCGCGTGCCGGCCCGCGGCGGAGAGGCCCCGCGCGTGGGCACGGCGCCGGCCGCCGAGC
>VYLK01000315.1_pt1 | contig 19187 bp, 17 predicted proteins | sample 5114321 | NCBI WGS metagenome assembly VYLK01 (sample SAMN12291792, study PRJNA351875) | freshwater metagenome | isolation source: freshwater lake | place: USA: Michigan, MSU2 Lake | collected 2011-08-16
CGGAGCCGACCCGCCCGCGCGTGGGCCTGGTGCTGGGCGGGGGCGGCGCGCGCGGGGCCGCCCACATCGGCGTGCTGGAAGAGCTGGAGCGCCTGCGCATCCCGGTGGCCTGCGTGGCAGGCACGAGCATGGGCGCCCTGGTGGCCGGGGCCTGGGCTGCGGGCCTGAGCCCGGCGGAGATGCGCAAGGAGCTCTCCCGCGCCGACTGGGGCGACATGTTCCGCGACGACCCCGGCTACGAGGAGCTGAACTTCCGCAACAAGCGGCTGCAGCAGCGCTTCCTGCCCGGCTCGGAGACGGGCTTCGCCGGGGGTGGCGCTGTGGCGCTGCCGGGCGTGGTGACGGGGCAGAAGATCAAGCTCTTCTTCAACCACCTGGTGGGGGCCGACACCGGTGAGCGCGAACTGCAGCAGCTGCCGTTGCCCGTGAGCATCGTGGCCACCGACATCGGCACTGGTGAGCGCGTGGTGCTGCGCGACGGCAGCCTCACGCTGGCCATGCGCGCCAGCATGAGCGTGCCCGGCCTGCTGGCGCCGGTGGAGTACCGCGGCCGCAAGCTGGTGGACGGCGGCCTCGTGGACAACGTGCCCATCAAGGAGGTGCGCGAGCGTTGCGGGGCCGATGTCGTCATCGCCGTCAACGTGGGCTCGCCGCCCCTCAAACCCGACCAGGTGCTGGGCCTGCTGAGCATCACCACGCAGATGGTGGCGCTGCTGACCGAGCAGAACGTGGCCGCCAGCCTCGCGCAACTGCGGCCGCAGGACATCTACATCCAGCCCGATCTCGGCCCCATCACCGCGGCCGATTTCGACCGCCACCTCGAAGCCGCCGACCGCGGCCGCGCCGCCGCGGCCTTGCTGGCCGAACGCCTGGCCCCCCTGGGCGTGCCCGAGCCGGCCTACGCCGCCTGGCAGCGTAGCGTGGCCGTGCGCGAGCGCGACGTGCCACGCATCGACGCGGTGGAGATCGCGGGCCTGGGCCGCGTGAACCCCGAGGTGGTGCGCCGCTACCTGGAGCAGCGCGATGGTGCGCCGCTGGACACCACCGCGCTCAACCGCGACCTGCTGCGCGCCTATGGCGACGGCTTCTACGAGCGCGTGGACTACAGCGTGGTGCGGCAGGACGGCCGCAACGTGCTGCGCCTGTTCCCGGTGGAGAAGTCCTGGGGCCCCGACTACCTGCGCCTGGCGCTGCGCCTGGACAGCAACCTCCAGCAGGGCAGCAGCTACACGCTGCGCGCCGGCTACCAGAAGACCTGGCTCAACCGCCTGGGCGGTGAACTGCTCGTCGTGGGTGAACTGGGCGGCAGTACCGGCGGCAGCGTGGAGTGGTACCAGCCGGTGGACAACACCCACAGCGCCTTCGTCGCCAGCTCGGTGGAATACAAGCGCGAGCGCAACGACTACTGGTTCCTGGAGCAGCGCATTGCCGAGTACCGCACGGCGCGCACGCGGGCCGAGCTGGCGGTGGGGCTGAACTTCCGGCTGCTCGGGCAGGTGCGCCTGGGCTGGCGCGAGACGCGCATCAGCAGTGGCCTGGAGACCGGCCTGGACGTGCTGGGCGCGCTGGCCACCAACCGCGCCGAGCGCGCCAGCGGCGGCTGGCTCTTCGCGCTGGACCTGGAACAGGCCGACCGCCTGTACTTCCCGAGCCGGGGCTGGGCCGCCAAGCTGAGCCTGTACGACTCGCCGCGGCGCGACTACGGGCGGCTGTCGATGGAAGGCAGCGTGGCCGTGCCCTGGGAGCGATACGTGATCTCGGCGCGCAGCACCTGGGTGGGCGCCACGCGTGGGCAGCTGCCGCTCAGCGATGCCGGCCGCCTGGGCGGGCTCTTGAACCTCACGGGCTTTGCCGCCGGGCAGCTGGTGGGCGACGAGATGGCTTACGCGCAGCTGCGCGGCGAACGCGTGATCGGCCGCGCGCCGCTGGGCCTGCGCGGCGAGCTGCGCGCCGGTGTGGCACTGGAGCTGGCGCGCGTGGGCGTGCCCTACACGGCGCAGGTGCGCACGGGCACGCTGCACAGCATCGCCGTCTACCTGGGTGGCGAAACGCCCGTGGGGCCCTTCTTCGTGGGCGTGGGGCGCGGCAGCGGCGGGCTGGTCAACGCCTACCTGGTGCTGGGCGCGCCCTGAGTGCGTGATCTGCGCACCCCGGCCGCAGCCCGGCGCGGCGTTCAGGCCTGCGACAGCCCCGCCAGCGCCAGCCGCGCAGCCGCCAGGCCCTGCGTGACGATCTGCTGCTTCCACAGCGGGGTGTCGGTGTAGAAGGCCTCGCGCATGGCGCTGCGGGCGGCCTCGCGGGTGGCGGCAGGCACGGTGCCGGGCGGCTGCGCGGCACACCAGTGGTCCCAGCGCAGCGCCCACAAGGTCTGTGCCAGCGAGACCGTGCCGTACTCCAGCGCGATGCCGGTGTATTCGGCCTGCGGGCAGCTGTCGCGCGCGGCCTGCCACAGCATGCCGCTGATCTGGCTGGCGCTGCTGCTGCCGTCGTGCAGCGCCGTCACCACGCCGCCGTCGGCCTGCCACCACGCGCGGGCGCGGGCCAGGGTCTGCGCGTCGGCAGGCGCTGCGAAGATGCGTTCGCCGTGGCCGCTGGGGCCCAGGCCGGTGTGCAGGTCGATCCAGGCCAGGTGCCGCACGCCCGCGCCATGCTGGCGCAGCACGCGCTCGATGCTCAGCCGGCTCCACGTGGGCCCGCTGCCGCCGTAGAACAGGCCCGCCGGGTGCCGGTACTGCCCGCCGCTGACAGCCTGCTGGAAGCCGCGCTCGCCGTGCTGCTGCGTGTAGGCCTGCAAGGCGGCTTCGTTCTCGTCGCTGGGCGGCCAGGTGGGCGGCACCAGCAGGTGGGCCAGTGCGTCGTAGCCTGTGTTCTGCGGGCGGTGCAGGGCGTCGAGACCGTCGAAGCTGATGAAGTTGCGGTTCAGGTCCACGCCTTCGTGCGTGACACGCCGGCTGTGCGAGAAGCCGTGCGGGTTCAGCGCGTGCACGAAGAGCAGCGCCACGCCGGCGGCCTGCGCTTCCTGCAGGAAAGCGGGGTTGCCCAGCAGCGCGTGCTGTACGCCGGAGCCGCAGTGCCCTTCCACGCCGTGGCAGGCGCTGCTGATGAGCAGCAGCCGCGGCAGGTCGAAACCGCCCACGCGCGCCACATCCATGGCCAGGGCCTCGCCTTCGGCGCCGGGCAACGGGTGGGCCAGGGTCTGCACGGTGGCGCCGGCAGCGCTGCTGGCGTCGAGGAAAAGCCGCCGCGCGGCGCGGTAGCTGGGGGCGAAGTGGCGCTCGGCGTCCATGTCTTGCGCCGGGTTCAGCGGGCCGGCGCCGGGGCCTTCAGCCACTCTTCGGCCAGCCGCACCCAGGCCGTGGCGCCCAGCGGGATCAACTCGTCGTTGAAGTCGTAGCTGGGGTTGTGCAGCGTGCAGGGGCCCAGGCCGTGGCCGCCTTCGCGATGCGCGCCGTCGCCGTTGCCGATCATGAAATAGCAGCCCGGCTTGGCCTGCAGGAAGTAGCTGAAGTCTTCGGCGGCCATGGTGGGCTCGAAGCCCTGCACGTTCTCGGGGCCGACCACCTCGCCCAGCACGCGCTGCACGAAGGCCGTCTCGAACGGGTGGTTCACCGTGGGCGGGTAGTTGCGCTTGAAGCTGAATTCGCAGGTGGTGCCGAAGGCCGCGCTGGTGTGCTCGGCCACCTCGCGCATGCGCCGCTCGATGAGGTCGAGCGTCTCGATGCTGAAGGTGCGCACCGTGCCCTGCATCTCGCAGCTGTCGGGCACCACGTTGGTGGCCTCACCCGCGTGGATCATGGTCACGCTGATCACGCCCGGGTCCACCGGGTGGCGGTTGCGCGTGACGATGGTCTGGAAGGCCATCACCATCTGCGCGGCCACCGGCACGGGGTCGATGCCCAGGTGCGGCATGGCGGCGTGGCTGCCCTTGCCGCGGATGGTGACGGTGAACTCGTTGCTGCTGGCCATCATCGGCCCGTTCTTCACCGCGAAGCTGCCCACCGGCATGCCGGGCCAGTTGTGGGCGCCGAACATGGCCTCCATCGGGAAGAGGTCGAAGAGGCCGTCCTGGATCATCTCGCGCGCGCCGCCGCCGCCTTCTTCGGCGGGCTGGAAGACGAGGTAGACGGTGCCGTCGAAGTGGCGGTGCTTCGCCAGGTGCTTGGCCGCGGCCAGCAGCATGGCGGTGTGGCCGTCGTGGCCGCAGGCGTGCATCTTGCCGGCGTGCTGGCTGGCGTGGGCGAAGGTGTTGTGCTCGGTCATCGGCAGCGCGTCGATGTCGGCGCGCAGGCCCACGGCGCGGTTCGAGCTGCCGTTCTTGACGATGCCCACCACGCCGGTTTTCCCCAGCCCGCGGTGGATGGGGATGCCCCAGTCGGTGAGCGCCTTGGCGATGACATCGGCCGTACGCACTTCCTGGAAACAGAGTTCGGGGTGGGCGTGGATGTCGCGGCGGATGGCGGTGACTTCTGCCGCATCGGCGAGGATGGGTTCGATGAGCTTCATGACGGCGGGCCCCTCATTGGAAGGCGGATCTTAGCCAGCCCCCGCACGCCGTGCCGGGTGGGTGTGCGATAGTCTTTTGATGAGTTCCGCTTCCCTCGGCGCGCCCGGCGCGCCTGCTGCCACCGTGGTGCAGGGCGCCTGCCCGCACGATTGCCCCGACACCTGCGCCCTGCACATCACCGTGGAAGACGGCCGCGTCACGCGCGTGGCCGGCGACCCCGAGCACCCGCCCACCCACGGCGCGCTTTGCACGAAGGTGAGCCGCTACGCGGAGCGCACCTACCACCCCGAGCGCGTGCTGACGCCGCTGAAGCGCGTCGGCAAGAAGGGGGAGGGGCGTTTCGAGCCCGTGGGCTGGGATGAAGCGCTGGCCGACATCGCCAGCCGCCTGCAGGCCATCGCCGCGCGCGACCCCGAAGCCATCCTGCCCTACAGCTACGCCGGCACCATGGGCCTGGTGCAGGGCGACGGCATGGCTGCGCGCTTCTTCCACAAACTCGGCGCGAGCCTGCTCGACCGCACCATCTGCGCCAGCGCCGGCGCCGAAGGCCTGATGGCCACCTATGGTGGCAAGGTCGGCATGCACGTGGAGTTCTTCGCCGAGAGCAAACTCATCCTGGTGTGGGGCAGCAACCCCATCACCAGCAGCGTGCACTTCTGGAACTTCGCGCAGCAGGCCAAGCGGGCCGGCGCCAAGCTGGTCTGCATCGACCCGCGCCGCACCGAGACGGCCGAGAAGTGCCACCAGCACATCGCGCTGCGCCCGGGCACCGACGGCGCGCTGGCCCTCGGCCTGATGCACGAGCTGATCACGCACGACCTGCTAGACCACGACTACGTCAACCGTTTCGTGGAAGGCTGGCCGGCGCTGCGCGAGCGTGCGCTGCAGTGGCCGCCCGAGCGTGTGGCGCAGGTCTGCGGCATCACGGCCGATGAAGTGCGCGGCCTGGCGCAGGACTACGGCCGCACGCAGCCCGCGGCCATCCGCCTGAACTACGGCATGCAGCGCGTGCGCGGCGGCGGCAACGCCGTCCGCCTGGTGGCGCTGCTGCCTTGCCTGACGGGCGCCTGGCGCCACCGCGCCGGCGGCCTTTTGCTGAGCAGCTCGGGCTGGTTCAAGGGCGTGCGGCACGACGCCTGGCTGCAGCGGCCCGATCTGCTCGGCCCGCGCACGCCGCGCACCATCAACATGAGCACCATCGGCGACGCGCTGCTCAGCGAGGCTTCCTCCACCTTCGGGCCAAAGATCGAAGCGGTGATGGTCTACAACAGCAACCCGGTGGCCGTGGCGCCCGAAAGCGGCAAGGTGGTGCAGGGCTTCGCACGCGAAGACCTCTTCACCGTGGTGCTGGAGCACTTTCTCACCGACACCGCCGACCACGCCGACTACGTGCTGCCCGCCACCACGCAGCTGGAGCACTGGGACGCGCACAGCGCCTACGGCCACACCTACGCGCTGCTGAACCGCCCCGCCGTGGCGCCGCTGGGGCAGGCGCGCAGCAATGCGGCCATCTTCCGCGCGCTGGCCGCGCAGATGGGCTTCGATGAGCCCTGTTTCGCCGACAGCGACGAAGCCATGGCGCGCGGCGCCTTCGATGCGCGGCATGTCGACCTGGACGAGCTGTTCGCCCGCGGCTGGTCGAAGCTGAAGATCGCCGAAGCGCCCTTTGCCGAAGGCGGTTTCCCGACGCCGAGTGGCAAGGCATGGGCCGACGCGCCCGGTTACGGCCTGCCCGACCACGTGCCCAACTACGAAAGCGCCGAGAGCGCGCCCGAACTCGCGGCGCGCTACCCGCTGGCGATGATCTCGCCGCCGGCGCGGCACTTCCTGAACAGCACCTTCGTCAATGTCGCCAGCCTGCGCGCGGCTGAAAAGGAACCGCTGGTGGAGATGCACGCCGACGACGCCCAGGCCCGCGGCCTGCAAGACGCCAGCGAGGTGCTGGTCTTCAACGACCGCGGCCACTACCGCTGCCGCCTGAAGGTGAGCACGCGCGCACGGCCGGGGGTCGTCAATGGCCTGGGCATCTGGTGGCGCAAGCTGGGGCTGGACGGCACCAACGTCAACGAGCTGACGCACCAGCGCTTGACGGACCTGGGTCGTGCGCCCACCTTCTACGATTGCCTCGTCGAGGTGCGCGCGGCTTGAGCGGCGGTGGGCACAAGGCAAGCCAGCGGCGCTGGACGTTCTGGAGCATCGCACTGATGGCCACAGGCAGCTTGATTTGCACCGCGCTGCTGGCCGCAGCGGCCATGTGCCTCACCAGCGGCTGCAGCACGCTGGGCTACTACGCGCAGGCCGCCGGCGGCCATCTTGATTTGCTGCAGCGCGCCCGCCCCGTGGCCGAGGTGCTGGCCGACCCCGCCACGCCCGAGCCGCTGCGCCAGCGCCTGCAGCGCAGCCAGCAGATGCGCGATTTCGCCGCGCGCGAGCTGCAGCTGCCCGACAACGACAGCTACCGCCGCTACGCCGACCTGCAGCGCGAGGCCGTGGTGTGGAACGTAGTGGCCGCGCCGGAGCTCGGCCTGACACTGAAGACCTGGTGCTTCCCGGTGATGGGCTGCGTGGGTTACCGCGGCTACTTCAGCCGTGAAGCTGCCGAGGCAACGGCCAAGCAGCTCAAGGCCGAAGGCTGGGAAGTGATGCTCTACGGCGTGCCAGCCTACAGCACGCTGGGCTGGAGCAACTGGGTGGGCGGCGACCCGCTGCTCAACACCTTCATCACCTGGAGCGAGCCGGAACTGGCGCGCCTGATCTTCCACGAACTGGCGCATCAGGTGGTCTACGTGGCCGATGACACCACCTTCAACGAAAGCTACGCCACCGCGGTGGAGCGCCTGGGCGGGCGCCTGTGGCTGGCGCAGCATGGCAGCCCTGCCGCGCTGGCCGAGGTGCAGGCCACCGAGCAGCGGCGCGAAGACTTCCGCGCGCTGACGCAGCGAACGCGGCAGCGCCTGCTGCAGATCTACACCGGCCCAGGCAGCGACGACGACAAACGCCAGGCCAAGGCCGCGGCGATGGCCGCGCTGCGCGCCGAGTACGCGGCGCTGAAGACCGGGCCCTGGGGCGGTTTCGCGGGATATGACGGCTGGTTTGCGCGTGCCAACAATGCATCCTTTGGCGTGCTGGCCGCGTACAACGAGCTGGTGCCGGGTTTCGAGGCGCTGTTCGAGGCCGAAGAGCGCAATTGGGCGCGATTTCATCGCGCCGTGAAGGAACTGTCTGCGCGGCCCGGAGACGAAAGACGACAGCGGCTCGTGCAGCTGGGGGCACAGCCCCCGGCGGCCGGCACCCCCACCCCAGTAACGCCTTGAAAGAAGCAGCGAAAGACACACCATGGCCGACATCCACATCCACCGTGAACACAGCCTGGGCCTGACCCAGGCCCGCAAGATCGCCTGGCAATGGGCCGAAGAGGTGGAGAACAAGTTCGACATGGAATGCACCGTGGTCGAAGGCGAGACCAGCGACACGGTGGAGTTCAAGCGCACTGGCGTGAACGGCCGCCTGATCGTGGCCGGCGACCATTTCGAACTCGACGCCAAGCTCGGCTTTCTGCTCGGAGCCTTCAGCAAGACCATCGAAGGCGAGATCACGAAGAACCTCGATGCGCTGCTGGCCAGCAGCAAGCCGGCGAAGAAGACCGCCGCCCGCAAGACCGCGAAGTGAAGCGCGCCAGTCGCTCAGGCGCCGCGGTCGCGTTTGCCCCTGGGGCGACAGCCGATGGCGCTTGGTGGCAGCATCCACGCTCCGTTGCACCCAGGGTCCTTCCGATGAAGATGCCATTGCTCCTTGCCTTGTCCACGCTGGCTGCGGCCTTGGGCGCCACGGTCGGGGCGCCTGCAAGGGCCCAGGCCGCGCCTGCGCCAGCGTCTGCCGCCGCCTGCCCCGCCTTGCTGCAGCACAGCTTCCCGCGCCTGCAAGACGAGAAGCCGCAGAACCTGTGCCAGTACGCCGGCAAGGTGCTGCTGGTCGTCAACACGGCCAGCAAGTGCGGCTTCACGCCGCAGTACGAAGGCCTGGAGGCGCTGAACGCCAAGTACGGCCCGCGGGGCCTGGTGGTGCTGGGCTTCCCGAGTGGTGATTTCGGCGGGCAGGAGCTGAAGGACAGCAAGGAGATCGCCGACTTCTGCTTCAACACCTATGGCGTGAAGTTCCCGATGTTCGCCAAGAGCTCGGTCAAGGGGGCGTCGGCCAACCCGCTTTACGTGCAGCTGATCCAGGCCACTGGCAAGACGCCGGGCTGGAACTTCCACAAGTACCTGATCGGCCGCGATGGCAAGCCGCTGGGCAGCTACGGCAGCAACGTCACGCCCAGCGCGCCCGCGCTGGTGGCCGAGATCGAGAAAGCGCTGGCAGCCAGATAGCCGCTTGGGCAGGACCAACTTTCCCGCCGCGGAACCGGCTTCGCCGGGCCGCTGGCGGACGGCCCCCTCGGGGGGGTAGCGAGTGCTAGCGAGCTTGGGGGCTCACCTTCTCACTTTGCCGTCGCCGGTGAGCATCGAGAGTTCGACGAAGCTGGAGCCCCGCCGGTTGCGCGGCCCGAAGCTCAACTGGAAACCGCCCGCGTCGTAACGCTGCATCGACTCCAGCGCGTCCACCAGGCTGGCGCGCGTGGGGTTGCCGCCGGCGCGGCGCAGGCCTTCGGCCAGCACCTTGGCGGCGAGGTAGCCTTCGATGCTGCTGTAGTTGGCCGTGGCATCACCCCCGGCGCGCTTGACGGCGTCGAGATACTCGCGCGCCAGGGCGTTGGTGGTGCTGAAGGGGAAGGGCATCACCTGGCTCACCACCACGCCCAGGCCGTCCTTGCCCAGCTCGTCGGCCAGGGCCTGCGTGCCCACGAAGCTGACGTTGTAGAAGGTGCCGCCATAGCCGGCCTTGCGCGCTTCGCGCACGAAGGCAGCACAGCTCTTGTAGGCGCTGATCTGCACCACGGCGTCGGGCATGGCCGGCACGATGGCCTTCACGGCCGCGGCCACGTCCACCGAGTTGCGCTCCACCAGGCCCACCGCCGCGGGGGCCAGTTGCTGCGCCTTCAGCGCGCGCAGCACGCCGTCCAGCCCGGCCTGGCCGTAGCTGTCGTTCTGGCGAAAGACAGCGATCTTCTTCAGCCCTAGCGAAGTGAGCTGCTTCACGATCAGTGCGGTCTCGTCGTAGTACGAGGCGCGCACGTGGAAGACGTTGCGGTTGAAAGGCTCGCGCAGCGCCTCCGCGCCCGTGAAGGCACCGAAGAAGGGGATGTTGGCCCCCGTCGCCAGCGGCAGGGCCGCCAGCGAGGTGGGCGTGCCCACGTAGCCGAAGAGCGCAAACGCCTCGTCGTCGATCAGCGTGCGCGTGTTGGCGGCGCAGCGCTCGGGCTCGTAGCCGTCGTCCAGCGCACGCAGTTCGATGCGGCGGCCGTTGACGCCGCCTTCGGCGTTCAAGCGCTCGAAGTAGATGCGCGCGCCGCGGTTCATCTGCAGGCCGAGCTGGGCAGCCGGGCCGCTCATCGCGGCGCTCTGGCCCAGCAGGATGCGGCGTTCACTCTGGGCCCAGGTGGGCAGGGCCAGGGCCGCGGCAGCGCCGCCGGCCAGGGACTTCAGGGCCTGGCGGCGCGGCAGGGTCGCAATCGACATCAGGGTTTACTTCAGCGATTCGATGAGGTCCACGTAGGACTGCATGGCCTCTTCAGCGCTGGTGCCCTTGATGGAGTCCCAGGCGTCGAACTTGGCACGGCCCACCATGTCGGTGAAGCCCGGGCGCTTGCCCTGCACGTCGCCCTCGGTGGCCTGCTTGTAGAGCGAGTAGATCTTCAGCAGCGTCATGTTGTCGGGCTTTTCCGGCAGTTGCTTGCTGGCGGCAACGGCGGCTTCGAAGGTGGCTTTCAGGTCGGCCATGGCGGGGGCTCCGTGGGTGAAAATCCTTGGTTGACGGAGCAGATGTTACCCAGCATCGTGGCCCGCGCCGGCGCACCGCGCCTACCTCTTGCAGGAGTTCCTTCACATGTCCCATGCCGCCGAGCGCATGTCGCGGGTCGATACCGCCTGGCTGCGCATGGACAACGAGGTGAACTTGATGATGATCGTCGGCGTGTGGCTGCTCACGCCGGCCATCAGCCTGGCGGCGCTGCGCGAGCGCATCGAGAGCAAGCTGCTGAAGTACGAGCGGTTCCGCCACAGGGCGGTGGCCGACGCGATGGGCGCCACCTGGGTGCCTGACGACAACTTCGACATCACGCAGCACGTGGTGCCCGCCACGCTCAAGCGCCAGCCCGGCGAGAGCGAGCGCCACGCGCTGCAGCGCCTGTGCGGCGAACTGGCCATGACGCCGCTGGACCCGGCGCGGCCGCTGTGGCAATTCCAGTTCATCGAAGACTACGAAGGCGGCAGCGCGCTGGTGGCGCGTGTGCACCACTGCATCGGCGACGGCATCGCGCTGATCAGCGTGATGATGAGCATCACCGACGGCGGCGCCGAGCCGCCCAAGCGCCGCAAGCGCGAGCCCGCCGAAGAGGCGAGCGAGGCCGACTGGCTGGCCGATGCCGTGCTCAAGCCGCTGACTGACCTCACCATCAAGGCCATCGGCATGTACGGCGGCGGCATGGCCAAGAGCATCGACATGCTGGCCAACCCCTACCAGCCGCTCTTGGGCAGCATGGACATGGCGCGCACCGGCTACAAGGTGCTGGGCGACGTGGCCGCGCTGGCCGTGATGCCCGACGACTCGCCCACGCTGCTGAAGGGCAAGCCCGCCGGCCGCAAGGCCGTGGCGTGGAGCGAGCCGATGCCGCTGGACGTGGTGAAGACCATCGGCAAGGCTTTGGGCTGCAGCGTCAACGACGTGCTGCTGGGCTGCGTGGCCGGCGCCATCGGCGAGTACCTGCGCGGCCGCGGCGAAGACCCGGCGGGCAAGGAGATCCGCGCCATGGTGCCCGTGAACCTGCGCCCGCTCGACAAGGCCTGGCAGCTGGGCAACCGCTTCGGCCTGGCGCCGCTGGTGCTGCCCATCGGCATCAGCAACCCGGTGGCGCGCACCTACGCCGTGCACCAGCGCATGAACGAGTTGAAGGGCAGCTACCAGCCGCTGCTGGCTTTTGCCGTGCTGGCGATGTCGGGCCTGTTCATCAAGCCGGTGCAAGACGCGGTGCTGGGCATGTTCGCGAAGAAGGCCACCGCGGTGATGACCAACGTGCCCGGGCCTGCGGTGCCGCTGAAGTTCTGCGGCAGCACACTGCGCCAGACCATGTTCTGGGTGCCGGCCTCGGGCGACATCGGCGTGGGCGTGTCCATCCTCAGCTACGGCGGCGGTGTGCAGTTCGGGCTGATCACCGACGCGGGCCTCTGCCCCGAGCCGCAGCAGATCATCGAGCGTTTCGAGCCCGAGTTCGAGAAGCTGCTCTACCTCACGCTGATGCTGCCCTGGGCCGGGCAGGACGGCGCCTGACCACACCTCATCTGGAGACCCTGCCATGACCATCACCGTCGACATCGACCTCGGCTACGAATTCACCGTCAAGGCGGGCATGAAGGACGTGTTCGACGTGCTCTCGCACGTGCCCACCTCGGCCAGCTTCTTTCCGAAGGTGGACAAGCTCACCGAGATCGCGAAGGACACCTACCGCTGGGAGATGGAAAAGGTGGGCACCGCACAGGTGAACATCCAGACCGTGTACGCGAGCAAGTACGTGGCCGACCGCAAGAAGGGCAGCGTGGTCTGGACCCCCGTGAAGGGCGAAGGCAACGCGCTGGTGGGCGGGCACTGGAAGCTGAAGGAAGGCAAGGCCGGCACCGAGATCGAGTTCAAGGTGGCCGGCAGCGTGGACGTGCCCTTGCCCGGGCTGATGAAGGCGCTGGTGGCGCCCGTGGTGAGCAGCGAGTTCGAGAAGCTGGTCGACAAGTACATCGCCAACCTGATCAAGAAGTTTGGAGGCGAGGTGGAGTGACACACTCTCGGGCTGTCGTCTTGAACGCCCGGAGTGCTGTCTTGTCCCATCCCCTGCTCACCCGCCGCCGCCTGGGCCAGGCCGCGGCCGTTCTCGGCGCCAGCGCGCTGTGGCCGCTGCAGGCCGCCACACCGCCCGACACGCTGGTGCTGGCCATGCAACTCGACGACCTCATCAGCCTGGACCCGGCCGAGGCCTTCGAGATCACCGCGGGTGAGCTGCTGGGCAACGCCTACGACCGCCTGCTGCGCTACGACGTGGCCGACCCCAGCAAGCTGGTGGCCGACATCGCCGCGCAGTGGGCCGTCTCGGCCGATGGCAAGCGCTACAGCTTCACGCTGCGCCCGGGCCTGAAGTTCGCCAGCGGCAACCCGCTCACCGCCGAAGACGTGGTCTTCAGCCTGCAGCGTGCGGTGCTGCTGGACAAGACGCCGGCCTTCATCCTCACGCAGTTCGGCTTCAGCAAAACCAACGCTAAAGAGCGCATCCGCCAGACCGGCCCGCTGACGCTGGAGCTTGACACCGACAAGGCCTACGCGCCCACGCTCGTCTACAACTGCCTGACGGCCAGCGTGGCCGCGGTGGTGGACAAGAAGCTGGTGCTGAGCAAAGAGGCCAACGGCGACCTCGGCAGTGGCTGGCTGAAGACCAGCTACGCTGGCAGCGGCGCGCTGAAGATCCGCGAGTGGCGCGCCAACCAGCTGGTGGCTTTGGAGCGCAATGATCAGTACACGCTGGGGCCGAAAGCGCCCCTGGCCCGCGTGATCTACCGCCACGTGAAAGAAAGCGCCACGCAGCGCCTGCTGCTGGAAAAAGGCGATGTCGACATCGCGCGCAACCTCACGCCGCAAGACCTGGAGGCGGTGGCCGGCAAGCCCGACATCGCCATCACCGCCACGCCCACCGGGCAGCTCATCTACCTGGGCCTGAACCAGAAGAACCCGGTGCTGGCCAAGCCCGAGGTGCGCGAGGCGATGAAGTGGCTGGTGGACTACGACGCCATCGCCGCGACGATCATGAAGAACATCGGCGTGGTGCACCAGAACTTCCTGCCGCTGGGGCTGCTGGGCGCTTCCAAGGACCGGCCCTACAAGCTGGACGTGGCCAAGGCCCAGGCTCTGCTGGCCAAGGCTGGTGTGCCGAAGGGCTTCAAGGTCACGGTGGACATGCGCACCACGCAGCCCATCCAGGGCATCACCGAGGCGATGCAGCAGACCTTCGCGCGCGCCGGCATCCAGATGGAGATCATCCCCGGCGATGGCAAGCAGACGCTGACCAAGTACCGCGCGCGCAGCCACGACCTCTACATCGGCAACTGGGGCGCCGATTACTGGGACCCGCACACCAACGCCGACACCTTCGCGCGCAACCCCGACAACGGCGACAACGCGGCCAACAAGCCGCTGGCCTGGCGCAATGCCTGGGCCATCCCCGAGATGACGAAGAAGGCCGACGCCGCCGCGCTGGAGCGTGACGCGGGCAAACGCGCCAAGCTCTACCAGGACATCCAGGCCGATTTCCGCAAGACCAGCCCCTTCGTGATGCTCTTCCAGCAGACCGAGGTGGCCGCGCACCGCAAGAACGTGGCCGGCCTGCGCCTGGGGCCCACGGCCGACGGCACGCTGCTCTACAAGGTCAGCAAGCGCTGATGCGATGGCGTGAATCTGGGCCGCTGCGCAAACCCTTGAACGGGCTGCGCGCGGCCGGCGGCCTGGTGGTCTCGGTGGCGCTCACGCTGCTGGGCCTGCTGGCCGTCACCTTCTTCATCGGCCGCGTGGTGCCGGTGGACCCGGTGCTGGCCGTGGTGGGCGACCGCGCGCCCGAGCACGTGGTGCAGCGCGCGCGGGAGGAGCTGGGCCTGAACCTGCCGTTGCACGAGCAGTTCGTGCGTTACGTCGCCAAGGCCGCGCAGGGCGATTTCGGCACCTCGGTGCTGACGGCCAACCCGGTGTGGGAAGACGTCAAGCAGGCTTTTCCGGCCACGCTGGAGCTGGCGACCTGCGGCATCCTCATCGGCGCCGGCCTGGGCGTGCCGCTGGGCGTGTGGGCCGCGGTGCGGCGCGGCGGCGCGGCCGACCACGCGGTGCGCGTGATGGGGCTGGTGGGCTACTCGGTGCCCATCTTCTGGCTGGGCCTGATGGCGCTGGTGCTCTTCTACGCCAAGCTGGGCTGGGCGTCGGGGCCGGGGCGCATCGACGTGGCGCACGAGTTCAGCGTCGAGCGTGTCACGGGCCTGCTGCTGGTGGACGCGGCGCTCGTGGCGCGCAGCAGCGGCGACTGGTCGGCCTTCCGCAGCGCCTTGAGCCACCTGGTGCTGCCGGCCAGCTTGCTGGGCTACTTCTCGCTGGCCTACATCAGCCGCATGACGCGCAGCTTCATGCTGCACGAGCTGGCGCAGGAGTACATCGTCGCCGCGCGCGCCAAGGGCCTGAGCGAGACCCGCATCATCTGGCGCCACGCGCTGCGCAACGCGATGGTGCCGCTGGTGACGGTGATCGCGCTCAGCTACGCCGGCCTGCTGGAAGGCAGCGTGCTCACCGAGACCGTGTTCTCCTGGCCGGGCCTGGGCCTCTACCTCACCAACAGCCTGCAGAACGCCGACATGAACGCCGTGCTCGGCGCCACGCTGGTGGTGGGCACGGTCTTCATCGCGCTGAACCTGCTGAGCGATGCGCTGTACCGCTTGCTCGATCCGCGGACGCGCGACACACGCGCCGAGGTGCCGCGATGAAGGCGCAGCTCCAAGACCTTCGGCAGTGGCTGCTGAGCGAACGCCCCGCCTCGCGCCGCCAGGCCGCCTGGGGCCGCGCCTACGCGGGCTGGCGCAGCTTTGCGCGCAACCGGCTCGCGCTGCTGGGCCTGGTGCTGGTGCTGGCGCTGGTGGTGCTGGCCGTGCTGGCGCCGTGGATCGCGCCGCACCCGCCCACGGTGGGTGATCTGGCGCAGCGCCTGCAGCCGCCCTCCAGCACACACTGGTTCGGCACCGACGACCAGGGCCGCGACATCTTCAGCCGCCTGCTGCACGGCAGCCGCATCACGCTCTTCGTGGTGGTGCTGGTGGCGGTGCTGGCCGCGCCCATCGGGCTGCTGGTGGGCACGGCCGCGGGCTACGCCGGCGGCTGGGTGGATGCGCTGCTGATGCGCATCACCGACATCTTTCTCGCCTTCCCGCGGCTGATCCTGGCGCTGGCTTTCGTGGCCGCGCTGGGGCCGGGCATCGAGAACGCGGTGATTGCGATTGCCATCACCAGCTGGCCGCCTTATGCCCGCATCGCCCGCGCCGAGACGCTGACGCTGCGCCAGGCCGACTACATCCAGGCCGTGCGCCTGCTGGGCGCCGGGCCTGTGCGCGTGGTGCTGCGCCACGTGATGCCAATGTGCGTGCCCAGCGTCATCGTGCGCGTGACGCTGGACATGGCCGGCATCATCCTCACCGCCGCGGGCCTGGGCTTTCTCGGCCTGGGCGCACAGCCGCCCATGCCCGAGTGGGGCGCGATGATCGCCGCCGGCCGTGCTTACGTGCTCGACCAGTGGTGGGTGGCCGCCGCGCCGGGTGCGGCCATCTTCGTCGTGAGCCTGGCCTTCAACCTGCTGGGCGACGGCCTGCGCGATGCGCTGGACCCGAGGGCCGCGTCATGAGCGAGGTGCTGCTGACGGTGGACGACCTGCGCGTGGCCTACCCGCGGCGTGAAGGCGGGTTGCACGAGGTGGTGCGCGGCGTGAGCTTCACGCTGGGCCGCGAGCGCCTGGGCATCGTGGGTGAATCGGGCAGCGGCAAGAGCCAGACCGGCCGCGCGATCCTGGGCTTGACGGCGCCCGGGGGCGTGGTCAGCGCGAAGGCCCTGCAGTTCGGCGATGTGGATCTGCTGAACTGCCCGCCCCGGCAACGCCGCGCCTTGCGCGGCGGCCGCATCGCGATGGTGCTGCAAGATCCCAAGTACTCGCTGAGCCCGGTGATGCGCATCGGCGCGCAGATCGAGGAAACGCTGCGCATGCACACGCGCTGCAGTGGCGCAGAACGCCGCGCGCGCGTGCTGCAGGCGCTGGCCGATGTCGGCATCGACGACCCGCCGCGCGTGGCGCGCCTTTACCCGCACGAGGTCTCGTGTGGCATGGGCCAGCGCGTGATGATCGCGATGATGCTGGTGGCCGGGCCCGAGCTGCTGATCGCCGACGAACCCACCTCGGCGCTGGACGTCACGGTGCAGCTGCAGGTGCTGGGCGTGCTGGACCGCCTGGTGCGCGAACGCGGCATGGGCCTTATCTTCATCTCGCACGACCTGCGCCTGGTCAGCAGCTTCTGCGACCGCGTGCTGGTGATGTACGCCGGCCGCGTGGTGGAGACCCTGGCCGCGGCCGATCTGCACAACGCACAACACCCCTACACCCGCGGCCTGCTGCACTGCCTGCCGCAGCTGGACGCGCCGCGCCACCCGCTGCCCGTGCTGCAGCGCGACGAGGCCTGGGCGCGATGAGAGACACCGAAACCACGCCGCTGGGCCTGCGGGTGCAGGGCCTGCGTGTCGTCTACGGCGGCTTTGCCGCGGTGGAGGGCCTGAGCTTCGAGGTCGCGCCGGGCGAGAGCTTCGGCATCGTCGGTGAATCGGGCAGCGGCAAGAGCACGGTGCTGCGCGCGCTGTGCGGCCTGGCGCCGCGCACGGCCGGAGAGATCGGTCTCACCAGCATCGAGCCCGGCGCAACGCTGCCGCAGCCCGGCAGCCTGGGCTGGCGGCGCGCGGTGCAGATGGTCTTCCAAGACCCCTACGGCAGCCTGCATCCGCGGCAGACCATCGACCGCCAGCTCGCCGAGCCTCTGGCCCTCCACGGCCTGGGGCAAGGCGACGAACGCGAGGCCCGCATCCAGCAGGCGCTGGACGAGGTGGGCCTGGGCGAAGGCTTCCGCTTCCGCTACCCGCACCAGCTCTCGGGCGGGCAGCGCCAGCGCGTGGCCATCGCGCGGGCCCTGATCCTGCAGCCGCAGGTGTTGCTGCTGGACGAGCCCACTTCCGCGCTGGACGCCAGCGTGCAGGCCGAGGTGCTGAACCTCCTCGAGGCACTGCGCGAACAGCGGCGCCTGAGCTTCGTGATGGTCAGCCACGACCTCGCCGTCGTCACGCACCTGTGCCAGCGCCTGTTGGTGATGCAGCGCGGTCGCGCGGTGGAAACGCTGGCCGCGGCCGACCTCGCGGCGCGCCGCGTGCAGGCGCCCTACACGCAACGGCTGATGGCAGCGGCGGCCGGCTTCGTGCGGCCGGCCGGCTGATCGTTCAGACCCCGGCTGCCACCCGGGCCGCGATGGCCTGGCCCATCACCGTGGTGCTGGCGCTGCCGCCCAGGTCGCGCGTGACCTCGCTGCGCGGGCCCGTCAGCGTGGTTTCGATGGCGCGCAGGATGGCGTCGTGCGCCGCCTGCTCGCCCAGGAACTGCAGCATCAGCGCCGCGCTCCAGATCATGGCCACGGGGTTGGCGATGTTCTGGCCGTAGATGTCGGGCGCGCTGCCGTGCACGGGCTCGAACAGGCTCGGGAACTTGCGTTCGGGGTTCAGGTTGGCCGAAGGGGCCAGACCGATGGTGCCGGTGGTGGCCGGGCCCAGGTCAGACAGGATGTCGCCGAAGAGGTTGCTGGCCACCACCACGTCGAAGCGCCCGGGCTGCAGCACGAAGCGAGCGCTGAGGATGTCGATGTGCTGCTTGTCCACCGCCACGGCCGGGTAGTGCGCGTGCATGGCGTCGGCGCGGCCGTCCCACCAGGGCATGCTGATGGCGATGCCGTTGCTCTTGGTGGCCACCGTGAGGTGCTTGCGGGGCCGGCTGTTCGCCAGCTCGAAGGCGTACTTCAGCACGCGGTCGCTGCCGAAGCGGCTGAACACGCTCTCCTGGATCACCACCTCGCGTTCGGTGCCCTCGAACATGAGGCCGCCGAGCTTGGTGTACTCGCCCTCGGTGTTCTCGCGCACGATGAAGTAGTCGATGTCGCCCGCTTGGCGGCCGGCCAGCGGGCAGGGCACGCCTTCGAACAGGCGCACCGGGCGCAGGTTGATGTACTGGTCGAACTCGCGGCGGAACTTCAGCAGGCTGCCCCAGAGCGACACGTTGTCCGGCACCGTGGCCGGCCAGCCCACGGCGCCGAAGAGCAGCGCGTCCTGGCCCTGCAGCTGGGCCTTCCAGTCGGGCGGCATCATGTCGCCGTGGGCGGCGTAGTAATCGCAGCTGGCCCATTCGATGGCCTGCAGTTCGAGTTGGAAACCGAAACGCTGCTGCACGACCTGCAGCACGCGCAGGGCTTCGGGCATCACTTCCTTGCCGATGCCGTCGCCGGGAATGACGGCAATGCGATGGGTCTTGGCTTGCATGGGGTCCGGGACTGTCGGGGTCAAGCCGGGGATCGTAGCCGGGCGCGAGGGCGGGCCGGGCCTGCGGCCAGGGCCGCCATGCCCGCCGTGCCATAGTGCGGGCTCCATGACCGAGTTCGAACCCGACGAATACCGCCCCGTCAGCCGCCGCCGCCGGGTGCTGATCGCCTTGCTGGCCCTGGCCACCGCCTCGCTGGTGATCTGGGCGATGACTCGCCGCGAAGGCATGCTGCCTTCGACGGTGCAGATGCCCAACGAGGGCCAGCCCTGCCGCGCCGGGCAGACCGAAGGCTGCGTGGGCAGCATCACGCGCGTGCTCGCGGTGCCGCAGGCCCTGCCGGCTGCGGGCGCGGCACCGGCACCGGCGGTGCCGGCCGCCTCGCGCTAGGGGGCCTCGCTCGGCCGCGGC
>VYLK01000385.1_pt1 | contig 19166 bp, 13 predicted proteins | sample 5114321 | NCBI WGS metagenome assembly VYLK01 (sample SAMN12291792, study PRJNA351875) | freshwater metagenome | isolation source: freshwater lake | place: USA: Michigan, MSU2 Lake | collected 2011-08-16
ACGAAGGCCGCGTGTTCGATCCCTGCTGCGGCAGTGGCGGCATGTTTGTGCAGAGCGAGAAATTCATCAAAGCCCATCAAGATTATTATCGTAAAAAGAAACCTGGCCGCCCCTCCCCCTTCGGGGGAGCCGCAGGGGGTCTCAATCCGGCCGATCACATTTCCATCTACGGGCAAGAGAGCAACCAAACCACGTGGCGCTTGGCCCGCATGAACCTGGCCATACGCGGCATTGACAGCAGCAACGTAAAGTGGAACAACGAGGGCAGCTTTCTGAACGATGCCCACAAAGACCTGAAGGCCGATTTCATTATTGCCAACCCACCCTTTAACGACAGCGACTGGAGTGGCGACTTGCTGAAGACCGATGCCCGCTGGGTGTATGGCGTGCCCCCGGCAGGCAATGCCAACTACGCGTGGATACAACACTTCCTCTATCACCTGGCACCAAACGGACTGGCCGGCTTTGTGCTCAGCAAGGGCTCGCTCACCACCAAGAGCGGGGGCGAGTATGAAATACGCAAAGCCATTATTGACAACGACTTGTTGGAGTGTGTGGTAAACCTGCCCACCAAGTTGTTTCTCAACACCCAGATACCCGCTTGCCTGTGGTTCTTGCGGAGAAACAAAACCCAACGCAAGGGCGAGATACTCTTTATTGATGCCCGCAACCTGGGTTATCTGGTAAACCGCAGAAACCGCGACTTAACCGATGAAGACATATACAAAGTAGCTGACGCATACCATGCTTGGAGAAACTCCTCCCCCTCCCTTGGAGAGGGCCGGGGTGAGGTCGAATATGAAGAAGTGCCCGGCTTCTGCAAAGGGGTGAAAGTAGATGATGTTAAAGCGCTTGACTATGTCATTACTCCGGGCCGTTTTGTTGGTTTGCCCGATGATGAGGATGAATTCAATTTCAATGAGAGGTTTGCATCGTTGAAAGCTGAGTTGGAAAAGCAGATTGCGGAAGAAGATGATTTGAACAAAAGGATCTCAAAAAATCTTTCCAAGATTAATACGGAAGTGGAAGTATGAGCGAGTGGAAGGGATTTAAAATCAGCGAGCTTGGAAGGGTTGTTACTGGGACAACACCTTCAAGCAAATTTCCAGAGGAGTTTGGGAATGACATGCCATTCGTAACTCCGTCAGATTACAAAGATTACAACAAATGGGTTGTGGCTGCAGATAGATACCTATCAAAAAAGGGAATTGATAAATTAAATGGCAGAGTGTTACCTAAAAATTCATTGCTAGTTACCTGTATTGGCTCCGACATGGGGAAAGTTGCAATCAATAAAATACCAGTTATTTCCAACCAGCAAATCAACTCTATTATTCCAAACGAAAATGTTGATGCTGACTTTCTGTATTACAAGCTGGTTGAGAGTTATGAAGTATTAAGAATGTATGGTGAAGCCGGAACCGCAGTGCCAATTGTAAATAAGGGTGATTTTGAAAATATTGAATTAGAGATCCCTAATAACAAAGGCGAACAAACCGCCATTGCCGAAGTTCTCAGCAGCCTGGATGATAAAATAGATTTACTCCATCGCCAAAACAAAACCCTGGAGCAACTAGCCGAAACGCTTTTTAGGCAGTGGTTTGTGGAAGGGAAGCAAGCTCAAGATTCAATTTTGCTTGGAGAGGTGGTTGAGACAATTAATGGTCTTTCATACAAGAGTTCTGAGCTCAATCCTTCTACAATTGCAATGGTATCGCTTAAAAGTTTTGATCGTAAAGGAGGCTTCAGGTTAGATGGCTTTAAGGAGTTTACTGGGCAATACAAAGAGCGTCATATTGTTAAAGAGGGAGACTTAGTAGTCGCCCATACAGATATAACTCAGGATGCTGAAGTTATTGGCAATCCCGCACTGGTTATAGCCGACCCTAAGTATAGGGTTATGGTGATTTCTATGGACATGGTTAAAGTTGTTTCTAAAGTTGATTGGGTCTCAATCGAATTTCTTTATTTCCTGATGAGAACAAGGGAATTTAAGGGTCATTGTGAAGGAAAAGCCAACGGTTCTACTGTACTCCATTTAAGTAAGGATGCCATACCATCATTTGAAATCCCAAGGCCTGAAAAAAAACTTGTAGAAGAATTCTCAAAGCAAGCTCAGGATTTTATTAAAAAGATATTTAATAACCACAGAAACATCCGCACGCTCACCCAACTACGGGATACTTTGCTGCCCAAGTTGATGAGTGGGGAGGTGAGGGTTAGTTTTTAACTAAAAATAAGTTGAAATGAATTTGAAGAGAATAGAGATTGAGTTTTTTAGGCATCTCAATAATATCAATTTCAATTTTGGAAAACACATAACGGTAATAGCTGGAAGCAATGGCACCGGAAAAACAAGCATACTCGGGCTAATAGGCCATGTATTCAAATACCCATCTGAGTTTAAAACGGTATATGGAAAACCCTTGGTTACAAAATTTTCTGAGGTTTTTAAATTCTCCCCAGACAAAGACTTCAGTCAAAACTATAGATACAAAGTAGAGTTTACGCATAGTGTAACAAGAACTGCAGAATCTAGGCTACTTTCGCAAAATAGATATAGGATTGATGTTGGGGGTCGCATCCGTGGAGGTGGCAAAATCAAATGCCCAGTTATTTATCTTAGTTTACGCAGACTACTTCCATTAGCAGACGAAAACTGGGTAACCATGGGGAGCGTAGACCACTTGACTCCAAGTCAAAAGGCAAGATATAAACATCTCTACAATGACATTTTCGCATCGTCTCATGAAATAAAACCATTACATACACTGACAACGAACAAGAATACATATTCGCCAGTTGGAACAAACTATGATTCTTATGGAATTTCCGCTGGTCAAGATAATATCGGTCAAATCATTTTAGCCCTTCTAGAATTTAGGAAACTAAAGGAAGATGATTCTGTTGAATATGAAGGTGGACTATTGCTAGTAGATGAACTTGACGCAACTCTTTATCCAGCATCACAAAAAAATCTATTAAAGGTAATATCTCAAGAAGCGATTCAACTTGACCTACAAGTAGTTTTTACAACGCATTCTTCCGATCTCTTAAACTACCTGAATTCTAGGAACGGTTCTTACCTTAAAAATATTACAAACTTTGTTGGCTTATCAAACGCAACCGGAATAACCATAGTGAAAGAAGGTAATAATGAATTGAGAAGTGTACTCGCTGACCTAAACCATGAGGCTATTCAGACTTTGCAGCCAAGAAAGGTTAACGTGTATTTCGAGGATAATGAGGGGTGTATTTTTTATAGGAATATCCTAAGAGGCTTCAGTGTTGAAGCCGATTTGGATTTCAAACCAATTAGTTTGAGTAGTGGTACTTATAAAACATTAATTCAAAATGGTTTTGAAGAGTTTTTCAAGAGCTTGGTGGTGCTTGATGGTGACTTCAGAGTTGGAATGGCCAGCTTAACGAACAAGAATGTAATTTTTCTTCCTGGTACTTTGAGGCCAGAAAATATCATCAAGGATTTTTTGAGTTCCCTTGCTGAGTCAGATGAATTTTGGATCAATGACCATCAGTATACAAAAAGAGTATTTATCCAAAGTTTACAAGGGGTTCAAGATGAAAGAAGTGCGATGAAAAGATGGTTTAACAGTCAGTTAGTTTTTTGGGGTAGTGATGGCGATAGGTTGTTCAATAGATGGAAAGCTGAAAATCTAATAGAGTGTATACAGATCCGTCTGGAAACTAGGAGATTGGTTAATAAAATTTTACTTGAATACCATTCATATATTTCTTGAGAAGCGACTAGATTGAAACCCATCACCGAAAATATCATCGAGCAATCAGCCATTGAAATCCTTCACGGGCTTGGTTGGGCATATGTCAGTGGGAAAGAGATTTCACCTGAGGGTGTTTTCTGTGAGCGCGATAGTTTCAGTCAAATTGTATTGGTGAGTCGCTTGCGGGAAGCCATTGCCCGCATCAACCCAAACATACCGTTGGATGCGCAGGAGGCAGCCATTCAGAAAGTACTTCGCATTGCTTCCCCGGATTTACTGCACAACAACGAGTTGTTTCATGAAGAGCTGGTGGAGAAAGTTAAAATTCCTTACCAGCAAAACGGATATGAGCGCAGCCATGAGGTAGCGCTTATAGATTTCGAAAATCCAGGAAACAACCAGTTTCTGGTGGTGAACCAGTTTACCATCATGGAGAATAACCAACACAAGCGCCCGGATGTGTTGTTGTTTGTCAACGGCCTGCCGTTGGTGATCATGGAACTGAAGAATGCTGCCAGTAACAACGCCAGCATCACCAGCGCTTATCAGCAACTGCAAACCTACAAGGCAACCATACCCAGCTTGTTTACTTACAATGCCATTTGCATTGTGTCGGATGGGTTGGAGTGCAAAGCCGGAAGCGTTTCAGCAGACCTCGGCCGCTACATGGCCTGGAAAACTTCGGATGGCGTGAAAGAGGCATCTCGCTTCAAGCCCCAGTTGGAAACGCTGATCAACGGTATGTTGCAACCAGCAACGTTGCTGGACCTGGTTCGCAATTTCATCGTGTTTGAGAAGTCCGCCACCCCTCTCCGGAGGAGAGGGGACGGGGGTGAGGTTGGGCTCATTCAAATCCAAACTACCAAGAAGCTGGCAGCCTATCACCAATACTATGCGGTGAATAAGGCCGTACAAAGCACACTCGTGGCGTCTGGCAATTCCTCCCTCTCCTCTGGAGAGGGCCGGGGTGAGGTCGGAGATAAACGCGGTGGCGTGGTGTGGCACACGCAAGGGTCGGGCAAGAGTTTGAGCATGGTGTTTTATTCCGGCAAGCTCATCACCACACCGGCTATGCAAAACCCAACCATTGTGGTGATCACCGACCGCAATGATTTGGATGATCAGTTGTTTGATACATTCGCAGCATCCACACAATTATTAAGGCAAGAACCTGTACAAGCTGAGAATCGCGATCACCTGAGAGACTTACTCAAAGTAGCCAGTGGTGGCATTGTGTTTACTACCATTCAAAAGTTTTTACCGGAAGGTCAGAAGTCGGAATATGATCAACTATCCGATCGCAAGAACATTGTAGTAATAGCCGATGAAGCTCATCGTACTCAATATGGCTTCGAGGCCAAGTATCTTGATGTGTTGGATGACAACAAGAATAAAGTCGGCAAGCGCCTGGCCTATGGTTTCGCCAAGTACATGCGCGATGCCATGCCGAACGCAACCTATATTGGTTTCACCGGCACTCCTATTGAAGGAACAGATGTTAATACACCTCAGGTGTTCGGAAGTTACATCGACCGCTACGATATCAAAGATGCGGTAGAAGATGGCGCTACTGTAAAGATTCTCTATGAAAGTCGCCTGGCCAAAGTGAATCTGGATGAAAACGGCAGAAGGCTCATTGAAGAGTTCGATAAAGAACTGGAGCAGGACGAGGAAGTTACTGAGAAACAAAAAGCCAAAGCCAAGTGGACTAAGCTCGAAGCCATTGTTGGTAACGTTGACCGGGTAAAGAACCTGGCCAAAGACATCGTTACCCATTTTGAAAAGCGGCAGAGCGCTTTTGAGGGTAAAGGAATGATCGTGGCCATGAGCCGAAGAATTGCCGCTCAATTATATAAAGCCATTATTGAAATCCGTCCGCAGTGGCATGATGATGACCTGAGCAAAGGCATGATTAAGGTGGTGATGACCGCCAGCAGCGATGAAGGTCCGGAGTTAGCCAAGTTCAAAACCACCAAACAACAACGCAAAGCCCTTGCCGAGCGCATGAAAAACCCCGCTGATCCATTGAAGCTGGTCATTGTGCGAGACATGTGGCTCACCGGCTTTGATGCGCCTTGTCTTAACACGATGTATGTCGATAAACCCATGCGTGGCCATAACCTGATGCAAGCCATTGCAAGAGTGAACAGGGTATTCAAAGACAAGCCCGGAGGTTTGATAGTCGATTACCTAGGTATCGGCACTGATTTGAAGAAGGCCCTTTCGTTTTATGGAGAAGCTGGTGGCAAAGGTGAACCCGCAGAGAATATTGAAAAAGCGATTGAAGTCTTCAACGAGAAGTTGGAAGTGATTCAACAGATGTTCAATGAAGACAGCTCTACAAGACTTTTAATGGCAGCTGAGGAACTGGAATCCTACTATGAGAATAGTTACAAGTTTAACTACCGCAGATTCTTTCATGCAGATGCAAATCAGAAGTTGTCGATTATTCTACAGGCAGAGGAGCATATACTGGGGTTAAAAGAGGGGAAAGAGCGGTTCATCCGCGAAGTGAGTTTATTGAGTCAGGCGCTTTCCTTATGTATCACACGAGAAGAAGTCCAAGAGTTTTTACCTGAAGTTGCCTTCTTTCAGGCAGTCAAAGCGAGGTTAGTTAAGTTTGAAGGATTCGGTGGCGGCAAGAGTGACGCCCAGATCGAAACGGCCATTAAACAAATTGTTGATGAAGCCCTCAGCAGCGACAAGGTGATTGATATTTTCGAAGCTGCTGGGATGGCCAAACCGGAGATATCAGGACTTGAGATTTTATCAGATGAGTTCCTATTGGAGGTTCAGGGCATGAAGCATAAAAACCTGGCTATTGAGCTTCTCAAGCGAATTTTGAGTGATGAACTAAAGATCCGGTCGCGAACCAACCTGGTAAAAAGTAAGAAGCTATTGGAAATGCTTGAGTCATCCATCAAGAAATACCAAAACAATCTGTTAACCACAGCGGAGATCATTCAAGAGTTGATCAACCTTGCCAAAGAAATCAAAGAAGCCGACCGAGAAGGCGAGAAACTGGGATTAACCAATGACGAAGTCGCTTTCTATAATGCGCTTGAACTCAACGACAGTGCAGTGCAGGTATTAGGAGACGATACACTAAAGGACATCGCCCGCGAAATAGCTGATAAGGTTCGTTCCAACACCACGTTAGATTGGACCATCCGAGAAAGCGCCCGAGCCAAGCTTATGGTTCTCGTGCGTAGAACACTCAGTAAATATGGCTATCCTCCTGATAAGCAACAGAAAGCGATTGATACCGTGATGAAGCAAGCGGAGTTGATGGCGGACGGGATTGTTGAAGGCTCTTAATGTGCTTGAGCCCAACTAAATGCTAAGGGTTACTAGAAACTGTAGAAATGGCTTCGGCCCGAGACAGGCCTCGCCATGACGTTCCCTACTAAAGCAATCCTTGGCTTGATCCCAACGAAATGCCTAAGGTTTGCGTTGAAGAGCAGAAACGCCTTCGTCACTTTCGGCTACTCGCTATAATGAACCCCCGAATCAAAAAACCCTACCCGTTTACCCGCGCATGAACGCCATTTGTTACTCGAACTACGGAGGACCGGAACAACTTACGCTGGCCAACATCCCCACCCCTGCCCCAAAGCCGGGCCACGTGCTGGTGCGGGTGAAAGCCGCTTCCATCAACTCGTGGGATTACGACATGCTGCATGCGCGCGCATTCATCATGCGCGTGCTCAACGGCTTCACCCGGCCAAAATACCGCGTGCTCGGCTGCGATGTAGCCGGGGTGGTGGAAGCCACCGGCAGCAACTGCCACCACTGGCAACCGGGTGACGAAGTGTTTGGCGACATCGCTTCCGCAGGCTTCGGTTCGTTTGCAGAGTTTGTCGCAGTGCCGGAAGAACTGCTGGCGCGCAAGCCGGCAGCGTTGTCGTTTCACCAGGCCGCAGCGTTGCCACAAGCTGGGTTGCTGGCCATACAGGGCTTGCGAAACCGGGGAGACGTGAAAGCCGGCCAACGGGTGCTCATTAACGGAGCCGGTGGTGGCGTAGGGCCCATTGCCCTAACATACGCCAAAAGCCAGGGCGCACACGTTACCGCAGTAGATCGCCCGGAGAAGTTCGACTTCCTGCGGGCGCTGGGAGCAGACGAGCTCATCGACTTTACCACCACAAACTATACGCGCACCGGCCAGCGGTACGACAAAATTCTGGATGTCGTGGCGCATCGCACAGCTGCGGAGTACCGCAACGCGCTCAACCCCCACGGAGTGTTTACCATGATTGGCGGCTCGATGGGCGGCTTACTTCTGCGCATGATGATCGTTGAGCCGCTGCTGTCGAAGTTTTATAACCGCAAACTGGGCATCATGGGGTATCGCGTCAGTCGCGAAGGGCTAGACGAACTCGTGCGGTTGCTGGAAACGGGAGTCATTCAGGTCCCCATCGACAGCACGTTTCCCCTCGCGCAAACGCGCGCAGCTTTCGAGCACTTTATCTCCGGCACCTTTACAGGCAAGATTGTAATTGAGATAGCGGCCAACGGCACGCCCGCCAACGGGTGACACCGTCGGCACCCGCTCCGGCCAGCGGACGGTACACAAAAGCTTGTGATGCGAAAAGGAGACTGCTTGCCAGACGTTCCTTCCTTGCGGGAATGTTGGATTAAAATTTTGAATTCCACATGCAAGCCGCTTTTGAATTTTCTACTACATTGGGCGTGTAAAAAAAATTTTACTCGTGATAGAAGGAGATTTAGGGGTTGAGTCATCGGCAAGAAATAAGGAAATGCGTGTCGCTTATTTCATTGCTTTTTTTGCGGCCACGTTATCGTTTATTGACATCGGGGCCAATAATTTCCGGGATCGGGAAATCGTAGGGGTAAACAAAAAAATGACGGAGTATTCGCTCTATCATAGCAAGATCTTGAAAGAGACGTTGATTCAGGCGGAGCGCGACTTATTGTTTGACCTGATGCGCGCGGGGGCTGTAGTTGCTCACGACACCTTGATTGTGCATCAGCGGCTTGAAAAATTCGACCAGGACTTAGCCACCATCAAAAGTCAGCAAATCGAACTGATGAATGGTTCACGGCCGGAGGCCCCGGATCAATGGACGATGCCCAGTATCAACGGTGAGCTGGGGAGAATTAAGGGGTTGAAAAACTGGGAACATGAAGTTGGCGTACTGGATTTGGCCGGAGATAAATTTGATTTGGCTTCGCTATTGCTGGAGTTGAGTTTGGTTATGGGGGCCATGGCGTTTATCGTTAGCCTTCCCAAAGCGAAAAATCTTTTTCGCTGGCTGATGATCGGCTTTGGCTTCGGGGGTATTCTTTTTGGTTTAATCGGGTACTACCATACATTGAGTTTGTAAACCGTAACGCTTGGTTTTAGCGATTACGTGCTCCGTCATGGCAAGGAGCGAGTCCTGAAGAATGAAGGATGAGGACGAAGCATTTCGTACCGATTATTTGTGATGAGTCTTTTCTGCCTTTTTATTTTCGCAGGCCTGCATTAGACTACATTCTTAATTCCGTCTGAATGAATTCGTCCTCCACCGCATGCACCACCGCGCGGGAGGGTAAAATGAGTGAAACTTTTAAGTCATGTACCTTCGTTCTGTGGGTGGTTTGTTTTTTCGTTTCTTATCCAATCGTCCACCAACCTGCTGTTCTGGGTTCACACTGTCTTTGCGGCCACCGCTGCACCGCCGGAAATGATTGGCCATTTGTGGTTCTCCTTAGAGATTCTTCTCCGTTCATTCCCGTAAAAAATGATTACATTTAGCCTATGGAACTGCGAACCGGACAAGAAACCTCCACGAAAGACCAGGCATTTTTCCCGCTTCTTCTTTTGCTCTCTGGTTTGGTTTGCTCCATTGTTTCGGTAGGTCAGACCGTGTCACTCTCGGCCAGTATGGCCGCGAAACCGGCCAGGGAAGAGAAAGAAACATATTCCATTACTATTACCGTGCGCAATATCCGCAACACCAAAGGCGTCATCCGGTTCAAATTTTACGATGACGACACCCGTTTTCCGCATGACACCGGCTTTCTGCGCATGGTGGTGCCCAAAACCGACATGAAGGGAGATTCCATCACGGTAACCTACCACGGCTTCGTCTCGAAAAACATGGCGATCGCTCTGCAAGACGATGAAAACAATGACATGAAACTCGATATGGGGTGGTTTCTCCCGAAAGAGGGCCACGCTTTCTCAGATTATTACCACGCTACCATGTTGCGAAAGCCGGTCTACGAAGATTTTGATTTCTTCCTCAGCGGGGATAAAAAGGTAGACATGCGGATGCGCTACTACTGAGGCATTTCACGGGACTGCATTTTGACATGGTATGCATCGGCAGACTCAGGTTCTGTGGATGCAGGAAGGGAAGGAAGGAATGGATTCCTCCACACGTTAGGGTTTAATCTTACTGACTTCCTGAATGATGATTGTTTTACCATCGCGGATGATCGTGTCAGTTCGCATGGTTGCTCCCGCTCCCTGCGCATCAATGCGTACTTCAACTTCGACTGAATCTCCCGGTACATGCTCGCGGTACACTGTGTGAGTCACCTTTCTTTCAGGAAGGTGAGCGTGCCCGGTGGTGCGGCCCAACAGAAAGCCGAGTGTGCCAAAGACCACAGCGATGAGCACTATTGCCAGCCAGTTTTTATTAAATGCTTCCATATTCTCGGTTTCGCAAGTATACCCATTTTTTCGAGATGCGGGTAGTGCTGGTCGGCATTCCAAGGTACCAGCTGGGTAAATTGCCGCCAACCGTGCATGGAAGTGCGCTTTTGAAATCCCGTGAATTTACCCGATCTTCCGTTTCGCAAAATCGAGGAATTATGCACTATCCGGCCTCTCCCCTTCAGGTTGATCCATTGGTGACGGAACCTTCAGTTGACTTCAAGCGCGAGGCGCTGAAAGTGATGGCCAGCATTACCCTGTTTATGTTTGTTTACCTGCTACTGATGGCAGTGGCCGTTGGGCTGGCCGTTGCCGCCGGCTATGGGGGGCTTGCGCTGATCTTGCTTCGGCCCTCGCTGATCACAATCATGCTCGGCGTCGGCCTGGCCGGTCTCGGAATCATGGTGTTGTTTTTTTTGATCAAGTTCCTTTTCGCGTACAGCAAAGTGGACCGTTCGCACCTCGTGGAAGTTAGCCGCCAGCAGCAGCCGGAACTGTTTTCTTTTATCGAAAAACTGACGCGTGAGATCGGAGCACCATTTCCCAAGAAGATCTATTTTTCCGCAGACGTCAACGCATCCGTGTTTTACGACTCAGGGTTCTGGAGCATGTTTCTGCCCATCCGCAAAAATCTGCAAATCGGCCTCGGGCTCGTAAATGCGCTGACCTTAAGTGAATTTAAGGCTGTGCTGGCCCATGAATTTGGACACTTCTCACAACGCAGCATGAAGTTGGGCAGCTATGTTTACAATGTGAATCACGTAATCTTCAACCTGCTTTACGATAACCAGGGCTATGGCAAAATACTAGAGGGGTGGGGCAATATCAGCGGTTATTTTGCCTTCTTTGCCACGATTACCGTGCGGATTGTGCAGGGCATCCAGTGGGTATTGCAGCAGATGTACGGCATCATCAACAAGACCTACATGAGCCTCTCACGGCAAATGGAGTTTCATGCCGACGCGGTGGCTGCATCGGTTTCAGGCAGCCGTTCGCTGGCCTCCGCTCTTCTCAAACTCGATTTGGCGAATTTCACCCAACAAAAATTGTATCAGACATACAATAACTGGATCAGCGATAATATCAAGGCCCAAAACATGTTTCCGCATCACCGTGAAGTTATGCAGCATTTTGCGCGGGAGTTCAAACTCCCGATGGAAAACGGCCTTCCAGTTGTAGATGAAGAAGCCGCGAAGCGCCTGGCAACGAGTCGGGTAGTGGTGGATGATCAGTGGGCCTCGCACCCAAGTACGGAGGACCGCGTTGCCCACCTGCACCGCATCGGGATTGAGGCGGAAAAAGCGATTGAGCCGGCGTGGGTGATTTTCCGTGATGCTGAACAGGTTCAACATCACATGACCGAGTTCGTCTATCGAACCGTTACCCTGAAGGACAACCCCGTGCTGCTGGATGCAAACGCTTTTCGTGCGCGGTATGCAGACGAGAATGAGTTGTACACATTTCCCGATCTGTATCAGGGGTTTTACCAAAACCGCGCAATAACTGAGGTCGATCCGAATGTTCCGCTGGTGCGGGATGCCACCCACCTTTCTGATATACTGACGCCCGAAGTGCTGCAATGGCCACGCCGCCTCGAAGTGCTGGCAAACGACATCCCGCAGATCGAAAGCATCACCCAAAAAACAAGTGGGGTCAAGACCTTTGAATTCGACAGCCGGCGCTATCAGCAAAAACAAGCAGCGGACGTTTTGCGGCAGTTGCGGGAAGAACAGGAACAGACAGCCGATGCGCTGGCGTATGCGGACACGAGGATCTACGCCCTCGCTTTCCACACCGCCACACGGCAGGGGAGTGCCCATCAGTGGACGGAAAAATATGCACACTGGTTGAGTTCAGAAAAACGGGCAGCCGAAACATTGGCATTTTATGCAGATACGATGATCGCCGTTCAACCGATTTTTCAGGAGCAGGTTTCACTGTCCGACACGCAACTGACTTGTGATCAGTTGCGGCAGCGTGAGCCCACTGCCAAGAAATGGATTCACGAACTGTTGCAGCAGTCAGAGAAGTTACCGCTTAACCGTGAGGAACTTAACGTGCTGCAGCAGTATGCAGCCGGCAGTCAAAGCTACTTCGAAGCGGCTACGGGCATCAACACGGAGAATGTAAATTTATGTCTGCGGGCTATGGGGCTGTTGCAATTTGTCAGCACACAGCTGGCGGCCAGGTCCAAAAAGGAATATCTGGAATGGCAGGCGGACATGCTTCGGTAAAAGCGTAGAGGCTCATCAACTGCCGGCAGGAAGATTCAACAATAAAACGAATGGGCACAATCTTTTTCGAGGTTTGCTTTTATTACATATCTTCTCACAATTACCTTCCGGGAATTTCCAGCGTCTTTGACCGTTATGCCGCGTTGGATTTTTTGCCAAGACTCCCTCCGCGTTTGGTTTCAAGTATGTGAAAACTCCTTTAAGGACTATTTTTTAGGTGATTTCCCCAGGTTTGGGAGAAGTCACGCATGGGTATTTTACTGCCGAATTGATTCTACCGGTGTCTCTGGTGGGGCTGACACGAGCGCGGCATCAAGCGTGACATGGGCGCCGGATTTGAAAGGAGGAGTACGCCGGGTGAGGTCTGGCCACCCCGTGCATTCTTGAGCCTACGCCAAATTCAAGGGCGGCTGGGGAAGCCCGGTAGCCCGGTAGGCAATAGTCAGGTCACCCCGGTTAACGTGCCGGAATCCGTTCCGTTCAAAATGGCGCAGCATCATCGGCCTTATCCCAAACTCATCATGGATTTCGATGGCCAGTATGTGCGTTGCGGCTAGGAGTTTGTCTGCTAGCAAGTCGGTTGCAAAGAGGTGTCGCTCGCCACCTTCAACATCAATTTTCAGGATATCCACACCGGTTCAGCTCAACTCGTGGCAGAGCTGTTCGAGGCTGCTGCCTGTGACATCCGGGCGCTCCTCGGTTTCCTCCACATAGAAGCTGCATTCAGACTGGTCACGAAAATCGCGTCTGATCCGGAGGTTTGCGCTGTGGCTCCACAACGCTTGTCTGCTTGCCCGGAGGTCGGACAGAGAATTTGATGCAATATTTCGTTCAAGCTGATTGGCGTTGGATGCATCAATCTCCAGCGCAAGAATCCGGGCATCGGGAAAAGCCGCTTTGAAATACAGCGAGGCATAGCCAACATTGGCGCCGGCATCTACAATGCTGAGTGGCGCTTTGAGATTCAACTGGTTCACCAGGTCGATTACCAGCGCATACTCGGATTTTCCCAGCACTTGGTAAAGAATCCCCAGGTCACTGCTGGGGTAGCGACGTGCTTCCAGGCGTAGCGTTTTGCCCAACAGGTGTACTTCCAGTTGTAAGGCCCGGTCGTTGACCTCAGCTACCGAACTGTTCGACACGGCTATGAACCGGAGGAGGCGGTTCGCCTCCACCTGTAAATCGGTTCGGGTAAGCCCCAGGAACTTACGCCAGATGTAAGCGGCCAGAGCGCAGCGGTGGAGCGGCGGCAGTTTATGGACGGAAAAGACTTCGCGTAATTTCATCCGTTGTCCTGAAAGAGTTGGATGAGTTGCCGGGTCGACCGTTGCCAGTCGAACTGCCGGATATGTTCAAGCGCTGCCGTGCTGAGGGTGGTTCGGAAAACCGGATCGGTCAGCAGCTTCGAAACAGCCATAACAAGCGCGCCCGGATCGCGGGCTGGCACAAGCAAGGCGGTTTTTTCCTGGATGCCATAGTCCCAATGGCCGCCAATATCTGTGCACACTACCGCGCATCCACATGCCATCGCCTCGGCCGGCGGCAGTGCCCAGCCTTCGCCAAGACTTGGCGACATGAAAATGGTGTGACGATTGTAGAGTTCGCTTAGGTTTGCAGGACGCTGCACAAAAGCAATCCATGCCGGAATGTGCCGTGGGCGTGCGTACACGCTGAACAGGGTCGCTTCCAGAGCAGGGAATAGTCGCTTCAGTTCCTCCAATGCGGCCAGACCATACACGCTTCCTTTACGTTCTTCTTCCGAGTACAGCATGATCACCGAAGCAGGCCTTGCCGCTGGTGGTGTTGTGATCGTAAACTGCTGCAGGTCGATAGCGTTCGGAATGTGTATCGGCTTTGAACCGGAGTGTTGCTCTACCAGATCCTGAAGATAACGGGCGATGACGACGTGGCAGACAGGCAGGCTGTACGAAGCGTGGACCCGTTCGGCCTGTCCCTTCCAGAGTTCATAATCCTGAATCAGGTTAATGGCAACACCTTTCGCTGCCGATAGTTGAGTGATCGCATAAGCCATCTGCCACCAGGTTGAAATCGTGGCCACCGCATCGGGCGTGGTGCGGTTGTTTATGCGCGGCACAACCCGCACACGAACATCATGGTGAAACCCGAACCAATGAATCGTTTTGAAACGGGTAAGCAGAAAGCGCAGAAATACAGGCGTGCGGGCTGATTTGTACGGGCGCTCGATGCTGCACAACAGGTTCACCTGGTAGCCACAAGCAGCGAGGTGATTGGCGTATTCGAACATCACCCGGGCACCGCCTACCGGTTTGGTAGGCAGAAACGGAAGCACCAGGTTTACGGTAGCCACCGCACCAGATTTTGCCGGTGAAAACTTCGTAGGCGAGCATGCGCTGCGGGTGATGTGGTCTTCATAAATCCAGAAAGCCTTCCGGCAAATCAACCCGGATGTGGCGCTTGGTTTTGCTGATGGATTTGATGAATGGTCCGTGTACCGGAATCAGGGTTGCCCTTTCGTTGTCGAGTACCAGAAACCGGTTTGGCCCCTGTTCGCTTACTTCCAGTACGCGGCCGAGTACGTCCCCGCCCATCATCACTTCGAAACCAACCACTTCATCGTTGTAGAACTCGCCCCGTGCAAGCCGGGGACGCTCGGTTTTTGGCAAAAAAATTTCACAACCTTTTAACTGATCGGCCCCTTCCCAGGTCGTAACATCTTCCCAACTCACGAAAAGTTGATCGGGGCGCTGCGAGAAACGCTGCAGCACATAGGGAACAAAGGTGCCTTTTTGTAAAATGTAGACAGTCCGGATCGTGTCGGGCTCCGGGCTTTCCGGCAGCAACACAACGGTAACTTCGCCTTTCAGGCCGTGAGGTTTGCGGATGTAGCCGATGGGATATAGTTCTTCGCGTGTCATGATAGAATAAAAATGCCAACCCCTCAGAGTTGGCATTTTGGAGTCTCCTTGCTTACCGGTTAACCCTGCGCTTCCGCAGGGGCTTCGGCCTCAGCGGTAGGCGCAGCGACAGCTGCCGCAGCCTCTGCCTTCTTCCGAATGGCTTCTGCACGCGCTTCCTTGATCTTGGCCTCCGCTTCCTTGCGGGCGCGGGCAGCTTCCTGCTTCGACTTCGACAAGTTGTCTACGCGGACAGCAATCTTGGCGTCTTTTTTAGCCTTCCAGTCATTGAGCCGCTGGTCGGCCACCTCCTGCGTGATGGCGCCCTTGATAACGCCAATCTGCAAATGCTTTCTCATCAAAATACCGCGGTAAGACAGCATCGCTTTCACGGTATCGGTAGGTTGCGCTCCTTTCATCAACCAATCAAACGCTTTCTCGTCGTTCAAAACGATCGATGCGGGCACCGTCAGCGGGTTGTAGGTGCCGATTTTTTCAATAAAGCGACCATCTCGTGGTGCACGTGCATCGGCTACGACAACGTCGTAAAGCGACAGCTTTTTGCGGCCTCTGCGGGCCAGTCTGATTTTTACCATGTGTTTTTAGTGGATCTCGTCCGTTTTTTTTTGAGGACTGCAAAGGTACAGTTTTCATTGAATCCGGCAAGCTAACCGCGGGAAGTCTCTGCGGCGGTATCCGGGTGTTGGCTGCTCACGGGCTTGGTTTGTCAGCTGGTTTCGTATGCTCACCCAACGAAAAGGTTTTTAACATGCTATGGACAAATACTCGTATATTTCAAATGCCGAGGTAGGCTACCTCGACCAACTCTATCACACATATAAGTCTGAACCCACTGCCGTTGATCCGAGCTGGCAGAAGTTCTTTGAAGGGTACGAATTTTCGCGCCAGCGATTTGGTGAGAATGGCCATGGTGTTTCGGGCACAGAAGTAACGCCCAAAGAGACGCAGGTGCGTAATCTGATTTTCGCATACCGGTCGTTCGGCCATCTGAAATCAAACACCAACCCCGTTCGCCAGCGCCGGGACCATCATGTGCAATTGCATCACACTACTTTCGGTCTGACGGATGCTGATTTGGACACGGACTTTGAGGTAGCTGCTGAAATCGGCATGGCCAAATCCTCTTTGCGCAAGATCATCGAGAAGCTTCAGGCCGTCTATCTGGGCCCCATCGGTTTCGAATACAATTTCATCCGCAACGATGAAATCCGGCAATGGTTTTTTGCCAAATGCGAGTCGGAGTATTATAACCACAATCCCGATCAGACTGAAAAGAAAAGCATCCTGGCCAAATTGAACGAGGCTGTGGTATTCGAAAATTTTCTGCACACCAAGTTTCTGGGCCAGAAGCGGTTTTCGCTGGAGGGAGGAGAAAATACCATCCCCGCGCTGCAGACAATGATCAACAAATCCGCAGAACTGGGCGTGCGTGAAGTTGTAATCGGGATGGCCCACCGGGGGCGCCTGAACGTACTCTCGAATATTCTCGGGAAAACGTACGAGCAGATTTTCACCGAGTTTGAAGGCCAGGTTAATCCTGACCTGACCATGGGAGACGGCGATGTGAAGTACCACCTGGGCTATGCCAGCCATATTGACACCCCATCTGGTAAAAAGATTTACGTTAAGCTGACGCCCAATCCCTCCCACCTGGAGGCGGTAGATCCGCTGGTCGTTGGCTATACCCGTGGCCAGATTGACGATGAATACGGAGGCGACCTGAGTCAGGCGATGGCCATTCTCATTCACGGTGATGCCGCCGTGGCCGGGCAGGGAATCGTGTATGAGGTAGTTCAGATGTCGGGGCTGCCGGGGTATACCACCGGAGGCACGATCCACTTCGTCATCAACAATCAGGTAGGCTTTACTACGGATTACGATGATGCGCGGACAGCAATCTATTGTACCGACATCGCCAAAATTGTAGATGCCCCTGTGCTGCATGTGAATGGTGATGATGCGGAGGCAGTAACGTTTGCCGCCAAGCTGGCAATCGAATACCGCCAGAAATTCGCCAAGGATATTTTTATCGACCTGCTCTGTTACCGCCGTCATGGCCACAACGAGAGCGATGAGCCAAAATTTACGCAGCCGAAGTTGTACAACCTCATCGCCAAACACCCAAACCCACGCGAGGTGTATGTGAAGCGGCTGGTAGAGCGCGGCGATGTTGATGCAGCGTTGGCCGATGAATTAGACAAGCGTTTTCGGGAGCAGCTTCAGGAACGGCTCCAGGAAGTGAAACAGAAACCGTTGCCCTATACGCCCCAGAAAATGGAGGCGGAGTGGGACAGGTTACGGCACTCAAAGCCGGAAGATTTTGACGCGTCTCCTGCCACCGGAATTGCTGAGGCGGCTGTGGAGAGCGTGGGCACTGCTCTGGTGACCATCCCGGAGTCGTTCAAACCCCTCAAGCAGATCGAGAAGTTACTGAAAGACAGGAGGGCCGCATTTTTTGAACAGAAAGTGCTTGGCTGGGCGGAGGCCGAACTGCTCGCGTATGGTTCTCTCTTGGCCGAGGGTATCCCTGTCCGCATGACCGGGCAGGATGTGAAGCGAGGTACTTTTTCCCATCGACATGCGTATTTCTTTGATGCCAATACAAACGAGGCTTACTGCGGCCTTGATCATATCCGGAAAAATCAAGCCCGCTTTCACATTTACAATTCCTTGCTTTCGGAGTTTGGTGTGATGGGTTTTGAATACGGCTATTCGATGTCGTCACCCAATGCGCTCGTGATCTGGGAGGCGCAGTTTGGCGATTTTGCCAATGGTGCTCAGGTGATGATCGATCAATTCCTGTCGAGTGCTGAATCGAAGTGGCAACGGATGAACGGACTGGTATTGCTGCTGCCCCATGGCTATGAGGGCCAGGGGCCAGAACACTCAAGCTGCCGTCCGGAGCGCTTCCTTCAATTGTCGGCCGAATACAATATGGTGGTGGCCAATCCCACAACTCCTGCCAACATTTTCCATTTGTTGCGCAGGCAGGTGAAGTGGGATTTTCGCAAACCCTGTATCGTGTTTTCGCCCAAGTCGCTGCTCCGGCATCCGCAGGTCATTTCGCCCGTAGCAGAGTTTACTGCCGGCGGCTTTCAGGAAGTCATAGATGATGCGGGTGCTACTGCCCGCGACGTGAAACGAGTAGTTGTTTGTTCCGGTAAGTTATACTATGATCTGGCGGAGGTCCAGCAAAAAAAGAAAATCAAAGATGTAGCCCTGATCCGCCTGGAGCAGTTACATCCCTACCCGGAAAAACAAATGACGTCTATTTTGAAGAAGTATAAAACAGCCACTCGCGTTTGGGCGCAGGAAGAACCTGCCAACATGGGGGCGTTGAGTTATGTGCAGCGTGTGGCACCTGGACTGTTCACCGAATTTATTGCCCGCAAGGCAAGCGCTTCGCCGGCTACCGGTTATAGCAAGGTGCATAAGATCGAGCAGGACCGCATTGTTAACCAGGCGCTCGGAATTGATTCGGCAGCCTAAGATAACACGCTATGGTACAACAAGTAAAAATCCCAACGGTTGGCGAATCCATAACGGAAGTCACAATTGCCAACTGGCTGAAGCATGACGGTGACGTCGTGAAAATGGACGAGGTGCTTGCCGAGTTGGAGTCGGACAA
>VYLK01000317.1_pt1 | contig 19108 bp, 18 predicted proteins | sample 5114321 | NCBI WGS metagenome assembly VYLK01 (sample SAMN12291792, study PRJNA351875) | freshwater metagenome | isolation source: freshwater lake | place: USA: Michigan, MSU2 Lake | collected 2011-08-16
GTTCTTCCAGCAGCAATTGAGCTCGGAACATTGACACCAATATTAACCCCCTGTTGAGATTAGTATCAGTGATTTGCACCGAATCGCGCAAGAGTCTTTATGTATAGCAAGAGAATATTTTCATCTTTTCACTGCGAATACTTGTTTCGCTAGCGAAATGATCTCTTAATAGTTAACGACGACCGCGTCCCAAGCCAATTTTCTTGGCCAATTCAGAGCGCGCCGCAGCATAGTTTGGCGCGACCATCGGATAATCTGCAGGCAGACCCCATTTGGCGCGATAATCATCTGGCGACATGTCATAGGATGAGCGCAAGTGGCGTTTTAGCGACTTGAACTTCTTACCATCTTCCAAGCAGACGATATGATCTGGGAAAACGGACTTTTTAGTAGGAACAGCAGGAACCAATTCCTTGAACTCTACAACTGGAGCACCTTCGTGCGTATTCTTCAGCGACGCATAGACCGTCGAGATTAGGCCAGGCAATTCCGAAGATGGAAGCTCATTGCCGGCCACATAGGCAGCAACGATCTCAACCGTCATCTCGATCAAACTGACATCCGTGTTTTCAGACATTACTTAGTTCCCCAGAAATTAGAGACCAGCGGCCCTAAAGACTAACCTTACATAGGCCTAGACCAGTGTGGGCACATTTAGATCAGATGCAAGACCACATTGCCGTCTTAACCATTTGTTTTCTCAACTGAGAAAGCGACTACTGCGGAATTGTTTCACCTTACCGATGTAAATGCAAGCACTTAAACCATCCATTTGGTGCGGATACCCACGGTAGTTCAAGATTGTGATAATTGATCGCCAAAATATTTACATCCTATTTTAGAAAACCACATGCAAACGTTCTCAAATAAATACTCTATACTGAAAGTACTATTTGGTTACGCCTAAGAAAGCGTTATTACAATTCATCCACCTTTAAAAATCCCCACACAGTTGAAAAAATTCGACTTCAGATTTTATTTGGGAAAATGGTAAGTTCTCGATACCAGCGGGTATCAACAACTAAGGTAACCTTGCAGAAACGTTGGATTTACCAGAATCAACTGGCGGCACAACGCTGCTGCGCCATTTTAGATTTAGTCTGTAACTTTAAGCCGGACTGTGAATAACGCGCGCCTGCAACACCGGTTCCACAAGGATCAAAGCGCGCGCTACGGGCTATTACCAAAGACGAGGTTTGAAGAGCGGGCTGCAACAGAATAGAGAAGCTCGTCGTCACCCTCTTCGAGCTTGGCTGCCAAGGTTGGTGACATTGCAGACGTCAGGGCCCAATTCCAATAACGCAGGACGGTTTGCGCCTTATTGGTGGAGATCGTGTCATAGACGAGGACAGAACGCCCCCAAGGGTCGGTCATATCGTGGTCATCGGCCAACGGACGGCGCAATCCACGCCATAATTGCCGAAAATGCTTGCGCTTAAGGCCTGTTGCCTTGCACAGCACAGCGATTGACTCACCCCCGCCGTCGGAAAGGATTTGCGCCCCGCACATGGGCTTAATGCCGGCAAGGAAGGAAATCTCAACAAAGAGCTCACGCGACGGCAGTTGATGATCGAGGGCTTCAATGGCCCCCTCGAGACTGCCATACGGGCTGCGAGCGGCCGCGTCACGGTTACGCTGGCGACGTTCGATAAATTGAAGGGTTTTACGCACCAAGGGATCGCGCCACCCATCGCTAGCTGCGCGAGCAAATATGTCTTGAGCTGCTTCTAAGAGCGTTAATCTCTCAACCGCGAAACGTTGGAGAATGCGCCGGCGATCTTCCGCGTCCGCCCACCAGAACATCGTCAGCCCCTGTGACGGCTTCAGTTCAGGGCGCTTCACCAAGTACGGCACAAGGCTTAGCTCTTGCTTGGACATGGCTGTTGCTTGCTCAATGGCAGGATGAGCAAAGGTGCTGCCTTCATTGCGCAGGAGGGCCTGAATAACTTCAACTTCGCCCATATTGACCAAGACATCGGTCACCGCTTCAGAAATCACTTTGCGCTTGGCGATCATGACGCGGTGCGTGGTCGTGGCGGAAGGGGACAAGGCCGTTGCGATCAGGTCTGAATCGTTGAAACCTTCGCAGACTTCCAACAGAGGAATCGCTACTTGCAGCGCATCCTTGGCCAAAAAGCGCAACAGGATGGCTGGTGTGTCCACGAGCAGGGCCATACGCTCTGCACAGCGCACGCGCGTGCCGACATCGCTCTCACGCAGGACTTCAATCAGCAGATCCGCTGCGATGTGGCGTTCTTGCGGTGTAATTCGTGACCCGGGCAGTCCTACGACATCCTGAAGACGCCGCGTCAACATGGCGCGCGTTTTGGTTTGCACCCCTTCGTCCATATCGAAGCTGTCTATCTCAAACTCAGATAGGGTTCCGTCGGCCATGCTGTCCTCACAATGCGCTGCAACGTGGCCGACGAACATTAAAATCCAGTTTACACCCTCTGTTCAAAGTATTGCCAAACCTCACTTAAATGGAACATCATCCCACCAAGGGAAAAAATCAGGCATATCTGTTGAAACTTTATTGGCGTAAGCGGGTGGTCGCTTTTCGAGGAAGCTCATTACACCTTCGCGGGCGTCAATTGTTTGTCCACGCGAATAAACACCGCGACTGTCGACCTTGTGGGCTTGCATGGGATGGTCGGCCCCCAACATACGCCACATCATCTGACGGGTGAGCGCAACGGATACGGGCGCTGTGTTATCGACAATTTCGCGCGCAATGGCATGAGCGGCCGGCAACAGGTCTTCAGGCGCATGCAGCGACTTCACCAATCCTGCTGCAAGGGCCTCCTCTGCCCCGAACACCCGACCCGATAGGCACCAATCTAGCGCTTGGGATATGCCAACCAGCCTTGGAAGAAACCAGCTAGAGCAGGCTTCTGGCACAATGCCACGACGGGCAAAAACGAATCCAAAGCGCGCTGCGGTCGAGGCAATGCGAATATCCATCGGCAACTGCATGGTTGCCCCAATGCCAACCCCTGCCCCGTTGATCGCGCCAATCACCGGCTTTAGGCTTTCAAACATGCGCAAGGTCATGCGGCCACCGCTGTCACGAATTCGTTCTAAATCAACCAGACCCGCTTTATCAGGGCGGTCTGAGCGATTGTCATAGTCAAACGTCTTTGCGCCCGCTGACAGGTCTGCCCCCGCGCAGAAGGCCCGTCCCGCGCCCGTGACAATGACCGCGCCCACATCGTCGTTGGCGTCAGTCAAATCAAAGGCTGCGACCATGTCCAGCATCATTTGACCTGTAAAGGCATTCATCTTGTCGGGACGGTTGAGGGTGATCACAGCAATCTTGTCTGCAATCTCTAACGTAATTGTCTCAAAACTGGTGGCAGCTGACATGTGGCTCTCCCTGATTGGCCGCCTTCTCATCGGGGCGACACATGGTGTCAGATTGGCCCAGTTTATAGCGCCTGTGCAAGGCCCAAATCTCGGCCTCCACACCCTTTAGTACGGCTCGCTACTGCGACTCAGGTCGCTTGCGACCAGGATCTGCGCGGTCATCGAAGCCGTGGCGTGAGGAATAAAAGCTCAACCACATCAATCCAAATCCAAGCGCCAACGAGAGGACAGTCCCCAGTCCCATTGCGATCCAGCCATGCATGGAAATCACGGGGAACCGCCCGATCAAGAAGACCGAGACCAACCCTGCAAAGCTAGCAATCAACAGCAGAACCAAAAACACAACGATCAGCCAACCGCCGCCAGACAGCCGCTCTGGCGCTGGCTTTGGCGCTACTGGGGGTAAATCGTCGGCCAAGGACCTAGTTCGCCTTCGAAGCGGGAGCACAACGGATGACGACGACATCATCAGCAGTCTGCATCACTTGGGACTCAGGGGACTTCACACACCACGTCCGCGTGGTGTCCTGAAAATACTCCCCATTCGGGGTTTTGGTGATCTGCCGCAGGGCAGACAGCAAGGCAACGCGATCTTCTGTTTCGCCATTTTCCTTCGCAGCCTCACTAAAGACACCGCGACGGCGAATATTGATCTCGTTGATCCGACGCTGAAGGTCAGCTTGGGCGGCTGTGGGCGTACGGACAAAGCCTAAGTAACCGTCTGCTTGCTCACCAATGACACCTTGAGCTAGTGCCTTATCAACCGGTCCATTATTATCGATTGCCGCGGCAGGAGTCGCGATCAGCGCGCCTGCGACCAACATGGCGGTGAAAATGTTGCGTTTCATGTCCATCACTCTCCTAAAGCGCGACCTGTCTTGCGGCGCGCCTGTGTCAGGGGCTTAGAATATGCCGGGATTGGCTTGTGCTGCCTTGTCGAGCTCACGCTCCAGTTTCACCCGCACATTTTGCTCAATCTTCATATTGATGTTCAGATTGATCTCGATCGGCTTGTCGGGCACTTGCAGACGAATCGTTGGTGTGCAGCCAGCAATACCAGCCAGCCCAACAACGCTTATTGCAAGAAGACTGTGACGCATGGGATCTTCCTTATCAGCACGGGCCTATCCCGTAAGACAGTCATAGCATGACTATTCCCATGTGAACCCCCCATGAATTTCCCAATACACAGCGGTTCATCTTCCAAAACAAGAAAGCGCCCCAGAATGACCCGGGGCGCTTAGGCTCGAAGTACTGACGAATTAGAATTTTAGTTTGTGATGCGCGTTGTACCAGAGCCCGATTGGGCAATCGAGGTCGAGCCAATGGCATCACGACGCATGGAGTCGATGCGGGCCCGGAACGCGTTAAAGCGCGCCAACTGCTCGCCCTGCAAAGCCTGACCAGTTGGAACACCCACACCCATTGGGTTGATGGCTTGGCCATTGCGGCGAACTTCAAAATGCAAATGCGGGCCGGTCGAGCGACCTGTATTGCCGACATAAGCAATCACATCACCTTGCTTCACCCGGTCACCGGGGCGCAAGCCAGCTGCAAAGCGCGAGATATGGCCATAACGGGTCGACCACGTGCCATCATGGGAAATATCGACCACATTGCCATAACCACCCATGACGCTGGCGCGGGTTACAACGCCGTCACCAGCTGCCAAAATTGGCGTGCCGATCGGTGCACCGAAGTCCACGCCTTCATGAACTCTGGTATAGCCCAAAACTGGATGAACGCGGCTGCCATAGCCGGAGGTTAGACGTGCACCGTTGATCGGCGTCCGCATCAAGAACTTACGAGCGGAGCGACCAGCTGCGTCAAACCAGTCCGAGGACGCAGAACCTGGCGGCTGAAAGCGATAGAGCTGGATGGTGCGGCCACCAGCCGTCGTCATGCGGGCAAACACAGGCTCGCCTTCGCGCACCACTTGCCCGCGCAAATCCGAAACCCGGTCATACATCAGTTCAAACTCAGTGCCGGGCGCAACTTCGCGTTCGAAGTCGACGTCATAGGCAAAGGCTTGAGCAATCGAATCAGCAGCACGGTCTGGCGCGCCCAGTTCGCGCACCGCGTTTACCAAACCGTTTTGGCCAATCACACCTGCAATACGCAAAGTCTTGCGTTGCATGTTGGTCGTCATCTCACGGGCCCGGAACTGATTGTCGATTCCGCGCGTTACGGTGACAGAACGCTCTGCACCACTCGCGAGATTGAACCCAGCCAAACGATTGCCGCTGGCACCTGGCTGCATGAAGACGGTAACCTTGTCATCGCGGCGGACGTCGCGCGGATCAAGGCTGCGAGCGAGAGAACGCACGGCGCTCGCGACATCATCGCGCATTGCACCGGCGCGAATTAGGGCCTGTTCGAGTGTTTCACCGCCGCGGATCGAGATCGTTTGACGATCCGACTGACCCGTACCTGCGGCAAATGCCATATGCTCAAGATTAGCGTTCTGAGCGGCAGCCGAATGGAAATTTCCAGCGGAGGCAATAAAGCCGATCGCACATCCCAAGCTAAGCTTGAGTGCAAGATTGAAGGCAGCGCGACGATTGGTCGTGTGTCTCAAAAGCTAACCCCTTTAGCCGCTACGAGCACCAAACGGTACCCTTCACAGATTAAGTTCGGGTGAAAAACCCGCCCCATTTAACCATACTTTGGCAGTTTTTTTTCTTATTGTGTTGCTTGAAATACACAAGTTTCAGCACAGAGCAACCCCTGCCCTCAGTATGCATCAAGATTCGCCCCTGCATTTGCCTCTTTTTGGTCACTTTTGATCGCAGTTTGGTACAGGTTGAAGTGCCTATAATTGGGGGGTCGAGAAACCGGCCAGAGCAGGGTATAGAGCTTGTATGAATGACCGAGTCCCGCCTCATGATGACCTCAATTCTGAGACTGAGACTCCAAGTGTTAACAAAGTTAACCATTTGAGTCGCAAAACTTATCTGCGTGGAACCTCGCGCTTTTGGGGCCTAGGAATCATCGGACTCGCTTCAGCGGCGAGTTTGGGCTGGATCTGGCGGACCGATCTGGCGGAATCAGGTGTACAATCGCTTCTGCGTCAACGTGGAATCGAAGGTGGAATTTCTTTCACAAAATTGTCAGTGAATCAGGCGACCGTTCGTGATTTACGGCTGGGCCCCGCCTCCGATCCAACTCTAATTCTCCCGATGGCGACCTTGAGCTGGCACGTGGATGTCACAAACGGCCGATTGGTTATTGATCGACTAGAGGCACATGGTGCCAAACTCCATATAGGCATGACCAAAGCTGGGGAGCCTGACTTTGGTGCCCTTAAGCCCTTTTTGATCCCATCAGATAAGCCAAGCCAAGTTCGCCTCGCCGATGTGGTGCTGCGCGACACCCTTTTGAGCTTTGATAGCCCCATGGGCAGGGGCCAAGCGCGCATTCAGGCGACAGGGGGCGACCAGCAGGGTTGGCGGGCCCAGATGCTGGTCAATCCGCCCAAAGAGGTCGCCGCCGTGCCCGGCGATCGCCCGCTAGCCTTTGGGCTCGCTCTGATCCCGGGTCAAAAGGACAAGGACGGCCAAGAGAGCCCAACCCATATCGGCTTGGCGCTTCAGCCTGACGGTCAAAGCTATCGCTGGGGTGACATGCAAGTCGACCGCATCGCAGGGGTGGCACAAGCACTTGTGGTCCTTGACGGGAAAGGCGGCACGCGGGTGGAGACGCGCGCGATTTCGCTTAAGGCGCAAAAAGCGCGCCTGCAAACTTCTGAGCTACAATCGCCCTCACTACGAGGTGGCACCGGCCAATGGCAGCATCAGGTCTCAGGAAGTCGTCAATGGTCCGAAACGGGATTTGGCACGCTGATCGGCAGGCTGGAGGCCAAGTCCGTTCAAACGCCCCAAGGCACACTTCAAAAACTTGGCGTAGATTTTTCGACCGCCCGCACAAAAACAGGCCTAACGCGTTTCGATGTGAAGGGCAGCGGCGCAAAACTTCTGACTGCACCAGCCTTGGGTTGGCAGGCCAACAGCGCAGAGATTTCAGGCTTCGCAGAAGCGGTATTGAAAGATCTGCGGCAGGCTCCAGAGGCGGTTTGGGAAGGCCAAACCCGGCTGGCCTGGAAGGACTTGGTCGCACCATCGACCACTCCTAACGCTGATCCTGTGTCCGGCAAAGCTGGGGTAGGCTTTGCCTTTGGTCCAAAGCAAGCTGAAGTGCGCTTGGGCGAATCGGTCGACCTCGCCCTGCGCTCCGGCCCAAAGCTGAGCTTTGTCCCCGACCCTAAAAGGCCACCCTTAGTCCGCTTTGACCTAACCAAGTCAGAAATAGCACCCTTGGAGGCTTTTGGCGCTGGCGATTTTGTCATTCAAGCGCCAAACTCTGGCAGGGGCCAGGGGAGATTGGAAGACTTTAGCTGGAACCCGGCTGGCTGGACCTTGGCAGCGCGCAACTTCAGCCTCAGAAATATTCCTGTGCCCGGCGGCACGTCGGGGCTTCTGATTTCTGGACAAGTAAGCGATGTGTCTTTAGCAGCCAAGACAGGCGAGGTCCCCGTCGGCGCTGGGCGAGGCACCTTAGAAATTGCCGCTCAGGCAGGCGCTGCAGGCCTCGGCCTAGGCGCTGGAAGGGCCAAGCTAACCGGTCAGGTCCGTGGCGATGGGCGAACCTTGTTGGTATCCCTTGCTGGGCCGGTTGAAGGCTTTGGTAAAAATGGTCCGGGCGCGCGACAAGGCCGCTTGGCGCTAGATGCCAAAGCTACCCGCGCCAACGCGATCTGGACAATTGATCTCGATGGCCAAGTTGGCGCGGCAGGATTTCGCTCACCCGACTTAAATGTACTTGACCTGAGCGGGCGGCTAAAAGGCCGGGCGCGCGTAGGCACTTTGCCAAGCGCCTCGCGCCCCGGACAACGCGTGGATGGGCTTAGCTTGGCGGACCTTGCCAATTGGGATGCTAATCTGACCTTTGATGGATCTGTAGATCGTCTGAACGCGCAAGGATTTGGCGTGCGCGCAGGGGTTCTGAAAATGCCCATAATCGCGCGCGGTGACGGCCGATCTGTTGAAGCAAACGGGCAGGCTTCCCTTGTTGCCTCAACTTTAGCCCTTGATGAAACCCAGATAGATGACGTGCAGGCTGACTTGCCTTTCAGATTTAGCGCGAGCCAAGGCCAAGCGCCTGCTTGGCAGGCCAATGTTTCAATCAGCGCGACCGCTGCCTCCCTGACCTCTGGCGATAGCGTTGTAGAAAGATTGCAGGTCAGTGGACCAGTGCAAGCGATACCCTCCGACGATGGGCTGGGCATGTTGGTCCGGGGCGATACCTGTCTGTCAGTTTCTGCTGAACAAGGCCGCTTTCCGGGCGACGCCACCGTCGGGCCCGTCAAAACAAGCTTTTGCCCAGATCGTCTTGGACGATTTGCCAGCTTAAGCAGCGCTAGCTTCATCCTCTTTGCCGACGCTAGATTTGAGCCCTTAGAATTACGACTGGGCGCGCTAGAAGATGGCAGGTCGCTGCGTCTGGGTGCGATCCGTGGTGATTTTAAACCGTCAGCCACAGGCGGCTGGCAATTGGATCTGACGTCGAAAGAAGTTGGCTACACGTTCAAACTGCCCGATGGCGGGTTTGCAGAGCTTAATGCCCAAGACTCGTCCCTACGCCTAACCCCAGACAGCGGTGGCATGACCTTACGCGGACAATTGGCCGGATTGCGCGCCAAAGGTCTGCCTGTTGAGATTTCAGGAACCGCGACTGCTGACCTACAAGCACGAAGCACTGGTCTTGTCGGCAACCTTGCATTTGAAAACCTGCTCGTGCGGGACGTGCCAGTCTATTTCCCAGCGCCAGATGAGAACGGCCAGCAGATTGAGCGCCCGGCCCGCTTTGGCATGTTGTCGCTAAACGGGGAAGGCACCATTAACGGAAGCCAAATCGACATTCAAAGTGACATCAGTCTGGCAGAGTCCGGTGCTTTCTTGGCACGCGCGATCCTAAACCATAACGCGGAAACAGGCCTTGGCCGCTTGGACGCGTTGGCGGAGACGATCTCCTTTGGCCAATTACCCAAGGATTCGTCTGGCACGTTTAAACAGTGGAACCGCCCACTCGATGCCGACGACATTGTTCCCGCACTGCAAGGGGTGATCTTGGATGTTGTCGGCGATGTCTCAGGAACCGCCTCTATGGCTTGGGGACCAAATCAGGCGACTGTCTCTGACGCCAAATTATCGACGGCTAATCTCGACTTCTTGACCTTGCTTGGCCAAGTTACGAATTTGACCGGTGACTTTTCGCTCGACGATTTGTTGACGGTGCGTTCAGCCGGCCAGCAAGGCTTTACTGTTGCGCAGTTTGATCCGGGCCTACCCATCGAGGATGTCAATGTGGTCTTCGCTTTGCCCGGCGATAACACCTTGCAATTAACCGATGCCAGTTGGCCATTTGCCGATGGCAAGTTATCTGTCCGTCCCGCAAGCTGGACCTTCCGCGACGGTGACCAATCCTTTGCGGTCGATGTTGAAGATGTCGACCTCGCCAGATTTTTAGGGCTAACGAAAATCCCGAACCTGCAGATTGACGGCAGGGTGTCGGGCGTCTTCCCGATTGAAGCGCGCAACGGCAGTGTTGAGATTGTCGGCGGCAGGCTGCAGGCGCGCGATGGCGGCGGCAAAATCCGCTACACCGGGCCGATCCCAAGCTCTGACCCCAAAAAGCCGCCCAAGAAGCTACCTTGGTATCAAAGTTGGTTTGCGCCTAAACAACCAACGCCCGCAGAAATCGCGGCGCAAGCCCTCGCAGGCATTGAGTATGAGATAGATGTGATCACCGTTGACGGCCGCATTACGGGCGACCTGACGTTAGGTGTTGTTCTAGTCGGTGCCAATCCGCAGGTCCTGTCTGGCGTGCCAATCAAGCTTAATGTGAAAGCCACCCTGCCCGTCGGCCAAATGACCGATATGGCCACCCGCTTCTTCGAAAGCGCAACGAACGCAGATATGCTTAAGGAATTGGACAAGCTTGACCGATCGCGTAACGGCCAGGGCATCATTCCCACTCTTGAAGAAGATGCGGCCGCCGAAGCGCTCAAGTCTAAGCCGTAGACTGTAAACCTGGTCCTGCCCAATTCAGACTTGACCTTGCTCCCAGCCTTGGCCAAGACTCTCGCCAAGCAAAAAATCACGGGAGCATCGGCAATGACCTTACCAACAGCATTTCAAGGGCGACTGCGCCTGCCCATCGTCGCGGCGCCCATGTTTTTGGTTTCCGGCCCGGAATTGGTCACGGCCTGCTGCAAGGCCGGCATCTTGGGAACCTTTCCCGCCCTCAACCAACGCACAAGCGAAGGCTATGCTGAGTGGCTTGATCTCATCCAAGCCGCGTTGACACCACAAGATGCGCCGTTTGGTGTGAATTTAATCGTGCACAAGACCAATCCGCGCTTGGCTGCAGACGTCAAAATCTCGAGCGATAAGAAGATCCCGCTGGCAATTACATCGCTAGGTGCCGTGAAAGATGTTGTCCAAGCCATCCATGAGGGTGGCGGTTTGGTCTTCCATGATGTCACCAATATGAAGCATGCCGAAAAGGCGATGGAGGCAGGTGTCGACGGCCTGATCCCAGTTTGTGCTGGGGCTGGCGGTCATGCCGGCACCTTATCGCCCTTCGCGCTTGTCACAGAATTGCGTGCAGCGTTTCCAGACACCTGCATTGCCCTGTCTGGGGTGATGTCGACCGGACGGCATGTTGCGACCGCGCGGATGCTGGGTGCAGACTTGGCCTATATGGGCACCCGCTTCATCGCGACCGACGAAAGCCGCGGCCAGGACGACTATAAGCAAATGATCGAAGCCAGCGACGCTGCGGACATTGTCTACACGCCGAAGATCAGCGGCATTCCGGCCAATTTCCTTATTCCGTCGCTCCTCCAGAATGGTCTCGATCCCGTAACGATGGAGCCTAAAACCGATATCGATATGGGCGAAGAACTCAATGCCGGCAAAGCTTGGTCGACCATTTGGTCTGCGGGACAAGGCGTCGGGTCGATCCACGACACCTTGCCCGTCAAGGATCTTATCGACCGCCTTGAAACCGAATATCGGGCCGCACTTGCCGAAGCAAAGGGATTTTAAGCTATGGCTAGTTTTGCAGACAAAGTCGCGATCATCACGGGTTCTGCCACTGGGCTAGGGGCATCGACCGCGCTGAAGCTGTCGAGCTCTGGCGCTCGGATCATTCTCAATTACTCCAAGAGCCAAGCCGAATGTGAAGCCACGGCGCAAGCGTGCTTGGCCGCTGGTGCAGCTGACGTGCGGGTCGTGCAAGGTAATGTCGCGCGTGACGAAGATTGCCGCAAGATTGCTGCAGCGGCCGAGGACTGGGGCCAAGTCGATATTCTGGTCAATAATGCCGGCACAACCAAGCACGCACCCAATCATGCCGATATGGATGCTTTGGAGGCCGACGACTTTCTCCATCTCTATCAAGTGAACACGGTCGGCCCGTTTATGATGGTGCGGGCTGCAAAGCCCTTGTTGCACGCAGCCTATAGCAAAACCCAAAATGCCAGCTCTGTGGTCATGATCTCGTCCATCGCAGGCGTGATCGGGATCGGATCTTCGGTTGCCTACGCCGCAACCAAGGGGGCCCTCAATACCATGACGAAATCCCTCGCCCGGGCTTTGGCTCCGGCGATTCGGGTCAATGCCGTCTGTCCGGGCTTCATTGATACGCGCTGGTTCACCGATGCATTCGGTGAAGATACCACCGCCAGAATCCGAGAAAACGTAAAGAAACAAGTCCCTTTGCAAGTTGCGTCGGGTCCGGATGATATTGCAGATACGGTTGCTTTCTTCTGCTCTTCCGCATCGCGCCACATCACAGGCGAGACCCTTCTTGTGGACGCCGGACTCCATCTCGGCGCGAGTGTCCGTGCACCGACATAAGTTGCCGCACGCTTATTAGTCATTTTTTGATGTTTTATGCTTAAAGAAGATGCACGACGCGGCTAATCGCGTCCGCCGTGCGTTCAGTGCGATTGCAAGCGAGGTGTTGCGCTGATGTCATAGCGGCGAAGTTCAAACTTCGCCAAAAAGGCGAATGTACATTATAAGGGGTCGCACCTTCGGCGGCTTCCACAGGGGACTAACATGAAACTCAAAACACTCCTTCTGGCTACTGCCTTGGTTTGTGGCGCTCCCGCCGTCGCTTCCGCACAAGAAACCACCACTTCGGTGAACGTTGGTGTAGCTTCCAGCTACCAGTTCCGCGGTGTGAACCAAAATGCTGACGACACCGGCCAAGTTTTTGGCGGCGTGGATGTGTCGGCTGGTTCGTTCTATGTCGGCACCTGGTTGTCGAACGTCGATTTCGGCACCAAAGCCAATCTGGAAGTCGACCTCTATGCTGGCTACAAGCCAACAGTCGGCCCTGTCACCTTAGACATCGGCGTTCTGGCATATACCTATCCTCAACAAAGCGACCTCTTGACCTTTGAAGGCAAGGTTGCAGGCACCGTCGCAACTGAGTCGGGCGTTTCGCTCACCGGTTCGGTCTTCTACTCGCCTGAATTTGGCAAGAATGGCCCATCCTACTGGTATTACGAAGCTGCAGTGTCGGCTCCAATCCCAGGCGCCAAGGTCGGCCCATTCGGTCTGTCGGCAACTGCTTCGGTTGGTAGCCAGACCTTCGAGAGCGGTGCGACTCTGCCAGATTACACCAACTGGAAAGTCGGTCTGACTGCTGCGACTGAAACTGGCTGGGCTGTGGACGTGTTCTACACCGACACCGACGTTGACAATGACAAGCTGTACGAAGGCAAGGGCGTCGTTCAGTTGAAGCGCACCTTCTAAGAGCGACTTCTAAAGTCAAAAAGAAAGGCCGTAAGCACACGCTTACGGCCTTTTTTCATGCGCGGTTTTTAAAGTCCTAATCCTTGTCACTCGCCACTTCGGGCGTAATGCGGATGGCCAGAATCTGATTGCGATGCTTGCGCAAAATCTGGAAGCGATAGCCGTGGAAGGCAAAGCGCTGGCCGGGGTCTGGAATGGCTTGGGCTTCATGGATCACAAGGCCTGCGATGGTCACCGCCTCTTCATCCGGCAAATCCCAGTCCATCGCGCGATTGAGGTCACGAATAGGCACAGCCCCATCGACATTGACCGACCCATCGGGTTGGGGTCGCACGCCTTGAATCGCAATGTCATGCTCATCTACGATATCGCCGACGATCTCTTCCAAAATGTCTTCCAAGGTCACAAGGCCTTGCAGCGCACCATATTCATCAACCACGCAAGCCACATGGCTACGGCGCTTGAGGAATTCCTCCAATTGCTCTTTCAAAGTCGTGGTGTCAGGCACAAACCAAGGCGGCCGGATGATGGCTTTGAGGTCAATCGCATCTAAATCGCCTTGCGCATCTGCAATGGCCTGCAACAGGTCCTTGGCATGCAAAATGCCGACAATGTTTTCCTGATCGCCCTCATAGAGGGGGAGGCGCGAATGTTGGGTCTGTAGCACCTGCATAACGATTTCGCGTGACGGCAATTCCACGTCGATCGTCTTCATATTTTTGCGGTGGATCATGACGTCGGAGACGTCCAATTCCTCAAGGTCCAAGACGCCAGCAACCCGGTCGCGGTCGGACTTTTCGACGCTGCCTTCGTGCTTGCCAAGCTCAATCGCGCCACGAATTTCTTCCATCGTGGCATCTTCATCGGTGACACGGTCCAGCTTTACGCCAAATATCTGCAGCGTTGCCCGCACGATCCAACGTACCGCCGTCACAATCGGACTGAGCAGCGTGACGGACCATTGAACGGGAAGCGAAACCCACCGCGCGGTCGCTTCAGGATAGGAAAACGCGAAAGTCTTCGGCATAACTTCGGCAAAGATCAAAACAATCGCCGTCACCAAAGCGGTGGCGATTGCAATTGTGGTGGGGGCTTGGCCAAACATTTGGACCAAAAGCGCCGTTGTCAGGGCCCCTGCCAAAGTATTCAGGAAGTTATTGCCGAGAAGCAGCGAACCGATCAAACGGTCTGGGTTCTGAATGAGGCGATTAACCCGCGCGGCGCCTCGATCGCCTTCTTTCTCAAGCTGGAACATGCGCGCCCGGGACGACGAGGTAATCGACGTTTCCGCGGCGGAGTAAAATGCGGACATAGCTATCAAAACAGCAACCAAAATCGCGGTTACGATGACCGTGGGGTCGACCGTCATTTTTGGACATCCTCTTTCAAAAAGGCACGTACGGCTTCGGCATCAACGCCCTTTTGTACAAAGGCTGCGCCAATGCCGCGCGTCAAAATCAGGGTCAGCGCCCCATTCTCATTCTTCTTATCGTGGCTCATGGCTTCAAACAGCGCTTCGGATTGCCACGGCCCGCCGGGCAAAAGGCGCGGCAAATGGGCAAGGCCAGCGGCTGCGATGGCCTGCTCAGCCAAGGCTACATCATCTGGCGGGCACAGACCTTGGGCATGGGAGAAACGAAACGCCATCGCCATGCCGCAGGCAACTGCTTCGCCGTGGCGCAACACGCTCTCATCAAAGCCAACCAAGGCTTCAAAGGCGTGGCCAAACGTATGGCCTAAGTTCAACAGCGCCCGCACACCGGCTTCACGCTCATCTTCCGCCACAATCCGGGCTTTGGTTTGCACCGATTGGCCAATGGCATAGGCTAAATGGTCGACATTGCCAGCCAGTGCTGTGGCAGCATGGGTCAAACACCAGTCGAAAAAGGCGCGGTCACCCAAGAGGCCAATCTTCAAAATCTCAGCCCAGCCCGCCCGCAGATCGCGGTCCGGCAAGGTTGCAAGGGTCGCCAGGTCTGCCAAGACATAACGTGGCTGCCAGAACACCCCAATCAGATTCTTGCCGGCGCTTGCATTGATCGCGGTCTTGCCCCCGACCGAGGAATCCACTTGCGCCAACAAGGTGGTCGGCACTTGCACAAAATCAATGCCGCGCTTGGTTATGCCTGCGGCAAAGCCCGTCAGATCACCCGTCACCCCGCCACCAAATGCGATGATCAGGTCAGAGCGCTCCAGATTAAGTTTCAAGAGCGCTTCAGTCACCCGCTCGAGGCTCGCAAAGCTTTTGCTGCCCTCGCCTGGAGCAATTTCGATCAGATCCCAGCGGATTTCGGCCTCAGTTAGGCTTTTAGAAAAAACAGCGCCGTGCAGGGCCCAAGCCGTGGAGTCCGCGATGATGGCCACACGCGGCCGCTTCATCAAGGGGCGGATCAGCGCGCCCGCTTCAGCCAAGAGGCCTTGGCCGATATCGACAACATAGGACCTTTGATCCAAGGCCACTTGAATGGTTTGTTTCACGCCACGCTCTCCAAGTCCCCATGCGCGCGCAGGGCGGCGATGACTGCATCGACCGTGATATGATGTGGCCCTTCACGAGACTCCACAACAATGTCCGCCTCAGCATAGGTGGGATAGCGAACTTCCATCAATTTTTCCATGATTTCGCGGGGATCACCTGCCCGCAATAAGGGACGGTCATCGCGCCGCGACACGCGCTTGACCAAAGTCTCCAAATCCGCACGTAACCAAATTGTGGTCGCTCGCTGCCGTAACATCACGCGTGTGACGGGGTTCATAAAGGCACCACCACCTGTCGCGAGCACATGAGGCGGTTCTTCCAAGATACGAGAAATCACCCGCCGCTCCCCCGCCCGAAACTCATCTTCGCCACGCTCTGCAAAGATATCAGCAATTGGACGCCCAGCGGCTATCACAATCTCATCATCGGCATCTTTAAAGGGCACATTCAATTGAGCGGCCAGACGACGTCCAACCGACGACTTGCCCGCACCCATGAGGCCAACCAGCGCCACGGTCCGTTTGAGCGGAACAGGAAAGGATGGCTGCGCTTGAAACATGGCCTAAACCTAACGCCCCACAGGCTTTGGCGCAATAAGAGCGAGGACAAACAACAGTATTGTCACTTTTGAATCACAGAGTTTTCATCCGAATTTGATTGCCTGCGAAGGCGCTGTCCGTCATGGAGAAGGCACTGGCATACCGTTTTCTGCCAGCAGTAAGATAAAGGTCCCCGACATGGAAATCGCAATCTATTTGGCCATCGGTTTGGTTATGCTGGTCATTGGGGGTGATCTCCTGGTACGCGGTTCGGTGACAGCAGCCAAGAACTTGGGCGTCTCCCCACTTCTTATTGGTCTCACGCTAGTAGGCTTTGGCACGTCAACACCCGAACTTGTGACCAGTCTCACGGCTGCCCTGGAAGGATCGCCCGGGATTGCTGTCGGCAATGTGGTCGGGTCCAATATCGCCAACGTGCTTCTGATCTTGGGTGCCTCGGCCGTCATTTTTCCTTTGGTGATCGACCCAAAAGGCTTCAAACGAGATGTATTGATGCTGATCGCTTCGAGCCTTGCCCTACTCGGCGTGGTTCTCGTCGGTTTCATCCCCGCTTGGGTGGGTGCTCTCTTCATCCTCTCGCTGCTAGCCTATGTTTTTTATGTCTATCGTGAAGAAAAGCAGCATCCCGATGAGGCCGCTTTGGTGTTAGAGCACCGGGCGGAAGATGCCCCCAAAGGCCCCAAGGGCATTATCTTGCCCTTGGCCTTAGCCATTGGCGGGATTGCAATCACCATTTTTGGCGCACGTTTCTTCGTCGCGGGTGCTGTTGACCTTGCCAAGGGTTTTGGGGTGTCTGACACCATTATCGGGCTCACCGTAGTTGCCGTGGGTACATCCATGCCAGAACTGGTGACTTCTATAACGGCAGCCCTTCGCAAACACGCTGACGTGGCTTACGGGAATATCGTTGGCTCCAATATTTTCAACGTGCTGTTTGTTCTTGGAGCTACATCCTTGGTCAAGCCAATCGAAATCCCAACCCAAATCATCCAGTTTGACATTTGGGTCTTGCTGGCAACAACCGCCCTCTTGGTCTTCTTCGCCCGCTCGGGCCTGAAACTGATGCGCTGGGAAGGATTTGTATTCTTGGCAGGATTTGTGGCCTATACGTCATATTTGATCTCGATTGCATAAAACCCAACACGCGAATTTAAGGAACCACTATGGCCGGTACGTCCTCTGACACCAAATATCTTGGCTTCCTGCCGCAAGAAGCCGTGCCGGGCGCACTGTTGGTCGCCGCAGCGATAGCTGCCATGATTGTCGTCAATTCCCCTCTGGCCGGACACTATCACGCCATTCTCGACACAAGCGTAACTGTCGGGCCAACGGATGGCGGGATTGAGATGAAATTCTCCTATTGGATCAAGAATGGTCTGATGGCGATTTTCTTCTTTTTCGTCGGTCTAGAACTCAAACGAGAGCTGTTGGAAGGGCAATTATCCAATCCCGCCGCCGCCATTTTGCCAATTGTCAGCGCCGCAGGCGGCATGGCTGTCCCCGCGCTCATCTTTTTGTTCTTCGCCGCCCCGGCGGGCTTCGGTCACGGCTGGGCCATTCCTGCGGCCACCGACATTGCCTTTGCCTTGGGTGTTTTGTCCCTTTTGGGCAATCGCGTGCCGCCGGCCCTGAAAGCGTTTCTGCTGGCGGTTGCCGTGGTGGATGATTTGGGCGCGATCGTGATTGTGGCCTTTTTCTACACCGAAACTCTCCACATAAATTATTTGGTACAAGCCGGTATTGTCTTGGGCGTACTGATCGCCATGAACCGCTTTAAAGTCCGCTCCATCGGCCTTTATGTCCTGATCGGTGTCGTTCTTTGGGTCTTCATGCACCAAAGCGGCGTGAGTGGCACGATTGCAGGGGTATTGGTTGCCGCCTGCGTGCCGATGCGCGACCGGCATGACAAGTCGCCACTCCATGAGGCTGAGCATGATTTCAGGCCTTGGGTGCTCTTTGGCATCATGCCGGTGTTTGCCTTTGCCAATGCCGGAGTCGATCTTGCAGGGGCGGAAAAATACCTCACCCACCCTGTGACTTTGGGCGCGGCACTTGGCCTTGTGCTCGGCAAGCCGATTGGCATCGCGCTTAGCGGCTTTGCCGCTGCCAAGCTGATGCGGGCCAAGCTGCCGGGTACCTTCCCTCAGATAGTGGGCGTGGCATGCGTCGCAGGTATTGGCTTCACCATGAGCCTGTTTATCGGGGCCTTAGCCTTTAAGGACCCAAGCCTCGCCACCCCGACGCGCCTTGGTGTTTATGCCGGCTCGGTGATTTCGGCTATTCTGGGCCTTTTGATCCTCGCACGCTTTCTGCCCTCAGCAGACAAAGTGGTACATTCAGAGGAAGAGGACGAGACCGCGCCCTTCATCAAACCCCAACCCGTGTTTGAAGCTCGCGACCGCGCCGACTAAGCCCTCAAGCTGGCGCATCTGCTTTCAGCGCCAATGCATGGACCGGCCCTGCCAATTCTTCGGCTAGGACCTGATAAATGGCCCGTTGGCGTGCAACCCGGTTAAGGCCTGCGAACGCGGCACTGACAATGGTGACCGAAAAGTGGGTCTCGCCAATGCCCGTCGCCGCGCCGCCTTGTTTCGCGGCATGAACAGCGGCCCCAGCATGGCCGGCATGACTGGCACTTTCATCCATTACTTCAAGGACTAACGGCGCAAAGGCCTCGATCAGTTTTTTTCGCATCTGTATTTGCACGGGTCCCATCGGTCATTCGTCCTTGTCTGTAGAGGCAGTCAAACGCATATTAGGGCCCTCATGACAGATTCATTCTCCTACCGCCCTAAATTTGTGGACATTCGGGTGCGAAAGCCCCCGGTTGTCAAAGTAAATCCCGATGTCCAACTGTGCGAGCACGATGGATGTGG
>VYLK01000318.1_pt1 | contig 19101 bp, 19 predicted proteins | sample 5114321 | NCBI WGS metagenome assembly VYLK01 (sample SAMN12291792, study PRJNA351875) | freshwater metagenome | isolation source: freshwater lake | place: USA: Michigan, MSU2 Lake | collected 2011-08-16
CCTAACTGGCTTTTCAGGAGAGAACCGATGTCGAAGTTTGACAAGGTCATGCAGCAGATCAAGGACGATGAAGTCCAATATGTAGATTTTCGGTTCACCGATCCGCGCGGCAAGATGCAGCACGTGACTTTCGATGTCGACATGGTTGATATCGACCTGTTGGAAGAAGGCGTCGCGTTTGACGGGTCGTCAATCTCTGGCTGGAAGGCCATCAACGATTCCGACATGATCATGTTGCCAGATCCAGACAGCGTGACCTTGGACCCCTTCTATCAGCAAACCACCCTCGCCATCGTCTGCGACGTGGTCGTGCCAGGTACCTTGAAGCCTTACAACCGTTGCCCACGCGGCATCGGCAAGCGCGCTGAATCCTATCTGCAGTCGAGCGGCGTGGGTGACACCGCCTATTTCGGCCCAGAAGCCGAATTCTTCGTGTTTGACGACGTGCGTTGGAACACCGATCCCAACAACACGGGCTACAGCTTCGACTCCACCGAACTGCCTTACAACACCGGCAAGGTCTATGAGGGCGGCAACATGGGTCATCGCCCCGGTCCAAAGGGCGGCTACTTCCCAGTTGGCCCAATCGACTCCGCACAAGACCTGCGCGGCGAAATGCTGCAAGTGATGAAGGAATTGGGCCTTGAGCCTGAGAAGCATCACCACGAAGTGGCCCCTGCTCAACATGAGCTTGGCTTGAAGTTCCAAACGTTGACCAAAATGGCCGACTATATGAACCTCTACAAATATGTGATCCAGAATGTTGCGGCAGCTTACGGCAAGTCCGCTACCTTCATGCCTAAGCCTTATTTCAAGGACAATGGCAGCGGGATGCACGTGCACCAGTCGATCTGGAAAGGCGGCAAGCCTTTGTTTGCTGGCGACCAATATGCCGATCTGTCTGAGAACTGCCTGTATTACATTGGCGGCATCATTAAGCACGCCCGCGCGATCAACGCCTTCTCAAACTCCTCGACCAACTCTTACAAGCGCTTGGTCCCCGGCTATGAAGCTCCAGTCATGTTGGCCTATTCGGCCCGCAACCGCTCGGCTTCGATCCGCATTCCTTACACCACCTCGCCAAAAGCCAAGCGCTTGGAAGCCCGCTTCCCAGACCCAATTGGCAACATGTACCTGACCTTCGCAGCCCTCTTGATGGCAGGCCTCGACGGGATCGAAAACAAGATCCACCCAGGCGACCCATTCGACAAGGACCTCTACTCCTTGCCGCCAGAAGAGCTGGAAGGCGTGCCAACCGTGGCAAAGTCCTTGGACGAAGCCCTCGACTCCTTGAGCGCAGACCGCGACTTCTTGAAGAAGGGCGGCGTGTTTGATGACGACATGATCGACGCCTATATCGAACTGAAGCGTGAAGAGTGTGAGCGTCTGAACATGCACCCACACCCTGTCGAGTTCGACATGTATTACAAAATGTAAGCTGGTCCCCAGCTTATGCGAAAAGCCCGGCTCTGCCGGGCTTTTTTGTTGTTTGAATGAGCATGTAATTTCGATCCAAATGGTTCAAACCATCACTTAACTCATGGTTACCAACGTTTATTCAATTTTAATCATCGCCAAGCTAAGAACAAGCAACGTCAGCCCACGCTTGGGATGACGAACGGACCGCCTTCTGAAGTGAAGGTCAGCGCTTACAAATGATGCTGACCTTCGCTTCTTTTTTGTCCTTCCCATCATTTTCGGTTTTGTAACCAGTTTCTGCCATCCTGATCTCGTTGGCCTGAGGCGCGGCTGTGTTGTCGCCCGGGACGTTTGGGAAGGAGTAGAATGAAAAAGCGCATTCTTTTTGCCTTTGCCGCAATCGCTTTAGCGGGCTGCGCCTCCTCTGCGCCGCCTTCGAATATTGCCGATGCCTGCGCCATCCTCGACGAAAAGAGCCGCTGGGAAGACCATGTATTTGATGCTGCCCGTGACTGGCAGGTCTCTCCCGGAATCATCCTTGCCTTCATTCGCCAAGAGAGCAGCTTCCGCCGCGATGCGAGACCCAAGGATCGAAATGGTCGTTTGCTCTCCACCGCCTATGGCTATTCACAGGCCTTGAATGGGACGTGGGCCGACTATGAAAGAGCGCGCGGCGGGGCCAAACGCAAAAACTTTGGCGACTCCGCTGACTTTATTGGCTGGTATCTAGACCAAATTTCCCGCCGGACTGGCCTTTCAAAGACCGACGCCCGCAACCTCTATCTGGCCTATCACGAAGGGCCCACAGGCTTTCAGCGCCGCACCTATAACAATAAGGCTTGGCTCGGCGAAGTCGCGAGCCGCGTCAGCAGCCAAGCAGCGATCTATGACGGCCAACTTCGCCGCTGCGAAGCGCGTCAAATGCGCAAGCTCGCCAGCAATTAGTCGTATCTCCGTTCTACAGGCTTGCTAGGCGCGCAATTTTACATCGGTTGCCCTAAGGCGAGTACCTTCCCTCTCCCACAAATCCAGACTAGGGTTTGCGTGAAAGGCTGCCACAGAACAGCTTAAGCTTTGGGAGATGACCATGACTGACGATACGAAAGTCCTCTATGAACTCGACGGCGACGTCGCCATCATTACCTTGCACGACCCTGCCACTATGAATGCGTGCGGCTTGGATATGGCGCAAGAGATGACGCGCGCCTTTGAACGCGCGGCTGGCGAAGCCCGCGCGATCGTGCTGACCGGGACGGGCAAAGGCTTTTGTTCCGGAGCCAATTTGGGCTCAACCGCCTCTAACATGAATGGCGCACAAGACCCGGAGCAAATGGATGCCGGGGCGGCGCTGGAAAGCATTTACAACCCCTTAGTGACAACGATCCGCGACTTGCCGGTGCCGGTCGTAACGGCGGTGAATGGCGCTGCAGCAGGGATTGGCTGTTCGTTCGCGCTTTTGGGCGACATCATTTTGGCTTCTGAAAACGCCTACTTCTTGCAAGCCTTCCGCCGGATTGGTCTCGTTCCTGATGGTGGGTCGACCTATATGTTGGCGCGGGCTGTTGGACGTGCTCGTGCGATGGAAATGATGTTGTTGGGCGAGAAGATTTTTGCGCCTCAAGCGCTCGAATGGGGCCTGATCAACCGCGTTACATCGCAAGACACGCTGTTGGATGAAGCAAAAGCCCTCGCCCACACATTGGCCAGCGGCCCAACCAAGACGCTGTCGATGATCCGCCAAGCCGCTTGGGCAAGCTTGGACAATGACTGGAAGTCGCAATTGGCGCTAGAGCGTGACTTGCAACGTGATGCGGGCCGGACCAAGGATTTCCGGATCGGCGTGATGGCTTTCTTGTCCAAGCAAGTGGCGCAATTCACAGGCCGCTAAAGCCGCGCCCGCAGCGGGCCATCACATCAAAGGACCGCGCGTGGACGTTTTGTGGATCACCTTGCCAATCTTTGGCCTGATCGCTCTTGGCTGGGCGGGGGCAAAGGCGGGCCTATTTGACGGCAACACCGCGTCGGGCCTATCGCGCTTTGTCTTCTGGCTAGCCTTCCCATCCCTCCTGCTCACCTCCATGGCCAAAGCCCCTGTGCCAAATGCGGCGCAGGGCTCAACCCTTTTGATGTGGGTGGCGGTTTTGGTTACGGGGCATGTGCTGGCCCGGCTGGCAGGCTTAGGACTGGGTCTATCGAAAACCAGCCAAGCCGGTGTGGGCTTTGCGTCATCCAGCGGCAACACGGCTTTTCTTGGCACCGCCATTCTAGCTAGCTTGTTTGGCACAGAGGTCTTGGCCATGGCAGCGGCCTTCGTCGCGTTAGAGAATATCCTTGTTGTCGGCCTCGGCGTGGCAGGGCTTTACCTCGCCAAGCCCGCGCCAGACGCTGCCGCAGCGCGCCGCGCTATGCTGGGCGGCTTGACCAATCCCGTCAGCATGGGGGCTTTCATCGGCTTTCTGATCGCCTTGACGGGACTTCAAATCCCAGCCGCCTTGATGCGCCCACTCGACATGTTAGGCGCCGCAGCCAGCCCTGCAGGCCTCGTCGCGCTTGGCATTGTGATGGCGACAAGCTTGGGCGCAGTCCAAAGCCATTCTGGGCGCGATATCGGCCTTGTCGTTATGGTCAAGTGCATTGCCCTGCCCTTGATGATGGCGGCTGGTATGGCAGCCATTAACGCCCCACGTGATCTTGCCATGGCCGCCACAATTCTTGCGGCCTGCCCCAGTGCGGTGAACGTGTTTATCCAAGCCCAACAGGCAGAAGTCTGGGGCGACACGGCAGCGCGTGCGGTTTTCCTGACCACCTGTGTGTCGATCATCACGCTTAGCCTCGCAGCGAGCTTAGCAGTCTAACCGGGCACTTCCATCCAGTTGGGCGGATCTAGCCTGATAGCTTGATCCCCTGCCCGCAATTCTTGACCTTCGCTTATGGCCTTTTGCGCCCGGTCAAAGCGAATGAGGGCGAGACCCTGCCCGGAAGCACCCGTGCGCATGCGGCCGACTTCCCAACCATCTGCCAGAATAGGCGTTTCAAACGCTGGCGCTGCGCCCTCAAAGCGCACCCGACATAGCTTGGTCTTGACCGTAGTGCGCCGCTTCATCCGGCTGGTCATTTCTTGGCCGACATAGCAGCCTTTATGGAAATCCACCCCGCCCATTTCATCCATCAAGCCTTCAAGGATAAAGTCCTTTTCGACCAGAAGATCAGCGGCAAGGTTGGGCACGCCTAGGCCCAGCCGTGCTTGTTCATAGGCCGCAAAGGCCGCCTCATCCCCCAAAAGCAAGTCCTCACGCGGCGCGATGAAGCGCTGCGGTAGCTCACTATGGCGGGGGTCAAGGTACTGGATAGCATTTGGCGGCAAGGCCTCCGCGCGCCAGACAGCGCCAACCACATAAGCCTCACTCTTATCCTCAATCGTCACTTTCGACCGCAAGCGATAGAGGCTCAAGCGCTTGGTAAAGCTCGCCGGGTCAGACACATCGATCCAATAATTTCCAGCCTTAGGGGCAAGAATGAATAGCTCAAACAAGAACTTGCCCTGCGGCGTTAACATGGCCGTATAGACGCACGCATCAGGGCCAGCGCCTGCAACATTGTGGGTTAGAAGACCATCCAGCAAAGTCGCTGCATCGGGGCCCGACACGCAAACTAGCCCGCGCTTTGGGAAAGAAACAAAATCAGCCATGGCCTACCCTTAGGACTGATTGCGCCTTTGTTCAAACCCAATAGCCAAATCATCGGTAAAGCGCACCAAGGCATCCACAATCCCGGGCTCTAGGCTTGCATGACCAGCATCGCCGATGATTTCCAATTGGGCGTGGGGCAGAACCTTTTTCAAGGCCCAAGCCGAGGATAAGGGCGTCAACACATCATAGCGGCCATGGGCAATCTGGATGGGAATGTTTTCCAGCACAGACGCATGATCCAGAAGCCAGCTGTCGGTTTCAAAGAAGCCCTTATTGACGAAATAATGGTTCTCAATCCGCGCAAACGCCTCGACAAATCGGTCCTCTTCAAACCGACCCGGGCGTGCATCCGGGCCTTTCATCGAGAGACAATCGCCTTCCCATCTAGCCCACGCCCGCGCGGCCAGTATGCGGGTATCGCGATCCTCGCAAAACAGGCGCTTGTGGAACGCGCCCACGATATCGCCGCGCTCCTCCTCTGGGATCACGCTGACATAGCGGTCAAACGCATCTGGAAAGACATTGCTGGCCCCATATTGATAGAACCAAGCGATCTCGGCTTGGCTGATCAGGAAGATGCCCCGCAGCGTCAGGCTCAACACGCGGTCGGGGTGCTTGATCGCATAGGCCAGCGCCAAGGTTGAGCCCCAAGAGCCGCCAAAAACTGCCCAAGCCTCAATCCCCAAATGCTCGCGCAACTTCTCGATATCGGCAACAAGGTCCCACGTCGTGTTTTCGCGGGTTTCGGCGTGGGGGGTGGAATTGCCACAGCCACGTTGGTCAAACCCGATGATCCGCCATTTCTTAGGATGGAAGAAGCGCCGCATATCCGGGCTCATGCCGCCACCCGGGCCACCGTGCAGACAGATAACGGGAATGCCCGTAGGCGTACCAACCTCTTCAAAATAGAGGGTATGCAAATCACTGACAGGCAGGTGGCCCGTCTGGAAGGGCTCAATCTGGGGATAGAGCGCGCGGCGGATAGAAGCGGAATCGGGCATAAATTTCCTTCGTGTACGCACGAGACTTAGAGCGGGCCGCACACGCGTTCAAGGTGGGTAACAGCGTGGCGTTCAAGCTGTGCGTTGGCTGCCGAACCGTTTGTGCATCCAGTCGGCTATAGCCGTGTTTGTCTCGTCTGGCTTTTCCTGCTGAGTCCAATGACCGCAGCCTTGAATCAGCACCCGGTCGAGGTCTGGCACATACTTTTCCATCCCATCAGCGGCTGAAGGCGGCAGAACCACATCATTTTCGGCCATGATCATCAGACTGGGCTGGACGACGAGGTCGGGAATATCGGCGCTGTCGAGCCAATTGCGGGTGAAGTTGCGATACCAATTGATGCCACCGCGAAAGCCAGTTCGGCTAAAGGTATCGACATAGACCTGATGTTCTGCCGCGTTCAGCAAGGGATGAGTGGCCTTGGACTTGTCAAAGTTCTGCAAGGCCAGTTGAAACGCGTGATTGCGCTTGCCTTCAGGACGGGCATCAAACTCCAACGGCGTAACGGCGGAGCGGCGCATGTAGAAGCGGAAGGTTTTGTCGATATCCTCTTCCAAAATCGCTTCCATCGCACCGGGCTTTTGAAAAAAGATGATGTAATGATCAGGCCCGAACCGCTGCTCATAAAGCGCAATAGGATCGATCGGCGGACGCTTGGTATAGGGCGTATTGACCCCGATCACGCCTGCGACGCGGTCCGGCCTGCGCGTTGCCATGGCCCAAACGATCAGCCCACCCCAATCATGCCCACAGAAGACGGCCTTCTCAATCCCTTTGGCATCCAGAAGGGCTGCAAGGTCGCCGGTCAGCGTATCGAGATCATAGGCCTCAATCGCGTCAGGTGCCGATGTCAGCCCATAGCCGCGCAAATCCGGTGCGATGGCGCGAATACCCGCTTGGGGAAGGCCAACCAATTGATGCCGCCAAGAAAACGCAAGCTCTGGATAGCCATGGCACAACACCACTGGCGGCATGTCTGATGGCGTCTGGGTGTCCCACACCGCCATCTCAATGCCATTGAGGGGCAGCATTTCCGGCGCTGCCAAGCCAAATTGGGACCAATCAATCTGGTTCATCGGTGTGTTCTTTTCGACTAAAACAGGCCCAAGCAAGCAGGAGCCAGCCGCTGAGCAAGCTAAGGCCACCCAAGGGCGCTGCCATCGCTACGAGACGCGGAGCGCCCAGCGCAAGGGCGTAAAGAGAACCTGCAAACAAGAGTATCCCGACACTGAAGAGTGGGACCGCAAAACGCGCTTTGGTGTAGCCTTTGGTCCCTAACCAGACGCAGACAAAAAGCGCCAAGGTGTGGGCCATATGCTGGCTACTGCCTGTCTCGACCCAGGCCTTCGCCTGCGGGCTCGTCAGACCATGCGCACCAACCGCCCCAATGGCCACAGCCACAAAGCCAGAAAGACAAATCAGGCCCAGAAGTTGGTTTTGCTTCATGAGGTCATCGCTTTCGGCGGAATGGCATAAGTGATCACGGCGTGGGCGACCAGTTCCGTCTCGCCATCGGAGCGAATACCGGCTTCCATTACGGCCATGGTCTTGCCCAGTTTCATCATGCGCACTTCGGCAATCAGGTCTTTTGGTTTGGGCTTGCGCATAAATTGGATCGACAAATTGGTCGTGACCGCGAGTGGTTGAAACCCAATGGCCGACAGCACCAAGGCGTAAGCAGCCGTATCGGCAAGCGCCATCATGGTTGGCCCCGACAAAGTACCACCCGGCCTGATCTGGCTCGGATTATAGGTGATGCGGCAGCGCGCACTCTGGCCATCGGCAGCTTCCACAAAGGGCGACGTTCCGCCAGTGAAAGCTTGCGCCAAGAATTGATTGATTTCGTCAGGGGTCATGGCCTCACGCTAAACTGCGGGCCTAATCAGGTCCAGCCTCTTCACCCAGCACACACCTTTGCAGGCCTCCGTCCGCACGAAGTGCAATCCCTCCACAGAGAAAAAAGCACCGGGTGCTGTAATTTTTTGTCGTCCTAACGTCTCGTTTACCAACGCGATTCACACTGAGCATAGAAATTAGGAGACGCTTGTGGCGCGTGCAGAAGAAAAACAATTAATTGAATCTGAAAGCCAAATGGCACAACGGCGCGCACAACGCGCCTCTTGGGCCTTGCTTCAGCGCGTGCATACGACGTTAGACCTGTCTTGCGCCCATGTGATCGAAGTTATGGCGGCTGATGCTGGTGCTCATGTCGCTCTTTTAGCCCGCCAATTCCCCGGCGTGCATTTTGAGCTGAGCCATGAAGCAACCCGGTGTGAGGAGTCGGTTCGCATTCTTTGGGCACCCGATGGCGTGTCTATGGCTTTGTCGACAGAGCAATTGGCCAGCTATGACGCGGTCATTGTAACCCATGCGCCTGAGGGCTTGCAGGCCACATTCCAGACCTTTGCTGGCTTTGCGCGTGTGGCTGGTGTCCGTGACTTTGCAGGCGGCCAGGCTTTAGCCATCTTTGGCAAAGGCCTTGCGCGCGATCTTTTCCGGGCGAAAGTCCGCGATATTGCGGCTTAAGCGGATCACCTTCAGACCGCTTCGCCTGCCGCTACGCCGCTCGACCAAGCCCATTGGAAGTTATAGCCACCAAGCCAGCCTGTGACGTCTACCGCTTCGCCGACAAAATAGAGGCCGGGGACGGTTTTGACTTCCAACGTCTTTTGATTGAGCACCGCCGTATCGACGCCCCCCTTAGTCACTTCGGCCTTGGCATAGCCCTCATCGCCCACCGGCGTCAGGTCCCAGTGGTGTAGGGTTTCAGAGAGGTCGCGCAGCTGGGCGTCTTTCAAATCGGCCATCGGACGATCTAAGCCGGCTTGTTCCGCCAAGGCATGGGCCAAACGCTGCGGGAGTCGTTCAGACAAGATGGTTGCCGCTTGCGCGCGTGGGCGAGCGGTCTTGGCTTCGATCAGCCATTGATCCGCCTTCACATCGGGCAAGAGATCTAGATAGATGCTCTCGCCCTTGTTCCAGTAAGAGCTGATTTGCAGAATGGCTGGGCCAGATAGGCCACGATGGGTGAAGACCATGCCTTCGCGAAACGCCGTTTTGCCTTGGGCAGCGATGCCTTCCAGCGAGACACCCGCTAAAGGCCGCATCAGCTCAATGTCCTTAATGCCAAACACCAAAGGTACGAGCGCTGGCTTGGGCTCAATCATCGCCACGTCGAATTGGCGGGCAATATCATAGGCAAAGCCCGTCGCGCCCAGTTTCGGGATCGAGAGACCACCTGTTGCGACAATCAAGCTGGGTGCTGTGGCGCGGCCCACTTGGGTTTGGACGACATAACTCTCGCCCACACGCGCGACATCATGAATGTGCACGTCGGTCGCAATTGTCACGCCGCCTTTGTTGCATTCTGCCAGCAGCATATCGACGATGAGGCGAGCAGCCCCTGCCCCTTCGCAGAACAATTGCCCCAAGGTCTTTTCATAGAATGGGATGTGATAGGCCTGCACGAGGTCTATGAAATCATGCTGGGTGTAGCGGGCAAGGGCTGAGCGGGCGAAGTGGGGATTGGCCGAGATAAATCGCTCTGGCTTGATCTCCATATTGGTAAAGTTACACCGTCCACCGCCCGAAATCAGGATTTTGGCGCCCACTGTATCGGTATGCTCCAGCAACAAAACCTTACGGCCGCGTTGCCCCGCGCGCGCGGCTGCCATCAAGCCCGCCGCCCCTGCCCCAATGACGATTACATCATAGCTGTCACTCATGCTGCGCACTTAAGCCCAAGTCGCATTTAGAGATAGCCAAGGACGCAGCAGGAGGTGTAGCCTTAGCCCAACTTCACCAATAACAAATATGGGAGCACGCGATGAAATATAAAACCTTGGGCCGCACAGGCCTTGTCGTTTCAGAACTCTGCTTTGGCACCATGACCTTTGGCGGGGATGGATTTTGGACCGTGATTGGCGGCCAAGATCAGGATCAAGCCAGCACCCTTGTGCGCCAAGCCTTTGATGCGGGCGTGAACTTCTTTGACACCGCTGACGTTTATGCCAATGGCTTGTCTGAGCAGATGTTAGGCCATGCCATCCGCGACAAGGGCTTGCGCCGCGATGAGATCGTGATTGCCACCAAAGCCCATGGCCGCGTGCTAGACCTCCTGCCACCAGACGCCAGCCCGCACGCCCAAGCCGAAGCCGCCCGCCGGCAAACAGCGCGCAATATATCAGGCCTCTCACGCAAGCATTTGTTTGACGCAATTGATGCAAGCCTCAAGCGCCTAAACATGGATCATGTCGATCTCTATCAGATCCATGGCTATGATCCTTTGACCTCCTTGGATGAGGTGATGGACACGCTGAACGACATCGTCCGTTCAGGCCGGGTGCGTTATATCGGCTTGTGCAACCGGGCCGCGTGGGAAACCGCCAAGGCCAATGGCATTGCCGAGCGCAAGAATTTTGCCCGCTTTGAATCGATGCAAATGTACTACACCTTAGCCTCGCGCGACCTTGAGCGCGAAGTCGTGCCGCTGGCACAAAGCGAAGGCTTGGCCATTCTGCCATGGAGCCCGCTGGCTGGTGGCCTGTTGTCGGGTAAGTTTAAGCGCGATCAAGCTGGACCCAATAATGCCCGCCGCGCCAGCTTTGACTTCCCACCGGTGAATAAAGGCCGCGTGTTTGACTGCGTCGAAGCGATGGAGCCGATTGCCGCCACCTATAATGTCAGCGTCGCTCAAATTGCGCTTGCTTGGCTGTTGCATCGCCCCTGGGTGACCAGCGTCATCATCGGGGCCAAGACCGAAGACCAATTGACCGACAATCTGAAGGCCATAGACGTGAAACTGACTGCCGATGACCTCGCCACTTTGGACAAGGTTTCAGCTTTGCCATCAGAATATCCCGGCTGGATGTTCCAAACCCAAGGCCGCGACCGCGCGGGTTCGGTAGGGTGAGGGATCAGCGCAGATCGCGAACACACAGCACATAATTGTGGCCGCGGACATCATCGCCTTGCGGGCCAAAGCCATTTGGAAATTCACCCGGCGATGCCGTCTTTGGGTCACTGCGCATGGCCCCCGCACCATGCACATCCAACCAGCGCCTTTGGCCTGACCCGGGGGGGACTTCCATCTTGCCTTGCGCCTGGCCAATAGCCGCATAGACAGCCAACTCACCGATCTGACTAAACGCACGGTCGTGCTCTCGTGCGGGAGGTGGCCCTTCCAAATGGGTGGTGGATGACCACAAATAGGCTTTCTGCGCGCTCAAACGAAACAGCGGATCGATGGCAGGGATGCGGCTATAATCGACGATGGCATGCAATTCCTTGGCATGCGGCAGTCGCCAATCTGAAAAACCGCTGAGGGTCAGTCCACTGCAATAGGAGAGCGCATCGGCCCACGACCGTGCTATAGCATCATCGGCGCGCTGCCACATCAAGCCAGTCGCGCGATCTTCAACCACATCTGTGTGCGCCTCAAACAGATTTTGGCCATAGGGCTTGCCGCGTACCAAGCGGACAGCCAAACGATTAGGCGTCTGCATGCGATTGGCTGGGTCCATAACGGGATAGCCTTTGATCCGACCATCGGCGAAATTGACGCCGAACACCGTATCATCCCGACCCATCGTCTTGCCGATATAAAAGGTGGCACTCCATTCCTGCACATCGATCGGCCGTCGGCCATGCGCTGCATCGCCGAGGCCTGTGCCGTTCGCATAAGCAAAGTCAAAGACTTTGGTGTCAATATAGGGGCGCGATGATGCCGGATCGCCCGTATAGCCGCCCCGGTAATCCATGAGGGAATAAAGTTCTCGGATTGTGGGGACACGCCAATCATCATGCCCACCCAAACGGCTGGCACGGGCGTAGGCAGCCATGTCATCGTAGGTCATAGGCTGGCTGGGTGCTTTGGCCCATATGAGACCCGTGACCTCATCCAACACCGTGCCATTGCCCTGATCGCGATAGGAAGGCGGATTACCGGGGTGCTGCGCATTCTGCCCCGAAAGGGGTGCGCCTGACGCAGGACAAGCCATGGCAGGTCCGGTCACACTGTAACAGTGATCTTGGCCTGTGCCGACAATCGGATAGGCCGCGTCGGCTCGTAGCCCCGCACCCCATGCCTTGGTCTGCAAGAGGAGTGCGCTCATCAGGGCCAACGCTGCCCGAGCCACTTTCGATGCTCTCACCGGTCTTCTCCTTCACATCTATGGGGCGGCTTTCCGCCCAAGGCAGCGCGCAAGTGAAGCGCTGCGCGACTAAAGGCTTCCGCCTCTGTATCACCGAAACAGTGGCGGAGGTGATGATCAACCGATAACCAAGCCCGCTCAATATCAGACAAAAGCGCCCGACCTGCGTCGGTCAAGGCGATGGCGGTCTGCTTATTGCCAGCCTGACTGTGTCGGTCGACCAGCCCCTCATGCTCCAACCGCGTCAGCATCACCGTCATGGTCGGCGGAGCCAAATCAAAGGCTTGGGCGAGTTGCGACTGCTTGATCGGCCCAAGCTCTGCAATCGCCATCAGCATGCGGGCTTGACGCGGTTGCAGCCCAGTCGCGGCCAAAGCGTCCCGCAGACGCGCTTCGATCAAATGCGCGGCATGAAGGATCGGATGGAACAAAGCTCTCATGGACGCAAACTATTAGATAGCTAACTTTTGGTCAAGTCTCGAATGGTCAACATTTGGGGCCAAGGACCACCCAGCACTAGACAACCCCCAGCCAGACCGTTAAGCCGTGCGCCCCCATGGCCCATACACCCACCCTTGGTCTCGATTTCGGGACGACCAATAGCGTTGCAACCTTGCCTGATGGGCAGGGCAAAAGCCGTGCGATCACCTTTGCGCATGAGCAAGATTTGGTTCAGGCCTGCCGCTCGGTCTTGTGCTTTTGGCATGAAGAGGATGACCACCGCGCCAAGGCGATGATGGAGGTGGGTCCTTGGGCGATTGACCGCTTTTTAGAGATGGGCGGGGATTGCCGATTTATCCAATCTTTCAAGACCTTTGCCGCCAGTCCTTTATTCACCAGTACGGTCATTCAAAATAAGGCTTGGCGGTTTGAAGACTTGCTCGCAGCATTTTTGCGCCGCTTGAGTGAGCGCGCCAGTGAGCCTTTCCCCAAGCGCGTGCTGGTTGGCAGACCTGTACGCTTTGCGGGCAGTCGCTCTGACGAAGCGCTCGCCCGCACACGGTATCAAGCCGCGCTGACCAAAGCGGGCTTTGAAGATATCGCCCATGTTTATGAACCCGTCGCGGCAGCCTTCTTCTTTGCCCAGCGCCTCACCCAAGATGCCACCATTCTAGTCGCTGACTTTGGAGGCGGCACCAGCGACTTTTCTATCATCCGCTTTCGGCGCGGCCAAAAAGTGCAATCAGCGGAGGCGCTCGCCCACCGCGGTGTTGGCATAGCGGGCGATAGTTTCGACCAGCGCATCATTGATCATCTGGTGTCGCCGCTATTTGGCAAAGGCTCCCATTATGCCAGTGACGGCAAGATCCTGCCCGTCCCGCTCGCATTTTACGGCCGCTTTTCCCAGTGGAACCAATTGTCGATCATGCGGCAAACCCGCGATTATCAGGACTTGCAAAAGCTGGCCAAACAAGCGCTGCAGCCTGAAAAAATCGACGCCTTCATCGACTTTCTCGACGCCGAAGCCAGCTATCACCTCTACCGCTCCATTGCCGCGGTAAAGACGACCCTGTCACACGAAGAGGAGGCGATTTTCCGCCTGTCCTTTGGCGGCAAAGACATGGTCAAATCCCTCACCCGGGCAGATTTTGAATCTTGGATCGCCGATGATTTGGTCCAAATCGACACGTGCGTGAATGAGGCTCTGGTTGCCGCAGGTCTGGATGAAGGTGGAATCGACCGGGTATTCTTGACCGGGGGCTCCAGCTTTGTGCCCGCTGTCAAAGCCCAATTTGAGAACCGCTTCGGGGCACAGAAAGTGGAAACGGGCGACCAATTCGTGTCGATCGCCCACGGCCTCTCGCTGATCGCTCAAGAGAACGACCCCAGTCCTTGGTTGGCTTAGGGTCCTTGGTTGGCTTAGGGTCCTAGCTTAGCCCAATTCCACCATGATTTCATCGGCTGCAACCGCAGCACCCGCACCAACATGGACCTTGGCAACTTTGCCATCGCGCTCGGCCCGAATGATGTTTTGCATCTTCATGGCTTCCACAATCGCAATCGCCTCGCCCGACTTAATCTCTTGACCTTCCACCACTTCGATGGAGACCACGAGGCCAGGCATAGGCGAAATGATCATGCGCGACATGTCGGCCGCGACCTTCTCAGGCAGCTTGGCGTGCAATTCCGCGTCGCGCGGCGTGGCGACGATCACGACGGCCTTGGCCCCGCGATACTGGAACTCATAACCTTGCGTGCGGTCTTTGAACTTAACGGCAAAGCCCTCATTCTTAAACACGCCTAAGGCATGGGCAACGCCAGTGATCAAGCGGTCGCCCGGCTTAAAGCCACTGGTGATATCGATGGTATCCCCGCTCTCAAAGCGGATCGTCGCGCCACCGGTTGTGATCTCGACATGCAAGGGGTGATAAGTGCCTTCAATGCGAACAACCCAGTCGCTGCGGATCGGCTTGTGCGGAGTCATGCGGCCACTGATTTGGGCGTCGCGTTCCAGCTTGCGCATATGAACCAAAGCACCCACACCCGCCATCAAGCGCAAAATCTTGTCGGTTAAGGGTGCGCCCTTAAAGCCTTCAGGGAATTGGTCCTTGATATAGGCGGTCGTGATATCGCCTGAGCGGAAGCGCGCTTCCTCCATCACAGCGGCGAGGAACGGGATATTGTCCTGAATGCCTTCAATCGCAAAGGTGTCGAGAGCCGCTGCTTGGGCATCAATCGCCGCCAGACGGGTTGGGGCCCAGGTCACCAGCTTGGAGATCATCGGGTCATAGAACATCGAGATCTCATCGCCCTCGCGCACACCGGCGTCATTGCGCACCTTATGGCTGCCAAAGTCGCCTTCGACAGGGGGCAGATAGCGCTTTAGGCGGCCAATGGAGGGCAAAAAGTTACGGTAAGGATCTTCGGCATAAATCCGGCTTTCAATCGCCCAGCCGTTGATCTTCAAGTCGGACTGCTGGAAGGACAAAGCCTCCCCCGCCGCGACGCGCAACATCTGCTCCACCAGATCAAGGCCAGTGATGGCTTCCGAAACCGGATGCTCCACCTGCAGGCGGGTGTTCATTTCAAGGAAGTAGAAGCTCTTATCCTTGCCTGAGGCCACAAACTCGACGGTGCCGGCACTGTCATAGCCAACAGCCTTGGACAACGCGACGGCTTGGGCACCCATGGCTGCCCGGGTTGCTTCATCCAGCAACGGGCTTGGGGCTTCTTCGATGACTTTCTGGTTGCGGCGCTGGATCGAGCACTCGCGCTCAAACAAATGCACGACATTGCCGTGCTTATCGCCCAAGACTTGGATTTCGATATGGCGCGGGGCCAGAATGAACTTCTCGATGAAGATGCGGTCATCGCCAAAAGCGTTCTTGGCTTCGGCACGCACGGCTGGGAAGCCTTCTTCGACATCCTTGCGGTCATAGGCCACACGAATGCCCTTACCACCGCCGCCAGCCGAAGCCTTGATCATGACCGGATAGCCAATCTCTTCGGAAATGGCGACGGCGTGGGCGGTATCAGAAATCTCACCAATATGGCCCGGTACGCAGGAGACGCCAGCTGCCGCAGCGGTCTTCTTGCTTTCAATCTTATCGCCCATGGCGTGGATGGCATGCGGGTTCGGGCCGATAAAGACGATCCCCTCATCCGCACAACGTTGCGCAAACTCAACCTTCTCCGACAAGAAGCCAAAGCCTGGGTGAACCGCTTGCGCGCCAGTCTCTTTGACGGCGGCGATAATCTTGTCGATTACCAGATAGGATTCAGAAGCTGGGGCTGGGCCGATAAAGACCTTTTCGTCGGCCATCTCTACGGCCATGGAATCGCGGTCGGCTTCGGAAAACACGATGACGGTTTTCACGCCCATCCGGCGGCATGTCTTGATGATACGAACGGCCACTTCGCCGCGATTGGCAATCAGAATCTTATCAAACATCTTGGTCCGCGTGCCCCTAGAGCTATCAGCCTTCTTCCCGGCTTTATTATGTCGGGAACTGGTTAGAGGGCAATCGCGCGCGATGCAACTTTGCAGGGTCCGGCGAGGTGCAAGAAATCGCCCTGTGCCGCATTAAATGGATCATTAGGCGCGCAATTAGTCCGCCTTATGATCAAGCCATTCGTGCTCCAGCGCGCGCAGGCGACCGATCACGGTGATCAGAAATGCCGTCGACCAGCCCAGCAGGATCACGCCATTCGCCGCCTCAATCGCACCGACCAAGCGCCAGTCACGTGGCAGGATCACATCGCCATAGCCGAGCGAGACAAAGGTGACGGTCGAAAAATAAAGCGAGGTCTCAAAATCCTGAAAGGCATGTAGGCCAAAGTGATAGACGACTGCATAAAGCCAAATTTCCAGTGTATGCACAGCAAACAGGCCAAATACGACAAACAATATGGCCAGGAATCGCAACGGAAGATGTCTGGCTTGTGGGTCTGCTAAAGGCCGTCGCTTCCGGAACATGTAGGTTAGCGCGGCAAGACCGACGAAGTGAATGCTCACCGTCACGGCCACCATAAAGGATGAAATGGCCAAGGTATCCCAGATATCGGTGATAAAGTTGGCCACACCCAAGGACGGCACTCCGTCTGGCAATCTGCCAGTTCAGCCTCAGTCATAGGCTAGTGCGGCTGCCGCGTCACCTGCGAGGGGCGCGACTTTCGGTCACACTTGGGGGGGGCGGGCAATTTTTGTCGAAGGTGCACCATTACCTTACCAATTCACTGTCATCCCGGACGGCACAGCCGATCCGGGACCTCATGCCGCAAAATCCCCTGAGGTCCCCGCTCTCCGCTACCGCTTCGGCGGGGATGACATGTGCAAGATACCCCTCACCCAATGCGCTTTTGAAACATCCAACCCTTGGTCAAAAAGGCCTGCGCGCCCTCAACAAAATCAAAGCCCGCCGCAGCAAACAAGGCCTTTATGTCGGTTGTCAGATAGGTGCTGAAGAAAGGCTCATGAAAGCCCACGGGGAACGCATCCAACAGGCGGTCGAGGTTAGGATCATCACCCGTCTGCAGCGCATCGGCGAGCACAAAGATTCCGCCGGGTTTCAAGATGCGCGCAGCTTCTGCCACCACGGCTTTGCGAATCTTTGGCGGCAACTCGTGGAACAGATAGACGCACAGCACGCGGTCTACACTGGCGGTATCAAATGGCGTCGCTTCGGCTGCACCGCTAATGGCAGTGGCACTTCGATAGGGGCGCAACGCCTGAGCAGCGGCTGCTGCATAGGGTGGCGACATATCCAGCGCCGTGAAGCGCAAGCGCGGGAAATTGCGCATAACCTCGCGCGCCAACTGACCGGTCCCGCACGCAAGCTCAACGCAGGTCGTGATGCGCTGGTCGACCCCTTTCAGGCTCTTCGCCAACAGTGCCAAAGCCGTCGACCGCCGCATGGCGCCAGCGGAGCCGGTAAAAATCGTCTCGACTTGAAAGTCATAGAGGTCCGCACTTTCAGCCGTCAGCCAGCCGCCGCTCTGCCAATGGAAATTCTGCCGGAAATAGGCGGGAAACCCCTCCCCCAAGCCCTCATCACGGACTTCGACGCCATTCTTGGCCAAGCGACGCTGATCGATCGCCCGCACATCTTGCAGATAGGCAAGGCTCTTGCGCGTCTGGGCGAGTTCGGTTTTGGCCTGTGGGGCGAGGTAAAGCCCCGCATCAATATTGGCCATATCTTGGGTAAAGGCCGCCATATAGGCCTTACGCATCCGGGCTAAATCTGGCTTGGGCTTGTCAGAGTTAAAGGGTGCGTCACCTGGTCGATCAAACGGGGCCGAAGTTGCGCGTGAAAGGCCATAATGGGCGGCATAAAAGGCGAGCTTGGCTGTCGCCCCTGCGCGATATTTTGAGGCTTCGATGCGGTCCATGTCCCTAACCTAGACCCGACGCCCAGATTGGCCAATCAAAAAATGATCAATCCATCACCCCGGCGTCGATCCACGCCTTCTTTGGCCAGCGCGCATGCACCCAGAACCATTGTTCGGGCGCTTTCAGAATGTTTTCTTCCATGAATTGATTGATGCGCAGGACAGAGGCATGGACCGCATCATCCACCGGCAGATCAAAGTCCATCATCATGGGTTCTTGCACATCGACTTTGAAGTGCGCCCCAGACAGGCGCTTCACCGTCATGGTCTGCAAGGGCGCTTGGAAGCGGTAAGCTAGGCGGGATGGACCGTCTGCCGTCTTGCACATATGGCCAAAGAACGGAGCTTCTACGCCAGTCTCATACTTCTGGTCGTTCATCATGGCGACAGAGCCGCCCTTGGCGAGGATCCGCATCAGACTGACCCCGCCCGATGGCCCCTTCGGCGCAAATAAGCGCACGCCATAATCGGCGCGGGCTTTGACAATCGTGTCATCGACCCAAATGTTGTTGGCTGGCCGATAGGTGACGCGGCAATCGACCCCGCGCCGCACAATGGCCGCAGGCATCACTTCCCAATTGGCAAAATGGCCTGAGATAAAGACACCAGCTTTGCCAGTTCCGACATAGCGGTCGAGAATATCCAAACCGTCAAATTCGGCGCGACTGTCGGGCGTAAATAGGCCCATGGCGGACAGATGCGGGAACTCCCCCACGACGCGGCCCAAATTGTCCCACATGGCGTCCAGCATCTCGCGCTCTTCGGCAGGCGTGATGCGGGGAAAGGCTAGGCGCATATTGTAGCGCGCCGTCTTATGCGCACTCGTGATCGGACCGAGACGCCGGGCAAAGCCTGCGCCCGCATTAGAGGCTTCGTCCAAGGACATCGCGCTAATACGGTTCCAATAGGTGTGAAACGCCCAAGATTCGATGCGCTTGAATACGGACTCGCGACGACCTGCTGTCATGGGAAAATCCTAATCCTGCCCGAGATGGCTGTCGAGTTTGCCG
>VYLK01000459.1_pt1 | contig 19057 bp, 12 predicted proteins | sample 5114321 | NCBI WGS metagenome assembly VYLK01 (sample SAMN12291792, study PRJNA351875) | freshwater metagenome | isolation source: freshwater lake | place: USA: Michigan, MSU2 Lake | collected 2011-08-16
CCGTGCTGTTGCCCACATGAATAAATCCGTGCGAGCCTCCCGTAATCACGGTGTTCAATAACCGAACGTTACTCGAGGTGGTCGGCCGTAGTAAAATCGCAGCCCTGTCTTCCGAAAAGCTCGTGGTCGTGGGAAGTGTGATGCGCAGGTTCTCGAAGGTGATGTTGGTCAGCGCATTGACCCCTTGTACCGCCCGATTGAACGAACTGCCGGTTGGCTGAAGTGTCAGATTCCGAAAGGTCAGAAAGCCCGCATTGTCCAGTCTGATGATAAAATTGGTTCCGGCTGCGGTTGCGGAAAAGGTCAGGACCGCATCGCCAGGATTTCCGCTCTCAGCTTCAAACGTAATGGTATTGGTGGCTGAGGCGCCTGCGACCGTGCCAATAATGACTTGCTCATTAAAGGTGCCGGTGCGCAAGCGAAATGTAACCGGACTATTAACACCGCGTGAAAGAAGATCACTAACCGCTGCGGTCAGTGTGCCGTAATTTCCACCGCTGCCAATCGTGTAAATACCCGAAAGGGGCTGGGCCGTGGCGCCAACCGAAATCAGCCCAACCAGCACCCAACTCAAAAACCAACAACGCCTGCTCATAAAAATAAAGGTTTACCGCCAACGAAGACCATCCCGGATTCTCGCGGGAACACCGGGGAAAGTTCGGCATAATGAAGGATTTAAACCCTCCCCGAAAAAGGGGGTTTTTCAAAAAGCCATGCCATTGTTTCATATTCACCATTAGCTTTGTTTTTACTATTGCCATGCCTTTTTCTGTCATGTTTTACACCATAATCGAAAAAAAAAGCATTTTGTTGGCCGGAGGGCGTCTTGCCTGGGTTGCCTTACTGGCAATTTTTTTCACCGTACCAGGCTGGGCGCAGTCGAGCCTGGCGGACAGCAGCCGCGTGAGGCGTTATTTTAGTGCGGGAGAAAAATTTGAGGTGACCGACCCCGGCAGGGCCATGACTTTTTACGACAGCGCCCGGCAACTGGCCAATCAAATCGGATTTCTTCGCGGGCAGGGCACGTACGCCTCGTACGCCATTGTGGTGCTAAACAACCAGGGTAAGTTCCGCGAGGCACTGGACCTGTGCCAGGAGGCGCTGCGGATTTTTGAACAGGCCGGTACCCTGCGCGACAAAGCCGTGGCCCACATAAACCTGGGCAACGAATGGCAGTACCTTTCAGATTTTGAGCTGGCGGCCGATCATTACCTCCGAGCAAAAGGTATTGCAGAAAAACTGAATGCGCAGAGACTGCTGCGCGTAATCAACAACAACCTAGCCTCTATTTTTAACGGCCTGAAGCAGTATGAAAAAGGGAAACGGTATGCCGGGGAAGCCCTCGAGCTGGCGCGCAGCCTCCAGGACGATTACGCGATTGCTTCCTCTTTGATCAACCTGGCCCAGTCGGAAACTTTTCTGCTGCAATACGACCAGGCCCTCGCCCATTTTCAGGAAGTGGAGAGCATTGGCAGGAGCACGGCTGATTCCATTTTGATCATGGACGGATGGCATGGACAGGCGGACGTGAAGAAAAGCACCCGAAAGATAGAGGAAGCTTCCCAACTGTATAGCCAGGTAGTGAAGCTGGCGCAGGAACAAAACGTTCTGCCGTACCAGATGTATGGCTGGATGGGTCTCTCAGCCTGTTTGGTAACGCAAAAACAATACGAACAGGCCCAACAGGCAATCGAACGCGGCATTGACATTGCTCGCTCGACCGGCTCGTCCTACGAGTTGCAGGATCTTTACCGGCAACGAGCCGATCTGGCTGAGCTGCGCGGTGCCTATGCGCAGGCGCTGACATTCCGAAAAGAGTATGAAGTGTTGAAAGATTCGGTGGCAGGCGAAAAAAGCAAGGCCAGCATCAACCTGCTGGAAGCCCGTTTTGAGTCACAGCGAAAAGACGATCAAATCCGGGAGCTAGAAAATGAAAAAGCCACCCAGCAGGAAGTGATCCGTCAGAAAAATAACATTACCTACCTGATGGCGGCTGTTATTGTAACCGTGTTTCTCCTGTTGGGGCTCCTTTACTTTAGCTACGCCCAGCGCCAAAAGTTGCACCAGCAACGGATTCGCGAATTGGAGACCGAAAAACAACTGTGGGCAAGCCAGGCGGTAATCAAGGGCCAGGAGGAAGAACGCGGCCGCCTGGCGAAGGACCTCCATGATGGATTGGGCGGCATGTTGTCGGGTGTGAAACTTACTCTCTCGAATATGAAATCGAATATGTTAATGGATCCGGATGGCGCCTTGATGTTTCAGCGGTCGCTGGATATGCTGGACCACTCCATCTCGGAACTGAGGCGTGTGGCCCACAACATGATGCCCGAGGTTTTGGTCAAGTTTGGCCTTGAGGAAGGTCTGAAAAGTTATTGTGACTCCGTGCATCAGGCCGCCATTCTGACTGTCAATTTTCAAACCCTGGGTGTTGCCCAACGATTATCGGGCGAACGCGAGGTAATGGTATACCGCATCGCGCAGGAATTGATCACCAATGTACTGAAGCATGCCAGGGCCCGCACCCTGGTGGTTCAACTGGCGTGGCAGGCAGATTCTTTCGACCTCACGGTGGAAGACGATGGCATTGGCCTGGATCTGGTAACTCTGAAAAATGCGCGTGGGGCCGGTTGGTTCAGCATTCGGTCGCGCATGGATTTTCTAAAGGGAAAATATGATCTTCAGTCTACCCCCGGAGGAGGCACTTCGGTACACCTCACCATTCCGGTATGATCCGGGTGTTCATCGTTGACGATCACCCCTTGGTGGTGGAGGGCATCAAAAGCATGCTGCAGCAGTTACCCGAAATTGAATTGGTCGGCCATGCCGGAAACGCCTCCTCGGCCCTCAGTTTCTTCTCACAACATGCAGCTGATGTGGTGCTCCTCGACATCAGTCTGCCGGATCAATCGGGTCTTGACCTTTGCCGGAAACTCACTGACCGCAACCCCGGCCTGCGCATCATAGCCCTCACCAACTTCGATCAACTTACCTATATCCAGGGTATGAAGAACAATGGTGCCCGCGGTTTTTTGCTCAAGAATTCATCCTCCGGTGAAATTCAGGCCGCCCTGCACACGGTGATGGAAGGCGGTGAATGTTGGCTGGGAAAGGCCAACGTGCAGGAGAGCCTCTCCGATCAACAACTGCTGTTGACCAGGCGCGAAGTGGAAGTGCTCAGGCTGATCACGGAGGGACTAACCAATCATCAAATTGCCGAGAAACTCTTCGTGAGCGACAGCACGGTTGACTCGCATCGGAAAAACCTGATTGCCAAACTGAAAGTGAAGAATACTGCTGCGTTGGTAAGGCTGGCTATCGAAAACAAAATCATTTAAATATGAACAAGCTCGTTCTTGCTCTTTTTCTCACGATGTTATCGTTGCCCCTGCTGGCGCAGCGTGAAACATTTGACATCACCAATTATACGCCCCTCATGGGCTGGAAAAAGGAATCCACCGAACATACAGTTTCCTTTGTCACCACCAACGAAGTTACACGTGGCTGGTGCCGGCTTTCCATACTCAAGAGCATGACCAGTACGGGTGTTCCACGCACCGACTTCGACACCGAATGGCAGCAGTTGGTGGCGGGCACCTATCAAGGCGCAGTGAAACCGGAGCCAGAGCAGACGCAGGAGGACGGCTGGACCTCGTGTTCAGGGGTTTCCACGTTCCAATTTGAACAGAAGACCGCTTACTTGCTGCTGACCAGCATTACCGGTTATGGTCTCCGGCTTTCGGTATTGGTGCTCATGAACAATGAAGAATTTATGCCTGAGGTGGAAAGCTTTTTGGGTTCCATTCATCTCACCAAACCAACGGTACCTGCTGTACCGCCAGTTGTACAGCCCAGCTCCGGAACTGCAGTCAGCACAGCATCCGGCCGCCCGTTTGCGGCATCCATCACCAAAGCGACCACCAACTTCAACGATGGATGGGTGAGTACAATGGCAATCAATATGGTAGTGGTTACTCGAGGACCTGTTCGGGTTCATCTCTATTTTCCGCTTGCGTATGATGATGACTCAAGACGGGCGGGCCGGGATTATTTCTGGGATAGCCGACTCGGATCAGAATTCCAGTTGCTCACCAAGCAATACCGGGATCACGGTGAAATGATTTCTTCTTTCCAGGCACCGTACATCGAAGGAGAGGCAGTTGATCGCCAGACGAATCAACGCGTGTTTCTTGGGTTGTATGTAAACTCGGCAGGAGGCAACATGTTTCCGATATTGGCCGTAGCGCCCGATGAACAAACGCTGCGCAACACGTTTCCAAAAGCCGAGAACCAGTTCGAGTCCGATCTGGCCGCCATGAGCGGCTACAACAAGTTTGCAGTAACGCTGAAAGATTTGCACGGCAAATGGACGGGCGGTGGAACAACCGCAGCGAACTATTACAACGCCTACACGGGTAACTATGCCGGTATGGGTGCCGTGGCCATGAGCGATCGTTTTGAGTTTATGGTAAATGGTGACTATACCAGCCGCCACCAGGGTGCGTCTGGCATGGTAGGTTCCATGTCCACGTATTCACAAGACTATAAGGGAAAGGCAACCGTATCGGATTGGAATGCCGTGCTCACCAATCGATTCAAAGGAGCAACCACCAACTTCAACGCGTGGTTTGAGGCGGTGCAGGGGGGAGTTGTTCTGCACCTGCAAGACGCCCAATACAGCGGTTCGAGGTTTGACCTGGTGCGCGAGCGTTGAATTATTCTTTGCCAAAGCCCGTAAATCCTCCGTATGACGTATCCTGTAGCCAGAGAATACGTGCGCCATTGCGTTCGCACGTGAAATAGGCATTATCCCGGAATTATCATTTGAAAAAGTTCTAATGGAGGCCATTAAAGAGAATACGTGAAAAACATTTGATAATCAACGTTTTTAGTTGTGTAAAGAGTCTTTAAATTCAGTCAGATTTTCTGACAAAGGGTATGGACTATAAAATCGAGTTTACCGATTAAGAAATCACGCCCTGGGCGGGCATGCTCATGCTCAAGAAAATGCTCGATAAAGTTGGAGGTAGCACTTCTTCTACGCAAGATGTTGATGCCCGCCCGCAAGCGCAGCACGGCAAAAAAGAAATCAACCACAACACGCATGCCCGCGGCTACCAAGAAAACTGAGCCGGCTCGCGACTCAACCCGCACCAGAACTGCGCCGGCTCGCGACTCAACCCGCACCAGAACTGCGCCACCACCAGAGTCCGTACGTGAAAATGCCCCGCCGGCGCAAGCAGACTCACTCAAGACCCCGGCAATGCCTCGGGGTACCGGGTGGCCCGGTGTCATCAGCCAGGAAATTGAGGTAGTGAAAACCCGTCAAATACGTTTCCACTTCGAGTTCAACTCCGCTGATCTGGATGAAGAATCGGAAGCACTTCTGGAAGAATTCCGCTTTGCGCTGACGCTTGACCCTGATCTTCACCTGAAAGTTGAAGGATTTACAGATAACCTCGGACACGAACACTTCAATCAGCGCTTGTCGCTAAAAAGGGCAAACTCGGTATGTGATTTTCTGAAACGATCGGGGGTTGAGTCTGAACGCCTGCAGGCCATCGGACGCGGTGAAGAGGAGCCACTCAACGAAAACGCCACCGAAGCCGAACGTGCCCTGAACCGCCGCGTTGTGCTTACACTCTACCGGAAGCAATAAACTGGTGTGCTTCGGAAGAACAGCTTAGCTGACAACGCGTGTATGGCGCTGGCCTTCCGTCACTCCAACGTGCGCGGCCAATCTCACTACCGCCGTAGCGTCAGATACCCGCTTCGTTCGGGTACACCTGAAGCAAACTGAATCCGGTAAAAGTAAGTGCCCGATGGCAACTCCGCCCCGGCATTGCTCAGCCCTTCGAAGCGGTTGCTCGTATTATTATAATTGGTCGTCTGCCATACCAGATCACCCCATCGATTATAAATCATCACGCGGTTCTCGCTTGCCGCCGGCAGTACATCTATGTACTGCAGATAAAAATAATCGTTCTGCCCATCTCCGTTTGGTGAAATGCCGTTGTACACCACAATGTCGCCCACGACTTCGATGCTGATCACCTGACGCCCACATTCCCCGGCTACGTTACATACTTCGATGGTCAGTTCATCACGTCCTGCAAACAGCACGCCCGAATAGTTGATCTGCAATTCACCCGTTGAGGAAAAGTTCGCCTTCGCTCCGCTACTGGGTGGAATGGCTACCCGTAGTGAAGACGGCTCAATAGGCAGTATGGAAGTGATCAATGTCGCTATATTCAACGTAAGCGTACCTTCTACCGGAATGGTTTGCGGTGGCGGAGAAGAAATTGCAGGTGTACAGGTACGGCTCACCACGTTTACCGTCCACGGCGCACTCGTGCATCCAGCGGCATTCCGTACGGTGAGGGTTACCTGGCCCGCCTGCGAAACGGTAATTGATGAGCCTGTACTGCCTGTGCTCCAAATGTATCCCGCAAAGCCGACGGGTGCTGTGAGGGTGGCCGATATTGATGGGCATAATTCAATCTGGTTGTTCACCAGCGCTACCGAAGACGTGCCAACGGGTACCGGAGGGACGACGTTGATCGTTGCTTCCGCCGGTGTACGACTACTCTCACACAAACCCTGAACAACGGAAACATAAAAAACTCCCCCTGTGCCGGTGGTATAAGTACTGTTTGTCTGATCTGGAATTGCTGTGCCTCCAGTGGCTTGAGTGTACCACCGGTATTGACCCGGTGCGCCTCCGCTGGCTGAGAGGGTAACACTACCCGGGCCACAGCGGCTGGCACTTATCGTGGCTGGTGCAGCGGGCAGCGGTTGGATGGTTGCCGTTACGGCGATGCGGTTACTCTCGCACTCACCATTGTCGATCGCAACATAGTAGGTGGTGGTCACCAGAGCCGAAATCGTGTACGTGCTGTTCACCTCATTGGGAATGGGCGAACCACCAGAAGAACTGACGTACCATCTGTATTGTCCGGCACCGGCTCCCGAAGCAGATATTGTGACTGATCCACTGCCGCAGCGGCTGGCTCCCACTGCTGTGGGATCAGCCGGAAGCGGACGAACAGTGACGGCTACCGCAGTGCGCCCTCCCTCGCATGCTCCATTATTGATGGCCACGTAATAGGTTGTATTGGTGGTGAGTATTGGCGTAGTGAACATGGGATTGGTTTCGCCCGCAATTGCCGTGCCCCCGGTGGCCTGTGTGTACCACCGATACTGGCCTGTCGATCCTCCACTGGCACTGAGCGTAGCCGCGGTGCCACTGCAAATGAAAACGGGGCTCGCGGTTGGAGCGGCCGGCAGCGGATTGATATTGACCACAACTTCGGTGCGCACGCTCTCGCACGTGCCGTTGTTGATGGATACATAGTAGGCCGTGTTGGACGTGAGTATCGGTGTGGTAAAGGTGGCGTTGGTTTCGCCTGCGATGGCCGTGCCTCCGGTGGCCTGCGTGTACCAGCGGTATTGGCCGGTAGAACCTCCGCTGGCCGTGAGTGTGGCCGCAGTGCCGCTACAAATGGAAACAGGATTTGCAGTGGGTACTGGCGGCAGTGCATTGACAGCTACGGCAACGGTTGTTCGAATGCTCTCGCACGTGCCAGTGTTGATGGCCACATAATAGTTTGCGCTGGAGGTGAGTGTTGGCGTGGTGAACGTGGCGTTGGTTTCGCCTGCTATGGCCGTGCCTCCGGTGGCCTGTGTGTACCAGCGGTATTGCCCGGTAGAACCTCCGCTGGCCGTAATTGTGGCCGCAGTGCCGGTACAGATGCTAACGGGGTTTGCGACCGGGGGCACTGGCGTGGCAACCACCGTAGCGGTAACCGGAGTCCGGCTGCTTTCGCAGGCTCCGATACGGAGGGCAACAAAAAATGTGGTGGTCGTGGATAATGGAGAGGTGACCAGATTGCTGTTTACTTCGCCTGGTACCTGCGTGGGGCCTGTTGCATCAGTGTACCAGCGATATTGGCCCGCGCTGCCACCCGATGCCACGAGGGTAGCACTGGTGCCGGCACATGCGGTGGCGGGCGTCACGGTGGGCGCGGCAGGTGCAGCGAAAGCTGAACTCAGATTGAAATTCAACCGATTGCCGGACAGATCGGTAGCCACCCCATCGAGAAAACCATCACCGGTAATATCTCCGAGCGCCACACTATAGGGCTGACCACTTACAGAGAAATCCTGCCGCGGACCAAATTCACCCAGACCATTTCCCGGTAAAACCCCGAACGAGCCCCCAAAGGCATGAGCTACGGTTAGGTCTAAGCTACCATCGTTGTGCAAATCACCTACCGCAATTGAGGTGGGATAGCCACCCGTTGCATAATGAACAGGTGTAAGAAAATTGCCGTCTCCCTGATTGAGGAGCACGCTCACCGAATTGTTGCTCGCATTAGCCGCTGCGATATCAGGAGCACCATCTCCGTTCAAATCGCGGGCCACTACGAAATGGGTACCGTTGCGGAGCGTGATGACGCGTTCGGTTAAAAAACTTCCGGCTCCATCATTAATAAAAATACTGACACTGCCGAAAAAAAAGTTTGCCATTACTACGTCCTGTCGACCGTCTCGGTTGAAATCAGCGATACTCACAAAATATACCGGCCCCTGCGAGGTACTGAAATCCACACCGGCAGCGAAAACACCTGCTCCCAGGTTGTACAGGATACTGAAGCGTCCGGGTGATGTGCTGTTGGCGACAACGATATCGGGGCGTGCATCGCCATTGATGTCGCCTGTGTTGATATGCCGGGGCAACGCGCCAGCCGCACCGGTCGTGTAGATCGTGGGTGCCTGCAGCCCTGTGGGGGAATTGAGTAACACCGCCAACTGGTTTTGATTCGGACTGCTGACGGCAACATCGGGCCGGCCATCAGCATTGAAATCATCAATTGCCAATCCGTGACCATCGGCAAGGGTAGGAAAATTTTGGGTAGCATTAAAACAGCCTGCCCCTGTTCCATTAAAAACCTGAAGCTGGCCGCTCCCTACGAGCGAAGTGGCCACATCCAGAAAGCCATCGCCATTTAAATCGCTCATCAGCACTTCGCGTGGCGTGGGCCCGGTTGCACGCGAGGCTGTCTGCGCGAACGAGACACTGGGAAACAAGGGGCCCGCCAAGACGGCAAAATCAATGTCAGAGGTGGCGGCATTACAAGCCGTGTTCACGGTGATCCGCCCGGAGGTTGCCCCGGTGGGCACGGTTGCGGTGATGGTGATTGCCGAAACGACAGTGAATGAGGTGGCCGGCACCCCACCGAAGGAAACGTTCGTGACGCCCGTGAAATCACTACCGCTGATGGTCACCGTTGCTCCCGGTGCAGCCGATGCCGGTGAAAAAGACGATATGGTGGGAGGTGCCGGTGCAGGCGTGATAGGAAAGTTGCCATACTTGTTTCGAAGGTAATCGTGGATGCCGATTCGTTCCGATTCAGAAAGTGTGCGGTCGTAAACAATCACCTCTGCAATTTCGATCCAGCCCCCGATGCGAAATTCATTGGCCCCGGCAAAGGACTCGTATAATCCACTGCCCGATCGGGGCGTGAGCGAGCGCAGGGTATCGTTGATGCGGTACTCGGTGTCGTTGATAATATCGGCATTTACTGCCATCGTACTGGCCGACCTGTATTGAATGTGGAACAGACCGTCCGTAGATCGATCAGAATCAAAACTGCTGTTGGTGGAGTATACACCAAAACGATTACCCTGCGTAAGAAAAGTATTTGCATCAATCCCGTGATAGGTTCCCGGGGTGCTGAAGTTGCCGTGCTGCAATACAAACGATCTGGCACTGGTGTTGAAGAGCCGGTACACGGCAATGTAGGTGCGGGGTGTATTTGGCGCCATGCCCAGTGCGTCATTCCGCGCAAACCAACTCGTAACACCCGGCCCGTTCCAGGTAATGTACGGCTTACCGTTTAATCTACGACATACCGCTGACGTATCGAAGTTATTATTACGTTTGATAATCGGAGCACCGCTGCCGGCAGTGACAAAGTGATTGCCGGCCCCTGAGGCATCGTTCCATACTGACACGGGAGCATTGTTTGGTAAATTGAGATCGTCAGCCCGCAGCCAAAGCCGAAGTCCACTGGGGGGAATGAGCGGCCCACCGGGCGTAATGCGAACCATGCCCTTGCGGGTAACGCCTCCATACTCAACGAAACTGCCAGTGAGGATGATCTTGCCATCGGCCTGCTCAACAGCATCATCTACGAGGCCACTGAGCGGTTGAGGGGCTTTAAAATAGCAGTCAAGACTTCCATCTGTGTTGACCATCGCCAACCCGCTGCGGGCAATATCATTATAGGTAGCGAAAGTGCCTCCGATCAAAAATTTTCCATTGGCCATGCGCTTCACCCATTTGATGAAATGATTGTTGTCAAGGCCGATTCCTGTACCCGAATCAAAACTAGAATCCGTTGAGCCATCCGCGTTCAGAAGGGTAATACCGTTGCGCTGAAATCCTCCCGCTGCATTAAAGGCTCCTACAATCAGAATTTTCCCATCCGGCAACGTCACCAGGTCATTGACGATGCCCATCACGTTGTTGTTCTGAAAAGTGGGGTCATTGTCACCGTTGGGGAGCACGCGGATCAACCCGCCCGGAAAGTTCCCTCCGATCAACAGTTTGCCATCCGGCTGCTGGTGAATCACCCTGGCCTCAATATTCAGCGTAGGGAAAGAGGAGTCAAAAGTGCCATTTACATTTATCCTGCGTACCTTCAAATCATACGAAATAACAACCTTGCCATCCGGCTGATACTCGACCGCATGAACGATGTTTCCCACTGCACCCGTGATAGCCGGGAACCCATTGATCAAGTTACCAACGCCATCGATGATGAGTAAGCTAAAGCCCCCTTCGCTTCCATCCCGAGCCAATACAACATGCTGTTGGGAATTAATCAGGAATTTGCGGGCGGGTGTAATAAACGAACTACAGCCGAAGACAAAACACTGAATGGTGCCATCGGCATTGAACTTCACCATCCTGGATTTACTCTGGTTCTCGCTGCCAAACTCAAATGTCCGGAGCGAAACGATCGATTCGCCCGTACTAAACAGTTCAATCCCTTCCACCTGATACGTCTGATCGGGATGGCTGGTAATCAGATCATTGATCCGGGCCATGGGATTGTAGGTCAGATCGATTGCTGCGGTGCCCTCCGTTGTACAAGAAGGCTGACCGTAAGACATCCAAAAGGAAATTAATCCAATCAGCAGTACGATTATCCGCAACTCAATCATGAAAAGATTTTCAAGACAAAGTTAACCGGAGAATCAACAAATCACATAAATAAATGCGACTCGGAAGGCGATGCCAGGTAACAGAACTTTCCAAAAAGCCCGGGTACGCGAACGCTCCTTATTCATGCGCCAGCACGAAGAGGGATGCCGAGGGTTAGTCGGCTATACGCTCAACTCGACAACCCCAAAACCTCCGAAACCTCTCCGCATTTATGGGAGGCCAGCCCGTGGGAAATCCTAAAGACACGAAAACACCACTCCACTAAAAGCTCACACGCACAGTGCCGAAGATGTTTCGGCCGGGGCTATTGATACCCGATGCAAACAGGCGGTATTGTAAATTCAGGATATTGTCGATTCCGGCCTGCACAGTGAACATTGCGCTTAGCTGATAGGAAGCCCGCAGGTTAAGCGTCCACCACCGCGGCATTCCCTGAGGCGTAGCGTAGACGAGGTTGTCTTCACCACTGGGGCTGTAGTTGCGCAGCCGCTTCCAGCCGTTGAAGTTACTGAATACTTCCGTTTTCATCTTGTCAGACGCATAAGAGACCCCGGCTCTGCCAAATGCCGGCGGTATATGGTCGAGCGGAGTTTCCGGCGCATTGTTGTTGACTAGCCGGCCGCGGGTGTAGTTGTACGAGGCGGTCAGTGCAATCCGTTCCGTAACATCCGCGCGCCACGACGTGCAATAACCAAAGAGATATGCACGATTTACATTCTGGCTGGCTACTACTGCCGCCGGGAAACCGTCATACAGGATCACCGATTGACCGTTAAAAAAGAAAGGCTGTGTGGCGATGGCATCGAAAAACCGGGTGACAAAAAAGACGGCTTCGGCCCTCACTGCACTTCCGAAAAACTTTGTCACGCCAATATCACCGTTGACGGTTTTCTCGGGCACAAGGTCTGGGTTAGGCACATTGATAATGCCGGTTGTTGTGGCTGATCCGGCAATGGTTTCAAACACCTTTGCCAGGTCGTCTATATTGGGTACCCGGTATCCGCTGCTGGCCATAAACGAGATTTTCCAGGAGGAAGGGTTGTAGATCAATCCCACATTGGCGCTCACCACGGGGTTATTTTGCGTCACCTCATCAAATGGAAAAGGGAAAAATGTTTTGTCGGTGAAGCTGGCCCGCAAGTGACTAACCCCGATCCGAATACCATCATTGAGTGTAAGTTTGGATGTGAGCGATGCGGTGTGCGTGGCATAGAGGGCAGCCGTATGCAGTAGATTATCGCCGTTGGGATAGCGGGTATCTAATCCGGTTCGCAGGCCGCTGACAATATTTGTCCGGTTTGCCGTTGAGATCACACCATTGAATTGGCTGTCAAACCCGTACCGCACCTGGTGTTTGCCCGATGCCTTGGCGAAATCAATGGTTACTGCACCCACGCCTACATTTTCGATGCGGGCATCCAGGTTGTTGGAGTTGAAGCGGCGCGTATAGCGACTTTCTTCAACATCCTGATAGCTAATGGTGGCCGTCAGTTGATCTGCCCACCTACCGATGTTGGCTACCTGTAGCTGGTAGGCTGCCATGACCCTGCGCTGCGGGCCGTAATACCATTCTGCGAATCTCAATCCCTGGTTGTTGGAGCCAGGGTCAGTCAGGCGGTCATACCGCGGCACATCGGTCGAATTGGAGTACTGGAAATTCAACCCGTGTGAAATCCGGGTTGTGGGCTTGTACATCACTTTGTGCAACACATCCACCTGCCGGTAGCCACTCTGCACCTGTAAATAGCGATCCGTGTTGGTAACCAGCACATCCGCACTGTTGTCAGACGCTCGTTCTACAAACTGATTCCGAAGTCCAAAAGGCTGTCCCCAGGCGCGGTTGATGCGCTTGCCCATGCGCAGGTCGCCAAAATCGCTGTAGGTAACAGAGCTTAGTGAGGCCCAGTTCTTCCCTCCGATGTTAATATCTGCGTGGGAGGTTTGCTCCTGGTTTACTGATCCGTAGCGAAAGAAAATATTGCCCGACACCTGCGTGCCGCCAGCTTCCGAAACCTCCGGCTTGCGGGTAAAAAAATGTACCACGCCGCCCAGTGCATCACTCCCGTAAACAGTAGAGGACGGACCAAACAATACTTCAGCGCGCTCCAGCATATTGTTGTCGACCGTGATGGCATTTTGGAGGTGACCCGACCGGTAGATCAGGTTATTCATTCGCACGCCATCCACCACCAGTAACACCCGGCTGGCTTCAAACCCGCGTAAGATCGGGCTGCCCCCGCCCTGCTGACTGCGCTGCATCCCCACCACGCCGGTATTCTGAAGCAGGTCAGCCGAAGTCTGCGCATTGAAGGTGCGAATTGTAGCGGGCGAAATGATCTTTACCTGCTGGGCTATATGACGGCGCGTCTCATTTATTTTGTTGGCCGATATTACAACTTCATCCAGATAGGAAATCTTCAGGGAGTCAGCTGTATTATACTCCGGCTCGGCATATTGGGCAAACGCGCGGACAGAAACAACAATCGATATCAGAAAAATAAATCTCATAAGTAAAAAGTTTTTTGCCACGGACGAATGCCTCCACCACTGTTAAGCGGTACGAATGCACCAGTTCACCAAAGGCATTTGGTACCTAAAAAAGGAAAAATTACCACCGGGTATCCGGAGGCATAGACGACATCAGGAATTGTACACAATTCGGCGTGGTGGCGGTGCCACTATAGCCGGCACAAAGTCTGCCACCGGCAGCAGGTAGCGGGTTTCGGTATTGATCAGGCGAAATGTATTTTGCGGAATCTCAAGCCGGGGGCATATAAATTTGCACGACAGGAGTTTGATCAGATGCAGCGGTGGCTGGGTCCCGTCTTCCTCAGGCTGTTCAGCCAGGCGGGTTAGCCAATCCAAAAGATTTTCTTCGTCATGATCCCGTAAGGCGAAAACGATCCAACTGGCACCTCGTCGTTCAGCCCGCGCTATGTCCCACATGGCATCATCCCACAGGATTTCATCTTCTTCTACCTGCGCCTGTTGCCATTGCGCCTCCGTAAACTCGAAGCGGGTGAGTGCCGAATCCGGCAGCAGCCGCAACCGGGCCCGCATTTCCTGACGATTCAGCGCCAGGCGAAATGCAAAAAAAACATAGGTGCCTCCCACCTGGAGAAGCAGCAGCGCGAGCAATACAAGCGCGAGTGTTTTCCGCATGCTGCAAATTAGTGTTTTCCAGACTAAAACCTTCCCAACTTTTACATCACCGGTTTTCGACAGGCAACGCCCACTGCTGGCTATCAAACCTGCTACGAAAGTTTTACCACCTAGGCAACCAAAAAATAATCGTCAGGTAAATGCGGTGGGTGGCTCGGAATGAACCCATTTGCATGAGACATTGTAAATGGCGTGTTCTAGAAGTTAGGCGACAGCAGGTACTTACTATAGAACTCATCGATGGCATGTACGGCATCTCCGGGCGTATCCACCAAGGCAAAGAGTTCCAAATCTTCTTCGTTGATCATCCCTTGGGCGATAAGCGTTTGCCGGAACCAGTCGATCAGCGGAGCCCAGAATTTTTTACCTACCAGCACAATCGGAAAGCGGCCGATCTTGCGCGTTTGAATCAGCGTCAACGCTTCGCCCAGTTCATCTAACGTTCCGAACCCACCGGGCATCACAATAAACCCCTGGGAGTATTTAACAAACATCACTTTGCGTACAAAAAAGTAATCGAAAGTGATCAGCTTATCAGGGTCTATGTAAATGTTGCCTTTCTGTTCGAATGGCAAAAAGATATTCAGGCCTACCGATTTCCCGCTCGCACGACGGGCCCCTTTGTTGCCGGCCTCCATGATGCCCGGACCGCCGCCGGTAATCACTCCATAGCCGTGGTGGACCAGCTGGTAGGCGATCTCCTCTGCCATTTTGTAGTAGGTATCGGTGGGCTTGGAGCGGGCCGATCCAAAAATGGTAACACACGGGCCGATCTTGGCGAGTTTTTCAAAACCTTCTACAAACTCGCTCATCACTTTAAAGATCACCCATGAGTCTGAGCTCTTAATCTCCGCCCAATCTTTGTCTTTAAACGCTTTGCGGATGCGGTGTTCATCCTCAATAGCTTCGCGAATCAGGTCGCTTGCCGCTGCTTTCTTTTTGCTTTTTGTGGCCATAGGCATTATGTAATTGGAAACTGTACTGGAGGCGGTTTAGTTACTGATGTTTAACCAGCGGCATAATCCGAAAGATAATGAAACGCGGTGGTGAGCGCACCGTTTTTGGCAATGGTGGCGCGTTCAATAATGCCGTCGGGATCTTCGCCAAGCAACGGTGGTACAATCTTGTCTATCAGATCACGCCCGAATTCCTCGCTGGCACTGCGGGGCAATTCGCACGGCAGGTTATCGATCGCCATGACGGTTATGTTGTCCGGATGAGACAGCGGGAGTTCGATGGTGTTGCGCACGGGATGGAAATCATATAACGGATCGGTGATCGAAGTGGCCCTCACGGTGCAGGGAACTGAACCATTGATATCGCACGTGATATCCGCGACCAACCGGATGCGAAAGCATGGATCTGCCATCTCCGCCGGGGTAAACAGGCGCGGCGCCTTCGGATTCCAGAAGGCGCCTGCAATCAGCACATCTGCTACCTGCGTAAACGGGAGGAAAGTAGATTCATAGAATTCAGGGTGCCGGTGAAACTCCTCCCGGTTAAACGAACTTCCATCCCTTCGGCGATGGTAGTTTGCGCTGGACAGTTGTACGTAGACCGGCTCCTGGAATGACTTCAGCAGGAAGTCTTCCGTGCTGACTTTGCGAATGCCAACGGTGTCGAGTGTTTCCATTGCGCCGCGTGCCACACGCCCGGCACCGGTCAGAATAATTTTTATGGGCGGTAATTTCACAAGCCTCAACTCGCGCTTGAGATCATTAACATCAAAACAGGCAAAAGCCCGGCGCAGAGAAAAAAGGTTGTTCTTCAAGCCGTAGGCCCAAAGTCCGTTGTAGGCCCCCACGATGCCGGCGTAGCGACCAAAAGCCACCAGCCGGTTGCCGTACAAATCCTTCATCGCTTCGTAATCGATCAAGCAAATGTTGTTCTGTAGTACTGCCTGCAGGAGTTTTCGGTTGTACGGCTGTTTTTTCATTGTATGCGAAAAAAAACAGTAGGTCTTGTTGGGCAGCAGCTGTTCAACCGGTACTTCCTTGATCCCAAGGAGAATATCACAACTTTGAAGCGACGGATCTGATTCCACTCCTAAATCCGTGTATTCCGACTCGTGAAAGCACCTATCCGCACTCGGCTGAAGGTGAAGTCGGACCTGCGGATAGCGTTGCATGATTTCTTTGGCTTGCAGCGGAGTGAAAGCCACTCGTTTGTCAGGAGGGGTTTTGCCTTCGCGAATCAGACCAATCGTAAACAGACGCATAGAAAAGAGTTGATCAAATGTAGTGGATTTTATGTCCCTTTTTTCAGTAGCTTGCCCGCATGGCTGCCTATACAGTACTCATCGTGGGATGGGTAATCTACTTCTTTCTGCACAGCTGGCTGGCAACGGAACGAGTTAAAAAATGGAATTCCCGATGGGTTTCATCACGCACCTACCGCCTGTTATACAATGCATTCGCCACGGTTGGTTTACTCATGATGCTTTGGATCAATAGCAGCATTCCCGCCACCATTTTCTTTGCCAGCGAAGGATATGTGCGGTTTTTCAGTTTGCTGATGGTAACGCTGGGTGTACTGCTTATTCGGGCACACTTTCGGGCTTCCCCGGCGAGCGAATTCCTGGGGCTGGCAGCAACGGGCCCTGCCCAACTGCGGGTGGATGGCATTCTGAGGCATATTCGCCACCCCCTCTATGCGGGTATTATATTGATCACCACCGGATTCTTTTTTTTCATTCCCAAACTGCCGGTGCTGATTACCTGTAGCTGCATTTTACTTTACCTGCCGATTGGCATCTGGCTGGAGGAACAAAAACTATTGCAACAGTTTGGCGATACGTTCCGCCAGTATCGAAAAACAGTACCTGCACTCTTGCCGTGGCCCCGGAAAAACTGAATTTACTATCTTGCGCCGTGCCATCTTACCTATGAAATCACGAGTCATCACAGCGCTGTTTTTCACCTGCTGTGCATGCGCTACCCACACGCAGGCGCGAACGGTGTTCGCATCCCCGAAAGGCAAGAAGTGCCACACGGACTATTGCCGCCAGTCGGGTGATCCCGCTGCCGTGGCATTTGCCTGGGGGGGTACTGAACAGCAAGCTGCCCCTGCGGTGTGCATGCCAGACGAATGGCAGAAGAAAAAAATAGCGCCTGGCAACGGGACGACAAAAATCGGAATCCCCTTCGAGTGCAACTCCGTTATTTCCAACAAAAAGTATTATCAACGTCAATAATTTCTCTGTGGTCTCATCACATCTGCTCCACCCGAACGGGCCAACCCTATCCCGGCTGATTGCCGGTGTCTGGCGTTGGCACCACACCTCGCCTCAACAAATCATTCGGCTGATTGAAACATCCCTTGAGGCGGGCATCACCACATTCGACCATGCCGATATTTACGGTGACTATGGTAACGAGGCCCTATTCGGCCATGCGCTGCGCCTTCAGCCATCTCTGGCGGGGCGTATGCAAATTGTCACCAAATGTGGCATCAACCTGATGTCCGACAAAAAGCCGGGCCACCGCATCAAACACTATGATACGTCACGCGCGCACATCGTTACGTCGGCTGAAAATTCCCTACGCTTGCTGGGCGTAACCCACCTGGACGTGCTCCTTTTACACCGCCCGGATCCGCTGCTGAATGCGGAAGAAGTGGCCGCCGCCTTTGATGCGCTGAAAACGAGTGGCAAAGTGAAATACTTTGGCGTCTCGAATTTCACCCCCGCACAATTTGACCTGCTGCAGGCGTATCTGCCGGCACCTCTGGTTACCAACCAAATCGAATTATCGCTTTTTCAGCCGCAAGCATTATTGGATGGAACGGTTGATCATCTGTATCGCCTGCGGACAGCTCCGATGGCCTGGTCGCCCCTGGGCGGCGGCCGCATGCCCGTGGATGAGCATGTATTTTTTCCGCTCGCGACTCGGTATAATGCCACCTACAGTCAGTTGGCGCTGGCCTGGCTGTTAAAACATCCCGCTTCTATTTTCCCGGTTATCGGGACAACGCAACCAGACCGGATTCGGGAGGCTGCCCATGCCATGCAACTGGATCTGGACCGGCAAGACTGGTTCGAACTGCTGCGCTGGATCACCGGGAAAGATGTGGCCTGACACCGCCTCAATAGGTGGAAATGTGGATCACCTGATACGCTTTCCGAAACGCCTGCCCGCGTTGCTCGATAAAATTCGCCTGCCGGTTAAAATCGAGCAATTCGTTCGCGTAGGCGTTAATCACCGCCGGTGAAGCCACCACCGGCGAGCCGTACGTCACGGCTTCGTCAATATAGGAATAGATCAGCTTCTCAAACTCAGCCCGAAACAACCGGTTCGAGATGAACAGATCGCACCCTTCCACACGATTGCCCGTAACGGCAATGACGCCAATCACATCACCTTCATCATCGAATATACTGCTGAAAAAATCGACATACGCCTGCTCGATCCGCCGGAAGTTGCGGTTATTCACATGATCCGTATAGGCATCCGTGCGGCTTTGCACCCCATCGCGGTCGTTTGATTTTTTCACTTCCTCCCATACAGCGTTCTGGCCGAGGCGATGATCAATGATGTCGCGCAAATGTTCGTTGGCCATGCCGTAGTACTCGGTGAACTGCGCATCACTGGCATTGCCCTTGTATTGCCATCGCCCCTTCTCCACACAGTATACGGGTATTTTTACCCGGCCTTCCCCCGGCGG
>VYLK01000423.1_pt1 | contig 19049 bp, 16 predicted proteins | sample 5114321 | NCBI WGS metagenome assembly VYLK01 (sample SAMN12291792, study PRJNA351875) | freshwater metagenome | isolation source: freshwater lake | place: USA: Michigan, MSU2 Lake | collected 2011-08-16
GCGCAGGCCGCGCCCGACGCCGCGCCGGCGGTGGTGCTGCGCGCCACCCTGCAGGCGGTGTTGACCCCGCTGCTGGCCCACACCAGCGAGCTGGCTCCCGCGCCCGCCGGCATGGCGGCCGATGCAGACTTCCAGGCTGTCGCCACGGCGCTGGGCGAAGACCTGGCGCGGCTGGCCACGCTGCTGCAGCCGATGTCGCGCGGTGGGTTGCCTATGGCCACCGACTTGCGCACGCCCTGTCGGGCCTTCACGCGCCAGTGGCAGCGTCACCGCCACAGCCCTTCCGCCTTGGGCGAAATGGCGCGCAATGCAGAACTGCAGGTGCTGCTGCTGCAGTTGCAGCACCTGGCCCATGCCGACGACGCCGCCCTCTCCAGTCTGACCGCCCTGCCCCCTGCGGCATGGCGGCGGCTTCGCGCGGCCTGGGTGTCCGCCGGCCTGCTGCAGGGCTGAAGCAGCCGGCGGCTCGCGCTTCAGCCCGTGGGCAGCGCGCGCTTGCGCCAGCGCGCCGCCGGCGCATCGGCCTGCCTGGACATCGCCGCGTGGTAGCTGCTTTCCACGGCCTCGACGATGCGGGCCCAGTCCAGGGTCAGCGCCGTGTCGCGCGCGCGCAGCCCCAGAGCGCGCAGCTGGTTGCGGTCGGCCGCGGCGCGGCGCGCCACGCGGCAGAACTCGCTGCCTTCGCCAGGGCGCGCGAGCAGGCCGTTGTCTCCATGGCGCAGCAGTTGGCCGGCGGCGGCGTGGTCGAAGGCCACCACCGGCAGGCCGCTGGCCATGGCCTCGGGCACCACGTTGCCGAAGGTTTCGGTGAGGCTGGGGAAGAGAAACACATCGGCAGAGGCGTAATGCCGCGCCAGATCGTCGCCACGGCGGATGCCGCTGAACACCGCCTCGGGGCTGCGCAGCTGCAGCCGCTCGCGTTCGGGTCCGTCACCCACCAGCACCAAGCGCAGCCGGGGTTCGTGCTCGCGCATGGCTTCGGCGGCGTCGAGCAGCACGCCCAGGTTCTTCTCGGCCGCCAAGCGCCCCACACACAAGGCCACCAACGTTTGCGGCGTGGCGCCCCATTGCGCGCGCAGGTGTTCGCAACGGCGCAGCGGCGTGAAGCGTTGCGTGTCCACGCCCCGGGCCACCACCTGCACGCGCTCGAAGCCGGCCTCATCGAGTTCACGGCGCAGCGCTTCGGTGGGCACCATGGTGGTGGCGGTGCGGTTGTGGAAGTGGCGCAGGTAGGCCATCACCGGGCTGCTGAGCCAGCCCACGCCGTAGTGGTGGCTGTAGGCGTGGAAGTTGGTGCGGAACTCGCTCACCACCGGCAGGCCCAGTTGCCGGGCCGCGCGCAGCGCTGACCAGCCCAGCGGCCCCTCGGTGACGATGTGCACCACATCGGGCCGTTGCGCCTGCCACAGCCGGCGCAGCAGGCCGGCTGCCGGCAGGCCCATGCGCAGGCCGGGGTAGCGCGGCACGCCGAGGCCGCGCACCAAAGTCTCGGAATAGCCAGCTTCCTGCAGCGGGCTGTCTTGCGGGCCTTGCCGGGGCCGCGTGAGGTGCAGCTCGTGGCCAGCCTCGCGCAGGCCTTGCACCACGCGGGCAAAACTGGCGGCCACGCCATTGACCTCGGGCGGGTAGGTCTCGGTCACCAGCGCAATGTGCAGCCGCGAACGCGCGGCGGTGGGGGCGTTGTGCAAGACGCGGTGCTCCATCGGTGGTGATGACGCCGGCGATGCTGCGCGCGCTTGGCAACAGCGGTGTGACAGTCAAACGGCCGTACGCTGTCATCGCAGCGACACGGTCGGGTCATGCCGGCTTCACGGCATGTGGCCAGCATGCCGCTGCCCTCATCCTTGCCAGGAGCCCTGCATGCGCAGCTTTTTCGACGAACTCGCCACCCAGCGCTGGGACGACCACCGCTACTACCACCACAGCCGCATCAACCAGAGCCTGCACCTGGTCAGCGCCTTGAGCTTCATCGCCGCCTACGGCCTGCTCTTCATCGACCCCGCCAGCGCCGCGCTGCTGGCCTGGTGCGTGAGCATGACCACGCGGCAGGCCGGCCACTTCTTCTTCGAGCCGAAAGGCTATGACCACGTCAACCGTGCCACGCACGAGCACAAGGAAGACATCAAGGTCGGCTACAACCTGCGCCGCAAGGTGGTGCTGATGGCACTGTGGGCGGCGGTGCCGCTGGTGCTGTGGTTCGCGCCTGCCTTGGGCGGGCTGATCGAGCCCGCGCAGGGCGTGCGCGGCTGGCTGCACGACGTGGGCATGGCCTGGCTGGCGCTGGGCGTGGCCGGGCTGGTGTTCCGCACCGTGCACCTTTTCTTCCTGCAGGACGTGCGCACGGGTCTGGTGTGGGCGACCAAAATCCTCACCGACCCCTTCCACGACACCATGCTCTACTGGCGCGCCCCGCTGGCCCTGCTGCGCGGTGAACTCATCGACCCGATGCTGCACGCGCAGCGCGGCACGCGCGGCCACTGACCAATCGCTGCATCAAGACAACGGCCCCGCTCTGCGGGGCCGTTTCACTTGCGGCGCGGCAAGCCGCGCGCGACCTCAGACCCGCGCGCGCAGCATCTCGCGCAGCAGGCTGCGTCGGATGGCGGTGTGCGTCAGCTCTGGCGCGTGCCACCACCAGCCATCGGCCTGCATGGCCTGCGCGGCGGCGATGAAGCGCTCGCAAACGGCGTCGAAATCGGCCTCGCTGTAGTTCAGGCTGAAGACCAGGCGCCCGGTGCCCACCCAGCTGAGCAGCAGGCCCTGGGCACGCAGGTAGAACTGCAGCAGCCAGTGGTAGCGGCCGGGCTGCGTGTAGGTCACGGTCCACACGCTGCCGAGGTTGGCCACCTGCACCGGCAGCCCGGCGGCCTGCAGACGCTGGTTCAGGCGCGCGGCGCGGGCGTTCCAGGTGGCGTCGGCGTCGCGGTACATCGCGCGCACCGGCTCGCTGTAGAGGCGCTCAAGAAACACCTGCATCGCAGCCATCACGTAAGGGTGCGAATTGAAGGTGCCGCGCGCGAAGCAGATGTCGGCCGGGCGTTCTTCGCGGTAGCGCTTCATCAGCGCGGCCTGGCCGCAGACCACGCCCACCGGCAGGCCGCCGCCCAGCGTCTTGCCGTAGGTCACCATGTCGGCCTTCACGCCGAAGTACTCCTGCGCGCCGCCGGGGGCGAGGCGGAAGCCCATGAAGACCTCGTCGAAGATCAGCACGATGCCGCGCTCGGTGCACACCTGGCGCAGCTTCTGCAGCCAGGCGGTGTAGGCCGCCTTGTCGAAGTGCGCGCGGCGGCTGCCGTCCAGCAGCGTGTTGTCGCCCGGCGCGGCCTTGTTCGGGTGCAAGGCCTGCAGCGGATTCACCAGCACGCAGGCGATGTCCTTGCGCTTGCGCAGCACGCGCAGCGTGTCGTCGTCCATCTCCTTGAGCGTGTAGGTCTTGCCCGGCGGCAGCGGGTTGCCGGGGCCGGGCTGCACGTCTTCCCACCAGCCGTGGTACGCGCCGCTGAAGCGCACGAGGTAGGAGCGCTTGGTGTGGTACCGGGCCAGCCGCACGGCCTGCATCACGGCCTCGGTGCCGCTCATGTGGAAGCTCACCTCGTCAAAGCCGGAGATGCGGCGCAGCTGCTCCACGTTCCAGGCCACCGCCGGGTGGTAGCTCCCGAGGATGGGGCCGAGGGCCTGCGCGCGCGCGCTGCCTTCGGCTATGCAAGCCTTGTAGAAGTCGTGCCCGAAGACGTTCACGCCGTAGCTGCCGGTGAGATCCATGAAGACCTGCTCGTCGAGGTCGGTCACGGTCACGCCATCGGTGCGCTGCACGAAGGCGCCCACCGCGATGTGTTCGCGCAGGTAGGGCCCGTACTGGTAGGGCACGCGGTAGGCACCGGTGAACTGCAGGTCGGACAGACCTTCACGCGCCTGCCGCGTGAGCGCCAGGCTCTTCGGGTGGCGCGTGCGCAGCGTTTGCGCCAGTTGCATGAATCCGGCGCGGCGCTGCGCCTGCACCTCGGCGGGTGCACCGTCGCTGCTGAAGAAGCGCGCCTCGTCGTAGGCATAGCCCGGCAGCAGGCGCGCCACGCGCTTGGCCATGCGCGAGTGCCCGGTGAGCGAGCGGTGCTTGGCCAGCGAGAGCTCCAGCCGCTGCCGCGCCATCGGCAGCAGCACCACGGCGCTGGCGGCAGCCAGCGCGCCCAACAGCAGGGGTTCGTTCATGCGGGGCCTTCCATGCGAATGAAAACCCGGCTTGTAGAGCTGCGTCTTGACAAGCTGATGAAGGCCGCCGGGCGCCTGTGCACAACAGGGTGAAGCGTCACCGCATTGACCGCGAAGGGTCACGGCGGCGTCATGCCCGCGCACCACGATGCAGGTCCATGCCCACGGCCCCCCTCCCCCAGGCTCCGAAGCGTGTTGGCTGGCTTGCCAGCTTGAGAGAGCGCCTGCTGCTGCAGGAAGACTTGAACTTCCTGCTCACCAACCGCGTGCCGCGCATCGCGCTCACGCGCTTCATGGGCTGGTTCAGCCAGATCCGCCACCCCTGGGTGTGCCGCGCGTCCATCGCGGTGTGGCGGCTGTTCACCGATCTCGACTTGAGTGACGCGAAGCAGGCCGAGTTCGCCAGCCTGCACGACTGCTTCACACGCGAACTCAAGCCCGGCGCACGTTGCATCGATGCCCGCCCGCAGGTGTTCTGCAGCCCCAGCGATGGCATCGTCGGCGCCTTCGGCACCGTGCAAGCCGGCAGCGTGCTGCAGGCCAAGGGCATGCCTTACCGCGTGGCCGATCTCTTCGGCAGTGCCGAACGTGCGCAGCGTTTCGAAGGCGGCAGCTACCTCACGCTGCGGCTCACATCCAGCATGTACCACCGCTTCCACGCGCCGTGCACGGGCCGCGTGCGGCATGTGTCCTACATCAGCGGCGACACCTGGAACGTGAACCCCATCGCGCTGAAGCGCGTGCGTGAACTTTTCTGCCGCAACGAGCGCGCCTGCATCGACCTCGACGGCCCGCAAGGCCTGCAGTTCGCGCTGGTGCCGGTGGCGGCCATCCTGGTGGCGAGCATCCGGCTGCACTTCCTGAACGTGTTGCTGCACCTGCGCTGGCGCGGGCCCAACGAGATGCCTTGCGACCACGCCATGGCCAAGGGCGAGGAACTCGGCTGGTTCGAACACGGCTCCACCATCATCGTCTTCGCGCCGCCGGGCGTGACCCTGGCGCCCGGCGTGCACCACGGCCAGCAGGTGCGCATGGGGCAGGCCTTGATGCTGATGCCCGAGGCGGGCGCATGACGCGCGTCGACCTCGTCTGGTTCAAGGCCGGCGGCGGCCACCGCGCCGCAGCGCAGGCGCTGCAGCAGGTGATGGGCGAATCCTCCGGCGAACGCACCTCGCCCTGGCAGCCCCGCCTGCTGCACCTGACCGAGGTGCTGGACCCGCAAGGCCTCTTCCAGCGCCTCACGGGCCTGGAGCCCGAAGACCTCTACAACAAGCGCCTGGCCAGCGGCTTCACGCTCGGGCTGGCGCAGGAACTCAAGCTGCTGCAGGCCTTGATCCGCCTGGGCCACAGCAGCCTGGTGCAGCGCCTGGCGCGGCACTGGGCAGCCTCGCCGCCTGATCTGGTGGTGAGCCTGATCCCCAACTTCAACCGCGCGATGCACGACGCGCTGGCCCTGGCCTGCCCTGGCGTGCCCTTCGTCACCGTGCTCACCGACATGGCCGACCACCCGCCGGCCTTCTGGATGGAGCCCGGCACGCAGCAGCACCTGGTGTGCGGCACCGAGCGCGCGGTGCAGCAGGCGCTGGCCGCGGGCTTCTCGCCCCGGCACGTGCACCGCGCCAGCGGCATGATCCTGCGGCCGGGCTTCTACGCGCCGCAAGCCGTGCCGCGTGAGCAGGCGCGCGCAGCCGTGGGCCTGGATGCTCACACACCCACCGGGCTGGTGATGTTCGGCGGCGCCGGTTCGCGCGTGATGCGGCAGATCGCGCAAGACCTGCCGCAAACGCCGCTGATCCTCCTGTGCGGGCACAACACGAAGCTGGCCGATGAACTGCGTGCGCTGCCCTCGCCGGCCCCGCGCTTTGTCGTCGGCCACACGCCTGACGTGGCCGGCTGGATGCGCTGCGCCGACTTCTTCATCGGCAAGCCCGGCCCGGGCAGCCTGAGCGAGGCCGTGCAGATGGGTCTGCCCGTGCTGGTGACCCGCAACGCCTGGACCATGCCGCAAGAGCGCTGGAACACCGAGTGGGTGCAGGCCCACGGCGTGGGCGTGGTGCAGCGCAGCTTCCGCGAGGTGGCGGCCGGCGTGGCCGAACTCTGCACCGCACTGCCAGCCTACCAGGCTCGCGTGCGCGCGCTGCACAACCGCGCGGTTTTCGAAGTGCCGCAGATCCTGGCCCGCATCCTGCGCGAGGCCGCCCCTGACCCCAAACAACCCACGGCGCCGCTGGCGTCACCGGCCTGAGGACGCGCCATGCGCCGTGATGCCCTGCCCCAGATCCCTGTCGATGATGACAGCACGCCCGAAGGCGGGCTGCGCCTGCGCACGGTGTGGATCTCCGACCTGCACCTGGGCACGCCGGGCTGCCAGGCCACGGCGCTGCTGGCCTTCCTGCGCCATGTGGAGTGCGAAACGCTCTTCCTCGTGGGCGACATCATCGACGGCTGGCAACTGCGCCGGCAGTGGTACTGGCCGCAATCGCACAACGACGTGGTGCAGAAGCTCCTGCGCAAGGCCCGCAAGGGCACGCGCGTGATTTTCGTGCCCGGCAACCACGACGAGTTCGCGCGCCGCTACCTCGGCCACAACTTCGGTGGCATCGACGTGGTGGAAGAGCACATCCACACCACCGCCGATGGCCGCCAGCTCTGGGTGACCCACGGCGATCTTTTTGACGGCGTGATCCAGTGCGCCAAGTGGCTGGCCTACGTGGGCGACTGGGCCTACGAGCTCACGCTGCGCATCAACCGGCATTTCAACTCGCTGCGCGCACGCATGGGTTTGCCGTACTGGAGCCTCTCGAAGTACCTCAAGCTCAAGGTCAAGCGCGCCGTCAGCTACGTGGGCGACTTCGAAGCCGCGGTGGCCCGCGAAGCACGCGAGCGCGGCGTGCACGGCGTGGTGTGCGGGCATATCCACCACGCCGAGATGCGCGACATCGACGGCATCCTCTACTGCAACGACGGTGATTGGGTCGAGAGCCTCACCGCGCTGGTGGAACATGCCGACGGCCGGCTGGAAGTCTTTGATTGGGCGAAGCACCTCGCACAACGCCGGGCCGGGCCCGCGTTGGTGGCGCCAGCGGCGCTGGCCTGAACCCGGCGCAGGGAGACGCAAGGAAGCGCGGGGAGGCGCAGGCGCTACAGTGAACATGGCTGCGCCCTCCGGCGCGGCACCGTCGCCGTGAACCTTTCGGCGGCGTGGCGTTCACACCGGCATGACCGTACACGCACCGCACCCCTCTGCCCTGCCCCGCCCGTTGGCCCGCAGCCGCCCGCCCATCGGGCTGGCAGTGTTCGCGCCGGTGGCCGCCATGATGGCCACACTGCTGTTGGCCGCCTGCGGCGGAGGGGGTGGCGGCGGCACCGCAGCACCCACGGAGCCTGCCCCCACCGCCCTGCGCCCCACCGACCTCGCGGTGCTGTACGCCGCAGGCGACGCCACCAGCGAATCCATCGCCCGCGCCTACCAACAGGCGCGCGGCATCCCCGAGGCCAACGTGCTGGCCGTCACGCTACCCACGCGCAACGACGTCATCAGCAGCACCGACTTCACCGCCATGAAGACGGCGCTCGACGCCCGCCTGCCGGCCAGCGTGCAGGCCACGCTGGTGACCTGGACAGCGCCCTCGCGCGTGGCCGGCTCTTGCACCATGGGCCTGACGGCCGCCCTGGCCCTGGGTTACGACACCCGTTACTGCGGCGGCTGTGCGGCCACCGCCACCACGCCCTACTACAACAGCCCCAGCGCGCAGCCCTGGAGTGCGCTGCGCATCCGCCCGTCGATGATGCTGGGCGCGGCCACGCTGGCCGAGGCGCAGGTGCTGATCAACCGCGGCGTGGCCGCCGACCGCAGCATGCGCAGCACCGGGGCCAGCGCCGAGGCCCTGCTCATGCGCACCGACGAGGCCGAACGCAGCGTGCGCTGGAACGACTTCCGCACGCTGGCCGGCAGCACGGGGCCCGGCCTGCAGTTCACCCTGCAGGACAACGCCGCCGGCACCGGCAGCAACGAAGTCACGGGCCGCAGCAAGCTGCTCTTCTATTTCACCGGCACCGTGCGCGTGAACAACGCCGTCAGCAACACCTGGCTGCCCGGCGCCGCGGCCGACCACCTCACCAGCTTCGGTGGCGTGCTGCCCAACGGCAACGGCCAGATGCCGGCCACCGAGTGGCTGCGCGCTGGCGCCACGGCGAGCTACGGCACCGTGGAAGAGCCTTGCGCCTACGAGCAGAAGTTCCCGCGTGCCAGCGTGCTGGTGAACCGCTACGCACAGGGCGACACCTTGATCGAGGCCTATTGGAAATCGGTGCAATGGCCGGGCCAGGGCCTCTTCATCGGTGAGCCGCTGGCGCGGCCCTGGGCGCCTTGAGTTCTTCCCCCGGCAGCAGCGCGACATCGCCCCGCGCGCTGGGCGCGGCGGCCTTCGGCACGCTGCTGCTCATCGCGCTGATGATGGGCGCCAACCACGTGGCCGCGCGCGTGGCCTTCAACCACGGTGCCAGCGTCGCCACCGCGGTGGCCTGCCGCAGCAGCGCCACGGTGCTGGTGCTGGCCGCCGTGCTGCTGCTGTGGCGCGTGCCGCTGAAGCTGCAGCCCCGGCACGCGCGGGTGCTGCCGCTCATCGGCCTGCTCATCGGCGTGCAGAGCCTGTGCCTGTATGCCGCGGTGGCGCGGCTGCCGGTGGCGCTGGCGCTGCTGGCCTTCAACTGCTTTCCGTTGTGGATCTCGCTGTGGTCTCGCCTGCTCTACCGCCAGCGCACCGAGCCGCGCGTGCTGCGGGCCATGCCGGTGCTGCTGCTGGGCCTGGGCCTGGCGCTGGACGTGACCGGCGCGGCCTCGGGCCTGGGCGCAGCCGGCCAGTGGGCGCAGATCGGTGCCGGCGTGGCCTTTGCGCTCACGGCCGCAGCCACCTTCGGCCTGGCGCTCGTGCTCACGCAGCATGAAGCCGGCGGGCTCGACGGCCGCGTGCGCACCTTCACCACCATGGCCCTGGTGGCGCTGCTGGCCAGCGCCGTGCTGGCCACGCAAGGCGGCCCGCAGTGGCCCACGGCGGCGCCCGGCTGGTGGGGGCTGGCCGCGCTGAGCCTGCTCTACGGCACGGCCTTCACGGTGATGTTCACGGTGCTGCCGCGCCTGGGCGTGGTGGGCAACTCGGCCATCATGAACGTGGAGCCGGTGTTCGCGCTGGTGCTGGCCTGGGCGCTGCTGGGGCAGGCCATTGCGCCGGTGCAGGTGGCGGGTGCGCTGCTGGTGGTGGGCACGGTGATCTGGCTGGGCACACGCCGCCGCTGAGGCGGCGTCTTTCTCCGCACGCCGCGGCTGATTCAGCGCGCGGCGTTCTCGGCGATGCCTTCGACGAAACGCGGCAGCAAGGCCAGCGGCAGGTCGTGCCCCATGCCGGGGATGAAGTCGGCCTGCGCGCCGCGGATGCGCTGCACCAGCTCACGCCCGGCTTCCACGCGCACGAGCGGGTCGGCCAGGCCGTGGATCACGCGCGTGGGGGCGCTGATCTGCGGCAGCAGCGCGCTGCGGTCGCCATCGGCCACCACCGCCAGCAGCTGGCGCGCCGTGCCGGCCGGGTGCCACGAGCGCCGCGCCGTGGCCAGCAGGCGCTGCCGCTGGCGTTCGGGGTCGGGCGGGTAGGCGGGGCTGCCGATCACGCGCAGCAGCGCTTCCAGGTGCTGCACCACAGCCTCGGGCGCGGCGCTGGCCGGGCGCGAGAGCAAGGCGCTGCGCACGCGCCAGCCGGGCTGCGGCAGGTGGCGTGCGCCGCTGGTGGTCATGATCAGCACGAGGCTCTTCACGCGCTGCGGGTGCTTCGCGGCGAGGTGCTGCGCGATCATGCCGCCCATGCTGGCGCCGCACACGTGGGCCTGCGCGAGGCCCAGCGCATCCAGCACGCCCACGGCGTCTTGCGCCATGTCGGCCAGGCTGTAGGGCGAGGCCACCGCAAGGCCCAGCGTGTGGCGCACCGCGCCGGCGGCGATGCTGGGCACGCCGAGGTGGTCGAAGTGCTGGCTGAGGCCGATGTCGCGGTTGTCCATGCGGATGACGCGGAAGCCGCGCGCCACCAGCTGCTGCACCATCTCTTCGGGCCAGGCCGTGAGCTGCATGCCCAGACCCATGATCAACAGCACCGGCTCGCCGCCCGGCGGGCCCTGGTCGTCGATCTCGATGCCGATGCCGTTGGCGACGATGCGCACCGCGCTACAAACCTGCCGAACGCAGCGGCGCGTGATGCGTCACCTTGTAGAACCAACGCCGCGCGCCCTGCACGTCGAAACGCTGCCACTGCTGCGGGTCTTGCCGCAGGCGGTCGGCGATGGCGTAGAGCGCCAGCGGGTTCATGCCCATGCCGATGTGGCTGGCGTGCACCTCGATGTTCTCGGCCTGCGGGTGCTCGGGGTTCAGGCTGCACTGCCAGGCCACCACGCCATCCGTCTTGCTGTAGATCGAGGTGGTGGGGCAAGGCGGCAGGCCGCGGATCTGCTCGATCAGCGCCGGGTCGTGCGTGCTCTGGCCGCTGACCAGCTCATAAAGACGCCAGGCGTTGGTGGCCCGCGGGTGGCCGTTGAAGGGCGTGCCCAGCGTGATGACGCAGCGCACGTTCTGCGGCTGCTCCTTGGCCAGCTCGCGCGCGTAGACGCCGCCCAGGCTCCACCCGATCAGGCTGGCCGGCTGGCCGTGGCGCGCGGCCACCTGCTGCAGCTGTTCGCGGCAGCGCTCCAGCACGCCGTGCTTGGGGCCGAAATTGAAGCCCTGCTTCCAGGCATAGGGCGTGTAGCCGCGCTCGCGGAGGAAGTTGCGCAAGGGCAGCGTGGTGACATCGGCCGCGCCCAGGCCGGGGTAGACGAGCACCGGGTGGCCATCGCCCACCGGCAGGCGCTTGAGCCAGGGCGCGGCGGCCACCATCGCGGCGTACTCCCAGGGCGCGCGTGCCTCCAGCATCAGCAGCAGCGGGCCGGGGGCTTCGACGAGTTCGCGCGCGTCCAGCGGCGCGAAGGGGTCAGTCTGCGGGTGCGACTTGTCGGCCGCTTCAACCACCGGCTTGCGCCGGCGCATCGGAACACTCATGCGGGCATGCTAGCCGGCACGGCGCTTCTTTTCTGGGGGCGCCACCTCAGGCTTCTTATCGCTTGCCCGGGGGCGCCTTGTCACCTGCGAGACAGCGGCATCGACCATGCCGCCCATCACACCGCGCGTGACCCCGCCCACCACGCTGCCGACCATGCCCCCGACCACGCCTCTGGCTGCCTTGCCGAGGCTGCTGCCCAGGCGCTCTGTGGTCTGGCGCACCAGGCCCGGGGGCGGCGGCGCATCGGGGTCGTCTTCGCCCGGCCGCGGCAAGGCCCGCAGGTCATCGAAGGCGATGCGCAGCGCCTCCGCGAACTCGCGCACGTCGGGCATGGCGGCGGCATCGGCCATCAGCCCGAAATCGAGGCTCTGGTCGTAGCTCTGCACCGTGATGTTCAAAGCCATGCCGTGCACCACGATGGAGGCCGGGTAGTTCGTCACCATGCGCGCACCGGCCATGTACAGCGGCACCGGCGGCCCGGGCACGTTGCTGATGACGACGTTGGCCACCTGCGGGATGCGGTCGGCCACCTTGGCCTTGCCGTACAGCGCCGTGGCGGCCTCGATCAACCAGGGCACGCCCAGCGACGGGAAGTCCGTCGGCAGGATGCTCTTCAACTGCCCCATCGTGCTCTTCATCGAAGCCGTGGCCGCCTTCACGTGGGCCAGGCGCTTTTTCGTGTCGGCGATGTTGGTGCCCAGGCTGATGAAGCTCATGCTGGCCTGGTTGTCGGCGTCGGTGTTGCCCTTCTCGCGCAGCGAGATCGGCACCGCGGCCACCAGGCTCTTGCGCGGCAGCGCGCGCTGCTTGGCGTAATGCCGGCGCAGCGCCGTGCTGCACAGCATCAGCACCATGTCGTTGACCGTGGCCTCGAAGGCGCGGCCGATGGCCTTGATCTCGCCCAGCGGCAAGGTCACCGTGGCGAAGGCGCGGCCGGCCGTCACCGAAACGTTCAGCGGCGTGCGCGGCGCCAGCGTGAGGTTGCCCACACTCGGTTTGCCCGTCAGCAGCGACGAGGCCGACACCACCGAGCTCGCGGCATTCTTCAGCGTGCCCACGGTCGCAGGCAGGTTGCGCACGATCTCGGCCACCTTCTGCGCCTGGCCGCCGATGACGCCGCGCAGCATCTCCGTCATCTCCAGCTTGAAGATGCGGGTGCGGCGCGAAGGTTTCACCTCGATGGCGCGCGGCGTGGGCGTCACATCCAGGATGGCATTGGCCAGCGCCACGGCCGCCTGGCCGTCCACCGCGGCGTGGTGCAGCTGCGTGTAGAGCGCCACGCGCCGCGCGCCGCTGGGGCTGGGGGCCAGGCCTTCGAAGACGTGGAACTTCCACAGCGGCTTGCTGCGGTCGAGCAGCACCGGGTGCAGTGCGGAGACCGCGGCTTCCAGCTCGGGCAGGCCCGGCGCGTGGCCGTTCACCTTGGGCAGCTTCACCTCCACGATGTGCTGCTTGAGGTCGGGCACGGCGTCCACCCAGGCCGGGTTGGCCAGGTTCAGCGGCATCCACCACAACCGGCGGCGCAACACGGGCGTGATGGGCAAGCGGCTCTCGATGTGCTTGCGCAGCGCCGTGATGAACTTGCCTTTGCTGCCGGCCGGCAGCTCGAAGAGGTGCAGCGCGCCCACGTGCATGGGCATCTCGGCCGTTTCGAGATAGAGAAAGGTGGCGTCCAGGCCGGAGAGTTGTTGCATGCGGGGGCCCTGTGCGTGCCGCAAGCGCGCGGCGCCTTGCATGCTAGGCCGGCGCGCTGACACCGGGGCTGAGGGCTAGCCCGGGGCCTGCCGCCGCCTCAGGGAACGGCGGCTGCGCGGCTGCGCAGACCCAGTGCCTCATTGCCCACCAGGGCCAGCAGCACCAGGCCGCCGCCGCCCAGCACCGCCAGTGAAGGCGCCTCGTTCGCACCGAGCCAGGCCCAGAGCACGCCGAACACCACCTCCAGCAGGCCCAGCAGCGAAATCTCAGGCCCGCTCAGCACGCGCGCGACGGCCACCGCCATCAGGCAGGGGATGGCCAGCTGCACCGTGCCCAGCAGGGCGAGCAGACCCAGGTCGTGCGGCGAAGCGGCCATCGGCCAGGCCAAGGGCAGCGTGACAGCGGCCGAGAGCAGCGCGCCCATGAGCACGGCACTCAGCATGTCGGGGGCGGGCTCGCCGGCATGGCTGCGGGTCTTGAGATGCTGCAGCAGCGTCCAGTTCACGGCCGCCGCAATGGGCACGGCCAGCGCCACCGCCATGCCCAGCAACGCGCGGGGGTCGCTGGCCTGCACCTCGTGGCCGTACATCCACGCGATGCCCGCACCGGCCAGCGCAATCGCGCCCCAGGTGCGCGGCGCCAGGCGGTGGCCCAGCACTGCGCGCGACAGCAGCGCGGTGAACAGCGGGCCGATGGCCATGGTCACCAGCACGTTGGCCACGCTGGTGAGCGTGAGCGCCATCATGAAGGCCGTGTACATCACGGCCCAGCAGGCGCCGCTGAGCCACAGCGCGCGGCCGCCCTGGCGCAGGGCGGCCCACAAGGGGCCGGGGCCCTTCATCACGCCCAGCAGCAGTACCAGTGCCAAGGCGTTGAAGGCGCTGCGCCAGAAGGTGACCTCGAAGCCGCGGGCCGACTCCAGGAAGCGCGAGACCACGCCCGCGATGCTCCACATCAGCGTCGCGAGCACCATCCACCACACCGCCTGGCGGTGTGTCATGGGGTACGCACCGCTTGGCGGTGGGTGATGTTGCCCACCACCGCTTCGCGGTGGCTCAGGCCACCGGCCACCAGGGCCTCAGGCCGCTTCGCGGCTCGCGCGCTTGCGCTCGTGCTCGCTCAGGTAGCGCTTGCGCACACGGATGCTCTTGGGCGTGATCTCGACCAGTTCGTCGTCCTCGATGAACTCGACGCCGTACTCCAGCGTGAGGTCGATCGGGGGCGTGATCTTGATCGCGTCTTCCTTGCCGCTGACGCGGAAGTTGGTCAGCTGCTTGGTGCGCGTGGCGTTGACGACGAGGTCGTTGTCGCGGTTGTGGATGCCGACGATCATGCCCTCGTACACCGGGTCGTTCGGCTTCACGAACATGCGGCCGCGATCGTCGAGCTTGCCCAGGGCGTAGGTGAAGATCTCACCCGCGTCCATGCTGATCAGCACGCCGTTCTTGCGGCTGGCGATCTCGCCGCGGTGCGGCTCGTAGCCGTCGAAGATGTTGCTGATCAGGCCCGAACCGCGCGTGAGGTTCATGAACTCGTTGGAGAAGCCGATGAGGCCGCGCGCCGGAATGCGGTACTCCAGGCGCACGCGGCCGTGGCCATCGGGTTCCATGTTCACGAGCTCGCCCTTGCGCTCGCCCAGGGCCTGCATCACGCCGCCCTGGTGCTGCTCTTCCACGTCGGCCGTCACCAGCTCGATGGGCTCGCACTTCTCGCCGTTGATGGTCTGGAACACCACGCGCGGCTTGCTCACGGCCAGCTCGTAGCCTTCACGGCGCATGTTCTCCAGCAGGATGGTCAGGTGCAGTTCGCCGCGGCCCATCACCTCGAAGATGCCGTCTTCGCCGGTTTCGCTGACGCGCAGCGCCACGTTGCTCTGCAGCTCTTTCTGCAGGCGGTCCCAGATCTGGCGGCTGGTGACGTACTTGCCTTCGCGGCCGGCCAGCGGGCTGGTGTTGACGCAGAAGTTCATCGTCAGCGTCGGCTCGTCGACCTTCAGCATCGGCAGCCGGACGTCACCTGCACGCGGTCCAGGCCCTGGAAGGTCAGCACCTGGTTGACGCGGCCCTTGGTGGCCTTGCCGTCCGGGCCTTCCATCACGACCACGTCCATGCCGGGCTTGATGGTGCCGGCGCCGATGCGGCCCACGCCGATGCGGCCGACGAAGGTGCTGTAGTCCAGCGCCGAGATCTGCAGCTGCAGCGGTGCCGCCGGGTCACCCTGGTGCGAGGGCACGTGCTTGAGGATGGTGTTGAACAGGGCCGACATGTCGGGGCCCCACTGCGCGCCCGGCTCGCCTTCTTCCAGCGAGGTCCAGCCGTTGATGCCCGAGGCATACACCACGGGGAAGTCGAGCTGCTCGTCGTTGGCGCCGAGCTTGTCGAAGAGGTCGAAGGCGGCGTTGACCACGGCGTCGGGCTTGGCACCGGGCTTGTCGACCTTGTTCACCACGACGATGGGCTTCAGGCCCAGGGCCAGCGCCTTCTTCGTGACGAAGCGGGTCTGCGGCATCGGGCCTTCCTGCGCGTCAATCAGCAGCACCACGCCGTCGACCATGCTCAGCGCACGCTCCACCTCGCCGCCGAAGTCGGCGTGGCCCGGGGTGTCGACGATGTTGATGTGCGTGCCTTCCCAGCTGACGGCGCAGTTCTTGGCCAGGATGGTGATGCCGCGCTCGCGTTCGATGGCGTTGCTGTCCATCACGGTGTCGACGACCTTTTCGTGGTCGGCGAAGGTGCCGCTCTGGCGCAGCAGCTGGTCGACCATGGTGGTCTTGCCGTGGTCGACGTGGGCGATGATGGCGACGTTGCGGATGGCTCGGGTACTCATGACGGTGTTTCCTGGACTTCGATGGGGCTCAGCAGGCGGTCTGCGATCAACTCGCCTGCGGTGATGTGGGCGGTGCCTAAGAAGGCCACCGGGGCGTCGGGGGGTTCCGGCGGGCGCCGGTACACCCGCACGGCCGGCGTGTCGGCCAGGCCCACGCGCCGGCGCAGCCCGTTCAGGAATCGGCCCGCTTCGTCGTCGGGCAGGTGCACCGCCGGCCACGCGGCCAGCAGGCTGTCGGCCGGCCGCAGCCGGGCTTCTCGTTCTTGCTCGCTGAGGGCCTGCAGGGCTTCCAGCGTGATGGCGTCTTCCAGGCGCAGCGGCCCACTGCCGGTGCGCCGCAATGCACTGAGGTGGGCGCCACAGCCCAGCGCCTGGCCGATGTCTTCGGCCAGCGTGCGGATGTAGGTGCCCTTGCTGCAGCTCACGTCGAGGATCAAGCACTCAGCGTGCCACTCGATGATGTCGATGGCGTGAATCGTCACCGCGCGCGGCGCGCGTTCGATCTCCACGCCGGCACGGGCGTATTCGTAGAGCGCCTTGCCTTCGTGCTTCAGCGCCGAATGCATGGGCGGCGTCTGCAGGATCTCACCCGTGTAGCGGCGGCAGGCGGCTTCGATGGCGGCGCGCTCGGTGGGCAGCGGGCCTTCGGCGATGACTTCGCCTTCACGGTCGCCGGTGGTGGTGCGTTGGCCCAGGCGCAGCGTGGCGGTGTAGCGCTTGTCGGCGTCCAGGCTCACCTGGCTGAACTTGGTGGCCGCGCCGAAACACAGCGGCAGCAGCCCGGTGGCCAAGGGGTCCAGCGTGCCGGTGTGGCCGCCCTTCTCCGCGCGCAGCATGCCCTTGGCCTTCTGCAAGGCGTCGTTGCTCGTCCAGCCCAAGGGCTTGTCGAGCAACAAGACGCCATGCAGCGGCTTGCGGGGGGTGCGCACACGCGGCGCCGGGGCGTTCATCGCTCAGTCTTCTTTGGCGCGCACGCTGTTGGCCTTGGCGATCAAGGCTGAGAGGTCGGCCGCGCGTTCGGTCGTCTTGTCGTAGTGGAAATGCAGCGTCGGCACGGTGTGGATGGCCAGGCGCTTGAACAGCCCGTTGCGGATGAAACCCGCGGCCTCGTTCAGCGCCGCGGCGCTGTCTTCCGGCGTGCCCACCAGCACCGAGAAGTACACCTGCGCGTGCGCATAGTCGGGCGTGACCTCCACGCTGTTGATCGTGACCATGCCCAGCCGCGGATCTTTCAGATCGCGGATGAGCTCAGCCACGTCTCGCTGGATCTGGTCAGCAACGCGGTAGCTGCGGTTGGGGACGGACTTCTTGTGTCGCATGGGTGCAGACCTTTAAGTACAAACCCCGCCTACTTTGCAGCAGGCGGGGTTTGCAGGTGAGGGCAAATCCGCCTTACAGCGTCCGTGCCACTTCCTTCACCTCGAAGAACTCGAGCTGATCGCCTTCCTTGATGTCGTTGTAGTTCTTCAGCTTGATACCGCACTCGAAGCCTTCCTTGACCTCGCGCACGTCGTCCTTCAGGCGCTTCACCGACTCGATCTCGCCGGTGTAGATCACCACGTTGTCGCGCAGCAGGCGGAACTTGGCGTTGCGGATGACCTGGCCGGCGGTGATGTAGCTGCCCGCCACGGTGCCGATCTTGCTGGCCACGAACACCGTGCGGATCTCGGCCGTGCCGATGACCTCTTCACGCTGCTCGGGCGCCAGCATGCCGCCCATCGCCGCCTTGATCTCGTCGACGGCGTCGTAAATGATGTTGTAGTACTTGATGTCGACGCCGTTGCCTTCGGCCAGCTTGCGCGCGCCGGCATCGGCCCGCGTGTTGAAGCCGATGACAACCGCCTTGCTGGCGATGGCCAGGTTGATGTCGCTCTCGCTGATGCCACCGACGGCGGCGTGCACGATCTGCACCTTCACCTCGGCCGTGCTCAGCTTGAGCAGGCTCTGGGCCAGCGCTTCCTGCGAACCCTGCACGTCGGCCTTGACGATCAGGCTCAGCGTCTGCGCGGCGCCCTCGCCCATGTTCTCGAACATGCCTTCCAGCTTGGCGGCCTGGCGCTTGTTCAGCGTCACTTCGCGGTACTTGCCCTGGCGGAAGGTGGCGATCTCGCGCGCACGGCGCTCGTCGCCCAGCACCATGAACTCGTCGCCGGCTTGCGGCACTTCGGTCAGGCCCTGGATCTCCACCGGCATCGAGGGGCCGGCGCTCTCGGTGGCGTGGCCGTCTTCGTCCAGCATGGCGCGCACGCGGCCATAGCTGCTGCCGGCCAGCACGACATCGCCCTTCTTGAGCGTGCCGCTCTGCACCAGCACCGTGGCCACGGGGCCGCGGCCCTTGTCCAGCTTGGCTTCGATCACCAGGCCCTTGGCAGGCGCTTCCTTCGGCGCGGTGAGTTCCAGCACCTCGGCCTGCAGCAGCACCTGTTCCAGCAACTGGTCGATGCCCGTGCCGATCTTGGCCGACACGCCCACGAAGGGCGAATCGCCGCCGAAGTCTTCGGGGATCACGCCCTCGGCCACGAGCTCGCTCTTCACGCGCTCGAGGTTCGAATCGGGCTTGTCGATCTTGTTCATCGCCACGACGATGGGCACACCGGCCGCCTTCGCGTGGGCGATGGCTTCCTTGGTCTGCGGCATCACGCCGTCGTCGGCCGCCACCACCAGGATGACGATGTCGGTGGCCTTGGCACCGCGGGCGCGCATCGCGGTGAACGCGGCGTGGCCTGGGGTGTCGAGGAAGGTGATCATGCCGCGCGGCGTTTCCACGTGGTACGCGCCGATGTGCTGCGTGATGCCGCCGGCTTCACCCGCAGCCACACGGGCGCGGCGGATGTAGTCCAGCAGGCTGGTCTTGCCGTGGTCGACGTGGCCCATCACCGTGACGACCGGCGCACGCGGCAGCTGGTCGGCGGTGTCGTGCAGCGCGGTTTCTTCTTCGGTGAAGGCTTCCGGGTCGTCCAGCTTGGCGGCCAGCGCCTTGTGGCCCATTTCCTCGACGACGATCATCGCCGTCTCCTGGTCGAGCTGCTGGTTGATGGTGACCATCTGGCCCAGCTTCATCAGCTGCTTGATGACCTCGGAGGCCTTCACGCTCATCTTGTGCGCGAGGTCGGCCACCGAGATGGTCTCGGGCACGTGCACCTCCTGCACCTGCGCCTCGGGCGCCGGCGTGAAGCTCGAGCCACCCTCGGCGCCCCCACGGCGGGCACCGCCGCGCGGCGCAGGTGCAGGAGGTGCACGTGC
>VYLK01000320.1_pt1 | contig 19006 bp, 19 predicted proteins | sample 5114321 | NCBI WGS metagenome assembly VYLK01 (sample SAMN12291792, study PRJNA351875) | freshwater metagenome | isolation source: freshwater lake | place: USA: Michigan, MSU2 Lake | collected 2011-08-16
GCCGCCAGCCAGGCCACCGCCCGCGCCTCGGCCGCGCGCGACTTGCCGCTGCGCGCACCGCCCAGCAGCAGTTCGTGGGCCGCAGGCACGGGCGCAGCGCTCAACGCAACACCCAGCGCAGGGTGACGAAGGCCTCGCGGCCCGGCTGGTCGTAGCCCAGCACGGTGCTGTAGGCCTTGTCGGCCACGTTGTTCACGCGCAGGCCCAGGCGCGCCTGGGGCGTGAAGGCCCACTCGCCGCGCAGGTCGAGCGTGCCGTAGCCGCCCAGGCGGGTGGTGTTGGTGGCGTTGTCGTAGCGGTAGGAGAAGGCCGACAGCGTGGCGCCGGCCGTGAAGGCGCCGCCCGCCCAGTCCACGCCCAGGCGCAGCGCCCGCTTGGCCCGCCGTGGCAGCTGCTTGCCGAAGTTGGCGTTGCCCACCGTGGCGTTGCGCGGGTCGGTCTGGTCGAGCGAAGCGGTGAGGTCCAGCGCGCGCCAGCGGCCCTCGTAGCTGAGCGTCACCCCGTCGATCTCCACCTTCGGCAGGTTCACCGGCTGCGGGCCGCTGCTGATGAAGCCGCGGTAGCGGTAGTCGTACCAGGCGGCGCGCAGGCGGTGTTCACCCACCGTGTAGCGCAGGCTGAGCTCACCATGCTTGCCTTCCTCAGGCTGCAGCGTGGGGCTGCCGAAGCCGGGGAAGTAGAGCTGGTTGAAGCTGGGCAGCACCTGGCTGGTGCCGTAGCTGGCCCCCAGCTGCCAGGCCGGCGTGAGTGCGTAGCCATAGGCCAGCGCCCCGGTGGTGACGCCACCGAACTGCGAGTTACGGTCGCGGCGCAGGCTGGCCTGCCAGCTGTGGGCGGCGGCATTGCCGTTCAGGCCCAGCGCGAGCGCACCGATCTCACGCTCGCTCACCGAGAAGGGCGCGCCGGGGCGCGACACCTGCTCCTGCGTGTGTTCCAGCAGCAGCAGCGCGGTGCCCAGGGGCGTGGCGGTGGTGTTCTCCCAGCTGGCCTGGCGCGTGCGGGTCTGGATCACGCCCAGGCTGGCAAAGGCGCTGGCGCTGGCCAGGGTGTCGTAGGCGTCGGTGCTCTGGCTGTAGCTCAGGCGGGTCTGCCATTGCGGCAGCACGCTGCCGCGGGCCGACAGCGCCACGATCTCGTTGAGCAGTTCGGCGCGGGCGTCGGCCCCGGGGCCGTCGTCGATGCGCGAGAGCCCCGTGCTCTGCAGGCCCAGCAGTTCCACGCGCCAGTCGCCCGCCGGGCGCCAGCCCAGCCGCAGGCTGCCGGCGTTCTGGCGGAAGCCGTCGCGGTCGGGGTTGTGGTTGCCGAAGGGCACGCCCGGGTTGGTGGCCGAGACACCGCGCGTGTCGGTGTGCTGGGCCTGCACGGCCACGTCGAAGGCCGCGTTGCCGAAGCCCACGCCGGCCGCGGCCTGCCCGAAGTCGTTCGAGCCCGCCGAGACCTTGGCGTTGGCGCTCAGGCCGCGGGCGGCCTGGCGCGTGAAGACCTGCACCACGCCACCGAAGGCGCCATTGCCGTACAGCGAAGACATCGGCCCGCGCACGATCTCGATGCGCTCGACGGCCTCCAGCGGCAGGTTGTCCAGCGAGGGCGTGCCCAAGGTGGCCGAGCCGACGCGCACGCCGTCCACCAGCAGCAGCGTGTGGCGCGATTCCAGGCCGCGGATGAAGAGCGAGGCCGTCTTGCCGAGGCCCCCGTTGCTGGCGAACTGCAGCCCGGCCTGCTGCGAGAGCAGTTCGACGAGGGTGCGGCCCTCGCTGAGTTCGAGGGTGGCGCGGTCGATGACCGTGACCTCGGCCGCGAGCTGGTTCACGGGCGTGGACACCCGCGTGGCCGTGACGGTGACCTGCTGGGCCGTCTGGGCGCCGGCCGACAGGGCCAGCAAGGAAGAAGCGAAAAACACTGGCGCCGTGGCGCGCCGTTTGAAACGAACGAGAGACAAGAGAAACCTCCAGCCGCGCACCCCGCGCGGACATGAACCGAATGCGCAGGCATCGCTGAAGGCAAGGAAGGCCGGCAGCCCGGCGCGGCGCACGCAGGCGCAGCAACGCAGGCTCTCCGGCCCGCGCTGCCCTCCGCAACGCCAGCTCCCATCGCATCAGGCCGGTATCCGGGCTCGCGAGTGCCGGGGTTGCTTTCAACCCCGGAGGCCCACTGCGCCTTCCCAGGCCTGCGGTCTTTCGACGCGGGCCCAGTGGCTGTCGTGCAGTGCGCTCCTCGCTGACCGTTGCGGGGGCAGCGCCGGAATCGGGCGGATCTGCTGTCAGACCCTCCTCACCGGCTTCCCGTTTAACCTGCTGCCCTGAACGGAACGGCAGGCACCTGGTGCAAGCGGGCGCGATGCTAGCGCACGCGGCTGGCACCGCCCTGACAGCCGCCAGGCGGGGGGTTGGGGGCGGGCCCGCAGGGGGCGGCCGATATACTCACGATTTCCCACCACAGCACGCGCCACCGGCCCGTGCTGCACGCAATGACCAAGTTCATTTTCGTCACGGGCGGTGTGGTGTCCTCGCTGGGCAAGGGCATCGCGGCAGCGTCGCTGGCGGCCATTCTCGAGTCGCGTGGCCTGAAGGTCACCCTCATCAAGCTGGACCCCTACCTCAACGTCGACCCGGGGACCATGAGCCCCTTCCAGCACGGTGAGGTCTTCGTCACCGACGACGGCGCAGAAACCGACCTCGACCTCGGCCACTACGAGCGCTTCATCACGACGCGGATGAAGAAGAGCAACAACTTCACCACCGGCCAGATCTACAAGTCGGTGCTGGAGAAGGAGCGCCGCGGCGACTACCTCGGCAAGACGGTGCAGGTGATCCCGCACGTCACCAACGAGATTCAAGAGTTCGTCAAGCGCGGCGCCAGTGCCGATCTGGACGTGGCCATCGTCGAGATCGGCGGTACGGTCGGCGACATCGAGAGCCTGCCCTTCCTGGAAGCGGTGCGCCAGATGAGCCTGAAGATGGGGCCCACCAACAGCGCCTTCGTGCACCTGACCTACGTGCCCTACATCGCCGCTGCTGGCGAGCTGAAGACCAAGCCCACCCAGCACACGGTGCAGAAGATGCGCGAGATCGGCATCCAGCCCGACGTGCTGCTGTGCCGCGCCGACCGGCCCATCCCCGACGACGAGCGCGAGAAGATCAGCCTCTTCACCAACGTGCAGCAGCATGGCGTGATCAGCATGTGGGACGTGGACACCATCTACAAGGTGCCCCGCCTGCTGCACGAGCAGGGCTTGGACGAACTCATCTGCATGAAGCTGCAGCTGCTGACCAAGCCGGCCGACCTCAAGCGCTGGGACAACCTGGTGCACGAGGTGGAGCACCCGCGCGCCACGGTGAAGATCGCGATGTGCGGCAAGTACACCGATCTCTCGGACAGCTACAAGAGCCTGAACGAGGCGCTGCGCCATGCCGGCATCCACAACCACGCCAAGGTGCAGATCGAGTACGTCGACGCCGAGACGCTGACGCCGCAGACGGCCTCGCAGCTGGCCGCGTTTGATGCCATCCTCGTGCCCGGCGGCTTCGGCCAGCGCGGCGTGGAGGGCAAGATCGTGGCGGTGCAGTACGCCCGCGAGCACAAGATCCCCTACCTCGGCATCTGCCTGGGCATGCAGGTGGCCACCATCGAGTACGCGCGCCACGTGGCGGGCCTGGCGGGCGCCAACAGCACCGAGTTCGAGCCCAAGTGCCCGCACCCCGTCATCGCCCTCATCGAAGAGTGGCAAGACCGTGACGGCAGCATCCAGAAGCGCACGGCCAGCTCCGACCTGGGCGGCACCATGCGCCTGGGCGCACAGAGCAGCGACGTGAAGACCGGCACGCTGGCGCACCAGATCTACGGCCCGGTGGTGACGGAGCGCCACCGCCACCGTTATGAAGCCAACGTCAACTACCTCGACCAGCTGCAGGCCGCGGGCCTGGTGATCAGCGCGCTGACGCAGACCGAAAAGCTCACCGAGATCGTCGAGCTGCCGCAGAGCGTGCACCCGTGGTTCGTGGGCGTGCAGTTCCACCCCGAGTTCAAGAGCACGCCCTGGGGCGGGCACCCGCTGTTCACCAGCTATGTGAAGGCCGCGCTTGAACAACACGCGCGCACGGCCGGCACCACCACCCAGGCGGCAGCATGAAACTCTGTGGTTTCGACGTCGGCATCCAGCACCCGTTTTTCCTGATCAGCGGCCCCTGCGTCGTTGAGAGCGAACAGCTGCAGATGGACGTGGCCGGGCGGCTGCAGGAGATCACGCGCGAGCTCGGCATCCCCTTCATCTTCAAGAGCAGCTACGACAAGGCCAACCGCAGCAGCGGCGCCAGCTTCCGCGGCCCGGGCATGGAGCGCGGGCTGGAGATCCTGGCCAAGGTGAAGAAGACGCTGAACGTACCCATCCTCACCGACGTGCACGACGAGAGCCACGTGGCCCCGGTGTCCGCCGTGGTGGACGTGCTGCAGACCCCGGCCTTCCTGAGCCGGCAGACCGACTTCATCCGCGCCGTGGCGCAGAGCGGCAAGCCGGTGAACATCAAGAAGGGCCAGTTCCTCGCGCCGCACGACATGAAGAACGTCATCGACAAGGCCCGCGCCGCCGCGCGCGAGAAGGGTCTGCCGGAAGACGTGTTCATGGCCTGCGAACGCGGCGTGAGCTTCGGCTACAACAACCTCGTCTCCGACATGCGTTCGCTGGCCATCATGCGCGAGACGGGCGCACCGGTGGTCTTCGACGCCACGCACAGCGTGCAACTGCCGGGCGGCCAGGGCACCAGCAGCGGCGGCCAGCGCGAGTTCGTGCCCGTGCTCAGCCGTGCTGCTGTGGCCGTGGGTGTGGCCGGTCTCTTCATGGAGACCCACCCCGACCCCGCCAACGCGCTGAGCGACGGCCCCAACGCGGTGCCGCTGAAGCACATGAAGGCGCTGCTGGAGCAACTCGTCGCGCTCGACCGCGTGATCAAGACCCAGCCGCTGCTCGAAAACGACTTCAGCTGCTGAAGACCCCCTTTCACGAAGAATTCGAAACTGCTGAGAGAAGAGAACCCATGAGTGCCATCGTCGATATCGTCGGCCGAGAAATCCTCGACAGCCGCGGCAACCCCACCGTCGAATGCGACGTGCTGCTGGAAAGCGGCACCATGGGCCGCGCCGCCGTGCCCTCGGGCGCCAGCACCGGCAGCCGCGAAGCCATCGAACTGCGCGACGGCGACAAGGGCCGCTACCTCGGCAAGGGCGTGCTGAAGGCGGTGGAACACATCAACACCGAGATCAGCGAATCGGTGCTGGGGCTGGATGCTTCGGAGCAGGCCTTCCTCGACAAGACCCTGATCGACCTCGACGGCACCGACAACAAGAGCCGCCTGGGCGCCAACGCGATGCTGGCGGTGAGCATGGCCGTGGCCCGCGCTGCCGCTGAAGAAAGCGGCCTGCCCCTGTACCGCTACTTCGGCGGCATGGGCCGCATGAGCCTGCCGGTGCCGATGATGAACGTCATCAACGGCGGCGCGCACGCCAACAACAACCTCGATCTGCAAGAGCTGATGATCATCCCCGTGGGGGCGCCCAGCTTCCGCGAGGCGCTGCGCTACGGCGCCGAGGTCTTCCACGCGCTGAAGAAGATCCTCCACGACAAGGGCATGCCCACGCAGGTGGGCGACGAAGGCGGCTTCGCGCCCAACGTCGCCAGCCACGAGGCCGCGCTGCAGCTGATCCTGGAAGCCATCGACAAGGCCGGCTTCGTGGCCGGCGAGCAGATTGCGCTGGGCCTGGACTGCGCTGCCAGCGAGTTCTACAAGGACGGCAAGTACCACCTGGAAGGCGAAGGGCTGCAACTGGCCGCCGCCGAGTGGACCGACATCCTGGCGACCTGGGTCGACAAGTACCCGATCATCAGCATCGAAGACGGCATGCACGAAGGCGACTGGGACGGCTGGAAGCTGCTCAACGACCGCCTGGGCAAGAAGGTGCAGCTGGTGGGCGACGACCTCTTCGTCACCAACACCAAGATCCTGGAGCGCGGCATCCGCGAGGGCGTGGCCAACTCCATCCTCATCAAGATCAACCAGATCGGCACGCTGACCGAGACCTTCGCCGCCATCGAGATGGCCAAGCGCGCCGGCTGGACCAACGTCATCAGCCACCGCAGCGGCGAAACCGAAGACAGCACCATCGCCGACATCGCCGTGGGCACCAACGCCGGGCAGATCAAGACGGGTTCCCTGAGCCGCAGCGACCGCATGGCCAAGTACAACCAGCTGCTGCGCATCGAAGAAGACCTGGGTGACGTGGCCAGCTACCCCGGCCGCGCTGCCTTCTACAACCTGAAGTAAGGCGCAGGCCCGATGCGCTGGACCCCGCTCGTGCTCGCCGCCCTGCTGGTGGTGGTGCAGGGCGACCTGTGGTTCGGCAAGGGCAACCTGCCCTACGTGATGAGCCTGCGCAAGCAGCTGGCCGAACAGCGCGCGCTGAACGACAGCGCGCGCGAACGCAACCAGCGTGTGGCCGCCGAGGTGGCCGACCTGCGCGAAGGCCTGGAGATGGTGGAAGAAAAAGCGCGTGCCGAGCTGGGCATGGTCAAGCCTGACGAGATCCTCGTCCAGGTGACGGCACGCCGCTAGAGCGCCCCATGCCCGGGCTCGACGCGCTGCTCGCCGCCGCGCAACCCCTGCTGGCGGCGGCCTTCACGCTCTGGGGCAGCCCGGTCACCTGGCTGGAGGTGGTGGCCTTCGCGGCGGCGGTGCTGATGGTGCTGGCCAACTTCCGCGTCAACCCCGTGGCCTGGCCGCTGGCCATCCTGAGCTCGCTGCTCTACGCGCTGCTGTTCGCCGACAGCAAGCTGTACGGCGAGGCGACGCTGCAGTTCGTCTTCATCGCGGCAGCGCTTTGGGGCTGGTGGCAGTGGCAGCGCGGCCGCGGTGACGACGGCGCACCGCTGCGTGTGCACCACCTCTCGCGCCGCGGCATCGCGCTGCTGGCCGCGGCCACGCTGGCGGCCTGGCCGCTGGTGGGCTGGCTGCTCGACCGCGGCACCGACAGCGACGTGCCCTACTTCGACGCGCTGCCCACTGTGGCCAGCCTGGCCGGGCAGTTGCTGCTGGCACGCAAGTGCGTGGAGAACTGGCCGGTATGGGTGGGCGTGAACGTCGTCAGCGTGGCGTTGTTTGCTTACAAGGGCTTGTGGCTGACCACGCTGCTCTACGCCATGTTCGTGGTGCTGTCCGTCATCGGCTGGCGCACCTGGCGCCGGCTGGCTGCGGCCTGATGCAGCCGGCACTGCTGGTGGCCATCGTCGGTGCCGAGAGCACCGGCAAGACGACGCTCGCCGCCGAGCTGGCCGAGGCCTTGGCGCGCGAAAGCGGGCGCAGGGTTGCATGGGTGCCCGAAGTGCTGCGGGAGTGGTGCGATCACACCGGCCGCACGCCGTTCGCGCACGAGCAGGCCTCCCTCATGCGCGCCCAGCACGAGCGCCTGAACGCGGCCGCCGAGACGCATGACATCGTGGTCTGCGACACCACGGCGCTGATGACGGCCGTCTACAGCCGCATCGTCTTCGGCGACCGCAGCCTCGACGAACGCGCCGTGGCGCTGCACCGCCGCGTGGGCGTGACGCTGCTGACCGCGCTGGACCTGCCCTGGGTGCCCGACGGCTTGCAGCGCGACGGCCCGCAGGTGCGCGAACCGGTGGACAACGCGCTGCGCGAGCTGATGCACCGCCACGGCATCGCGCACGCCATCGTGGCCGGCAGCGGCGAAGCGCGGCTGCAGAACGCGCTGGCCGCAACGAGGCCGCTGCTGCACGCGCACGAAGCACCGGTGTCGGCGCGGCGCGGGGGCCTCTTCACTGGGCTGAGCGGCGGTGCCGCAGCGCGCTGGTCTTGCGAGTGCTGCGTGCCCGCCTTTGAACGCGCGCTGCAGGGCGCCGCGCCCCAGGCTGGCCGCTACTGAACGGCCGCCGGCCCGGGCGGCTGGTCGCGCACCGGCGTGAACATCTCGCCCACGTCCACCGCGTCGAAGCGGTACTGCAGGCCGCAGAACTCGCAGCCCACCTCCACCTCGCCGCGCTCGGCGATCAGGCTCTCGCTCTCTCCGCGGCCCAGGCCGCGCAGCATGTTGCGCACGCGCTCGCGGCTGCAGTTGCAGGCAAAGCGCGGCGTGGCGCTGGCGTCGGGCTCGAAGACGCGCAAGGTCTCTTCCCAGAACAGCCGGTGCAGGATCTGCTCGGGCGGCAGCGCCAGCAGTTCTTCGCGCGTGAGCGTGGCGGTCAGCATCGCGATGCGGTTGAAGTGCTCCGACAGGCCGATGTCGTCTTCGTTGCGCTGCCCGGCCAGGTTGCCCTCGCCTTCCACCGGCATGCGCTGGATCAGCAGGCCGGCCGCCACCTCGTCGTTGGCGGCCAGCACCAGGCGCGTGTCGAGCTGCTCGCTCTGCAGCATGTAGTGCTCCAGCACCTGCTGCACCTGCTGCAGAGGCTCGCGCTGGTCGCCGTGCAGCGGCACCACGCCCTGGTAGGGCTGCTGGCCGGGCAGGCGGTCTTTGGGGTCCAGCGTGATGGCGCAGCGGCCCTGGCCGTGCACGTTCATCAGCGCCTCCAGCTGCGCGCCGGCCGGCACTTCGCCCACCACCTTGGCGGTGGCGCGGAAGGCGAGGTCGGGCTGCACCTCGGCCACGGCGATCTTCACGGGGCCGTCGCCCTGCATCTGCAGCACCAGCGCGCCGTTGAACTTGATGTTGGCCTGCATCAGCACCGCAGCGGCGGCCATCTCGCCCATCAGCACGCGCACCTCGGGCGGGTGTTCGCCGACGGTCTGGCGGCGGCGCAACACCTCCTGCCAGCCGTCGGTCAGGCGCACGAGCATGCCGCGCACAGGCAGGCCCTCGAACAGGAATTTGCGCAACACGCTCATCAGGCGATCCGTTTCAGTTGGGTGCGGTGGCGCTGGGCTTTCTCGACATAGCCCAACGCTCCTTGTTTCATGCGTTCCAGTTGCTCGGGTGTGATCTCGCGCACCGCCTTGGCCGGGCTGCCGATGATGAGGCTGTGGTCGGGGAAGACCTTGCCCTCCGTCACCACGGCGCCGGCGCCCACCAGACAGCCGCGCCCGATCACCGCCCCGTTCAGCACCACGGCCTGGATGCCGATGAGCGCGCCGTCGCCCACGGTGCAGCCGTGCAGCATGGCCTGGTGGCCCACCGTCACGTCTTCGCCCAGCGTCAGGGGTGCACCCATGTCGGTGTGCATCACGGCGGCTTCCTGCACGTTGCTGCGCGCGCCGATGGTGATCCACTCGTTGTCGCCACGCAGCACGGCGCCGTACCAGACGCTGGCGCCTTCGCCCAGGCTGACGCGGCCGATGATCTCGGCGCTCTCGGCCACCCAGGCGGTGGCGGCGATGCGCGGTGCGTCGTCGCCGAGTTGGTAGATGGCCATGCGGGCCTCCTGCAGGCAAAGCGCACAATTCTAGGGATGGAGCTCCGAACCGCCGCCCTGCGGGCCTTGCAGATCGCCGAGCCTGCGGCCAAAGCCACCGCCGCCCTGGCCTTGCACCCGCAGCATCACGACGGCCTGCTCGATGACAGCGATCCGCGGCTCGACCCCACGGCCGTGCTGCAGGCTGAAGGCCCGCTGCCCGGGCGCACCGAGCGGCCGATCCTCGTCGACCCGCGCGAAGTCAAGCCACGCTCGCCCTTCACACGCGAAGGGCGCGCCGCCTTGCTGCACGCGGTGGCCCACATCGAGCTGAACGCCATCAACCTGGCGCTGGACGCCGTGTGGCGCTTCGACGGCATGCCCCGCGCCTACTACCGCGACTGGCTGCGCGTGGCCGCGGAAGAGGCGCTGCACTTCTCGCTGCTGAGCGAGCACCTCGCCACCCTGGGCTGCACCTACGGCGACCACCCGGCGCACGACGGCTTGTGGTCGATGACGGCACGCACCGCCGGCGACATCACCGCGCGCATGGCCCTGGTGCCGCGCACGCTGGAAGCGCGCGGGCTGGACGCCACGCCGCCCATGCAAGCGCGGCTGCGCCAGGCGGGCGACGAACGCGCGGTGCAGATCTTGGATGTGATCCTGCGCGACGAGATCGGGCACGTGGCCATCGGCAACCACTGGTACCGGTGGCTGTGTGAGCGAGCCGGTGTGGACCCTTTTGCACACTACGCGGTGCTGGCCGAGCGCCACCGCGCGCCCAAGCTGCGCGGGCCTTTCAACCTTGCCGCGCGCAGCGCCGCGGGCTTCACCGACCAAGAGTTGCAGGCGCTGCACACGCTGTGACTTTCTGCCGTCATGTGCGGTAGCAGCATTACACTTCGCGCCTTCAACTCTCACCCCTACGGACGCTCATGAAGCCGATGTCGACCCGCCGTTTCCTCCAGATCGCCGGCCTCAGCGCCGCCGCCCTGCTGCTCGCCGCCTGCGGCAAGAAAGAAGAAGCCCCCGCGCCGGCCCCCGTGGCCTCGGCCCCGGCCCCGGCACCCGCCAAGGTGTACGTCGTGGGCACCGACGCCGCCTACGCTCCCTTCGAGAGCCAGAACGAGAAGGGCGAGATCGTCGGCTTCGACATCGAGGTGGTGCAGGCCATCGCGAAGAAGGCCGGCTTCGAAGTGAAGTTCGTCAACACCCCCTGGGAAGGCATCTTCAACGCGCTGGGCCAGGGCGACCGCGACATGGTCGTCTCGGCGGTGACCATCACCGAAGAGCGCAAGGGCACGATGGACTTCAGCGCGCCCTACTTCGACGCGCAGCAGCTCATCGCCGTCAAGGAGACCAGCAAGGTCGCCAAGTTCGCCGATCTGAAGAAGCTGAAGGTCGGCGTGCAGACCGGCACCACCGGTGACGAGGCCATCACCAAGCTGCAGGGCAAGACCAGCACCAACATCAAGCGCTTCGAGAGCACCCCGCTGGCGCTGAAGGAACTGGAAGCCGGCGGCGTCGACGCCGTGGTAGCCGACAACGGCGTGGTCATCCACTACGTGGCCAACAACCCGGGCGGCAAGTTCAAGACCGTCGCCGACAAGGAGTTCGTGCCCGAGCAGTACGGCATCGCCGTGAAGAAGGGCAACACCGAGTTGCTGGAGAAGATCAACAAGGGCCTGGCCGACATCAAGGCCGACGGCACCTACGACCAGATCTTCACCAAGTACTTCGGCGCGCCCCCGGCCAAGGCCGAAGCCGCCGCGCCGGCCTCCGCCGCTTCGAAGTAAGCCCTTCGGGCAAGGAAAGGCCGGACGATGGATCTTCGCTGGGAGATCCTCTCCGGCTACATGCCGCTGTTCATCAGCGGCCTGTGGATGACGATCCAGCTGACGCTGGTCGCCATCGGGGTCGGTTTGCTGCTGGGCGTAGGTTTCGGCCTGATCAGCACTTCCTCCGACGCCCCGCCACCGCGCCACGCGGTGGCGCGCCTGCTGCTCGGCGTGGCGCGCGGCATCACGGTGGCCTACGTCACCTTCTTCCGCGGCACGCCGCTCTTCGTGCAGATCCTGCTCGTGCACTTCGCGCTGATGCCGGCGCTGGTGCATCCGGACCACGGCCTGTTGCTGTCTGGTGAACTCGCCCGCAGCTTTCGCCAGGAGCACGGCGCTTTCTTCTCGGGTTGCGTCGCCCTGAGCCTGAACGCCGGCGCCTACATCAGCGAGATCTTCCGCGCCGGCATCCAGAGCATCCACCGCGGCCAGACGCAGGCCGCCTACAGCATGGGCCTGACGCACACGCAGGCCATGCGCTTCGTCATCCTGCCGCAGGCTTTCCGCCGCATGGTGCCCGCGCTGGTGAACGAGGGCGTCACGCTGATCAAGGACAGCTCACTCGTCTCGGCCATCGGCCTGGCCGAACTGGCCCTGGCCGCGCGCACGGTGGCCGGGGCCTACTCCCGCTACTGGGAGCCCTACCTGGCGATCTCGGTCGTGTACCTGGTGCTGACGCTCACGCTGTCGCTGCTGGCACGCCGCCTGGAAGCACCGGCCCACCTGCGCGGTCGTTGACACGAACCTGCGCCTAGCGCACGAAGTGTTGCGCGGATGCTGCGGCGCAACGCACTTTCTGCATCCGCGTTCACCCGAGGGCGGGTTTCTCCGGAGTTCGCCCCTAAACTGTCATCGGTCGTCGGTAAAGGGCAAAGCCCACCGGCATCGCAACCATCTAGTGAGGAAACGCATGAAAAAGACCCTGATCGTTGCCGCCGTGTCGGCTCTGGCTGCCGGTAGCGCCCTGGCGCAAAGCAGCGTCACCATCTATGGCCGCCTGAACGTGACGGCCGAGTCGTTGAACAACAACGGCGTCAAGTCCAAGCAACTGGTCAACAACGCTTCGCGCCTGGGCTTCAAGGGTACGGAAGACCTCGGCGGTGGCCTCAAGGCCATCTTCCTGCTGGAGCATCGCTTCAACGTGGACACCGGCACCGTCACGGGCGACTTCTACGCCGGCGACTCGCTGGTCGGTCTGACTGGCGGTTTCGGTACCGTGCGCCTGGGCCGCATCACCAGCGAGGCCTACTACGCGACCGCTGACTACATCAGCATGAACAACCACGACACCGGCACTTCGGCCGATGCGCTGTACGCCTACCTGGGCAACAACAAGAACAAGATCGCCTACAACACGAACAGCCTCGGCGGTCTGGTTCTGCACGCCGCGATCAGCGCGCAGGAAAGCGGCGCGGCTGGCGGCAAGGTGGCGGACCTGGCAGCCACCTACGAGTTGGGTGACCTGAGCCTGGGCTTCGGCTACGAGAAGCGGAACACCAGCGCGAACCAGTACGCCGTGCGCGCGCTGTACACGGCCGGCCCGGTCGTCGTCGGCGGCTACATCCAGAAGGACAAGAACGGCTACGGTGCCAACGTCGGCAGCCGCACCACCTTCCGTCTGACCGGCGCCTACAACGTGGGCAACAGCGAGTTCCACCTGGGCTACGGCAAGGCTGGTGACTACAGCCGCGTCAACGACAGCGATGCCACGCAACTGGTGCTGGGTTACAACTACAACCTCAGCAAGCGCACCCGCATCCACACGCACTACACGAAGATCAACGCCAGCCGCAACACGTTCTACGCGAGCGACCTGACGGCCCTGGGCGTCGGCATCCGCCACAACTTCTGATCGCCGCGGGCTCCGGCCCGTTGCTTCAGCGAAAGGGCCGGTCAGCAGACCGGCCTTTTTCTTTGTGTAGCGCTCAACCGCGCGGGTGGTGCTGGGCGTGCAGTTGCCGCAGCCGCTCGCGCGCCACGTGGGTGTAGATCGTGGTGGTGCCGATGTCGGCATGGCCCAGCAGCAACTGCACCGCGCGCAGATCGGCGCCATGGTTCAGTAGGTGCGTGGCGAAGGCGTGGCGCAGCGTGTGCGGCGACAGCGGTGCGCTCACACCGGCCTGCACCGCGTAACGTTTGACGAGGCGCCAGAACATCTGGCGCGACATGCCTTCTCCAAGGCGGGTGACAAACAGCGCGTCGCTCGAACTGCCGCCCAGGATGACCGCCCGTGCAGCGCCCAGGTAGCGCTGCAGCCAGGCCTGGGCCTCGCCACCGAAAGGCACGAGCCGCTCGCGCGAACCCTTGCCCATCACGCGCAGCACCGCTTCGTTGAGGTTCAGCTGCACGGTCTTCAGCCCCACCAGCTCGCTCACGCGCAGGCCGCTGGCGTACATCAGCTCCAGCATCGCACGGTCGCGCAGGCCCAGCGCCGTTTCGGCATCCGGCGCCTGCAGCAAGGCCTCCACCTGCGCTTCGCTCAGCGTCTTGGGCACACGCAGGGGCTGGCGCGCCGCCTGCAACCGCAGGGTGGGGTCGCTCTCCACGAGCCGCTCGCGCGCAGCCCAGCGGAAGTAACGCTTGAAAACCGTCAGCCGGCGGTTCGCCGTGGTGGCACGGGTGCCGGCGTGGCGCTCGGCCATGTAGGCGAGCAGGTCGGTTTCGCGCGTGCTGGCCAGTGGGCGCTGCAGCCACTGCGCGTAGGCCGTGAGATCGCGGCGATAGGCGGCCAGCGTCAGGCTGGCCAGCCCGTCCTCGATCCACAGCGCATCGATGAAACGGTCGATTGCGGCGCGGTGGTCGTCGACCGCTGCGCCGCCGCCGTCGCTCATTCGAGCTTCAGGTTCTGCTTGGCCACCACCGTCTTGTAGACGTCGAACTCGGCGCGGATCTGGCGCGCGAAATCTTCCGGCGTGTTCAGGATCATCAGCGAACCGGTGTCCTCGATGCGCTTGCGCACGTCGGGCAGTTCAGCCGTCTTCTTGAAGGCCGTCGCGATCTTGTCGACGACATCCTTGGGCATGCCCTTGGGGCCGAGGATGCCGTAGTAGGCCATGCGGTTCACGGGCTCCAGGCCGACGTCCTTGAAGGTCGGCACGCCCGGCAACTGGCTCAGGCGCTGCGGCGCCGCCACGACGATGGCGATGAGCCGGCCTTCCCTGATGAAGGGCAGCGCCGAGGGCAGGTTGTCGAAGATGATGGGCACCTGGCCCGCCACCGTGTCGTTCAGCGCCGGGCCCGCGCCCCGGTAGGGGATGTGCGTGATGAAGGTGCCGGTGAGGCTCTTGTACAGCTCCATCTGCAGGTGGCCGATGCCGCCGGTGCCCGAACTGGCAAAGCTGTACTTGCCGGGGTTCTTCTTGATCTCGGCCAGGAAGCCCTTGTAGTCACGGGCTGGAAAACTGGGGTGCACCGCGATCACGTTGGGCGTGGCCGCGATGTTGATGATGGGCGTGAAGTCGGTCAGCGGGTCGTAGCCGATCTTCTTGTTGATGGCCGGGTTGGCCGCCGTCGTCGAGACCGTGGCCATGCCCAGAAGGTAGCCATCGGGCGCGGCGCGCACCACTTCCAGCGCGCCGATGGAGCCGCCGCCGCCAGCCTTGTTCTCGACCACCACGTTCTGCCCCATTGCCACGTTCGCCTTCTCGGCGACCACCCGCGCAATGATGTCGGTGGTGCCACCGGGGGCGAAGGGCACCACCAGCCGCACTGGCTTGTTGGGGTAGCCCTGGGCCTGGGCGCTCAGGGGCAGAGCCAGCGCGAGTGCGCTCAGGCCCATCCAGCCGATGAGGCGGGTGAAGGTCTTGCGTTGCATGGGATCGGTCTCCGTCGGGACGGTGCCGGCGCCTGTAGGCCAAGCCGGTTCTGTTGTGGGAGTCTTCGCGGGGGCTCAGGCCGCGCCGCCCAGCAGACCCGCCTTGAGCCGGCTGTCGTACGGCTTGTCGCCCACGAAGCTGCGTAACAAGGCGGCGTAGAAGTCGTCCCCCACGATCGCCTCTCCCTGGAGTGTGCCATTCACGCTGAAGACCGTTCCCCGGCCGGGCTCGAGGTCGAGATCGACGCGGTCCCCCTTGCGCACCTTGCCAAGCGCGGCCACGCGCCGGGCGAACGATTCCATGCGGGCCGCCAGCAGCGGCAGTTCAGCGGGCGCGGCGTTGCGTGTCACGCCCTTCTGGAAAGCCTTCATGAACTCGTCGGCCGGCACCTCGTGCAGCATGCGCAGCTGCAGGCGCTTCGGCCCGGCCTGGGACAGCACCTGCGCCGCGCTTCGCCCTGCCTCGCGCAGATAAAGCCCCGCAGCGAAACCCTTGAACCAGGCCACGGCGCGCACGCCCGTGCCGTTCAGCAGCAGCTCCGTGCCGGCCAGGGTGATGCGCCGCTCGAAGGCCTGGCCTTCCACCCACACGGGCTGCGCGAGCGCCGGGGTCCAGGCAGGCAGGAGCAGGCCTGCGGACAGGCCGAAGAGCAAGGTGCGGCGTTGAAGGCTCATGAGCGCTTGGAGCGTGGACGGGCCGCAGAGTTTCGCAAACCAGCACAAGACCTCGCGGCGCGGCCTGCCGCAGCTACGCGGCAAGGCAACGCCGGGCTCGCCGATACTCGCGCCCCATGTCCGACGCCCTGCTGCTGCTGCCCGACTTCGCGCTCATCGTGCTGGGCTTCCTGCTGTGCCGCTACACCGCGCTGGGCCGCCCGCTGTGGGATGCCGTGGAGCGGCTGGTCTACCTGCTGCTCTTTCCTGCGCTGCTCTTCGGCGCCATCGTGCGCAACCCGATCTCGCCGGCGAGCGCACTGCCCCTGGCCGGCAGTGCGTTGGCAGTGGTGGCCGTGGGCGTGTTGCTGGCCTACGGGCTGCGGCTGTGGCCGGCCGTCGACGCCCGGCTGCATGCCTCGGGCGCGCAGACCGCCTTCCGCTTCAACTCCTACGTGGCGCTCGCGCTGGCCGAGCGCCTGGCCGGCCCGCCCGGCGTGGCGTGGATGGCGCTGGTGGTGTCGGTCTGCGTGCCGCTGTGCAACGTGGCTGCCGTGTGGCCGCTGGCCCGCCATGGCGGACAGGGCTACCTGCGCGAACTGGCACGCAACCCGCTGATCATCGCCACCGTAGCCGGCCTGCTCTTCAACCTGCTGGGCCTGCGCCTGCCAGCATTGGTCGACACCACCGTGGCCCGCATCGGTGCGGCCGCGCTGCCGCTGGGGCTGATGGCGGTGGGCGCCGGGCTGCAGCTGGGCGCGCTGAAGGAGGCGCCGCGCCTGGCCGCGGCCTTGCTGGCGATCCGGCACGCCCTGCTGCCCGCCTTCGCCGTGCTGCTGGTGGTGGGCTGGGGCCTGCCGGCGGGCCAGCAGGCCATCGTGGTGGCCTTCGCAGCCCTGCCCACGGCTTCCAGCGCCTACGTGCTGGCCGTGCGCATGGGCGGCCATGGCGGCTACACGGCGGGGCTGGTGACGATGTCCACCTTGATCGGCATGGTGGCCTTGCCGCTGTGGCTCATGGCCTGGCGGGCCTGGGCCGGCTGAGCCCTTGCGCCTGCGCAGCGATCAACCCGGGCGCTGCGCCAGCGCCCAGTGGATGTGCTCGGCCAGCAGCCCGTCGGCTTGTGGCAGCGCGGCCTGCAGGGCCTGGGCCAGTGCCGGGTCCCCCGTCTCGCGCCAGGCATTGCCCAGCGCCACGGCCAGGTTGCGCCGCCAGCGCGCCAGCCCGATGCGGCGGATGGCGCTGCCTTCGGTGCGACGCAGGAACTCGGTTTCGTCCCAGGCCCACAGCTGCAGCAGCGTGGCCGTGCCCAGCGGCGCGCGCGTGTCGAAATCGGGCAGCGTGGCGCGCTGCGCGTACTTGTTCCAGGGGCAGGCGAGCTGGCAGTCGTCGCAGCCGTAGATGCGGTTGCCGATCAAGGGCCGCAGCTCGGGCGCGATGGCGCCTTCGTGCTCGATGGTCAGGTAGCTGATGCAGCGCCGCGCATCCAGCCTGTAGGGCGCCACGATGGCCTGCGTGGGGCAGGCCGTGAGGCAGGCTTCGCAGCTGCCGCAGTGGCTGCTGGTGGGCGCGTCGACGGGCAGAGGCAGGTCGACGTAGATCTCGCCCAGGAAGAACATCGAGCCGGCTTCTCGGTGCAGCGCCAGCGTGTGCTTGCCGCGCCAGCCCAGACCGGCGCGCGTGGCGAGTTCCACCTCCAGCACCGGGGCCGAGTCGGTGAAGACGCGGTGGCCCAGCGGCCCCACCTCGGCGGCCAGGCGCTCGGCCAGGCGCTGCAGGCGTTGCCGCAGCACCTTGTGATAGTCGCGGCCCCGGGCGTAGACCGACACCACGGCGCGCTGCGGATCGGCCAGCGCCTGCTGCTCGGCCTGCAGCCAGGCGGGCGGCGTGTCGCGCGGCAGGTAGTCCATGCGCGCGGTGATCACGCGCACCGTGCCGGGCACCAGCTCGGCCGGCCGCGCCCGCTTCAGCCCATGCGCAGCCATGTAGCCCATGCCGCCATGGAAGCCCGCCTGCAGCCAGGCCAGCAGCCCCGCTTCGGCCGTGGTGAGATCGATGCCGGCGATGGCGATCTGTGAGAATCCCAGCTCGCGGCCCCACCCGCGCAGGCGCTGCACCAACCCTTGCTCCAGCGCCCGCTCTTCGTCTTGATGCACCACACGCCTGCTGTCAGCCCTGCCGCCATTCTAGGAAGCCGCCTGCTGCACTGGGCCGACGAAGACGCCTGTGCGGCGTTCGCTGCGCAGCTGGCCGCCGCGCTGACCGCGCAAGGCGCCGAGCCCGACGCCTTCATCGAGTTGCACGGCCCGCTGGGCGCCGGCAAGACCACCTTCGTGCGCCACCTGTTGCGCGCCCTCGGTGTGACCGGCCGCGTGAAGAGCCCCACCTACACCGTGATGGAGGCCTACACGCTGCCGGGCGGCGGCACGGCCTCGCACTTCGACTTTTACCGCTTCACGGACCCGCGCGAGTGGGCCGATGCCGGCTTCCGCGAGGTCTTCGCGGTCCCGGGGCTGAAGCTGGCGGAATGGCCCGAGCACGCCGCCGCCGTGCTGCCCGTGGCTGACTTGCGGCTGCACATCGAGCCCGCCCCCGACGACAGCCGCAACCTGCGCCTGGAAGCGGGCACCGCGCACGGTCTGGAGTTGCTCTGAGCACCCTGCCCCAACCGATGCCAGCCCTTCCCCGCGCCAACCGCCGCCGCGCCCTGCAGACCGGGGGCTCGCTGGTGCTGATGCTGACCGCACCGCAACTGGCCTTCGGGGCCGCCATCGTGGCCGTGCGCGTCTGGCCGGCGCGCGACTACACCCGCGTCACCATCGAATCCGACCAGCCGCTCAACGCCAGCCACCAGCTGGTGGAAGGGCCCAACCGCCTCGTGGTCGACATCGACGGCCTCGGCCTCGACACCGCGCTGCGCGAACTCGTGGGCCAGGTGCGGCCCGACGACCCCTACATCGAGCGCGTGCGCGTGGGCCAGTACCAGCCGCGCGTGGTGCGCCTGGTCTTCGATCTGAAGCAACCGGTGCGGCCGCAGCAGTTCGCGCTGGCGCCGGTGGCGACCTACCAGCAGCGGCTGGTGTTCGACCTGTACCCGGTGCAGGAAGTCGACCCGCTGCTGGCCCTGGTGCGCGAGCGCGAAGACGCGGGGCAACGCGCCACCGCAGCGGCACAGGACGCGCTGGGCGAGCTGATCGCCCGCATCGAGAAACCCGGCCCGGCGGCCGCCTCTTCGCGCGTGGCTCTGGGCGGCGCCCCAGCGCCGGCAGCCTCGGCGCCCACCGCCGTGGCCGCAGCGCCTGCGGTGGC
>VYLK01000323.1_pt1 | contig 18854 bp, 19 predicted proteins | sample 5114321 | NCBI WGS metagenome assembly VYLK01 (sample SAMN12291792, study PRJNA351875) | freshwater metagenome | isolation source: freshwater lake | place: USA: Michigan, MSU2 Lake | collected 2011-08-16
CCGCGTGCGCCGACGGGGGGGTCTGGGCGGCGGCCGTGCCCGCGGTCAGCAGGATGGCCGCCGTCGCCAGCAGGATGGTCTTGGTCATTGCAGAATTCCCCTCGTCGTGTGACGAAGCTGTGGCGTTCTGTCGCCCCACTCTCCAGTTACAAGACGGACAGATGCATTAAATCGAAGTCATCATTACAGAAATGTAAGACTTGTGTTCTGACGAAGGCGTGTTGTTACTCAATTATATTGGATCAAGGCGGGTATCATTGTGAGAAAATTGGCCATCGCCGTTTCGTTCCTGATCATGCTGGTCGGGGCGGGAGTCCCGGACCGGTCCGCGGCCCAGACGCCGGAGCCGCAGGCGGCGGAACTGGATGAGATCGTGGTCCTCGCCCGGCGGTCCGGTGCCCCGATGTGGACGGTCACCCGGGGCGACAGCACCCTGATCCTCGTCGGGGCCATCACCGGCATTCCGCGCGACCTAGCCTGGCGTCCCGACGACCTCGAGGCGGCTGCGGCGCGCTCGAACCAGATCCTGTCCCCACAGGAGGGGCGGGTCTCTGTCAGCGACATTTTCCGGATCATATGGCGGGCCCGCACCATCGGCATGATGCCTCAGGGCCAGACCACGGCCGACTATCTGACGCCGGACTACCAGGCACGGCTGGAGGCGATCATGGGCGAAGAGCGCAATCAGGACTGGCGGACCGAAAGCCTGCTGCTCGTCGGCTTCCAGCTGATGCAGGACAAGGCCGGCTACCGGGCCGGCCGATCCGGGGACGATGCCATGGACGTCATCCGCCGGGCCGCTCGCCGCGCGCGGGTTCCGGTCCGGCCGGTCGGCACGGTCCGCGGCGACGAACTGGTCGAAAGCCTGATCACCGCCCCCCAGACGGCCCATGTTCCCTGTGTCGAGGCGGCCATCGTGGCGGCGGAGCAGGGGCCTGATTCCGCCCGCATCCGGGCCGAGGACTGGCGCGCCCTGCGCGTCGCCGATGTGATCGCCTCACCGATCGACCGGGCCCTGAACCAGTGCTGGCCCTGGGGTGATCCCGAGATCGCACCGCAGCTGCGTCAGCAGTGGGCGGCCGCGATCGAGACGGCCCTGGTCTCGCCGGGCGTGATCATGGGCGTTGCCCCGATCCGTCTGCTGGCCGAGGAAGGCGGCGTTCTGGACGGCCTGGAGGCCCGCGGCTTCGATGTGATCGGGCCGGAGTGGAAGTAGGGGGGCGGGGCTTAGGGCTTGGGGCTTGGGGCTTGGGGCTTAGGGATTAGGGAAGCGGACCGGACAGACCCGGGCAGGACACATTCGCGACTCGTGATCTCCCAGCCCCTCACCGCCAACCCCTAATCCCTAATCCCAAATCCCCAAGCCCCAAGCCCCAAGCCCCAAGCCCTCAGACCGCCGTCCCCCCCACCGTCAGCCCGGCGATCTTGAGCGACGGCTGGCCAATGCCCACCGGCACGCCCTGACCGGCCTTGCCGCAGACGCCGACGCCCGGATCGAAGGCGAAGTCGTCACCGATCATCTGCACATGCTGCAGGGCCGTGGCCCCGTCACCGATCAGGGTCGCGCCCCGCACCGGGGCGGTGATCTTCCCGTCCTCGATGAGGTAGGCCTCGGTGCACTGGAAGACGAACTTGCCGTTGGTGATGTCGACCTGCCCACCGCCGAAATTGGCGGCATAGAGTCCGCGCTTCGTCGAGGCGATCATGTCGGCCCGGGAGTCCTTGCCGCCCTCCATGAAGGTGTTGGTCATGCGCGGCATTGGCATATGGGCAAAGGACTGGCGCCGGCCGTTGCCGGTAGCCTTCGCGCCCAGCTGACGGGCCGAAAGGCGGTCGTGCATCAGCCCGACCATGATGCCGTCCTCGATCAGGACGGTGCGCGAGGTGGGCGTGCCCTCGTCATCGACCGACAGGGAGCCGCGACGGCCTGCAATCGAACCGTCGTCGACGACCGTGACGCCCGGCGCGGCGACCCGCTTGCCCATCATGCCGGTGAAGACCGAACTGCCCTTGCGGTGGAAGTCGCCCTCAAAGCCGTGGCCGATGGCCTCGTGCAGCAGTACGCCCGGCCAGCCGGCGCCCAGCACCACATCCATCTCGCCGGCGGGGCAGTCGACGGCTTCCAGATTGACCAGGGCCTGACGCAGGGCCTCGTCGACCTGCCACTGCCAGCGGTCGGGCGCGATCCAGGTCTCGAACCCGGCCCGGCCGCCGGCACCCGAAGACGCACTCTCGCGTCGGCCGTCCTTCTCGACAGTGATCGATACGTTCAGCCGGACCAGCGGGCGGATGTCGGTGACGCGGCGGCCGTCGACGCGCAGGATCTCGATGTGGCGCCGCTCGCCGACCATGCTGGCCGACACCTGAACGACGCGCGGATCGCGGGCCCGGGCCCAGGCGTCGATCTCGGTCAGCAGGGCGATCTTGTCGGAGAAGGCAGGCGAGGCGAGGGGGTCGACGGCCGCGTAGAGCTGCTGGTTGGTCGCGCGCGGGCCCTCGGCGGTGATCCCGGCATGGCCGGAGCGGGCCAGGCCGGCGCTGTCGGCGGCGCGGCGGATGGCGGGGCCGCTGATCTCATTGGCATGGGCATAGCCGGCGGTTTCGCCCGCCACCACCCGCAGGCCGAAGCCCTCGCTGGCGTCATAGGCGGCGGACTTCAGCCGGCCGTCATCGAACACCAGTGATTCGAGCTCGGACCGTTCGAGGAACAGTTCGCCGTCATCGGCCCCGGTCAGGGCCTCCTGCAGGAGTGTCAGGGCCTCATCGGCACTGACTTCGGCGGAATCGAGAATCGCGGGGAGGGATACGGGGACGGTCATGGTGCCTAAGTAGGGGCTGACCGTCCCCGCGTCACCGGGTCAGTTTTCGTCGATATCGCCGGACCCGGAAAGCGTGCGCCTCACCTCGGCCGCCCTGCGGGTCAGGTCGACATCGCCGGAGCCCGAGATATCCACCACCGCCTTGCCGGTCGGACCGACCCGGACATCGCCGGAGCCAGAAACCTGCACATCGGCGTCCACCGTGTTCAGGGCCGTCAGATCGACGTCGCCCGCGCCGGAGACATCGATCCGGACCGTGCGCGCCGCGCCGCGCCCCGTGACATCACCCGAGCCGGACAGCATCAGATTCAGCTGCGGCTGATCATAGTCGCGGAGCTCCAGGTCCGCGGATCGGACCAGGTCGAAGCTGGTGACGGCCGGGGCCGTGACCGTGACCTTGAGCCGGTCCTCTGCGCTCCAGACATGGAAGCCGTGGCCGTTCCAGCGGATGTAGCCATGCGCGGAGCCGTCTTCTTCATCCAGGGTCAGGCGGTCGCCGACGACGCGGATACGGTCGGCGAGGTCTTTCGGCCCGGTGACAACGATGCCGGGATTGGCACCCTGGACGTAGACGACCTCGCCGGGGACCTCGATCTGCAGACGGTCGCCGCCGGCCCAGGTCAGAGTGCGCGTCACCTCGGGCTGGCTTCCGCCGCGCTGCATCCGGAAGTCGTCGCTGCCGACGTCATTTTCCACCAGGGACCAGGTCCAGTCATTGTGCCGGAGGTCGCCCCCGGCCAGGGCCGCGGCCCCGAGGAGTGAGCCGGTCGCCAGCACAACGCCGGCACCCGCGATAATGAAAAGTGTCTTGATCATCTTCAGCTCTCCCGGGCCGCGTCTTGTGTTGGGGTGTTCAGCGCCGGCTTCAGCAGCCGGTAGTGCAGGCGGGCGAACCAGACGACACCATTGACCAGCCAGATGGTCAGGATGGCGGTCAGGGCGGCCAGGGTTGTCGACCCCGCCATCAGGCCCAGTCCGGCCAGGATGGCGGCGACCGGACCGCCCGGGAAGCCGGCGAAGGGTCCGGCGACCATGATCGCACCGCCGCCGATGAACACGGCGATCGCGGCCAAGAACATGCCGAACAGCGTCATGGCCACGCTCATCAGGATCGGCAGCAGGAACAGGATACTGATCGCACCCAGCCCCAGGACCGCAAAGATGGCGGCCACGGCGGCGGACGGGTTCTTTTCCTGATGCCAGCGCTGGGCACCGGCTTCGGCCCTCAGCTCGCGGGCCAGACGATCGGGATCGCCGAGCGCGGACGCCACCTCGGCCTCCGAGCGCCCGGCGGCGAGGCCGTCCTCAAAATGGATTTCGTAGTCCGAGGCGATGTCGGCGGCGGCGGCGGCCGGCATGCCGACCAGGCCCCGCCTCAACCGGCCCATGAATTCGGCGCGGGTCATTGTTCAGCTCCCCTTTCGGCAGTGACGTCTTCGGTGGTCCCGGCGGCTGCTGCGACAGGTGTCGCGCCGTCGAGAACGGATTCGACCGCGTGGGCAAAGGCGCGCCACTCGGTCGTCTGGGCGGCGAGCGCCCGGCGGCCGGCATCGGTCAGGCGGTAGTATTTGCGCGACGGCCCGGACGGCGATTCGACCAGATAGGTCTCCACCTGTCCGTCGGACTGCATCCGCCGCATCAGCGGATAGATGGTCCCTTCACCCATATCGATCGCATCCGAGAGGGTGGAGGCGATCTCATAGGCATAGCTGTCATGCCGGTTCAGCAGGGCCAGGACGCACAGCGTCAGCACCCCCTTCTTCAGCTGTATCTCAATGGCTTCAGGCACTGTGAGCCCTCCTTGTGATGCTGAGACGTATCGCAAGGTATCTGGCGACGCAAGGTAGCTGTCATAACATGACGGCGAATTAATCCGGGGCCTGCGCACCCCTGCGTCGTTCAATCCATCGGCAATCGCTTGGCAAGCGCCGGAGGGGGCGATATGGACCGCGCGAAGTATTGCTGTGGTCCAAGGGGCGCGGCAGCTGGTTGCGATTCACTCGCAAGATTTTGCGGCGAAACGGTTTAATGAGGATATCTCGCATGGGGATGGGCACGCGGGCCCGGGCGTTCATCGGCGGTGGCATCACCGCCCTGGGCCTGGCCGTTTTCTCCGCCACGCCGTCGTGGGCGCAGGACCTGATGGGTCAGCCCACTGACGGCAATCTGGGTCTGCAGCCGGCGGCGTCGCCGCTGAAGGAGCAGGTGCATTTCTTCCACAATGCCGTGCTGATGCCGGTGATCACGGGCATCACCCTGCTGGTGCTGGGCCTGCTGATCTGGATCGTCATTCGCTACAACAAGAAATCCAATCCGGTTCCGGCCAAATGGAGCCACAACACCTTCATCGAGATTGTCTGGACGGTCCTGCCGGTGCTGATCCTGGTCGGGATCTCGCTGTTCTCGTTCCGTCTGCTGTACGCCTATCACGACATGCCGACGCCGGACCTGACGGTGAAGGCCACCGGCAACCAGTGGAACTGGTCCTATGAGTATCCGGACCAGGGTGTCCCCGAATACGTCTCCAACATGCTGCCGGAAGACGAGATCGCCGCCCGCGGCATGCCGCACAGCCTGTACCGCCTCGCCGCCGACGAGCCGATCGTCGTGCCGGTCGGCAAGACGGTGCGGGTTCTGGTCACGGCCACCGACGTCATTCACGCCTTCGCCCTGCCGGCCTTTGGTCTGAAGACCGACGCCATCCCGGGTCGGGTCAACGAGACCTGGTTCCGCGCGGACCGTACCGGCGTCTTCTACGGCCAGTGCTCGGAACTGTGCGGCGTCGACCATGCCTTCATGCCGATCCAGATCAATGTCGTCACCGAGGCCGAGTTCGCCGCCTGGGTCGCCTCCAAGGGTGGCTCGATGACACCGCGGACCCCGGATGCCGCCCCGGCCAGCCCCGCCGCACCGGTCGTCGCCGGTGCCCCGGCTGCCGCCGATGCGGCTGTTCCCGTCGCCGCCCCCGCTCAACCCGCTGCGCCCGCCACGGCTCCCGCCGTCGCTCCGGCCGCCCAGTAACGAACCGCGAGAGCCCCACAGATATGGCCACCGCAGCCGCAAACCTCGCCCCCGACCACGACGGGCATCATGACCACAAGCCGGGTTTCTTCACCCGCTGGTTCCTGTCGACCAACCACAAGGATATCGGGACGCTGTACCTGCTGTTCGCCATCATGGCGGGCATCGTCGGCGGTGTTCTGTCGGGCCTGATCCGCTGGGAACTGGCCGAGCCGGGCATCCAGGTGTTTACCCAGGGCTCGTTGCTTGACCAGATTGGGGTGATCGAGGCGACCAAGCACGGTTACAACGTCGTCGTCACCGGCCACGCCCTGATCATGATCTTCTTCATGGTCATGCCCGCCATGATCGGCGGCTTCGGCAACTGGTTCGTACCGATCATGATCGGCGCGCCGGACATGGCCTTCCCGCGGATGAACAACATCTCGTTCTGGCTGCTGGTGGCGGCCTGGGTGCTGTTGATTGTCTCGATGTTCGTTCCGGGCGAGCCCGGCGGCGGCCTCGGCTTCGGCGGCGGCTGGACGATCTATCCGCCATTGTCGACGATGGGGCACCCCGGTCCGGCCATGGACCTGGCGATCTTCTCGCTCCACGTGGCCGGTGCCAGCTCGATCCTCGGCGCGATCAACTTCATCACCACCATCTTCAACATGCGCGCGCCGGGCATGACCCTGCACCGGATGCCGCTGTTCGCCTGGTCGGTGCTGATCACCGCCTTCCTGCTGCTGCTGTCCCTGCCGGTCCTGGCCGGTGCCATCACCATGCTGCTGGCCGACCGCAACTTCGGCACCAGCTTCTTCGACCCGGCCGGCGGCGGTGACCCCGTCATGTTCCAGCACCTGTTCTGGTTCTTCGGCCACCCCGAGGTCTACATCCTGATCCTGCCGGGCTTCGGCATCATCAGCCACATCGTCTCGACCTTCTCGAAGAAGCCGATCTTCGGCTACCTCGCCATGGCCTACGCCATGGTCGCCATCGGCTTCGTCGGCTTCATCGTCTGGGCACACCACATGTATACGGTGGGCATGGGCGTGAACCTGCGCGCCTATTTCATCGCCGCGACCATGATCATCGCCGTCCCCACGGGCGTGAAGATTTTCAGCTGGATCGCGACCATGTGGGGCGGCTCCATCAGCTTCAAGACGCCCATGCTGTGGGCGATCGGCTTCATCTTCCTGTTCACCGTCGGCGGCGTGACCGGCGTGGTCCTGTCCAATGCGGGCATCGATTACAGCCTGCACGACACCTATTACGTCGTGGCCCACTTCCACTATGTGCTGTCGCTGGGCGCCGTCTTCGCCATCTTCGCGGGCTTCTACTACTGGTTCGAGAAGATGTTCGGCGTGAAGTACAACGAGTTCCTCGGCTGCCTGCATTTCTGGCTGATGTTCGTCGGCGTCAACATCGTCTTCTTCCCCCAGCATTTCCTGGGCCTGCAGGGCATGCCGCGCCGCTACGTCGACTATTCCGACGGCTACGCCTACTGGAACATGGTCTCGACCTGGGGCTACGTGATCACCGTCGTCGGCGTCCTGGTCTTCCTGATCATGCTGGCCGAGGCTGCCATCCGGCGTCGTCCGGGCGTCGCCAACCCCTGGGGTGAAGGCGCCACGACCCTGGAGTGGACCCTGTCCTCGCCCCCGCCCCACCACCAGTTCAATGAACTGCCGGTGGTCAAGGACGACCAGCACTAGTCCGGACTGTCCGGACCGCGAAAAATCGGGGGCCGCTCCTTCAACAGGGGGCGGCCCTCAAGCGTTGAAAGCCCCATGACCGAACCCGCCACAGTCAGCGTCTCGACGGCCCAGCCGGAAGATTTCTTCCAGCTGTTGAAGCCGCGCGTGATGTCACTGGTGATCTTCACCGCCGTGACCGGTCTGGTCGTCGCGGGCGGCGACCTTGATTGGCTGTCGGCGGCCATCGCCATCCTTTGCATCGCCGTCGGAGCCGGGGCGGCAGGGGCGCTGAACATGGCACTGGAGGGCGAGACCGACGCCCTCATGCGGCGTACGCGGGGACGGCCCGTGGCGGCCGGACGGGTCAACAAGAATGACGCCATGACCTTCGGCGTCATCCTGTCGGTCTTCTCGGTCATGCTGCTGGGCATGACGACCAACTGGCTGGCCGGCGGCCTGCTGTTGATGACAATCCTCTACTATGCCGTCTTCTACACCCTGCTGCTGAAGCGCCGGACGCCCCAGAACATCGTCATCGGCGGTGCCGCCGGGGCCTTTCCGCCGGTCATCGGCTGGGCGGCGGCGACGGGCGAGGCTCCCTGGCAGGCCTGGCTGCTGTTCGCCATCATCTTCCTCTGGACCCCGCCGCACAGCTGGGCGCTCGCCCTTTATTCGGCCGGTGACTACGCCCGGGCGGGTATTCCCATGATGCCGGTGGCGCGCGGGGCGAAAAGCACCCGGCTGCAGATCCTGGTCTACAGCCTCGTATTCGTGCCGGTGGCTGTCGCACCGGGCCTGCTGGGCCTCGGCGGTGTCCTGTATCTGGCGGTTTCGATCAGCGGCGGACTGGCCTTCCTGTTTCTGGCCGTCCGTCTCTGGCGCAGTCGCGCCGGTGATCAGCCCGACAAGGCCGAGGCCGTGGGACGAGAGGCCGCATTGTATGACGTCCGCGTCGAGGCCAAACCAGCCCGCAACCTGTTCGCCTTCTCGATCCTGTATCTGATGGCGCTGTTCGCAGCCCTTCTGGTCGAGAGCATCACCGCCCTTCCCGGACTGTCATGATCATGCGTCGCCTGACTCCCGCAGAACTCTCCGCCCGCAACAAGCGCAACCTCGCCATCGCCGGTGCCCTGGTCGCCTTCATCCTGCTGGTGTTCGCGGTCACCGTCCTGAACCTCAAGCGCAACATCGACGCCCGCAAGGAAGCGCTCGCGGCCGGTGCGCCTGTGGAGTACGCCCGGTGAAGAAGCCCACCGCCAACCACCTTGTTGCCATCGCCTGCGCCGCCGGCGTCATGTTCATGACCGGCGCGGCCTTCGCCGCCGTGCCCCTTTACGAGCTGTTCTGCCAGGTCACCGGCTTCGACGGCACGGTCCGCAAGGCAGACAAGGCGCCGGATGTTCAGCTGGACGAGACGGTGCTGATTCGGTTCGACACCAATGTGCGCGGCCTGCCCATGACCTTCCGGGCCGAACAGGTCAGCCAGCGTGTCCACATCGGCGAGACCGGCATCGCCTATTTCGATGTGACCAATACCTCCGACCGTCCGATCATGGCCACGGCCGGTTACAACGTCGTGCCCGAGCGGGCCGGCCCCTATTTCCAGAAGCTGCAGTGCTTCTGCTTCGAGGGGCAGACCATCCAGCCCGGCCAGACGATGAAATTCCCCGTCCAGTATTTCGTGGCCCCCGAAATGGCGACCGATCGCGAGGCCCGCGGGGTCGAGGAGATCACCCTCAGCTACACCTTCTATCCCACCCAGGGCTTCGAACAGGCTGCAAACGCGGACATCGCTCCAAATGCCCAAGCCTCTGGCGCGGCGGGATAGCCGACGCTATAGCCTGCCCCTAACGACTCTCGACTGTTTCAAGAGACCCTGATGGCCGACGCACACGCCACTCCCCACCACGACTATCACCTGGTGAACCCCAGCCCCTGGCCGCTGATCGCCTCGTTTGCGACCACGATCATGTTCATCGGCGCCGTCGTCTGGATGAAGGGCCTTGTCGGACCGGATGCGGGTCCGATCGCGACCGCCCTGCTGGCCAAGGGCGACACGGTCCTGTTCTTCGCCGGTCTGGCCGGTGTGCTGTTCTCCGCCGTCGGCTGGTGGGCCGACGTGATCAAGGAAAGCAAGGCCGGCGACCATACGCCGGTGGTCTCGATCGGCCTGCGCTACGGCATGATCATGTTCATCGCCTCGGAAGTGATGTTCTTCGCCGCCTTCTTCTGGATCTTCTTCGAGATGGCGGTGTTCAACGAGGCCCGCGCCCACATCCCCGACATCGCCGGCTGGGCGGGCACCGCCGACGCCTGGTCCACCTGGCCGCCCAAGGGCATCGAGACGCTCGACGCCTGGCACCTGCCCCTGCTGAATACCGTCATCCTGCTGCTCAGCGGCACGACGGTGACCTGGGCCCACCATGCGCTGCAGGTGGGTGACCGCAAGGCGACCCGGACCGGCCTGATCATCACTGTCCTGCTCGGTGTCCTGTTCACCGCGGTGCAGGTCTATGAGTACGATCACATCCTGCACGAGCACCTGTTCTTCAACGAAGAGGCCGCGAACTCGGGGCTCTATGGCTCGATCTTCTTCATGGCGACCGGCTTCCACGGTTTCCACGTCCTGCTCGGCACCATCTTCCTGCTGGTCTGCCTGCTGCGCCTGATGGCCGGCCAGATGACCCCCCAGAAGCATTTCGGCTTCGAAGCGGCGGCCTGGTACTGGCATTTCGTGGACGTGGTCTGGCTGTTCCTCTTCGCCTTCGTCTACGTCACCTTCGGGTGACGGACGGCCCCACAGGGCGTGATCTTGAGCCGGCGCGGATCGACCCGATCCGCGCCGGACTTCTTTGTCTCTGTCCCCACTGCGGCAAGGGGCCGCTGTTCTCGGGCTTTCTCAAGGTGGTCGACCGCTGCGCCGTCTGCGGCTTCGACTTCACCCGGCTGAACACCGGCGACGGGGCCGCCATCTTCATCATGCAGATCGCCGGCGGCATCGTGGTGTTCGGAGCCCTGTTCGTGCAGGTCGCGTACAATCCGCCGATCTGGGCCATGCTGGTCGTCGCCCTGCCGCTGGTCGCCGGCCTGTCGCTCGGCCTTATGCGCCCCGGCAAGGGCGTGATGATCGCCCTCCAGATGCGCAACAAGTCGGGGCAGTCGCGCCATGACAGCTGAGGCCATTCGCCCCCGCTTCCCGTTCGGCCTGACGATCGTCTGCGCCCTCGCCTTCGCCCTGCTGTGCGGCCTCGGCGTCTGGCAGGTGCAGCGGATGCAGTGGAAGGACGGCCTGATCGACCAGGCCGAGGCCGCCGCCGCCGTTCCGCCCGCACCGCTTGCCGCCGTGATGGCCATGCCCGACCCCGCCTTCCGCAAGGTCGCCATCGACTGTCCTGGACTGGCGACGGCCCCTTACGTCGAACTGCAGACTATCCACGACGGCGAGCCGGGGGTCAGGCTGATCTCGGCCTGCCGCCCCGCAGGCTCACCGGCGGTCTTCCTGATCGACCGGGGCTTTGTCGCCGAAACCATTTCCGCCCGCCCGCCCGTCGCGCCCTCGACGGAGTCCTTCCCGCTGGTGGCCGAGGTCCGGGAGACGCCGCCGCCGGGTCCCATGGCCCTGCCCGTAGACAAGGGCCAGTTCTTCGCGCGGGACATGGCGGGCATGGCCGGGGCCCTCGGCGTGGCCGACCCCGATCCGAACACCCTCTTCGCCCTGACCTCATCCAATCCGGATTGGCAGGCGCTCCAGCCGTCCGCCCCGCCGGCGGCCTTTTCGAACAACCATCTGGGCTATGCCCTGACCTGGTTCGGACTGGCGCTGGCGCTGGTCGGCTTCTACATCGTGCTGCTTCGCAGAACCCTCAACCAGCCTCGCTCCGCGAGCGAGGCGATAGGGAAAACCGCCCTCAAGCAGCCTCGCTCCGCGAGCGAGGCGATAGGGAAAGAAGAGTCCTCCTGACCGCCACGCTCCACACCCTGTCCAACGGCGTCCGCGTCGTCTGCGATCCCATGCCCGGCCTGCGCACCCTGGCCCTGACCGTCGCCGTGCGCGGCGGGGCCAAATGGGAGACGGAGGCGACCTCCGGCTGGTCCCACTGCCTCGAACATCTGGTGTTCAAGGGCGCGGGCGACATGGGCGCGCGCGAGATCGTCGAACGGATCGAGGCCGAGGGCGGCTCCCTGAACGCCTCGACCGGCTATGAGCGCACCAGTTTCGAGGTCCGCGCCCTGCACGGCTCCCTGCCGCTGGCCATGCAGGTGGTGTCCGACCTGGTCTTCCGGCCCACGCTCGACCCCGCCGAGATCGAGCGCGAGAAGGACGTGGTGGCCCAGGAGATCGCCGAGGCCTTCGACACCCCCGACGACCACGTCTTCGAAATGGCCCAGACCCGCGCCTTCGAGGGCCAGCCGCTCGGTCGGCCGATCCTCGGCTCCGTGGCCAGCCTCAAGCCCGTCACCCGCGCCGCCATCGGCGACTGGCGTGCCCGCCTGTATTCGCCGGACCGGATGGTCGTGGCCGTCTCCGGCGCAGTGGACGAGACCGAGCTTCTGGCGCTGGCGGAGCGCTGGTTCGGCACCGAGGCCTCGACCCCGGCCGAAGCACCGCCCGTGCCCCGGTTCACCGGCGGCGAAGCGGCCCTCACGCGGCGGATCGAACAGGCCAACATCGTCTTCCAGCTGCCCGCGCCCTCGGCCCGCGATCCGTCCTATGCCGCGACCCGGCTGATGAGCGAGATCCTCGGCGGCGGCATGGCCTCGCGTCTGTTCCAGAGCGCCCGCGAGGAGCGCGGCCTCGCCTATGCCATTGATGCCTGGCATGAGCCATATGAGGACGCGGGCCTGCTGGGGATCTACGCCGGGGCTGCCGCCGACCGGGCCGTTGAGCTGGCCCAGGTGTGCGCCGCCGAACTCAGGGCGCTGGCCGAAACCGGTCCGACCGCCGCCGAACTGTCGCGTGCCAAGGCCGTGCTCAACGCCGGCCTGTGGATGTCGGACGAAAGCCCCGCCGCCCGCGCCGGCCGCGCCGCCGCCCAGGTGCTGATCTTCGGGGCCCTGATCCCGTCGCAGACCATGTCGGAACGGACCCTGGCCCAGACCGTCGATACGGTCCGCAGCGCCGCCGCCGCCTCGCTGACGGCCGGGCTCTGCGCCACCGCGGTGCTGGGACCGAAGGCCGCGGCCCCCGCCGGCGCGGCCTTCCGCGAAGCCCTTTTCGGCTAGCGCCCATGACTCCCTGTCATCCGGGAAGCGTCGGGGCCCTGTCCGGTGTGGTTCACCTCGCCGGAACACTGCGCTCAAACAGTCCCATGGCCCTGCTGCACTGGATCAACGAAGCGACCGGGCCGGTGGTGAAGGGCCAGGGCGTGACCCTGCGTCCGCCGCGCCTGTCTGATCATGAGGCCTGGGCGGCCGAGCGGCTGGCGTCGCAAGCCTGGCTCCAGCCCTGGGAGCCCCTCTGGCCCGAGAACGATCTGACCCGGGCCGCCTTCCGGCGTCGCCTGTCGATCTATGCCCGCGAGATGGAGGCCGGCAATGCCTGGCCCTTCTTCATTTTTGCCGATTCGGATCAGTCGCTGGTGGGGGCCATCACCCTGTCCAATGTCCGGCGTGGCGTGGCCGAGACCGGCACCCTGGGCTACTGGATCGGTCGGCGTTACGCCGGTCGCGGATACGCCACGGCTGCGGCCCGGGCCATCGTCGCCTGGGCCTGCCAGGACCTGAACCTGCACCGGGTCGAGGCGGCCTGTGTGCCGGACAATACCGCCTCCCGCCGCGTGCTTGAAAAGTCAGGCTTTCATCTGGAGGGAAAGGCCCGGGCTTATCTGAAAATTAACGGCGTTTGGGCAGATCATCTTCTGTTCGGTCTCGTCAATGACGAGGTCGGGCGCGGCGGCTGATTCCGGCCGTCCTGTCGGGACCCTTCAGGCGTTTGAACACTCGCTCCAGAAGTCTGGCCTGGGACGCGACGACGGCCATTGAGGCGTTGGCCGCCGCGGACACCGCCCTGTGGATCTGGACCCCGTCCGAAGACCAGATGCGCTTTACCGGCGCGACCCGGGCCCTCGGCCTCGGCCCGCTGGCCCCGGAGTGCTCGGGGGCGGCCTTCACCGCTGTGGCCATTCCCCAGGATCGGGCGCTGGCCGAGAAGATTCTCAAGCCGCAGGCCGAGGGCACCGAGGTCGCCGTCCGCCTGCGCATGCGGGACTCGGAGACCTGCATCTGGCGCGGCGTCTGGCTCGAGGACGGGCTGCGCGCCGCCGGCGTCGTTGCCCTGGAAACGAAATTCGCCGCCTCCCACCTCGACCGGCTGACAGGTCTGCTCGACCGTCGCACCTTCCTCGCGCGCGCCGGGGAGCAGCTGGTCCAGCCCGGCGACTATGAGCTGGTGGTGGCCGACGTCGACCGCCTGCGCCGTCTCAATGAGGCCCTGGGCCATGAGCGCACCGATCTGGTTCTGGCCGCCCTCGGATCACGCCTGAACGCCGCCTTCGCCAAGGACGCCCATGCCGCCCGCATCGGCGAGGACGAGTTCGCCGTCCTCGCCTCGCGCGGCAGCGGCACCGTGGCCGAGCGGGTGCGCGAGGCCCTCGAACAGCCCCTGCGCGTCGCCGGCTTCGACATCTATCCGACCGTCTCGATCGGCTCGGCCCAGGCCGAGGGTGGGCTGGACGCGCCGGATCCCGCCGAGCTTCTGCGTCGGGTCGAACTGGCGGTCGAACAGGCCAAGACCGCAGGCCGCGGCGGCGCCGCCGCCTATGGCCGTGCCCTGGAAAGCGACAGCCTGTCCCGGCTGGCCATGGAGGCCGACCTGCGCAACGCCTTCCTGCGCGGTGAGATCGAGGCCTTCTATCAGCCGGTCGTCAATCTGCTGACCGGGGCTGTGGCCGGGTTCGAGGCCCTGGCCCGCTGGCGCCACCCCCGGCGGGGTGTTGTCCCGCCCGATGAATTCCTCGGCCTCGCCGACGAGATGGGCCTGATGAACGATCTCGGCCTGCTGATGATGACCCAGGCCGCGCGTCAGCTGGCCGAATGGCTGGTCCGCCATCCGTCCGCGGGCAAGCTGTTCTGCAGCGTCAATCTTTCGGTCGGCGAGATCGAGCGGCCCAATCTGGTCGAGGACGTGACCCGGATCATCGCCGAGGCCGGCCTGCCCCGCGGCGCGCTGAAGCTGGAGGTCACCGAGGGCGACATCATGCGCGATACCACCCGCGCGGCCGACACCCTGACCCGGCTGCGCGCGGCCGGCGCCTCCCTGGCGCTCGACGACTTCGGCACCGGCTTCAGCTCCCTGACCTGGCTGGCCAAACTGCCGTTCGATACGCTGAAGATCGACCGCTATTTCGTTCTGACCATGGACAAGGACGAGGGCTCGGCCAAGATCGTCAAATCGGTGGTCAACCTGGGCCGCGACCTGTCGCTGGAAGTCGTCGCCGAGGGCGTCGAGAACGCCAGCCTCGCCAAACTCCTGCTCGACGCCCAGTGCCACTACGGCCAGGGCTTCGGCTACGCCTCGGCCCTGCCGGCCCAGGAGGCCGAGGTCTATCTGAACGAGTCCCTCGCCGACGGCACAGCCCCGATCAAGGCGCGGTCGGCCTAGGGGGCAGGGCTTGGGTCTTGGGGCTTGGGGCTTAGGGCTCAGGGGTAAGGTACTGGGTGAGCTCCCCGGCAGCGGCTGATCGCCCTTGATCGTAAGCCCGTTCAGCGCCCTAAGCCCCAAGCCCCAAGCCCTAAGCCCTCCGTCCCCTCAGGCCCGTCCGCTCTGCCCCGACAGCTGCGCCGGATCGATGCCCAGACCCGACACCGCCCTGGCCCATTTCCCGTCGTAGTCGACGTCGAAGATCAGCTCCGGATCGGCGTCGGCCGTCAGCCAGACATTCTCGCCCAGCTCATCCTCCAGCTGGCCCTCGCCCCAGCCGGCATAGCCCAGCAGCAGCACCGACCGGTGCGGCCCCGCTGCCGGGTCCACCATGGCCGCGAGGGCCTCGCGCGTGCCCGTCATCGCCAGACCCTCGGCAAAGGCCAGGGAGGCATCGTCGATCAGCCAGTCGTCGGTGTGCAGCACAAAGCCGCGCTCCCGCTCCACCGGCCCGCCGATCAGCACTCGCCGCCCGGCCGCCTCGTCCGGGGCCTCGGTCTTCAGCTTGTCGAGCACCTTCTTCAGGTCCACCCCCGGCGCCGGCCGGTCCAGCCTCAGGCCCATGGCGTGGTCCGGCCGATGGGCGCAGATCAGGATCACGGCGTGTTCGAACCGGCTGTCGCTGATGCCCGGCATGGCCACCAGCAGCCGTCCGACCAGGGATTGGAATTCGACCATGACCCTATCATCGGCCCGCCGGCCCGCGGACGCAAGGCGACGAAAGGACACGATCGGCTTGGCGTCGCGAACCACAACCCCTATCTGGGCGTTGACGCACTGTCCCACATCCTCCCGGAGCCCCCCATGACCGTCCAGATCGGCGACCGCATCCCCTCGGCCACCCTGACCCGCGCCACCGACGACGGCCCCAAGCCCGTCACCACCGACGACCTCTTCTCCGGCAAGACCGTGGCCCTGTTCGCCGTGCCCGGTGCCTTCACCCCGACCTGCTCGGCCCGCCACCTGCCGGGCTTCAAGGACCACCGCGCGGAGATGGCGGCCAAGGGCGTCGACACCATCGCCTGCATCTCGGTCAATGACGCCTTCGTCATGGGCGCCTGGGCCGACAGCCAGGGCATCGGCAAGGACGAGATCGTCATGCTGGGCGACGGCAACGGCGATCTGACCCGCCAGCTGGGCCTGACCATGGACGCCAAGGGCTTCGGCATGGGCGAGCGCTCGCAGCGCTATTCCATGATCGTCAAGGACGGCGTGGTCAGCCAGCTGAACGTCGAGCAGCCCGGCGAATTCCGCGTCTCCTCCGCCGAACACCTTCTGGCGCAGCTGTAGGGGCTAAATCCTCCCCCATCGGGGGAGGGGGACCATCCGAAGCCGAAGGCGAAGGATGGTGGAGGGGCACTGGCGGCAGCTTCACTGCCCCTCCGTCACGGCGCGAAGCCGCGCCGCGCCACCTCCCCCGATGGGGGAGGACTTTACCGCGGATGTCCCCGAAGTCCGTCCGCCTAGGCCGCGACGGTTTCCGCCTCGGGGACCTCGCCAGCCTGCGCCAGGGTCATCACATGGGTGACGGCCCCCAGCAGCATCGGCGGGGTGATCGGCTTGGATACGAAATAGGTCATGCCGGCCTCGGTGCAGGCAGCGATGTCATCCGGTGCTGTATCGGCGGTGACGGCGATGATCGGCACCCCGGCGTTGGGACCACCACCGGCGCGGATCCGCCGCGTGGCCTCGCGGCCATCCATCTCGGGCATCCGCACATCCATGAAGATCAGGTCGAAGGCGGCTTGCTCGCACATCTTCAGCGCCGTGATGCCGTCGGCTGCGGTGGAGATGTCGCAGCCCAGCGGCTGCAGGATCAGCTGGATGGCGCGTCGGTTGATGTCATGGTCGTCGACCACCAGCACCTGCATCGGCCGGCCCTCATCCGCCTCGCTGTCGTCCATCAGCCGTTCCGGATCCTGGCGCGCCACAGGCTCAACCCGGGCCGGGGATGAGGTCGTTTCCGCAGCCGGCGAATGGCCCGACGGGTTCTGAACGGTCGGGCTCGGCATGCGGCCGGGCAGGGCCCGGGCGACGGCGTCGCGGCTCTCACGGTTGAGCGTCGTCGGGGCGGCTTCTGCCCTCTGGCCCTGCAGCAGGGACAGCGACAGGGTGAAGCTGGTGCCGGTGCCCGGGCTGCTGCGAACGGTCAACCGTCCGCCCATCAGTTCTGCAAGCTGGCGGCTGATGGCAAGGCCCAGTCCGGTACCGCCGTGAAGCGCGCTGACTCCCGACAGGGTCTGATCGAAGGGTGTGAACAGCCGGGCGAGCTGGTCGTCGGTCATGCCCGGGCCGGTGTCCTCGACGGTGATCAGCACCGCATGGCCGCCGGGCTCTTCGCTCCAGGCCTCGAGACGCAGGGTGATTGAGCCCGTCTCGGTAAACTTCATTGCGTTGGAAATCAGGTTGTTGAGCACCTGACGGACGCGCATCGGATCGCCCCGGACGGCGGACGGGATCGTTGCGGCACCCTCGATACGCAGTTTCAGCCCCTTGGCCCTTGCCGGAGCGCGCCACAGCCGCGTCGTCTGGTTCAGCAGGTCGCGGAGGTTGAAATCGATCTGGTCAACCGTCATGTGGCCGGCGTCCAGCTTGGCGTGATCCAGCAGGTCGTCCAGCATCGCCTTCATCATGAGGCCGGCGTCGGTGATCAGATGGGCCTGGTATCTCGCGGCGGCGTCCGGTGCTCGGTGTTCCAGCTCCGCAGCGCCGGTCAGGATGGCACCGATCGGCGTGCGCAGGTCGTGGCCGATTGCGGCCAGGAAGGCGCTGCGACCGGCCATGATTTGCTCGGCCTCCAGCCGTTTGGCCTGGGCCTCGATACGGGCCGCACGCTCCGACTGGTGCGCCCGGTTCATGCGCCTCCAGGTCGACAGGCAGAAGGTAACAAAGGCCCCGGCGCAGAAGGTGGCGACGGTGAGCATGCTGGACGTCGCTCCCTCGACGGCCATGAACATCGGCGTCATTGCCAGAAGCAGCAGGGGCCATGAGGCGGTCAGCAGCATCGCCGACCCTGAGCTGGAGGCATTGCCCAATGCGTAGATGGCCGCCCCCGCAAGCAGCAGGATGGCGCAGACGCCCCCGGCGGGACCGCCGATGAGCCAGAGCGCGACGGGCAGGCTGCAGAACCAGGCGGCGTTCAGGACGAGGGAAATCCAGGAGCCGACGCGCCGGGCACCGGACAACTGGTCGGTCTTGCCGGCGGTGATCGGGCTAAAGATCCAGAGGTCCAGCAGCTGGACGGCGAAATAGCTGACCACCCAGGACAGGCTCAGTGACCAGCCCAGGATCGGACTGAAGATCAGGGCAAGAGCCACGGCAAGGCCGAGCCGCTGCAGCAGGGACTTGCGCCGTTGGCAGATCGCCCTGGCCCAGTCGCCGGAATCTGCGACGGCCGCACCGGCAGGAATGTCGTCTGCTGCTTTCGCCATGCGGCTCCCCGAAACGGGCGTTTCTGCCCCACGCGCGACCATGACCGGCTCGCCCTAACGCTACGTCAACGGGCGGCTGAAACAGCCTCTGCGACGGTGGAAAATCCTTCGGCGCGCAGGCGCGCGGCGAGGTCGCGCTTGATCCGTCCGATCAGTCCCGGCCCCTCATAGATCAGGGCGGAATACAGCTGGACGGCGCAGGCCCCGGCCCGGATCCGGGCCCAGGCCTCGGCACCGCTGTCGATGCCGCCCGCAGCGATCAGGGGCA
>VYLK01000325.1_pt1 | contig 18594 bp, 12 predicted proteins | sample 5114321 | NCBI WGS metagenome assembly VYLK01 (sample SAMN12291792, study PRJNA351875) | freshwater metagenome | isolation source: freshwater lake | place: USA: Michigan, MSU2 Lake | collected 2011-08-16
GATGGAAGAGCGGGTGGGCCAGCAAGTCAAACCTGCATTCACTCAGGCACTTGGCGGAATGTTGGCGTGGCCGGGCCTGTTGCGCAAGGTGGCACGCCAATCTCCCGGGTTCAACACTTAGATCGATTCAGGCTTTTAGTTTGGCTGAGTTTTGGGTGGGTCGGCGTTGCACCGTCGGCCGCCACGGCTGGGGCATGGCTGCCGGCCCAGCAACATGGCGTGCTGATTGCCAACTTAGTTGAAGTCAAAACCGACCAAGCACAGGCTGGAACTTCGTTTGAGTTCTATGGAGAATATGGGCTGAAACGAGGTTGGGCTGTTATTGTCGCTCCGTCGCTCAGCTCAGCCGTTCAATCGCCAAATGAATCATGGGTGTTGGATGAGGTGCAGGTGGGGGCACGACGCAAAATCTATGTCGGTAAAAGCATCGCGATCTCCACACAAATAAGCGGATTTTCTATTCCTCAAGCGAAAAATCAAAACGAACGGGCTTCTGGCGTCGAGACGCGTGTTGCTGTCGGCAAAAGCTTTGGTGAGAAAGGCTGGGTTAACATTGAAGCGGCCTCGCGAACCTGCAGCGAAACTGGCATTGGCAGCCGATTTGATGCCACTCTCGGCTTGAATATGTCTAAAAACCAACGGGTTATCGTTAAGGCTTTTGGTGACGGGAATGGTTGTACGAAGGCGATTGTCCGAGCACAACTCAGTTATGTTCGACCCATCACTGACAAACTATCCTTGGAATTCGGCTGGCGACAGTCTTTGGATCAAAGCCCGACTTCAGCAGACCGTGGTTTGGTCGTCGGCCTTTGGCAGAAATTCTGACTGGAAAGACAATAACTATGCACTAGCTTCGCGAGTGACGACCATTGGGGAGCACAATCTGATACCGAAGCGTTCATGTTGCGGCTGAAGCGATAAAAGTGCAGGTGGTTGTAATGACAAGGCCCTTACCGTCACACTAAGGTTCTAACGCTCAACCCATAACTTCCAAGAAAAGCCTGTCTCGGAGACACTCGTTTTGCCTGAATTTCTAAGACGACATTTTTTCTTTGCGTTGGCGGGGGCGGCTTTTGTCGCCATGTTTGCGTTCGTCCTGCTCAAAGAAGTTGGCTTGTTCGGTAAATCAAGCATGGGTGGCGCGTCTGGTGCCTCTGCAAGCCAAGGCAAAGGCGGAGCCGGTAAAGGCGGGGCGCGCCCTGCAAATGTCACTTTGGCTAAAGCCGAAGTACGCACGTTTTCAGATCGTGTTGAGATTCCTGGAACTGCTTTAGCCAATGAGTCCATCACCGTAACGTCAAAGGTCCAAGATGTTGTCGACGAAGTTCGATTTGAGAGCGGTCAAAATGTGGCACGTGGCGCTATTTTGATCGTTTTGGCGCGGACCGAGCAATCAGCCGACCTTGGCGGCGCTCGCAACGATGTTGCCGCTGCCTTTGATGACGCGGATGGCGTCTATCAAGAAGCGGCGGCTGCACGAGCTGAAGCAGATGCAGCCTATAATGAAATCAACGCGGTTAGCCGTGACCTTGAAGCAGCGCGCGCGGGCATAGCAGAAGCTGAGGCAGTTCGCAGCGAGGCCAAGCTAAACTTAGACCGTGTGACCGCTCTGGCCGATCGAGGTTTTGCGTCAAAGGCCCGGCTGGACTCAGCGCGTGCGCAAATGCAGTCAGCTGAGTCGCGTTTTCAAGTGGCTAAAGAGCGAGCCGAAGGTGCCTCGCAGCGGATCGAAACACAAAAAGCGCGGGCAAATGCGCTTACCAGCCGTGCTCAAAGCGTCGACCAGCGCGCCCAATCCTCACGCGCACGTGCTCAAAGTGTCGCGAGCCGGTCTAATTCCGTGCAGTCGCGCTTGTCTGACCGTATCATACGCGCGCCATTCGCTGGCCGGATCGGATTGCGTACCGTGAGCCCAGGCCAATTGGCTCGCCCCGGCGATGTATTGGCCACCCTTGATGATATCTCGCAGATTAAAGTTGACTTTGACGTTCCTGAAACTCGGATCAACTCTCTGCAAGTGGGCACAGAAGTCGCGATCCGCTCGACGGCGATTCCCGACCAGCTCTATAAGGCGACGGTGCGCTTTGTTGATACGCGCATCGATCCAAGGTCGCGATCTATTCGGGCACGCGCTTATATTCCCAATAATGACGGTCGATTGCGCCCTGGCATGTTGATGAGTGTTGATTTGATGACACCAGACCGGCGGATGCCGGCCGTGCCCGAGGTTGCGCTCTTAGAAGAAGGTAATGCGAGCTTTGTTTTCGTAGCTCAAAGCGATGGGAAGGATGGGCAGAAGGCAAAACGCATTCCTGTCAGTATCGGGATGCGCCGTGATGGCTTTGCCGAAGTCATCAGCGGCCTACCTGCCGATGCGATGGTGATCACAGAAGGCTTGGTTGGCCTGCGGGATGGCCAAGCTGTTAAGCCAATTGGTGGCAGCGCACCAGCTGCGAAGTCCGCCGATACCAAAGCCGCCCCCACCACCGCTAAATCAGATGGGCGTGGCGGCTGATGTTTCTTGCTGACGTCTCAGTCAAGCGCCCAGTCCTGGCCACCGTGGCCAGCATGCTGTTGATCGCGTTTGGCTTGATTGCTTTTCGTACCTTGCCCTTGCGTGAGCTGCCTGCAGTTGATCCCCCGATTGTCTCCATAACCACGCAATATCGCGGTGCATCGTCGGATATTGTTGAGACCCGCATCACCCAGATTATCGAAGACCAGTTGACTGGCATTGAAGGCCTCGCCTCGATTCAGGCCTCGAGCCGCGATGGCCGTTCGTCCATTCGGGTTGAGTTTAAGCTGTCCCGCAACTTGGATGAAGCAGCCAATGATGTTCGTGCCGCGGTTAGCCGGATTCAAAACCGCCTGCCGCAGGGCGTAGATCCGCCACAGGTGGAAAAATCTGACGCTGACTCCGACCCCATTATGTTCCTCAATCTGGCGTCGAACAATTTGACGACCGCCCAGTTGACGAGCTTTGCGGAGCGGACCTTGGTGGACCGCTTAAGCGCGATCGATGGGGTCGCTACAGTTCGTGTGTTTGGCGGTTTGCGCCAATCCATGCGGGTGTGGCTGGATACCGAAGCGCTTGCCGCAAGGGGGCTAACCCCTGACGATGTTGACGCGGCGTTGCGTGTCCAAAACGTCGAATTGCCGGCGGGGACCATTGAAGGCCAAGAGCGCGACTATACGATGCGGATTGCCCGCGGGTATCGCACCGCTGAAGAGTTCCGGCGTATGCCGATTGGGCGCAGTGGCGATGGGCGGGTTACCCGCTTGGAAGATGTCGCGCGTGTCGCCGTTGAACCTGAAGATGACCGTCGGATTTTCCGGGGCAATGGCGTTAATCAGGTCGGGCTTGGGATTGTCCGCCAATCAAATGCCAATGCGCTTGAGGTCGCGAGGGCCATTCGAGCGCAAAAAGATTTGATTGCTAAAACCCTGCCAAAGGGCACAACCATCGTTGTCGCATTCGACTCGACAGTCTTTATCGAGCGCGCGATTTCTGGCGTTTGGACCACGATGGCCGAAGCGGTTGTTTTGGTGATCCTCGTGATCTTTTTATTCTTGGGCTCGTTCCGCGCTGCTCTATTGCCGGCTGCAACCATTCCTGTTTGCTTGATCGCGACGTTTGGCGTTTTGGGAGTCTTTGGGTTCTCAATCAATCTGATCACCCTCTTGGCACTGGTTCTTGCCATTGGCTTAGTTGTCGATGATTCTATTGTGGTTTTGGAGAACATCCAGCGCCGAATTGATCAGGGTGAGCCTGCGCTGATTGCTGCGCAGCGTGGTACCAACCAAGTTGCCTTTGCCGTTATCGCGACAACAGCGGTTTTGGTGTCCGTGTTCACGCCACTTCTGTTTACGGGTGGGTTCGTCGGTCGCTTGTTTGTTGAGCTGGCCGTGACAATTGCCTCTGCTGTGACGATTTCTGCCTTTGTCGCGTTGACGTTGACGCCCATGATGGGTTCGCTTTTGCTGAAACCCGCTGACAAGTCCAATAAGCTTTCGGCCTTCATCGACAAGTCGTTTGATGCGGTACGTGGGTCCTATGCCACCTCCGTCAAAGCCAGCTTGAAAGCCCCGAAAACGGCCTTTGCAGTTATGGGCGTCGCAGTCCTGGCGGCAGGGTTTTTTGCAACTAAGCTACCTAACGAGCTTATTCCCCTTGAAGATCGCGGCAATATCACCGTGCAATTCAGTGGGCCTGAAGGGGCTGGTTTTGCCTATACCCGTCAGATTGTCGCCAAAATCGAACCCGTCCTTGCTGAATATGTCAAAAGCGGTGAGGCGTCTCGGACCCTTGTCATTGCGCCCAACTTTCAGGACCAAGGCACCAACCGCATGAATCGCGGCCTCAGTCGCGTTTTCTTGGCCGAATGGGGCACGCGTCGCGATGGCAATGAGATTGTCGATGAGCTTAATCGGAAGCTAGCCGGCATCCCTGGCGCGCAATTCCGCGCGTCCATGCAGAATGCCTTTTCGAGCGGTCGTGGCGGCGGAAATGATGGCGTAGCCATTGTTTTGGGCGGCAGCGACTATCTGGAACTTGCAGCCGTTGCAGAAAAAATCGTCGCGAAAGGCCGCGCTAATGAGGGCTTTGCGCGCATTCGGATGAATTATGAGCCAATCTCGCCCAAGATTGAGATTGCCATTAATCGCGAGCGGGCAGCCGCGCTCGGCGTTTCAGTCCAGTCGATAGGCCGCACGTTGGAGGCCACCACAGGCCTACGCCGTGTTGGGACTTATCCTGCCGAAGGCGAAGAATATGATGTCATTCTACAGGTCGATCGGCGCGAGCGGCAAAGTGTTGAAGCACTTGGACGGATCTATGTGCGGTCTGATCGCACCGGGGAGTTGGTTCCCTTATCCAACCTTGTGACCACCAAGAATTTAGGCGGCACAGATGATTTGCCTCGCGTCAACAAACTGCGCGCTGTTACGATCATTGCTAACCTCAACAAAGGCTACTCCATCGGTGAGGCCGTAAAATGGTTAGAAGAAGCCGCTGCAGCGGATATGAAGCCGGATATGAAAATCGATTACACCGGCCAATCGCAACAATTCAAAGAAGCCGGTTCCGCCATCGGCTTTGCGTTTGCTTTAGCGATTTTGATCGTGTTTCTAACCTTAGCTGCGCAGTTTGAAAGCTTCGTCCACCCCATAACCATTATGATCACCGTGCCGCTGGCCATCGCCGGGGGGTTGTTCGGGCTTTATGCCGCGGGCTTTACGCTCAACATCTATTCCCAGATTGGTTTGATTATTCTCGTCGCTTTGGCGGCCAAGAACGGTATCTTGATCGTTGAATTCGCTAATCAATTGCGCGATGAAGGTCGTTCAGTTCGTGACGCGATTGCCGAAGCTGCTGACTTGAGATTGCGCCCGATTTTGATGACCTCTGTTGCTACTGTCGCCGGGGCTTTGCCTTTGGCTTTGTCGACTGGGGCTGGCAGTGAAGCGCGCGCCAATATCGGGGTTGTGGTGGTGTTCGGTGTGCTGTGTGCAACGGCTTTGACGCTTTATGTCGTGCCCGTCGTTTACATGATGCTCGCCCGCTTTACGGGTAGCCCTGAGGCCCGCGCAAAGGCAATTGAAGACTTTGAGCGTAGCGAGACTCAGGCGCAAGCCGCTGCTGCGGAATAACTTGCCAAAAACCAGCACTGGCGGGATTTGGCAGGTGACGCTAAAGTGCGCTCATGAACGCCATTGCTCCTGTATCCAAGCCTTCACTGTCGCCAAGCGAGCTTTCAGCCCTCGCCACCGTGGAAGAACGTCTTCTGTGGTTGGCTTCTTGGACCATTCATAACGCCAATCATCTGCGCCCGAATCGCGATGGACTGAAGGTGGGCGGGCATCAGGCATCGTGTGCCTCCATGACCAGTCTAATGACGGCGCTCTATTTCAAAGCCTTGCGTCCACAAGATCGGGTTGCCGTTAAGCCCCACGCCAGCCCCGTCTTCCATGGCGCTCAATATTTGTTTGGCCGCCAAACCCGCGATCAATTGGAGCGTTTTCGGGGGCTAGGCGGCGCGCAATCCTATCCAAGCCGGACAAAGGACAAAGACGACGTCGATTTCTCAACCGGCTCGGTTGGTTTGGGGGTTGCTGTAACCGCTTTTGCCGCCCTGGTGCAGGATTATCTCGCCGCCCGTGGCCGTGTCCCCGCTGAATCCATGGGCCGGATGATCGCGCTTTTGGGTGACGCAGAGCTGGATGAGGGCAATATTTATGAGGCTTTGATTGAGGCCTACAAACACGATCTGCGCAACATTTGGTGGATCGTTGACTATAACCGCCAAAGCTTGGACGCCACGACGTCAGAACGGATGTGGGACCGGTTTGACGATATTTTTGAGACAGTTGGCTGGGATGTTCTAACGCTCAAATATGGCAAGCGACAGCTGGAAGCATTCGCCAAGCCGGGCGGGCAATCGCTTCAGGCTTGGATCGAAACCTGCCCAAACGACCTTTATGCGGCGCTGAGCTATCAAGGTGGTTCTGCTTGGCGGGAGCGTTTGCTGCAAGATTTGCCGCCTGAAGGCCAGACCTTGGTCGGCACCTATGACGATGCAGCGCTGTCCAATTTGATGACGCAATTGGGTGGCCACTGCCTTGAAACCTTGGTGGAGGCGTTTGAGCAAGCGGCTCTGGATGATCGACCGAAATTGTTCATCGCTTACACTGTCAAGGGTTGGCGTTTGCCGTTTCAAGGTCACAAGGACAACCATTCCGGCTTGATGACGCCCAATCAGATTGATGCCTTACGACAATCCATTGGCGTGCCAGAGGGGCAAGAATGGGAGGCCCTTGCGGGGTTAAGTCCTACCCATGATGCAGAAGTGCGGGCCTTGATTGCACGAGCCCCATTTCAGGCCGATGCGAAACGGCGGTTTCATCCGGCACCCGTAGCCATCCCAGATGCGTTTGAGGTACCAAGCGGTGAGCAGCAAGCTACTCAGGCGGCTTTTGGCAAAATTTTGGCCGATATCGCCAAAACAGAAAGCGATTTTGCTGCCCGCATTGTCACGACATCGCCCGATGTGACTGTCTCCACCAATCTCGGGGGTTTTGTGAACCGACGGGGCTTGTTCTCGCGCACGGCCACCAAGGACGTGTTCAAGGACCGCAAGATCGCCAGCCCGCAAATCTGGACTGGGTCCGGCGCAGGACAGCATATCGAATTGGGCATTGCTGAGAATAATCTCTTCCTGAATCTGGCCGCCTTTGGTCTGGCGGGGGAGCATTTTGGCGAGCGTCTGTTTCCCATCGGCACCCTCTATGACCCGTTCATCGCCCGTGGCCTTGATGCGCTCAATTATGCGATCTACCAAAATGCGCGTTTCCTCGTCGTCTCAACCCCTTCGGGTTTGACACTGGGGCCTGAAGGGGGCGCGCATCAATCCATCAACACGCCCTTGATCGGAATGGGCCAGCCCGGCCTGACCCATTGGGAGCCGGCCTTTGCTGACGAATTGGCTCTTTTGATGCGCCACAGTTTTGTCGACCTGCAAGAAGAGACAGGCGGGTGTCATTATTTCCGGCTATCGACACGTCTACTTTCCCAGCCGGCTCGCCCCGATAACAGCTGGCAATCGGGGGCCTTGCAAGGTGCCTATTGGATGATCCCCCCAAGCGCGGGGGCAGAGTTGGCTTTGGTCTATTGCGGGGCCTTGGCACCCGAGGCGTTGGCCGGATTTGAAGCGCTAAAGGAAGACTATCCGGGCATGGGCGTACTTGCGGTAACCTCACCAGACCTTTTGCATCGTGGCTGGACGGCATCAGGGCGCGCGCGCTGGACAGGTGGACCACGCCTTGCCAGTCATATTGAACAGCTTTTGAGCCCGCTACATGCGCGGGCAGGGCTAATCACCTTGTTGGATGGATCGCCCTCGGCCCTATCGTGGGTTGGCTCTGTTCTTGGGCATCGGGTTCGTGCGCTTGGCGTCGAACAGTTTGGCCAGACGGGTGATTTGCCGGACCTTTACCGGACCTATCGTCTCGATTGCGAGGCCATTTTGGATGCGGCGGCCGACCTCCACTTCTGAGGCGTTACTCTTTGGTAATTGCGACAAAAGGATGAAGGCTGGAAGCATAGGTGCGCCTATGGCGTTTCTTCCGTGGGGCGGTCGATCTGGTCTAGCAGGCCTGTTAGCTTGCCGTCATTGAGGCCGTTTAAGTCCGCAAGCCATTGCGACTGTCGCATTTGCTCAGCGTAGGTTCGCAAGGCAACGCTGAGGGCCTCAGGTGAAGCCGCATGAGCTTTCTTGACCAAGGCAAACCCCGCTTCGGCTTGACCTTTATAAACATAGTCATTGAGAAAATCGGTAAGCGGTACAAAGCTTCTGGCATCTTCTGGATTTAGGGCGGCTGCTTGCATCTCGACTAAGCGGGCTTGGGCCGCTTGATTAAGCGCTTGGGCAATATTGCCGCGTGTTCCAGCAGCCTCTGCACTCACTGTTTTTGCAAGCTCTAAGCGCGCCTCTTCGAAATCCGCCCCGAGAAGGTAAGGCGGCGGACTGTCCGGCGTTGTGGCCTTCATCGCCTCCACATAAAGCCCAAAGTTCTTCCCACGCCAGACCACTAAGATCGGGGCCAACGGGGCACCTGATATCTCGCTGCGGCCATCAAGCGTAGCATCGTCATAAGCCAAGAATGCTGCGGGATACGGGTCTGCGCGCTTTAGAGGCACAAAACGCGAAGCGGCGCTTCCCCCCAACGAAAGCTTGCCAATGAGCGCGCCACTTCGTCCATCAAAAACAAATCGGGTGAGACAACAATGCATGCCGCCAGACCAGCCATCTACGACAAGGTCTGGATGGCGTGTCCCTGCAGCCTGACGATCGGCCGACGAGAGGTCAAATTGCTGGATTGGGTTGTCTGGATCGGCGGGAAGAGCATCCAGTTTGCGTCCGCCGCGCCAGATAACGAGACTTTCTTCATTGCTGGTCAGCGGTACCGCGTAGATATGAACATCACCGATCTGCCCCACCAGCCGCCCTTCATAGTTGGGCTTAGGCATCAGGAGGGCTACAACCACCCCCATGCATCCCAAAATCACGCCGATGACGGCCAATTTCGTCAATATCGGCGGGAGAAGGCCTGATGGGCGGGGGCTGACTTGCCCTTGTTGCTGATTGATAGGGGGAGGATCATCCGTTCCGGTCATTGCCCACATCTTCTATCATCAAAAGGCGGCAAATGCATGCACGAAGTTTGGACCTGCGCGCAGGCGAATGCTAGAGTGAAGGCGCAAGGTTGCGCCCGAATCGCAACCATCCTGATCAGCAACAGACGGCTTACCCTTTGACCGATACCCCAGAAACAGACGGCGCAGATCCGATTGAACCCAACCGCCCAGAGACAATCCAAGAGACAGTGATTGTCGACGTAAAGGGCATCACGCCAATCTCGATCGAGAATGAGCTCAAGTCCTCCTATCTGGACTATGCGATGAGCGTGATCGTGGCGCGGGCTCTCCCAGATGCGCGCGATGGTTTGAAGCCTGTGCATCGCCGGATTCTCTATGCCATGGGTGAAGGTGGTTATACGCCGGACAAGAAGCACGTGAAGTCCTCGCGCATTGTTGGTGACGTCATGGGTAAGTATCACCCCCATGGCGATAGCGCGATTTATGACGCGATGGTTCGCATGGCGCAGGACTTTTCCATGAGCTTGCCGTTGATCGACGGGCAGGGGAACTTCGGCTCAGTTGACGGCGACCCACCTGCCGCGATGCGATACACGGAAAGCAAGTTGGCCAAGGTCGCCATGGCTTTGTTGGACGATATTGATGAGTCCACTGTCAATTTTCAAGACAATTACGATGGCTCTGAGAGCGAACCGGTTGTCCTGCCGGCTAAATATCCAAACCTGCTGGTCAACGGCGCGGGCGGTATTGCGGTCGGCATGGCGACCAATATTCCGCCCCATAATTTGGGCGAGATTTGTAATGCGACTTTGGCGATCTTGGATGATCCCACCTTGTCGGATCAAGATTTACTCGACATCGTACCCGGCCCTGACTTCCCAACAGGTGGCGAGATTGTCGGCCGCACGGGTGCACGCAATGGCCTGTTGACAGGGCGCGGCTCTGTCATCATGCGCGGCAAGACATCTGTTGAGACGCTGCGCGGCGACCGTGAAGCCATCATTATCTCGGAAATTCCCTATCAGGTGAATAAGTCCTCGATGATTGAGCGGATCGCTGAGCTGGTTCGCGAGAAGCGGGTCGAAGGCATTTCAGGCCTACGCGATGAGAGTGACCGTCGCGGTATGCGGGTCGTGATTGAGCTCAAGCGCGACGCATCAGCGGAAGTCGTGTTGAACCAACTCTATCGCTATTCTCAGCTGCAAACCTCTTTTGGCGTCAATATGTTGGCGCTGGTTGGTGGCCGTCCAATTCAATTATCGATGCGGGGTCTGATTGAGACCTTCCTGACCTTCCGGGAAGAAGTGATCGCCCGTCGTACCCGTCATCGCCTGAACAAGGCCCGTGAACGGGGCCATGACTTGGTTGGCTTGGCGATTGCGGTTGCAAACATCGACGAAGTTGTGCGCTTGATCCGGGAATCGCCCGATCCAGCCTCTGCCCGTCTGGCCTTGACCACCCGCGATTGGCCTGCCCATGATTTGGCGCCCATCATTCAATTGATCGCTGACCCCCGCTCTGTTCTAACAGACGCTGGCACGATCCGCATGAGTGAAGACCAAGCCCGCGCTATCTTGGACTTGCGTTTGCAACGTTTGACCGGCTTGGGCCGCGACGAATTGTCGAATGAAGTCCGTTCCCTGGCCGCTAAGATCGCTGATTTGCTGGATATTTTGCGGTCACGATCGCGCGTGATTGAAATCATCCGCAGTGAGTTGACCCATGTGCGTGACACTTATGCTGTGCCTCGCCGGACCGTCTTTATCGAAGCCGATCTCGACCTGGAAGATGAAGACTTCATTGAGCGCGAAGACATGGTGGTGACGGTTTCGCACGCTGGCTATGTGAAACGGACGCTGCTTTCGACCTATCGGACCCAAAATCGTGGTGGACGTGGGCGTTCGGGCATGGAAACCAAGGACGAGGATTTCGTTGTCCGCCTGTTTGCGGCCTCTACCCATGCGCCGATCCTGTTCTTCTCGTCGAAAGGCATTGTCTATCGTGAAAAGGTCTGGCGCTTGCCGCAGGGCGATCCACGCACCAAGGGCCGCTCGATTGCCAATATTTTGCCAATCGAGAAGGACGAGAAAATCACCACTGTGATGCCTCTGCCCGAGGATGAGGACAGCTGGGGCGCTTTGGAACTGATGTTTGCCACCCGCAAAGGTAATGTCCGGCGCAATTCCTTGTCTGATTTCCAGCGCGTGGCGCGCGGTGGTAAGATTGCCATGAAGTTTGACGATGAAGATGACCAAATCGTCGATGTGGCCATTTGTTCCGATCAGGATGACGTGCTTTTGACCACCCGACTGGGTCAATGCATTCGCTTCCAAGCGACAGACGTTCGTGTCTTTAAAGGCCGCGATTCAACGGGCGTGCGTGGCATTACCTTAGCTGAAGGCGATGAAGTGATTGCCATGTCGATCCTGCGGCATGTCGATGTGACCGCTGAAGAGCGGGCGACCTATATAAAGCAAAGCCGGTCAGTTCAGGGCGAAGAGGTCGATCCTATTGCGGCCGTTGACGTAGCTGAAGATGGGGCTGAGGCCGATGTCGGGCCAGCCCAATTGTCACCCGAGCGTTATGCTGAACTCTCTGCGCGCGAACAATATGTGCTGGCCGTGGCCGAAGAAGGTCTCGGCAAGCGGGCTTCGTCTTATGAGTATCGTGTGACCAATCGGGGCGGGAAGGGCATCGTCGCCCATGATTTGTCGCGCCGCGGCGGCCAGTTGGTTGCGGCTTTCCCGGTTGAGGAAAGCGATGAAGTCATGATGGTCACCGACGGTGGTCAATTGATTCGGACCCGTGTAGATCAAATCCGGCGGGCCGGTCGTTCCACCCAAGGTGTGATGATCATCCGCGTTTCAGAAGGCGAGCGTGTGGTCTCGGTAGAGCGTCTGGCCGATATGGGCTCGGATGATGCCGAAGGTCCCGCAGAGGGTACGGACACTTCACCAGCTGCCCCAAGCAGCTAAAGGGTTCACCCCACGCTATGCGGAGGAGACGTTGATGCGTGTAGGTCTTTATCCAGGAACTTTTGACCCCATCACCTTAGGCCACTTGGATGTGGTCGGTCGGGCGATCAAATTGTTCGACAAATTGGTGATTGGTGTTGCCATCAATCGCGACAAAGGACCCACGTTCTCGCTGGAAGAGCGTGTGGCTATGGTGGTCAAGGACACAGAGCAATTCTTGCAATATGGCGAGATTGAAGTGCGTCCCATGGAAGGACTATTGATCAGTTTTGCTGAACAAGTCGGTGCCTCCTGCATTGTACGCGGACTGCGCGCCGTGTCAGACTTTGAATATGAGTTTCAGATGGTCGGGATGAACCAAAAACTCAATCCACATATAGAAACGGTGTTTTACATGGCTGATGTGCAACATCAGGCGATTGCATCGCGCCTTGTCAAAGAAATCGCTCGCTTAGGCGGCGATGTGACGCCGTTTGTGAGCCAAAATGTCGTTCGTGCCCTGAAGGAGAAATTCAAGTGAGACAGCAAATTCTGGCTCTTGCTTGCTGTGGACTTGCCCTCCTTGGTGGTCCTGCCGCTTTTGCCCAGTCCAGCGGGCCTGCCTTGCGTGTTGTGCCGATGGGTGAAACGCCGGCCCCTAAAAAAGCCCCGGCAAAGAAGGCACCAACTCCTGCCGCTAAAGCGACTGCCACGAAACCACCGGCGGCCAAGCCAGCGACTGCAGCTGTACCTGCGTCTGCTGCGGCACGTCCAGCTTCGGCGCCTGCTGCAACCGGGGCTGTAAAGGCGGCTGCCAAGCCTGCTGCCGCTGTTGCACAATGGACTTCGCCACCACAAGCGACAGCTGTGAAACCCGCCGCAACAGCTCCTGCTGCCCCAGCACCTGCAGCCACAAGCAAAGTGGCCTTTCCGGCAGAAGATTGGCGCGTGTTGAATCCGGAAAACGCGCTTATCTATGAGACCACAAAAGGTCGAATCATTGTGGAGCTGGCCCCTGAAATGGCACCAGGCCATGTTGCCCGTGTCAAAATGTTGGCGCGTGAAGGCTTCTATAACGGCCTTTCGTTCCATCGGGTGGTCAGCGACTTTATGGCCCAAGGTGGCGATCCAAAGGGGGATGGGACGGGTGGCTCTGACCAACCTGATTTGCGCGGAGAGTTTAACTTCCGTCGTGGTGCTGCGTCTAACTTTGTTCGTGCGGTAGATCGTGGCGGTGCTACAATTGGCTGGATGGGTACAATTCCTGTCACGTCTCAAACAGATCTTTTGATGGAGCGGACCTCCGACAAAAAGGTTGCTGCGTGGGGTAATCATTGCTTGGGCGTGGCCAGCATGGCGCGCGGCAGTGACGAGAATTCTGCCAACAGCCAATTCTTCTTGATGCGGGCTGCTTACCCCACATTGGATCGTCGCTATACGATTTGGGGTCGCGCTGTTGTGGGGACGGATGTTATTCGAGCCTTTAAGGTAGGTGAGCCTGTCGTCGATCCAGACAAAATGATTTCTGTACGGGTTCTGGCAGATGTTCCAGAAGCTGATCGTCCAACGGTCATGGTTCAGCGCACAGATGGGCCCAGCTTCCAAACCAAGCTGAAAGCGACGTTAGAGCAGCGCGGCGCAGCCTTTTCCAATTGCGATCTTGCTCCAGAAGGCCGGATCGTCCGTTAAATCAGTAGGCGGTTGCTGACATCAATTGGCGGCTAGGGCTTTGCCGCGCGTGCATCTGCGTTTAGGACGCCTTGCGACATGGAGATGATTATGAGCCAAGACCTCGAAAACACACTAATTGTAGAACTTAGCACCGGCACGGTTACGATTGACCTGCGTCCTGACTTGGCCCCCGGCCATGTAGCGCGCATCAAGGAATTGGCACGTGAAGGCTTTTATGATGGGATCGTTTTCCATCGTGTCATCGACGGCTTTATGGCCCAAGGCGGTTGCCCCAATGGCAGCGGCATGGGTGGCTCTAAGAAGCCAGACCTCAAAGCTGAATTTAATGCTGAACCCCATGTCGAAGGCGTTTGCTCGATGGCGCGCACCAATGCGCCAAATTCGGCCAATAGCCAGTTTTTCATCTGCTTGGATGACGCCACTTTCCTTGACCGCCAATACACAGTTTGGGGCAAAGTTGCTTCGGGCATGGAAGCCGTTCACGCTCTCCCAAAAGGTGAGCCGCCACGCGCGCCCGGCAAGATCGTCTCGATGAAAGTCGCAGCAGACGTCGCATGAGCGACCCCACGATTGGCCTAGCGGTCCAGAGTCTGCTGGACCGTTTGGATGCCATCGCCACCAGCCTTAGTACCCAAAGCGGAGCTTTAGCCCTATTGGGCTTGGGCTCCGTTGGTCTAAATATCACCCGGGCAGACCGTTTTTCTGACCTCGACTTTTTTGTAATCGCTGAGCCACTAAGCGTTGGCCCGTTGCGGGACGATTTAAGCTGGTTGTCGTCGGTCCAACCATTGGCCTTCTCACATAAAAATACGCAAGATGGTTGGAAAGTTCTGTTTGATGACGGAATTTTTGCCGAATTTGCGGTCTTTTCGCCAGTGCAATTGCCAAACATACCATTTCAAGAAGGTCGTTTGGTCTGGGCGTGTGCGGACTTTGACCCCAATTTGGCTGCTCCGATTCGTCAGGCGGAACGAATTGATCCCGCTTGGGCCATTTCTGAGGCTTTGACCTGTTTGTTCGTAGGCCTTGGACGGTTTCGGCGGGGTGAAGTGCTGGCCGCACAGCGCTTAATCCAAGGCAGTGCGCTCGACCTCGTTTTAATGGCCATGCAGGCACTTGACGGTGCCGCTATCGCCGCAGACCCATTTAATCCGAGCCGCCGGGTTGAGCAGATTTGGCCAGATCGGATTGATTGGCTGAAGCAGGCATGCGCCGGTTATGGTCGCTCGGTTGAAGCCGCTCAAATTCTTCTGACCGAACTCAGCCGAATTAGCCCTTTGCCGACGGCCATGGTTACCGCAATTGAAGCGCTCCTTAATGCGCCGGACTTGAAAGACGACTATGCAGCTGTCTGAGTTTGACTTTGACCTTCCAGAAGATTTGATCGCGTTACGGCCAGCCGTTCCGCGCGACACAGCGCGCCTTTTAGTGTCCAAGCCTAACAAGGGCATTGAGGATTCGATTGTCTCGGCTTTGCCCACCTATTTGCGCGCTGGGGACGTCTTAATTTTCAACGATACGCGCACGTTGGCGGCCTCCTTAAAGGCTACCCGAGCCCAACGTGGACCAGTTGGCGCGCCGGTTTCGGTTGATATCAATCTGCATCAGCGTATCGATGGCGCAAAATGGAAGGCCTTTGTACGCCCTGCAAAGCGCGTCGCCCTCGGCGATGTTTTGACCTTCCATGACGATTTCAAAGCCGAAGTGTCGGGGCTTGGCGAAGCTGGCGAAGTTACTTTGGCTTTTTCAAAGGCAGGTGCGGAATTGGACCAAGCGATTTCAAAGTTTGGTTCCATGCCTTTGCCGCCGTACATTGCGCGCAAGCGTGCCGTCGATGCCCAAGACGCGCAGGATTATCAGACAGTCTATGCTCGCGCAGAGGGCTCGGTGGCAACACCAACTGCGGGGCTTCACTTTACCCCTGAGCTTCTAAAAGCCTTGGATGAAGCCGGTATTGAGCGTCATTGGGTGACCTTACATGTCGGGGCGGGGACTTTCTTGCCGGTCAAGGTCGACAATATCCAAGATCATGTAATGCATGCAGAGACCTATGAAGTCAGCGCGCACACGGCGGCGGCAGTGGCACGCGCCAAAGCCGAAGGTCGGCGCGTGATTGCAGTTGGCACAACGAGCTTGCGGACGCTTGAATCTATTGTCGATCAAGATGGCCAGATCACCTATGGCAGTGGCGATACCTCAATATTCATCACGCCAGGATATAGGTTCAAAGTGGTGGATGGCCTAATAACCAATTTTCACTTGCCCAAATCGACGCTCTTGATGCTGGTTGGGGCTTTGATTGGGATGGAAGCTTTGCGCGAAGTCTATCGCCATGCCATTGACACGCACTATCGCTTTTATTCCTACGGCGACGCCAGCTTGCTTTGGAAAGCACCAACTTCATGAGCTTTACCTTCACCCGGCATGCAACAGATGGACTGGCGCGTACAGGCGTACTGAAAACGCCGCGTGGCCAGATCCGGACCCCGGCTTTTATGCCTGTTGGCACCGCAGCCACAGTCAAAGCCATGAGCGTGGATCAAGTGAAGTCCACAGGTGCGGACATTCTATTGGGCAATACCTATCATTTGATGTTGCGCCCGGGCGGCGAGCGTTTGAAGCGGTTGGGCGGGCTGCATCATTTTATGGGCTGGGATAAGCCGATCTTGACTGATTCGGGCGGGTTCCAAGTTTGGTCCTTGGCTGGCTTACGAAAAATGAGCGAAGCAGGCGTTGAGTTTCGCAGCCATATCGACGGCTCAAAACATATGCTGACGCCAGAGCGTTCGATAGAATTGCAGGCAGACCTGATTGGCTCAGATATCATTATGCAATTGGATGAGTGCACAACGTTTGGCTCCTCCCATGAAGAAGCGTTGGTTTCGCTAGAATTATCCGCCCGCTGGGGAGCAAGGTCCAAAGAAGCGTTTGGCGGCACCCGTGCGACCCAAGCCTTGTTCGGAATTGTCCAAGGCTCGATCTTCCCAGATTTACGCGCGCGGTCAGCGGAAGCCCTGAAATCGATTGGCTTTGATGGCTATGCTATTGGCGGTTTAGCCGTCGGGGAGGGGCATGACCTGATGTGTCGGACACTAGATGTGACTGTCCCAGAATTGCCGCAAGATAAGCCGCGTTATCTGATGGGCGTTGGTAAGCCTATTGATCTTCTCGAAGCCGTCGCGCGCGGCGTTGATATGTTCGATTGCGTTCTGCCTACCCGCGCTGGGCGACACGGCCAAGGTTGGACTTGGGATGGGCCGATCAATATCAAGAATGCCCGATTTGCCGAGGATGCTGACCCGATCGATCCAGGAAGCACGTGCCCTGCCAGCAACAGGTGGTCCAAGGCCTATTTACATCATTTGTTCAAAGCTGAGGAGATTTTGGGCCAAACCTTATTGTCGTGGCACAATTTGGGCTTTTATCAGGATTTGATGGCACATTTGCGGGATGCAATTGCTGCCGGCAAGTTTAGCGAAGCCCGGCAAGCCTTGCGCATAAGATGGGGATTTGATCCAGCTTAATTAACCGGAGCGAGCAGGAATTGCTTGCCGGTAAAGTTCAACATTTTTTAGAATCGGCTAGGCCCCGCAAATAGCCGCGGCGCACCATTCCACGCTGTTCGGCTTCAGCGTACAAGCGGTCGGCTTTTGAGGCACCCGTCAACATGCGCACTAGGCTACGCTGAGGTACAAGCATGGACCCAACACCCCGGACGGCCTCTGTCGCCCCTTCTCTAGCCATATTGCCACCTTTTGACGCCATGGAGCTATCATCATGGCCCGCGGTCGCCTCCACGTCTCCTTGAAGCGCGGCGTCTAATTGGTGGATTTCGTATTGGATCCATTCGCAGGTCTGTCCGGTTGGCGGGGCGTATGGATCCCCGATTCGGGCCAAGGCAGCTGGAATTTTTCGGCGCATCATGCCGAAATCACGAAAAGGCTGCACCGCGGCATCTGAGGCTGCCGCCCGAATAGCCTCGCCACCCGTGCCGTCGCCACTGGTGGCTGTGGTTGTAGACGCAGAGGGCTTTGGTCCGCCTGTGCTGGCGCAACCTGTTAGTGCCGTTGCGCTGATTGCTGCCAATGCGAAGGCTAAGAACCGCACCTGCAGCAACTTTGCGCGATTAAGTTCCAAAGGGTGACAGTTGAACATGGTGTTAGTTCCACTTCCGTGCAGCGTGATCCAAATTGTCCCCATGATGACTTGCCTTGCGGTGACTAGGTTGGTCAAGCCTAACTTGCACGGGAGACGCCTTGATCGTGGTCAATTCGCGATCCAATAAACAATTGAGCTGGCGTGCTCATTTGCCCATGAACTTCACCTCTAGGCATTGACTGGAGGCAGGCCTGTGCTTATCAGCGCCGCTCACACCCGGACCGCGGAATCGCGATGCCCAGTTTTTGGGAGCCTGTAGCTCAGCCGGTAGAGCAACTGACTTTTAATCAGTAGGTCCCGGGTTCGAACCCCGGCGGGCTCACCAACTCTTTCCTGATCTGTTTGATGGTTAGTTTTGGTGTTGTTTTTGTGGAACCAAATAGCTGCTTGAGCGCGTGAGGCGCTATTGCAACACTGTTGCAGTTAACACGCAAATTTGCCGTTTCGGATATGACTAACTCTTAAGCAAGTGGTTGACCTCTCAATTTCATCGTTTATTAGGTTTGTGGAGCGCTCAACCGAGCGTTATCGATTTATGAGGGAAATAGACCCATGAAGAGAATTTGGCTTTGCGCCTCTGCGGTTATCGCATTGGCAGCCGCGCCAGGCATCGTATCCGCTGATGGTTGGTATGGT
>VYLK01000326.1_pt1 | contig 18585 bp, 13 predicted proteins | sample 5114321 | NCBI WGS metagenome assembly VYLK01 (sample SAMN12291792, study PRJNA351875) | freshwater metagenome | isolation source: freshwater lake | place: USA: Michigan, MSU2 Lake | collected 2011-08-16
CCAGGCGTATCTCTGCCAATAGGGTTCGAAGTGTGGCGATGCTTTTTTCTTTTTCGGTTAATGTGGTGAGGCGTTTGTGGTCGGCCAGTCCCAGGTTATAACCCTTGCGGGTGAGACGCAAGTCGGCATTATCCTGGCGAAGAAGGATTCGGTATTCGGCCCGACTCGTAAACATGCGGTAGGGTTCCTGTGTGCCTTTGTTCACCAGGTCATCAATCAACACCCCGATGTACGCTTCGGAACGCTTCAGGATGAAGGGTTCTTTTTCATGCACTTTGTTATGGGCATTAATGCCGGCCATCAAGCCTTGGCATGCAGCTTCTTCGTAGCCGGTGGTACCATTGATTTGACCGGCAAAATACAGATTATCAATAAGTTGAGTTTCAAGTGTGCGGTATAGCTGGGTGGGCGGAAAGAAGTCGTATTCTATTGCGTAGCCGGGTCGGAACATCCTGGCCATTTCGAAGCCTGGAATCTTGGTAAGTGCTTGGTACTGGATATCTTCTGGTAACGACGATGAGAAGCCATTGACATATATTTCCACAGTATTCCATCCCTCTGGTTCAACGAAAATCTGGTGCCGGTCGCGCTCTGCGAAGCGGTTGATTTTGTCTTCAATCGAGGGACAGTAACGGGGCCCAAGGCCTTGGATCCGCCCTTGAAACATGGGTGATTTATCGAAACCTTTTTCGAGGGTTCGGTGAACGGCTTCGTTTGTATAGGTAATCCAGCAACTAAGTTGTTTCTCCGGAGGTCTTGTGTCGGTGTAAGAGAACTTCCCGGGTTTTTCATCGCCCTTTTGTTCTTCCATTTTGGAATAATCGAGGGTCCGTCCATCAATCCTGGGTGGAGTTCCTGTTTTCATCCGGCCCGCTTCAAACCCCAGGGATATCAGTTGTTCGGTTATTCCGGTTGCTGCTTTTTCCCCGGTTCGGCCACCGCCGAAATTTTTCTCACCTATGTGGATGCGGCCATTCAGGAAGGTTCCATTCGTTAATACAACTGCCTTTGCTCTGATTTCCAGGCCGAGGGCGGTTCGAACCCCGGTTACCCGTTTGTCTTTTACAAGGATTCCAGATACCATTTCTTGCCAGAAGTCCACGTTTGGTGTTTGTTCAAGGGCAAGGCGCCACTCTTCAGCAAACCGGGCACGGTCGTTTTGGGTGCGCGGACTCCACATGGCTGGACCTTTGGAAAGGTTTAGCATCCGGAATTGCAGCATGGATCTATCTGATACGATTCCGGAATAACCACCCAGGGCATCTATTTCGCGCACAATTTGCCCTTTTGCTACACCGCCCATGGCCGGATTACAGCTCATTTGGGCGATGGTGCCCATGTTCATGGTAACCAGCAGTACTTTGGAGCCCATATTGGCGGCCGCAGCCGCCGCTTCACAGCCAGCATGGCCGGCACCCACAACAATGACATCGTATTCCGGAAACATATTCGATCAGTCGAGTTTCACGTGGAACATCCGAACTGGAATTATTGGGTTGATCTGGTGTTTCACGTGGAACCTTTGCGCAAAGATAGATAGGCATCCTCTTTTTTGCGCATTTGGGCTTTTTGCCCCCGGGTTTTGTCGCGGTAACCTGCCAAATGGAGAATGCCATGCACCATCACGCGATGCAATTCATCCTGCTGGCGGACTTCAAAAGCCTTTGCATTTTCTCTTACCCGGTCTATGCTGATGTAGATTTCTCCGGCCAAAGGATCTCCTTTTGCATGAAATGGAAAGGTGATGATATCTGTAAGGGTGTTATGGCGGAGGTATTGCTGGTTCATCGGGAGCAAGACGGCGTCCGTGCAAATGATGAAACTGATTTCATCGGCTCGTTGTCCTTCAGTTTGAATTACTTTCCTGATCCACCGAAGAACAGCACTGGTATTCCGGATTCGATAACGTGTACCCTGATAAAATAGCCGGAGGGCCATCAATTCATGTAGAAACGCAATTCAACCTGCTTGCCACCGTCCCGAAATTCGACCTCGTCAGCCAGGTGTTTCATGAGAAAAATACCGCGACCACTAGGCTTTTCGAGGTTCTCCGGTGCGGTGGGGTCGGGCAAGTGATGGAAATCAAAACCGCTCCCTTCATCCCGAATAGAAAAACGGATGAGATTGTCTTCAACCCCCAGTGCCAATGTTACATTCTTCCTGGCATCGCCCCGGTTGCCGTGTTTAATAGCATTATTCACCGCCTCCGTTACTGCAATCATGATGTTGCCGTAGATGTCATCGTCCAACTCGAACTTTTCTTTCGCATTGTCGATGAAACTTTCTACCACCCGGATATTCTCGGTTAGCGATGGGATTTCAATTCGAATATTCTTCATGCCAGCAGGACGCATCAATTATCACCCAGACGTTTGAAATACTCACTCACCTCCTGCTTGTAATACGGGTACAATTTAGGAGGTACGGTTTTTAGCAATTCTAATTCTTTTTCTTTTAATCTAATATACTGCTCAAATGAGCGCGGAAGTGCGTTTTCGTAATCACGGGCTGTTTCGCCCTTCCGTTGCTCGTCCAGGTTTTGCTCCCGCATGGATTTTTCAGTCTCCAGCAACCGCGTCAGGATTTCGCGCTGACGTTGTAGTAACTGATTGGTGAGTCTTTTGTTGATCAGGTCTAACTCGGTTTCTTCCATCTTGCCAGGGAGTTCGCCTCCTGGCTTCTGGCCATTCTTTTTTGCACCCTCCTGCATCTCCTGTAGCATCCTGCGAATGGCCTCCTGTTCCATCGCCAGGCGTGCCAATTCTTCGGACATCTCCCGCCCCGGCTTTCCATTTTTCATCAACTCCTCGGTTCTCTGGTTGATCTCCTGCTGCTTCTGGCCCAGGCCAGCCTGTTTCTGGCTCTTCGATTTGCCCTTACCCGGCATCATCATGGCATTCTGCATCATCTGCATCATCAGGTCAAAGTGATCATTGAGCATCAGCGCGAGGTTATTGATGCTCGTCATAGCAAACTGCATTTCGCTGCCTGCATTTCCCTTCTTCCTGTCGCGTACGTACTCTACAGCGCGGTCGACATGATCGTTCAGTTTTCCAATCTCTTTGGTGACGATCGCATTCATTTTTGGATCCCGTTTTGATAGAGCTAACAAGCTGTCTTCCAACACTTTAGAATCTTCCTTGAGCTTTAACTGACGCTGTGAAAGCACCACGTAGGCGGGATCGGTCTGCTGGATCGGCAGAAACTCTTTAGTGATGTTTTCCTGGTCGAATGAGAGTTTAACCAAGCCATGAATGATCTGGCGTAGACTTTCGAGATTATCCATGTCCATTTCCATTTGCATGTTTGCCATGGCCCCCTCCAATTGGTTTTTCATCTGCTTCATTTTCTGAATGGCTTGCTTCTGCATTTGGGCTGATTTCCGGGGATTGCCTTCCTCTAACGATTCTTTACTTTTTTGCTGATCGTTGAGGATTTCGCTCTGCTGCTGCTCCCCAGGCAGGTCGGCCGGCTTCTCCACTTCTTTGCCCATGTGTTCCAATTCCTGCATTTCCTTCTTCAGCTCTTCCATTTCTTGCCTGAGTTGCTCCTGTTCGGCAGCCAATTCGTTGGCTGATTTTTCTTTTGCAGATTCCGTGTCCTTTTTTTCTCCCCGCTCCTTTTGTGATTTCGCATCTGCGTTACGGTCCTCCTGCTTGAGATCCTCAGGCTTTTTCTTCTCCCCTTCGGCAAGGGATTCGGTTTTCTGCTGGAGGGATTCCTGTTTGGCTAATTGCTCTTGTAGCTGCTCCGCCGTCTGTTCGATTTTGTATTCGTATTGCAGTTGCTTGTACAACTCCTGCGCCCGTTCCATTTCTTTCTTGAAATCGCGCTCCTGGCGCTGCATTTGTTCGAGCAGTTTCATGAGTTGCTGCGAGGGGGCATTGTCTTTCAGCAGTTTCTCCAGTTCTTCCAGCAACTTGCGCTGTTCATCGCTCATCAAATCATCAATCTGCTTTTGCACTTCTTCTGCCTTTTCCTGCAAGCGCTCGCTTTCGTTCGTGAACTGATCTTTCTTTTCTTCCAGGTCGCGGGCCTCCCGCCGCAATTGTTCCAGTTGTTGATCCAGTTGTTTTCGTTGTTCAATCAGGGCTTGCAGCATTTGTTTATCCTGCCAGTCGAGTTGCTGCTTACTTTTTAACTTCTGGATGGCCTCCTCAACGCTGCGTTTGATTTCGCCCGCCCGCTTAACGCTTTGCTGAAACTTTTCCTGGGTATTCCGGGTGCTGCGTTCAATTTCTTTCTGCAGGGTTTCGCGGGAGGGCAGCACCAGGCGGAATGGCGGAGACTGGGTTAACTTTCTTCCGTTTACGCCGTCGTTGTCCCACACCTGCACAAAGTATAGAAGCTGGTCACCGGGTTTCAGAAAAAGACTGTCAAGTGACCACGTATGCAGGATGCGCTGGTCGCGGAATCCGGCATTTATGGGCAAGGAGAAAGATCCGTTTTCTTCCTGAGCATCGCGCAGCACCTGATACCGCACGGCCACATCGCTGATGCCATAGTCATCGCTGGCGTAGCCTCCGATCCAGATTTTATTAAAGAGCACGCTATCGGCCTGAGGTTGTACCGACAAGGTGGGGAATTCATCTTTGATCACCGCGATGGTGTAACGCAGGTCGTCTTTGTTTTGGGCATATGGGTTGTATAGTCGGATCAGGTATTCCTCGGAAGAGCGAATGATTTTGCTGAATTGAAACGTTTGGTCATCAGAAAAGATCATTGCGCGAACCTCGTTTTCAGAGGCGAATGTCATGTCGGCCTTCTCGGCATTGGCTCCTTTTGCCAGCCAGGTAATGCGCGTTCCTTCAGGCACTTCGAGGTTACCCGCATTCTGGAGTGTAACGGGTTGCCGCCCGAGGTAGCGTGGATATTCCAGTTGTGCGCGCAGCCCCAGCAGTTCGGGACGATAGAGAACAGTGAGGGTGTAGGTAGGTGATAGAAACCCGGCCCCCTCCAGGTGAAAAGAAAACCCGGCTTGCACCCGCTCAAAAATATACTCGTACCTGCCGGCCTGTGGATTCATTTTCAGCCGCTGACCATCCCGCACTGCATATAAAGCATCGGGGATAGCATCCCCCGAAAGGGAGACCTGCAACGCATAATCTTCATTGAAGAAAGCTGTCAACTTGGATTTATCGACTACAAATTGAAACGGGGGCGCGGGGGAAAACTCCTCGCGGAAACGCACCAAACGGTACGTGCTTTGGGTGAGTATCGTCCGGTTGAAAATCAGGATGATGATCAACGCGAGGATCGGGATGGAAAGCAATTTGACGTACACCAGATTTTCACGCAGATGGATCGCCCGGTCGAATGGGATGCCCTCAAATTGTTGTGATTTTTGATCAATGCTGGCAGCCCACAAGGCGGAAGTCTGTGGTTGGCGGTAGAGTTGCAACACATTGAGGAGGCGGTCGCCAATCTGCGGGAATCGGCTGCCGATCATTTGAGCACTTTGTTCAGCTGATATTCCCTGCCTTTTCAGCCACCATTTCAGTGGGTCGCTCAGGAATCGGGCGACACAAAATACCCCAATGGCGAAAAAAAAGATCACCACGATCATACGAACATTGGCTGGCAGCCAGAGGGCAGATTCCAACAGGGCCATGAGTAGAAAATAGCCGAGCAGGATAAGCAGGCTCAGTAAGGAGCCGCGGATGGCGAGGTTCCGATAGTACTTGCGCCGGAACGCGGCAATGTTTTTCTCGACAGATTCAAATCCCTTCATGGTACGGCCCTGACCTTTCTGTTGATACGGCATACACCTGCACCGGGTTATGCCTTCGGGGAAAGGTAAGGAGAAAGATGCTCATTTTTTCAGGACTGGAGTGTGGTGGCAGGATATTGCCATTGGTATTCCAGTAAAAAGTATTCAAGCACGTGCATCTTGAGTAGTTTTTCCTGCTCAAGCAGGTCAAAATGGGGTAACTTCTTCACCAGCCGCCAATGGGGCCAACCATCCTGATCGCTGCCCTCCAGATGATAATAGCCCGATAGACTCAACACGCGGCAGATACCGATGTGCAGAATATCTTGCTTTTCTTCCTTTGAAAAAAAGCGACGCCCTTTCCCCAGTTCTTGAACGCCGATCAAAAACAGCACCCCGTTCAGGTCTTTGGGGCGTTTACCCAGCTGTGCCTCAATTTGCTCCGTGAGCCAGTGCCACTGGCGGTCGAGTTCGAGGTCGCGTTTATACATGGAGGGCATCCCAGTATTCGAAGGCGCGGCGCAGGTGTGGAACCACAATCGTTCCGCCCACGAGGGTGGCAATCCCCATAGCCTCATGTACTTGTTCGGTTGAGAGACCTACCTCTTTGCATTTTCCGAGGTGGTATTTCACACAGTCATCACATCGCAAAACCAGCGAACAGGTCAGGCCTATCAGCTCCTTACTTTTAACATCAAGCACACCCTGCTGGTAGGCATGTGTATCGAGGTTAAAGATGCGTTTGATGATCAGGTTGTCGGCCGCGAGGATGCGTTCGTTCATCTTACTGCGGTATTCATTAAATTGCTGAACCAGAGGCATAATTTTTATTGCAAATATGGGGCGTTTGGCGGGCAATCAAAACCATCCTTTTCCGGCTGGGCAAATGTGGGCTGATTTTGTTCAGTTGTTCTTTCCGCGAGCATGCGTGGGCTGTAGTCAAGGGTTACTACGCGGTGAACGTTGGCTCTGCAGCCAATGCCTCCGCGATCTGCCCCTAACCCACTATCATCGCTGGCCCGACAACCCGGTCTACGAGCGGTTGCTGGGGCGTTTGCCGATCGCGTCTGCGCAGGCTTTGCTGCACTTTCGCAAAGACAGTATTACACAGCGCCTGCTGCATGCGTTAAAGTATGGCGGCCGTCCGGAGCTCGGTGCATTTCTCGGCCGGGTGTATGGCAAAATGCTAGCCGATGGTCCTCATGAGCCCTGGGATGCGATAGTCCCTGTGCCTTTGCATCGCTCGCGGCTACGCAGGCGCTCGTATAATCAAAGCGAGTGTTTCGCTCGTGGTCTTGCAGAAGAGCTCCATCTTCCGATCATCAAAACTGCACTTGTGCGCGATCAAGCTACCGAGACCCAAACCCGCAAAGACCGCGCTCACCGCTGGGAAAATATGCAACAGGCTTTTGCTATGGTAAATGGCACCGCGGTAGCGGGGCTACGCGTTTTGCTGGTAGATGATGTAGTTACTACGGGAGCCACGTTGGAGGCATGTGGACGGCAACTTTTGGAAGCCGGATGTGCCACCCTCAGCATAGTCTGCATTGCGGAAGCATGAGCTGACTGGCCGGCACAATCAAGTTCATTCCGGGTCAGTGCCTGTTACGGGCTGTACCGGCAGATTTCAACAAAACAAAAAAGCCACCCTGCAGGATGGCTTTCTTTGACCGTCTTGGCGGACGCTTAGTAGTTTGATCCGGCACGGATCATCGCGCAACGGAAACCGATTGTTGCGGTGGAGGAGTCCTGATCGAGGTACCTACGCGTACCGGGGCTCATCCAGTAGGCTACATCCTTCCACGATCCGCCTTTGTAAACCCTCACCTTATCCGAAATAAGAGAGGTGAATTCCTGCGCGTTTTGTTCTTCCCAGTCGCCTGGTTTAGCCTTAGCATTACGATTGGGGTCGTTAGGCAGAAAATCAGCCTTGAGTTTAACATTGTTTTTATACTTGTCAGCTTTATCAAGAAAGCCGTCTCGCCGCATCGGGTTCAGATCATCGAAGTCCTGAAATGACAAGGGACGGTAGATGTCCATCACCCATTCACTCACATTTCCTGCCATGTGGTACAGGCCGTAGTCGTTGGGAGGATATTCGTAAATGTACGTGGTGATCAAAGCGCCGTCATTAAGGCGCCCGGCAATACCGGCATAGTCGCCACGGCCCCGCTTAAAGTTTGCCAAGAAATACCCCATTTCTTTGCCATACGGATTTCGCAAAGCGTGGCCATCCCAGGGATACAAACGTTGATGGGTTTGGGTTTCTTCTACCCACTGTGTGCCAATCAGTGCCTGGGCGGCATACTCCCACTCTGCCTCGGTGGGCAAGCGGTAGGCTGGAATCACGACCCCTGACTCCAACGGGATGCGACCGCCAGCAGCCGTCTCCGGGATTTCCTCTCCCGAATCCTTTAACAGTTGCTGATTGACCGACGCCGTACGCCATTCGGCATACCGGTTGGCCTGAACCCAGCTAATACCAACCACCGGAAAAAACCGGAAGCCCGGATACCGAAGGTAGTGATCTACATAGGGATCATTGAAAGCGAGTTTTCCTACCCACACGGTGGTATCCGGAAGAGCACCCTGATATACTTCCTGAGTGGAATCGCGGCTTAGAAAGTGTAAATATTCAAGCCAGTGGATATTGGCAATTTCGGTCTCATCCATATAAAACGACGCCACCGAAACAGTCCGTTCGATGTTATCGCGCCAGGCCATGACGTCTTCTTCGAAGGACCCCATAACAGCGCGTCCGCCTTCGATAAAGACGGTATTGGGGGCATCTGGTTGTCCTTCAAACTCTTTAACCTGGAAGCCATTTGCATCTTCGTCATTGTAGGCCAGGCCGGTTGCCGTACTTATCTGCCCCGGATTAATGGCAGTTGGCTTGCTGCCCCGGTTACCAAACAGTGAGCACCCCGTGATGCATAATGCTGAGGCAACAACTAAAAAAGAAACCTTCACGTACTTCATCGCACAATGGTTAGAAAAATTGAATCGTAAATATAAAAACATAAAACCATGTTTTCCAAAGGTTGAGGTTTTTTGTGGTCTTCCTCCGGTTGAACCTCCGGCCAACGCGCAGTCAATAACGTAGAGTCCGTGGACTGTATTGCTATCCGATTTTGGGATAAATTTTCCCGATCCGGGCAAAAAACCAGGGCCGCCAACGCCAGAATATGGCGGTTTGCGCATTGGCATAGTTCTTACATAATCAACGCCATGCACACGATCGAGGATTTCCGCAATGCGCCTTTTGAGAGTAAATGTGACTGGGTAGTCACCAATGCGGACTATCTATCGATGCGATGGATTTCTGGTTGTAAAGTTATGCTGTACGCCAGCGGTTCGTTTTTTATCGAGGTCTACTTTTCCACCCGTTACCGCCGTGTTTTGATGATCAATGCCTTCCGTGAGGTGAACCAGCTGATGCCCTACGTGGAGAAACTCTCCTTGCAGGAATTGTTGAAAACTGATTAAATCTGGCTAAGGACGGCTAACGCCTGTTCTACTGTTCGGATTTTCTCGATTGTGAGGAGCGACTTACCTCCGCTTTCTTTTACCCGGCACAAGCCGGGATTTTTCTGAACAAATGCCAACACCCTCCCGAATACCTCTGACTTAAAGTATTCGTCTTTACTCATGAACTGGGCCTTGATTTTCTCATTTTTCAACGAAAGCTTCTCAAACCCAAGCTGTTCGCCCAACCAGCGTACGCGCACGGTATTTATCAACTGTTGTACAGGCGGCGGCATTTCACCAAAACGGTCGCGCAGTGCGTCCACGAACTGTGTCAGTTCGGATTCGGTGGCAATGTTATCCAGCGTGGCGTAGAGGTGAAGGCGCTCACTTGTATTGCCCACATAGGTGTCGGGGATGAGGATTTCGAGGTCTGTTTCGATCAGGCAGTCGGGCACAAGTTGCCGCGCGCGCTCGGCCAGCTCGGTGGCAAACAACTCTTTAAATTCGGTTTCCTTCAGTTCGAGAATGGCATCGTCCAGGATTTTGTGATACGCCTCGAAACCCAGATCACTGATGAAGCCACTTTGTTCGGAGCCCAGCAAATTACCGGCCCCGCGGATATCCAGATCGCGCATGGCCACTTTAAAGCCGTCGCCCAGCTCGGAAAATTCTTCCAACGCCGCCAGCCGCTTTCGCGAGTCGGCCGACAATAAGTTGGCAGGCGGGGTTAGCAGGTAACAGTAGGCTTTCTTGTTCGAGCGCCCTACACGGCCCCGCATCTGGTGCAAGTCGCTAAGCCCAAACAAATGGGCTTGATTGATGATGATGGTGTTGGCATTAGGAATATCAAGCCCGGACTCAATGATGTTGGTGGAAACCAGCACGTCGTATTCCCCTTCAATGAACCGAACCATTACTTTTTCCAATTTATCTCCCTCCATCTGCCCATGGGCGATCCCGATCCGCGAATCGGGCACGAGTTTATAGATAACATTGGCAACCTGTTCGATATCATGGATTCGGTTATGAACGAAAAAAACCTGCCCGCCTCTGCGGATTTCCTGACTTACCGCGTCGCGAATGATTTCTTCCTGAAACACGTGTACTTCTGTGCTCACCGGCTGCCGGTTGGGCGGAGGGGTGGCAATGATGCTCAGGTCGCGTGCACCCATCAGCGAAAAATGCAGGGTGCGCGGGATGGGAGTGGCGGTCAGCGTAAGAACATCCAGGTTAAGTTTCAATGCTTTCAGCTTGTCTTTTACTTTGACACCGAATTTTTGTTCTTCGTCAATGATCAGCAGGCCCAGGTCGTGAAAGGACAAATCACGGCCCACAATACGGTGTGTACCGATCAGGATGTTAACGTGCCCTGCCTTTACGTCGGCTGCGATAGCCTTCGTGTCCTTGTCCGACCGGAACCGTGAAATGTACTCGACCCGAACAGGCAGGTTTGCCAGTCGGTCGCGGAATGTGCGGTAATGTTGGAGAGCCAGGATCGTAGTGGGGACCAATACCGCTACCTGCTTGCCATCGGTGGTTGCTTTAAAGGCGGCCCGGATGGCCACTTCTGTTTTTCCAAATCCCACATCGCCGCAGACGAGCCGGTCCATGGGGTGCGGCTGCTCCATGTCGCGCTTAACATCATCGGTGGCTTTCGCCTGATCGGGAGTGTCTTCATATAAAAAGGAGGACTCAAGTTCAGCCTGTAGAAAACCGTCTGACGAGAAGGCGAAGCCCGGAGACGCTTTTCGCTTCGCATACAAATCGATCAGCTCTTTGGCAATGTCTTTAACCTTATTCTTGACTTTCGCTTTCTTGCTGTCCCACTCACCAGACCCCAACTTACTGATAGCGGGCGGCGCACCGTCTTTGCCGGTATACCGGGAGATCTTATGCAGTGCGTGAATGTTGATGTACAGCAGGTCGTTATCCCGAAAAACCAGGCGAATGGCTTCCTGCTCTTTCCCATTTACATCCTTTTTTTCTAGACCGGCAAACCGGGCAATGCCGTAATCGATGTGCGTTACAAAATCTCCCGGCTGTAGAGTGTGTAATTCACGAAACGTGAGGGCCTTTGACTTCGAGAATTTCTCCTTGGTACGATAGCGGTGGTACCGTTCAAAGATTTGGTGATCGGTATAACACGCCAGTTTCAGGGTGTGATCGATATAGCCTTCGCGCAGGGAAAAAGGCATTGGCTGGAACCGAAGTTCTGGGTGGATTTCTTCAAAGATGCCTTGCAGGCGCTCCAGCTGTTTGCTTTGGTCAGCCGCGATGAAGTTTGTGTATCCGCGTTGCTGGTATTCGAGTAAATTGGCCGCCAGTAATTCGAAATTCTTCTGAAAGGATGTTTGCGCGGCGGAGGGAAAATCGAATGTGCGGGCGGGTGCAAAAAATGGCCGGGGCCCCCATTCGATGCGGTGAAACTGTTCCAGACGTAGCCGAAAGCTTGCTTCAGTTTCGAACAGTGCTTCGGGCGGAAGCCCGGCAGGAGCGCCGCTGCGCGCGATGATCTCGTCAAAGCGGCGGCCTACTTTTTCATGGCACTTGTCCAGGATAGCCAGCGTATAGGCTGTGTCGCGGAGCCAGATCCGGGTGTGAGCCGGAATGTATTCCAGAAAAGACTGACGGTCTTCGAGCACAAGCCGTGTCTGAACATTCGGCATCAGGCTGACATCATGATGTTCCTCGATTGATAACTGAGAGCCGGGATTAAAGGTCCGGATGCTGTCCACCTCATCGCCGAACAACTCAATGCGGTAGGGCCATTCGTTGGCAAAAGAAAAAACGTCAATAATGCCCCCCCGCACGGCAAACTGACCGGCTTCATACACAAAATCTGCCTTTTCGAAATCGTACGAGTTTAAGAACTCTTCCAGAAATGCAACATCGACTCGTTCTCCCTTCTTCACCCGAAAGGTGTTCTTGGCGAGCGACTTTTTCGTGATCACTTTTTCCGACAAAGCCTCAGGGTAAGTCAGGATAATCTGCGAGTCCGGGTGGTCGCTGAGGCGACTCAACACTTCGGCACGCATCAATACATTGGCATTTTCGGTCTCCTCGTACTCGTATGGTCGCTTGTACGACATCGGAAAGATTAAAACCTCCCGGCGGCCGACCAGGTTCTGCAAGTCGTTGGCGAGGTAGGCTGCTTCTTCCTTATCCACGCAGATGATCACATGCGAGGCGCGCACCTCCCCCTGTACTGCGGCAAAAAGCACCGCGTCGAGGCTGCCGTGCAAGTTCCTGATGCTGACCGTGTCGGGGGTGGGCGTGCGAAGCCCTTCCGCCAGAGCTTGCACCAGGCTGTCGCGTTTATACAGATTCAGGAAGTCAGGGGCAGTCACCCGGGTCAAAAAATGGAGGCGCAAATATAGGCGGAGGTATGAACATTAAAATACCGGATGCCATGCCCTCAGCCCTAATTGATGCTGAATGTTTGAGAAAAAGGCCCACTCCCCCGGCCAGATTGGGTGTGGTTGTGTTGATTTGCCGGATAAGAAAATCCTGAAACGTGTTTGAGTGATCCCCTCGGCCTGTATCTTTAGCCTGTGGAATTTATCCGTTTGTTTTTTGTTTTTCTATGCATCACGCTCGCATTTGCCCTGCTGTTGGGGCTTTATAAGCCGTGGTGGGTATTGTGGTGGGAAGATGTGCAAAATCGAAAGAAGGTCATCCTGGTCTACGGTATCGGGATCCTGCTTTCCTGGGCTGCCTATTGGATGGTTAAAAGCTGGTCTTAGCATCACCGGTTGAGAAGGGCATGAACCTGGTTGTTTCGTGGCCCGGAGCATCGCGCCCGCCTTCAAAGAAATTGTTTCCTTTTCCGCAAAGAACTTTGGCCATCGTGCCAGTCATGCTCGCCACGGATTAGCTTCCCGTCCGACGGTCACGTATTGATCGTCCAGACCGTCCAGATAATAGCGATTATAACGACCACCACGACGGCCACGTTAACGATGCCAAAAACGAAAGCAAACTTCAGGGAGCCTACAAAGACCCTGTCCTTGATTTTCGCATCCCATCTTTGCCACGCCAGGGCAATCGGGAAAAGCAATAGGCGCCAAAGTGTTCCCACGATATCCGGTTGCCTGTTGTGCAGCGGCAGCGGTAGAGCGGGGTTGGCGATCCAGGCATTGATGCGTTCAGGTTCCAGGAAATCAACAGGCTGAGATGTCAGTGCTTCTACGTGGGGTGCAGGCTGCTCGGGCAGATGGGTAATGAGTTGCTGCATAGCGAAACTGAGTGCATCGCGCAGGGCTTGAGCTCCCTGCGGCTCCCCCATCTCAAAATAGGTGTTGGCTCGGAGTGGGGGTCCGTACTTGATGTGCACCGAGCTGCGGGCATGTGTTGGATCGGTATAATTCAAACCTACAGGTACGATGAAGAGCGGTAATGCGGGTTGAAGGCGCAGCGTCTGAAATGCCACGCGGGAAAAACCCTTGCTCAGCGGCCGCAACCTCCGTGCGCTGCCGTGGTTGCCTTCGGGAAAGATCACGATCGCCTGCTGCGCCGCGAGCAGGTGGCTGCAAGCGGCAAACGTTTCATGGTTGCGGTTAAGCGACTGCCACCCATCACGAACTCGATAAACTGGCAGCAGGTTGATTAGGCGCAGAAGACTTCGCGCCCAGCGCTTCCGGAAGATATCGGCCCGGGCCAGGAAATGGGTGTATCGCTTGGATGAGCAGACGATGAGCAGAGCATCCAAAAAAGCGTTCTGGTGATTCGCCGTGAACAGCACCGCTCCCGGTGGAATCTGGTCGAGCCCGCTCACCCTGATGCGGCGAAAAAAGATGTGAAGTGCGAGCCACACATAAGATCGCAGCAATCGAAAAAAAAGACGTTGCATCATTTGGCAGAGAGTATCTCCGGTTTTTGCCGAGCCCAGAGCAAGGCCAGCAAAAGGCCTGAAAAAATATGCCAGATGCCCCACCAGGCTGCCACCAGCGCCATGCCTCCCATGCCATCGAAAAAGCGGAAAATCAGAATGAGGCCAAGGCCGGAATTTTGTATTCCGGTTTCGATGCTGATCGTTCGTTGGTCTGCACGCGCGAGCCCGGCCCAGCGGGCAGCAAAAAAACCCACACTCAGCGCCAGGGCGTTGTGCACCAGCACCAGCCCTGCCACTTCGTGAATGTGGGCTGTAAAGTGTGCGTAATTGCCATAAAAAGCCACGACTACAAATCCGATGAAGATGACGATCGACAGCGGTTTCACTCCTTTCGACAGGCCCGCGGCAAGGCCTGGCAGAAAGTGATGAACAGCCATCCCCAGTAGCAGCGGGATACCGGCGAGGGTAACGATCGTTTCGAGCATGTTCCACGCATCGAGCGATACATCTTGCAGTAAACCGGATGTGGGAGCATACAGAGAAGCCCACAGGCTCAGGTTAAGAGGAGTCGTAACAATGGACAGTACCGTTCCGGCAGCCGTAAGGCTGACAGACAAGGCGGTGTTGCCCCGCGCGAGATGCGTAAGGAAGTTGCTGATGTTGCCCCCCGGGCAGGCAGCGACCAACATCATTCCCAGCGCCAGGCTTGGATGCGGGCGGACCACGGCAACTAAGATGAATGTGAAAGCGGGCAACAGCACGAACTGCGCACCGAGCCCCACAACGGATGCCTTTGGGGTGGCTTTCAGCCGCACAAAATCTTCAACTTTTAATTCCAGCGCTACCCCAAACATGATGAAAGCCAAGATCCAGTTCAGGGTTTGCAGATTCTCCGGATTGAAGTTCAGGCGGATAGCATCCAGATCAGTCATCGTTGGCCAAGGTAACGAAAAAATCTATCGGCTCGGGGAATGCATGATCTGGGAGTTCTCTTTTCGGAGCGCAGCAGGTGTGCCGCCGTGTGCGAATAAGCAGAACTCATCTCACAAAGACCTTTCGGGAACTTCCGGCGTCAAAGGTCTGTCTTCTGAAACAACCACCTCGTTTTTTCGCATATACACTCCCGCCGCTGTCCTGAGTTTGCAACTCAGGGGACAACACAATTTTATCATCGCCTCAAAAATTCAAAATCAACGAAAAAAATTTACCCTACTTTATGATTTTACCGAGCACGGCAGTAAAGAAATTCCTCTCTGGATTCAACCAATCCTGCTGCAACCTTTTTCTAGAAATAATCCGGTTTCACATCTTCTCAGCAATTACAAAGCTCCCAACAAAGACACCTTCCGGATTTCTGATTTTACAATCCGCCAGCCGACATAGCGGTAAAACTGAAATGAAAAACACCGGCACTTCAGCAAAAATGAAATGTCCAGAGTTGCACACTCAGGGCAACTGGGGGTTCACCCGCCGGTGTGCCTTTGTGTGTGCGTTTTTCGGATTGAAGGGCCGCCGTTCGAAAATCGCAAACACGCTCGGATCTCCGTAGCCGCCTGCTAACTTAAGGCTGCCGTACGTTTCGAGGCTGACTCAGATTCGTTTTTTTGATCCCCGGCCATCCACCACATATTCAATTCCATTTTCAATGAACAGGCCCATCGTTTTAGCATCTTCTTTGCCGCTTCCATGTCGCACATCTGTGTTGATCGTCTTGCCGCCAAAATCAAGGGTAATGGTATCCTGGAGGGTATGCCCGAACACCAACTTTTCTCCACCGTAAAAAGCCAATACCCGGTCTAGCTCCGGCCCGGTGATTTTCGGGTAATCATCTGTGGCGGTTGCCAGTCCGCGATACCAGTATATGCCCTTCGATCCGGTAATGAAATCTTCTGCCTGGCTTTCATCTGGTTGTTTGCTGCCTATTTTGTTCCAGTTTGTTTTTGCCAGGCGGTTGATGTCTGCAATTGAAACGCGATACTTCAGTAAATCCGGGCTGATACCTCCATGCATGTAAACATAGGGCCCGATTTTTTCGATGATATTTCGCGAGCGGAGCCACCGCCCCAACGCTGTTTTTTCTGAGTATATGAAACGGGTAGCCACGGCTACGGTATCATTGCCGCTGATTAGTTGGGCTGCACGGATGTACTTGCCTTTGTTGGCTGAAGCATTGCCGTGGAAATTCATAACTTCATGGTTTCCCAGGATGTAGTGTACACGGCCCGATTGCCGGAGGGCTTCGCTTTCCAGCTTATAGATCAACCAGAGTACCTGCGTTACCTGTTCGCCCCGGTCCACGAAGTCACCGGTCAGCACCAGATGTCCGGCCCCAAACGTCCACTTGAACTGATCATCAATCACGCCATGTTTTTGCATAAGGCCGGCAAAAGCGTTGAAGTTCCCTTCAATGTCTGACATGACCAGCATGCGCTCCGGCATGTCGTACCTGTCGGGAGGAGGGGTGAGGGTGTCTTGCAAAACGATTGGGAACTGATCTTCATCAGCGTTGTCAACTATTACAGTCAGCGTGTCCCCGCGCCTGATGGAGTGTTGCAGAAACTGCCCATCCTGCGTTACGCGGTATACCTGGTCACCGATCACATAGGGTCCATCGGTTCCTTGGAGGCGATAGGTTTTCTTTTCCCATACCTGAAAACGGCCGGCCTCCTCATCATAGCCCAGCACAATGTGATCGGGACTACTGATCTGCCCATCCGTAAACCGGACAAGCAGTACGGCGGTAACCAGCAGGATAGTTACAACCACCATGACCCATTTAAGCAGCGCGCGCAATGTTCGCATCGATCTTTTGCGATTTGTTTTACTAGAGAAAGGCGGCGATCTTCAAAAATGCAAATCTACCCCCAGTAAAAATAACGAATAGCCGGGTTTACGGCAACCACGCTGCAAGGCAGCTATCCCCCGCGCCGGGCATGGAGACGCTGCAGACTATTTTCCTGCCGTGTAGTACCTGTTTTTCAGCTTCCTTTTACAAACAATTTTTGGGATACCCCCGTGCCCTCTACCCCAAATTCAGGGATCAGTTCATCATCTTTCCATTCGAGATCCATCCCCAGGATGATGTGCTTCTGAAAAAATAGCTGAGGTCAGTATTCAGGTATTTTTGCACGGCTTCGAGGAATAACTCATCCGTGAACTTCCGGTTTTACCGGATGCAGATCTTCAGGATATCACGCATAACATCATCCAGCGAAAGGGCGTAGTTGCTTTTTCGGAGGATCTGGTTATCCAGCCAGAATGCGAAGATCGCACCGCGTCGGTGTGGAATCTTTTCTACGTTCCGGCTTTTCAGACGCCATAAATTTCAGCCATCGGGAAAGGTGTGTTTCACCCCACACGTCATTCGAATAATGAAACGAAGTGGCATCCGAACGCTTTTTGGATGTGAATGACACGGCTACCCGTAAACCCTCACGCCCGAGGCTATCGCTATAAAAAACCTAATACTTGACCCGGGGTTGCGCCGCCAGTACGAAAGGCAGAAAAAGGAGAAAAAAAGTGATCCTCATGCGGATGGGGTTGCGTGGGGAATGAGCATGAATCCTGTTCCAAACGCAGGATCACGCTCCCGGGCTAGAAGATGAAGCCTTGTTGGATGCTGTGTAGGGTATTCAACGGGATGATTTGGGTAAGCCAGATTCCTCGTGGTGAGACTCCGTGGAGATTATTGATTTAGGATTTGAGATTATTGATTAGGACTTAAAACAAACTCAGTTGATTCGCGGGCGGCAATAGATAAGCCAAGTTGTTTATGATTTGAAAATAGGGATTTGAGGTCAAGGATTTTAGAATAACCTCTGTGATCCCGGCCGCTACGGGGCTTTGCAACAAAGCGGGGGGATGAGCCAGAAGTCTCCACGATTACTGAAGGCTGGTTTTTTTTGCGTTACCTTTCGGATTGTCATGTCGTCCCCGCCCCGCCTATTCACCATCTTTCTTTTCCTGGGATTACTTCATATGTCTTTCCATGCCTTCAGCCAGCAGGATTGGAATATCCCCTTGACGGTGCTGGGCGATTCGACCAGGCGATCATTCGGTGAACATGTAATCATTACGGGCATTGTTCGGGACATCAACCTACGTCCGGTTTCAGGCGCAACCTTGTCGGTGGATGTGATGAAGTATTTTGACTACACCGATGAAGAAGGCCGCTACACGCTGGAACTTCCGCCGGGGGACTACCGTCTGATTGTGCGGCACGTGGGCTTGGTACCTGTGTTCAAGCGCCTCCGGGTTTTCGGCACCGACTTGCTAAATATTACCCTGGTGGAGGGAGCCATGAATCTCGAGGAGCTGGTCATTACCTCCCGTCCGTTGGATGCAAATGTGATGGATGCTTTGGGTGGGTTAACAAAGTTGAATGTGGCCGAGATCAAACTCTTACCGGCGTTTTTCGGGGAGGTGGACGTAGTAAAAAGTATCCAGACACTGCCGGGCGTCACATCGGTTGGAGAAGGCAGCGCAGGATTCAATGTGCGGGGAGGCCGGGTAGACCAAAACCTGATTCTGTGGAATGGTGTTCCCGTACATTGAATCCTGCGCTGCCTTCTCCAAC
>VYLK01000327.1_pt1 | contig 18553 bp, 19 predicted proteins | sample 5114321 | NCBI WGS metagenome assembly VYLK01 (sample SAMN12291792, study PRJNA351875) | freshwater metagenome | isolation source: freshwater lake | place: USA: Michigan, MSU2 Lake | collected 2011-08-16
GAGAGCGATCAAGCTTCACGTCAAGCTTCACGTCAAGCTTCACTGGGCTAGTTGGATGAGCTTCCTTCATATTCTTCGCTCCTCTAGGACGAACACTGCAATCAGGTCTGCAATCACGGCGCCAACCAAATTTGGTCTTCGCCCCCTCGATTCAGGTCCATTCTCGTGTTTGGCGAACCAATTCGCGTCAAACGGGCTTTCCCCATTCGGGCGATAATTCGTCGTTGTTTCAATTTGAGCCGGTTTCTCTTCGTAACCAGCTTGTTCTGAGATGCCCCTCACAAGATCTACTTAACCAATAAATCGTGGACAATTCATGAATAATGAAATGTGTTGACTTGTGTTTTCGTAGAAAACCTCTGTGGATCACTTTACGGGCCAAGGAACCATCACTTGGTCACTTCAAATTACCCATAACAATGGCCTGGGTCTTGAGAGGCGAAAGGCCAGGAACCGACAACGGAACCTGGCCTCTTCATTGGCTAGAAGCCTTGAGGCTTATGGCTTGCCAACGCTGAACACGTTGCCGATCGAGACCGACGAACCAAACACCGAGCCGCCAACATTGTGGGCGCTGATGAAGGTGTTGGTGTTGATTGGGGCCACCATGTTTTGTTGGCCCGAGATGCTCATGTTGCCGGGTGCAGCAAAGGTCATGGAGTTGCCGAAGCCGCGAGCGCTGCCAGTTACGTCACCGGTGATGTTTTGCGCGGTCAGGCTGACACCAGCATTGACTGCAGCGCCGCCATGTTGCTGAGCGGAAACGTTGAAGGTTGCGGCGTTTGGTGCAGAAGCACTCAAGATGTTGCCGTTTGCTTGTGCTGTCGCAATGGCGTTGCCGCCAATGTTGAACACATTGCCAGTGGTGTAAGCTGATGGATCGATCCAGTTGCTCTGGACGCTATTGATGCCAACTTCATGTGCACCTGCGAAGGAACCAGCTGCATTGTTTGCGAATGCTGCAGAGCTCAAAGTGACATCGCCACCAATGTTGCCGACATGGCCAGAAGTGGTTGCAATGGCATCGCCGCGGAACTGCTGGTTGTTGTTCCAATGGACGTTGGAAGCGGTGCCAGCGACTTCGGCGGAGTTTGCGCCTGCGACAGCCGAGAAACCAACTGCGCAGCAAACGTTGTGCGCGATGCCCACGGTGTTAGCCGAAATGTTGCTGTTCATAAACTGAGAAACGTTGATGGCTTGTTGCGCAAATGCTTGACCACCGATCGAGGTGACAAGAGCGATTGCCGAGATGATAGCTGCCTTTTTCATGATGTACTCCCACTGAAATGAAGCTCAAACCCTGTGTGGCTTCTGAAGGTAGGGGAGCAATCTGAGGGCCAATTCATGCCGCAGGGGAAATAAGGCAAAATAAGGCGAAAGTAACCGACCAGAAATCTGTGATTTTTCAAATAAACTGGATAGGGATTTTTTTACCGGTTAATAATCAAGAATATTAAGGCCTTGTTGTTGACGTATTAGTTAATCAAATATTTCGTCATCATTTGGGATTTTGTCTCAATTCAATACAAATTGTTCGTCTGCCGCATTGAGTTTTTGCACTGGTGCGGCAAGATGCCATGTCATATCATCTCGACATGATCACTCGACGCAAGACCTTGATGGCCCCCGCATGTATTTTGCCCGCCCTCGGTGCGGCCTGCAGTGAGCGGCCATTGGAGCTGCCTGGCCCACAGCGGGCAGCCGTCGCCATTAAGCGGGCCACCCCAAAGGTCACCGAACGACTTCGGGCCGTAGGTGCCAGTCTAGGCGATCCAGTATTCATTCGGGCCTATAAGCAAGAAAAGCGACTTTATCTTTATGTTCAGCCCGGTCGCACGGGCAGGTTTATCGAATTTGCGAGTTGGCCGATTTGCGCAGCTTCGGGCTTCTTGGGTCCGAAGGAGGCTGAAGGCGACAAGCAAGTACCCGAGGGCGTCTATGGTGTGACACCTGAAGCGATGAACAATGCCTCCTCTTATCATCTCTCTATGAATGTCGGTTATCCAAATGCGCTCGACCAATCCCTTGGCCGAACGGGCAGTTTCATCATGATCCATGGCCGCTGCGAGAGTATTGGCTGTTTGGCGATGACCGACCCAGTTATTGAAGACATTTGGACGCTTGTCTCTGCCGCTCACAATGCCGGCCAAGCCAAAGTGGACGTGCATATTTTTCCATTTGTATTGAGCGAGAAAGCCCTAGAGAGCTACACTGAGAGCAAGCATCTGGTGTTTTGGACCGATCTTATGGCGATCCAAGACGCCTTTGATCGAACTGGGAAGCCCCCGATCGTGGCGGTCAACTCAGGCCGCTATAAGGTGGTAGAGTGAGACAGTCTGCAGCGCGGTCCTCCATCAGCGCGTCTACAGTCAAAAATCACTGAGCACCCAATAAAAATCTTGGCGTGTTAGTTAAGCTTAGCAGTCTCTGGTATCAGCCCCAGAATAGCCAGTTTCAACGTCATTATATAGCGAATATAAAAGTAATTGAGCTTGACGCTACTGTGCGTGGCAGGTCACCATTTACGATTATGGCACAGTGATGGGACAAATCGTACATTCCATCCAAAAACTGCCGCGGCCTCCGTCGCGGCAAAGAGCGCCACTGAAAAGAGGCTATCGGTGAACAGGCGGTTCAGGTTCAGAAGTGAGTTGACCCAAAACTCCCTGAAAGAAATCGGCCTGAGCTTTGGGATTCCGATAGGCCTAGCGCTGTCGGCCTACTTTTTAATTGAGTGGGGAATGTTAACCGATGCATCGCCTATTCTCTTAGTCGGTGTGATTTTGGCCGCATCGCAGGGTGGGGTGCGTACAGGCTTTGTCGCGGCGCTCGTTTCATTCGTACTCTTAGATTTCTTTCTGGTGCATCCGCAATTCACGCTGCGACTGGTATCTCCTGACGACTATATTCCCTTGATCACCTTCCTCATAGTTGCACTCACGACCAGCCATTTTGCCGGAGAGGCGCGTGACAAAGGGCAAAGAGCAATCGACAAGGCAAGGCAGTTGGAGGCTCTCTTTGAAGCGGCATGCCGCGCTCTAGGCTGCAAGGATCCTCATATTGTTCTTGAAATCGTTTTGGAAACTGCGGGTCGGATCATTCCGCTCGACTGGCAGCTTGAAACTGGCTCGGCAGCATCTGTGTCGGGTCTAAATGGTGTTGCCATGGATGATGAGGTTGTCCAAGTCACTAAATCCAAGTCAGGTGTCGAGGAAACGATTTGGGTTGAAATTCGGGGTCCAAAGTTCTCTTCTTTCGTTCATGCAGTAAATAACAAGAAAATTTCGCCCAGTACGCACCGATCGCTCGCCATGTTGGCCAAGCTGGCGGAGAATGCTTTGGCGCGGATTCAGCTTCAGTTGGACTTAGAGGACGCGAAACTATCTGAAGCGGCTGAGTCCCTTCGCGGTACAATTATCAACTCTGTCGCCCATGACTTTCGCACACCATTGTCTTCGATTGTTGCTTCTGCTTCGACACTCGAAGACTTGCATAGTGCGCTTCCGATTGCGGATAGAGTCGCTTTGGCTCGATCTATACGGGTTGGGGCGGAGCGGCTGACACGTTTTACCTCTAAACTCCTGACTGCAGCCCAGATTGATAGCGGTCCGATCAGCGTGCAAATGCAATGGGTCGATGTCCATGACCTTTTCAGCGGCATTCTTGATACGTTTGAACTCCACAATCATAGAACTGGTGTTCTTTGGGACGGAAGTGGGGCAGACATTGAGATCTATTGCGATCCTGTTTTGTTGGATCAGGCGCTCTATAACGTCATCGAGAATTGTTTGGACTATTCGCCTCTCGGCGAGCCCGTAAGACTGTCGGTTTTGACAGGCACGCAGTTTAAGATTCAAATTTCTGATTGCGGGCCTGGAATGCCCAAGAACATTCGCGAGCGCATGTTTGAACGCTGGACGAGAGCGACTCAGCCGTCCAAGTCTAGAACCGGGTTGGGTTTGGGGCTATCCATTGCGCGCGGGTTTATTCAGGCCCTTGGCGGAACAATCATCTGCCATGAGAAGCCTGATGGCACCTCCGGCGCTTGCTTCATTATTGAACTCCCTATGTCCATGGTAAAGTACCGCAATGCAACAGCCTGAACGAATCTTGGTGGTAGATGACGAGGTTGAGATCCTGAGGACGCTAGAGCCAGCTTTGCGCGCGGTCGGATACAGTGTGCGGTTTGGTGAAACAGGTTTGGAAGCCCTTAACTTGGTGGCCAACGATCCTGTTGATTGCATTCTTCTTGACTTGGGCCTTCCCGATATTGACGGTGTTGAGGTTGTCCGCCGCATACGTAAATGGTCCTTGGTGCCCATATTGATTATCACGGCCCGCGAAGGTTTAGAGGCAAAAATAGAGGCTTTGGACGCAGGAGCGGACGACTATGTCAATAAGCCATTTGACCTGCGTGAGTTGCTTGCAAGGCTTCGCGTTGCCCTTCGGCACAATGCGCGCCGTGCCGAAGGAAGCAGTGGGCCGGCAACCTTTGATGACTTGGTTATAGACTTTGCCCAGCGCTCCGTCATGCTGCGGGGGGAGTTGGTACAATTGACCCAAAGAGAGTATCAATTACTCAAGCTCATGGTAACTCACGCTGGTCAAATCGTAACACACAAGCAGGTTTTGGAGGGCGTTTGGGGCGGAGACCATAAGTCGGATGCACAGGCCGTTCGCGTGCTGATGGGACAGCTACGCCACAAGATCGAGGCCGACCCCGTTAGGCCCAAATTATTGCTCACGGAAACGGGCCTTGGCTACCGCATGCGAGCTGCGAAGTGATCACGACTATGATCTCACTTTGGAGCTTTTGGCGATGGTGCGATGCAAATTACCCTACCAGCCTCCCAAGTCATCCCACAATATAGGTGTCCAAACCAATGCGACTTTTCTTGTCTTTACTGGTGACCGGCGGGTTTTTGGCGGCGTGTGCGACATCGCCTGTGAGCCGTCCAATCCAATCTGAATCAGATAGGTTTTTTCAAAGCGTGTCTAAACTGTGCGGTCAAGCGTTTGCCGGAAAAATGGTCACGGACCACCCGAGTGATGCGGATCTAAAGGGCAAAGCGATGGTCATGCATGTGCAAAGCTGCACGGCAGATACCATTAGGATCCCGTTGCATGTCGAGAATGACCGTTCGCGAACATGGGTAATCACAAAACAGGTGGCCGTAGACGGTAAGAGGCTTGTTCTGAAGCATGATCATCGTCACCAAGATGGCAGTGAGGACGAAATCACGCAATATGGCGGTCAAACGATGGCCGATGGCTCCGCCACGCGCCAAGAGTTTCCAGCCGATGACTTCTCAAAGGCGCTTTTTGAGAGAACTGGGCGACCAAATTCATCTCTGAATACGTGGGCAGTTGAGCTCGGCCAAGGCGAACGCTTTATTTATGAAGTAACCAGACCAAACCGCCACGTAAGATTTGAATTTGATCTTCGGCACCCAGTCGCTGCGCCGCCGCCTCCATGGGGTGCTTCGACCAAAAACTGATCTACACGGCCTTTGCACGGCGCATTCTCAATCGCGCCAACTAGCAGAGATCTAAGTCAATGAAGTACGATCGATCTTAGCAAAAATGGCCGTAAACGGGCCCCGGCCCCGTCACAGACGAAGGGCCCAGATCCTTAGGATCTGGGCCCAATTGCCTTGCGCATGTTGGCTTTAGCTTAGCGGAACAGCGAGAGCGCTGTTTGCGACGAGCTGTTAGCAATCGACAGAGCTTGAACACCCAACTGTTGCTTAACCTGCAAGGATTGTAGTTTAGCGCTCTCTTTTGCGAGGTCGGCGTCGACGATGGCCCCGATCCCGTTATTCAAGGCGTCCTGCAGCTTGCCGATGAAGGTACGGTGAACGTCTAAGCGTTTGGCACCAGCCCCCCAGGTCGCAAGACGGGTTCCGAGTAGGTCAATGGAAGCGTTCACCTGTCCCAAAGCGGTCGCAGCGTTTACAGTGGTATCAACAGCTGAAGCGGCAGCAACTGTCACTGTAGTTCCAGCAAGAGCCAAACTTGTCCCCGCAATTGTTATCGTGTTGCCGCCTGCGGCGTCACCCAGAGATACGGCGCTGCTGGGAGTCGCAGAAATCATATTCGCACCATCAAATGAAGCATTGGCAACAATACTTGTGATCTGATCGCGCAATTGAATATAGTCTGCATTAAGGGCTGCTTGGGCAGAAGCGGAGTTACCTACTTGGGTCGCAGCAAGCGCTTTGCCTTTCATCTCGTTCAAGAGTTCCATGATGCTCTCGCCAGCAGCGATGCCGGTGTCGAGGATGGAGGCAGCACGATCGGCTGATTCACGAACGCGGTCATAGGCACCGACGTCGGAGCGCATTTTATTTGCAATGGCGAAAAGCGCGCCATTATCTTTTGCTGAAGCAACCTTCAAACCTGTTGCAATAGCATTCTGGGTTTTTTCCATCTGGTCATTGGTGCGATTCAATGTTTGAAGCGCGACCATAGCACCTTGATTTGTATTTACGCTGATCATTCTTGATCTCCTTACTGGTACATGTCTCACACCCATCGGGCGTGGAAGTCATTCAGACCTGCTTGGAGATTAACTCTAATGTCGAGTTTTTCAGTTTGTTATATAAGTGCAATTTTATCTAACTACGAGTAATCTGAGAAAAGATCATAATCTAATCATCGATTTTGCATTATAAGTGAATTATATTGATCTATATATTTTATATCGTCATTATGTGCTGCTTTAAAAAAAAGAGGATTCCACCAATTTCTTTAACCGCCGGGCATTTAGCTTGGCGCTTCCATCCGTGCCGGGCTTAACCAAGTCTCTAAAGCAAGCTTGGGGCGTCTATATCAAACACTTACCGTTCGGGGCATAGAAAGGGCGAGATCGTCTGGATCCACGCTCTTCTCTTTTGGTCCGCACTTTTTCTAGAACTTACATCGCCTGAACGGGCCTGCCCTGTTGGGCCTGCATTAGAAAGACACTAAAAAAGCGGGGCCAATTGGCCCCGCTTTTGTTTCGTGGCCTAGTGCAGGCCTTTGGCAACTTTACGATCCTAGCGACTACCGACCGAGTTACCAACCGAGTTGAAGCGGGTGCCCATATTGGTGCCAAGGCGGGTCAAAGATGAGATCAGCACAACAGCGATCAAAGCGGCAATAAGACCATACTCGATTGCTGTGGCACCAGATTCGCCTTTGCGGAACTTTTTAAGAAACTTTTTCATTGGACTTTCCTTCTGACATGCGCAGGCCATGTGACAACGTCTTGCTGCGCCGCCTTTTAGACCCAAGGTTGAACATACGAGGTTAAAGTCAAAAGAAAGTGAATTAATTCTAGTAAAAGCTACCCACTCTTCAATATATGCTAGATATAAAAATTCAATCAATCTATTGTATTTTTTTAAGTTTTATAACTTCTCAGGTGGTGCGGGAACATATAACGAGCTTCTAAATACTCGCGGTGAATTTTACGGGTCATCGCGACCTCCTCATACACGGGTCAAATGTCTGCAATTTCCGCTTTCTAAAAGGTAAGCAGATGGTCTGCTATTGTTGCGAAAGTGACTGGCGTTGAACGCCTCATGTTTTTTCGGCGGTAATCACATGGGGTACAAAGCGTGAGAGATTGCGCGTTATCTGGCTTGTATCCTCGCGCATGCCGAGCCCAGCCGCACGATCGCCAATGACCCAACTGCCTAGGACTGCATGCTTGTCTTGTTTCGTAAACAGCGGCGCAAAAGCTTGCACCACCCGCGGGTGATCGCCATAGTCGCCGTCGGTCTGGTCTGTGATAACGCCGCCCCGGATTACCGTAATGTTTTCGCCCTCCCGCGAGAAAAGCGGCTTAGAGACAGCATCTGTCAAAGTATCAGCGCCAGGGGTATCTGCGAAAAAAGCGGGCAGGAGGTTGCGATGGCCGCGATGTCGTTCCCATAGGAGAGGTAAGATGCCCTTGTTCGACAAAATAGCCTTCCACGCCGGTTCTATGAAAACCCCGGGCACGAGGTGGGGTGCGAAAGGTTCGCGTAGCATATCCTCCCACGGATAGAGCTTGAAGCATCGATCAATGGTACGCTCGGAGAGGTCCGTGAAGCGGCCCTGCGCATCAATGCCAATCGCAGCAATGTCGATGAGTTCGGTTTGATGGCCCGCCTGCCTCGCACAGTCCATCAGATAAGCACTCGTGCCGCGATCTTCTTCGTTGTCGGTGGCACAAGCGAAATGGAAAATGCGGTCCCGGGCAAAGCTCGAGAACGCCTCGACTAGGCTTTCTTGGAGCATGTTGAACTGATCGGTGCCTGAAGGCAGGACGCCTGCCTCGATCTGGTCAATCAACCAGTTGTGTTGGAAAAACGATGCCTCGAAGATGGAGGTGGGCGTATCGGCATTATACTCTAGGAGTTTTGCAGGACCGTTTCCATCATATGCCAGATCGAACCGGCCATACAGGTGACGATCGCCGTTTTGCCAACTCTTAGCTATCAACTCCCATTGTGCCTCAGGTATCGCAAGCCGCTGCAAAAGCTGCGGCTGATGGACAACCTCCGCGACCAAGGCCATGCACAGCTCGTGTAGCTCTTCAGTGGGGGCCTCAATCTCATTCTCTATTTCAGCGAGGCTGAAAGTGTATGCAGCTTCCTCAAACCAATAGGGCTCACCATACATCTCGTGGAAACCGAAACCGACTGCACGTGCTTTGTCACGCCAATCTGGCCGCTCAGGCAAGTCAATGCGGTCCATTTGACAACTAGCCTCCAGAGCTGCGCCCGCTGGAGGATCCACCAAAGCCACTGCGCGCCACTGACGTTGTGTTCATATTCACCGGACGGGGGGTCGCTTTAGTATCGGCAGTGGATGGAGGATCGATTTGAACTGGCGTGCCACTGCGATCTCGATAGATGGGTGCGCCGTACCCCGAATTGCCTAAGTAAACGCCTCCGCCGCCTTCTCGGTACCGCTGCTGAAGTGCCTGCGAAACCATGAACCCTGCCAGCATCGGCACGAACACGCTCCCGCTCGACGCGCTTGCAACTTGGGCTGGCTCAGGCGTTAGTGTAACGCATTTGCCTGTGCCCCATTCTTCTTCACAGCTTTGGTTGGTCGTGAACTTCGGGGCGGTTTCTTTATAGTTTTGCCATGCAGCGCTGTAGCCCGCTTCGCAGAGGCGATCTGGAAATCCCGCATTCACGCATTCGCTAACTGTGGTGAAACGCGCGTCCTGAATTTGAGGTGGCGATGGTGGTGGGCTGTCGCAAGCAGTAAGGCCAAGGCCGGCTACGGCAATGCTCCCTAATGCGAGGCTGGCCCGAACATGCGGGGCGAATCGTCGCCGGGTAGGGCGGGAAAATGAGGTGTCGGCCATGGCTTGATTCCCTCTTGCGTGAATTAATAGGTCATGCAGGCTGCATTGAGCAGGCCCGTAATAACCGCAACGCCCCCCGCCCATAGGCCAGCACCGACTTCACCAGCTGCAATCCGTGCCGAAAGCTCCTTCTGCGCCAAAGAGGCGAGCCCGAAGGCGGCGAGCTGAATAACCCCGCCAATTGCAGCCCAGATAACAAAGTCTGCTAGGCTCACTGAGTTGGCCGCCGCTGACGCTAGCGGAAGGCTAAACCCCAAGAGCGCCCCCAAATAGGCGGTCGCGGCTGCAGAATTCCCAACCTGCATCAGTGCGAGCTCTTTGTGGGGTGTGACGAGCTTATAGATCAGGGAGAAAATGATAATGAGCGCCACACCCGTACCAAAATAGCTGAGGAACGCGGGTAAGCCTGTTACGTATCCGAACATAATCTCTCCTTTTTTCCTTGCGCTCTAAACGCACATAATATCGGCTGTTCCTAGCCCATAACCAATGATGAAACTGACCGCAGCACCCTCATCCCGCGCTTGATCAGACAGGTCACGCTCGATGTTTAAAAGTAGCATCTCCCGACCTTCGCCTACATCGCGCGCATAGAGCATGCACCGCTGGTGGATTTCGCGAGTATCACTACCATCATCTACAGTTTCGACGAATTCCACAAGGTCTGCTTGATGGTTTCCACTGCCCCAGAAACGCGTGAACACGATCCCGTCGGCGTCATAAGTTGGTGCCCCAATCAGTCCGTTCGTTCCGGTCCAGCGGTCCCACTCCGCACGACCTGCAGGCACAACGCTGTCCCACGGGGCATAAAGGCTAATGTCGGTGATTGTGTCTCGACCCCCACTAGGCGCCGCGATCACTTGGACCATACGGTGATCATCATCATAATAACGGGTTAACTCATTTGCTCCGTCCAACCGAGCAACCCCTACGGCGGACACGATGAAATTGCCACCGGTCGGTGGCCCCATTGCGGGCTCTCCGGCCACCATGCTCGCTTCAATGCCAAGTGTATCAATAACCAGCACCCCGCCGATTGCGCAGGCTAACGGCCCGCGTTCTTGCGGTGGAGGAGCACTCTTGCCCCGTTTGAACCAATCACCGATCACGTAGCTTCCTTTACGGTAAACGCTGCCCAGTCCACCTCACTGGAAAGGATGCGACGGTCAGCGATGTAAAACAGTGTATCGCCTCCATGAATCGGGCAATCGGCCTTGCAGTTCAAATCAACCGTGCGCGCATCTGCCCGACTGAAGCCAATCAAGGTGACTCCGTTGCGCTGCTTGAGGCCAAGCAAAGCATTCAAATAAACAAGCTGGGCAATTTCTGCAGGCACTTTGAGCGAATAGGCGGTATCAATCGCTTGATTGTCAAACATCAAGTTGGCCAACTGTGATGCACCGGGGTCACGTGCTGCCCGCACCAGCAAGCCAGCAGCGATGGATGTTACGACTTCGACATCGGGCATCTGCTGACGGATCAGATCGCCAGCGCTGGCCTCTTGAAAATGGGCGACCATGTGCGCCTTAAAAGCGGCGCTGCGCGCGGCAAGAGTGGCGGCTAGTGTCTCGTCATCACTCTCGCCGCGGATAATGATGGTGTCGGCACCTCCGGCACCTGCCCGAACAAAGACGGATCGATCTCCGAGTTGTTCGGTGTGCACGAAATCGATGACATCGGGCATTGGGTTGGTGTTCAGCCCGCGCGCTAGCAGGACGATCCGCGGCGTATTCGGTGGGCAGTCCTGCAGGAGGCCGTCAAGCAACTGACGAGTCCGCGCGCCCTGCCACCCGACAACAAGGGTATGTTTTGTTCGCTCCGAATAATCTCCCAAACCTTGCAAGCTACGCCTCCAAAATGCGCTAATAGATGCGATTGCCTTTCCGAGCAGTATCGTAAACAGGGCGATTGCGCCTGGGAAGACCACAAGAACATTGACCAGCCGCCCCGCATCGCTTCCTGGAGAGAGGTCACCATAGCCTACCGTTGTCGCAGTGGTCATATAAAAATAGACAAAAGCGATAACGCTCTGCGTTAATTTCTCCTCACCAGCAAAGGCAAAAAGGATGTAACTTATAAGGGCATGACCAAAAAACAGAGTCCCCAGCACAGCCCAGGACAACGTGGCAACTGACAAATAGATGCGCTGCCACAAACGTATAAACAGCGGCACTGATTTCCCCCTTGATCTGCCGATTGTTCTTCATTAGATCATCAAAAAAGAAGTGTCTACAGACGTAGCAGATTGCACCGATAGTTATCAAGAGCTGTAAAATAGAAGAGAGTTTATCGCATGGCTGACACTTGGGCGAACCCTCTAACCCGATGGGACATTGCGTCACTCACCAGCCTGTTCGCTTCTGATCCAGAAGCCCTTGGCGACGTAGACGTTTCAATTGAGCCCGGCAGTGAAGTGCTTCGAGTGACTCTTAAGGAGCGCGGAGACTTGGATGTGTTGATGGCAGTCAGCGGTGACCAAGTTCTTTGTAGCGTCCTACTAACTTCTTGCGACACGATTCCAGCGCGGTCGCAGTTCGAACGCCGAGCGCTGTCCATGCACAAGTTAATCCCGCTTTCGAGTTTTGGGATTACGAAGATCGGTGACGTGGAATGGTATGAGCTGTTTGGTGCAGTTTCGGCTCGATCGGATGCCGAGTTCTTAGTACATGAAGTGGCTGTTCTGGCAACCAATGCAGTTGAAGCTGCAGAATGGATCGCTGAATGGATCCAAGCAGATGGAGAACCTGCATGAGTGTCTGGGGTAAGTTGTTCACCGCGCTTCGCGGAGGTGTGAACGAAGCGGCTGGGACTGTAGCGGACGGTCAAGCTATGCGCATCCTAGACCAAGAATTGCGAGATGCTGAAAAGTCTCTCGGGCTGGCGCGCAGCAACCTAGCTGGTATGATGGCGACTGCCAAGCGGATCGAAAAACGCATCCTAGAAAATCAAGGCAAAGAAGAACGTGATATTGCAAATGCACGCGCTGCTTTGTCCGGCGGGCGAGAAGACTTAGCGCGCGGCTTGGCAGAACGTGTGGCAGGCGTTCGCGCCGAACTCGGCCGTGATGAGGCAGACCTTGCCAATATGCGTCAACAGCAGGACGTGATGTTGCGTACCGTCAAGGAAACTGAACAGCGCATTGCTGCCATGAAGCGGGAAATTGAAGCGGTCAAGGCGACCGATTCTCTCCAACGTGCGCAGAAGGCGATCGCAAGTTCCCATGCGGGGGTTAATTCCCGACTTGGTAGCGCGGTGGAATCTCTCGGCAGAATCCGTGACCGGCAAGCTCAGATGGCCGCTCGTCTTGAGGCAGGTCAAGAGATGGAAATGATTGAATCTGGTGCTGACCTAGATCGTCAATTGCTGGAAGCGGGGATAGGCGGCAAAGTAACCAAGGCGGATGATATTCTTGCCGAGCTGTCCGCACCCCGTGAGTTGCTGGCACTACCCCATCCAGAAAAATCAACCACACAAGCATAAGTGCTTTGCTTGGCTCTAGGATCACGACTGGAGCCAGTGTTCTTGCGATGTTGATAAACGGACGTTAGGGCGGGATTCTAGCGGTTGCTGGATTGGTTCGGCCAAGACGCTCTATTAGATGGTTCGCGACAAACGACCCATCATTGGCTTTTGAGCTTGGTCTCTACCGCGCGGATAAGAAAAATCGGACGCGACACCCCAAAGAGGCCACTCGCCTTCTCCGAATCGCCGCCGATGCGGGCATACCGGCGGCGGCTTTACAGCTTGGCGTGATATATGTTGAAGGCGATGGAACGCGCAACAACGAAATCGAGGCGATAAAGTGGTTCAGAGCCGATCCTCAGCTTCGCACACTCGGCCTGCTCCAGCGCACGACCAAGTTTACAGGCAAACCGCTGCCGTGAAGGGTGGCTGCTTGCTGCCAAGGGTTGCTGTTTGGGGCATTATTGCGCGGAGCTCGAAAGCGGATGATTCTTTGGAACGGAATTAAACCAAGTCATCAGCGATGGTCTGGGTTCTGGCTTTTGATACTGAGACTGCCTGTGCCAGAGGCTATATTGAGACGACGCCCGCTCCAGCTGAGCCAACCTCTATCGCGCCACTTGAGCAACCTGGTAAAATCATTTTCTTTCGCCCCGGGCGGCTGACAGGCGCGGTCTATACATACCACGTTGTGACAGTTGCCGAAGACGGAAATTCTGACAGTGAATCGCCACGTGTCTGCAGCCTCCCCAATGGCCGTTATTGCGTCTACGAAGCGGCACCCGGCGTGTATAATTTTAACCTTCGCGGGGCGATGGCCGTGAACTTGGACCAAGATCGCATTCGCCTTGAGATCGAGTCTGGCCAGACCTATTACATCGAACAAACCGTGCGAATTGGCTTGCTTACGGGCGGCTTCCGTTTGGTCCCGTCTACGAAAGAAGAGTTTGAACGTCGCAAGCCGCGTGAGTGGAAGGTCGAGGAAAAGTAAGACCCCGGTCCGAAAACAGCAACACGCTTCGCGCGGCAGGGTGCATTTCGTCTGGAATGCACCTCCTCGCATAGCTCTGGCGATTGCCAAATCCGATATGGACCGCTTTAGAAGGTCCGCCTTGACTTTCGACTCCCGCCGATTACGATTGTTTTTCGGACAGAATGTCATTCAGTAGCTTGATGATCTGAGCGGGGCTGGCGGGTTTCTGAAGAAAGGATCCTGCGCGAAACGCTTCGGGCTGCTGATCGGCTGCGTAGCCGGATAAAACCAGAAAGGGCAGGCCGCGCACAGCCAGTGCTATGGCAACTGGTGCCGAGCTTACGCCTTTAAGATTGGCGTCAAGTAAAACGGCGTCCAACTTGCCCATCTCAATAATTACGAGCGCCTTCTCCATTGTGCCGGCTATGTCCACGACCTCGAAATCTGCATCTAAAAGCATGCCTTCAAGGTCCAACGCGATTAAGGGTTCGTCTTCGACAATCAGGATTCTGGCGCGGTGATTGAGACTATTTTTCATGGTCTCTTCCTTCCCAGAGATCTATGAGAGGAGCCGTTAACTTCCAACAAAGCCCTGTTGAGCGAAAGTCGAGGTCTACTTTGCCATCGACTGATGATTCAACCATGCGCCCTATGACCGTGTTACCAAACCCCTTATGGCTCGGTGGCGCAACTTCAGGGCCGCCCTCCTCCAGCCACTCCAAAGTGAATTCTGGCTTCGCGGTCATGACATGAGCCCAGCTAATATGAACACGACCGCTAGTATTTGAAAGGGCACCGTACTTCACTGCGTTGGTGGCAAGTTCATGCAACGCCATGCCGATGCCTTGCGCTGCGCTTGGCGAGAGGCTGATCGGCGGACCATCAAGCAAAACACGCGTACCGATCAAATCGCTGAAATGGGAGAGTTGTGCTTGAACGAGCTCTAACATTCCGATGTGGGTCCATTGATTCTTGACCAACAAATCCTGCGACGCCGCCAGCCCCCGGATACGTTCGGTCAAATGGACAGCGAAGGTCGCTGGATCGGCCTTGCGCGCGGTTTGTCGGGCTACCGCTTGCACGACGGCGAGAAGATTTTTAGCACGATGATTGACCTCGCCCATGAGGAGACGGATGTGCTCCTCAAGTTGCTTGCGTTCTGTCAAATCGTAAAAGTAGCAGACAATGCCGAACCGACCATTTGGAAGGTTTACGCGCTCGATCTGCCAGTCGTAAGATTCCTCGCGATCCCTGTTCGCGCGCATCCCAGTCATATCCTTGGAATGATGGGGCTCTCCTGATTGGAGCGTGTGACGAAATCGCGAAATGATTTCGCTAGCTGTCGGCTCATGCCAGAGAAGTTTGGTCACTTCGGCGAAATCTCGTCCGAGCAACGGTTCTATAGCGCCGAACGACTTTTGGACGCTGGCGCTTAACTGGACCATGCGGAAGTCAGCATCGATGAGATAAATGCCAAAGGGATTGTTCTCAATCAGACGCAGATAGGTGTCGTGGCTTTGACGTAGTTCCGTCTCGGCCTGTTTTCGCTCCGTGATGTCATGAACGGCGAGAAGCCCGCTCTTAGGGCTGTTCAATCCATCCAACGTTTTGGAAAATTCAATATGCTTTCTTGCACTAACCCACATCACCGACTGATCGGGCCTGACGATACGATGTTCGATCGACATAATGCCATCACCTGCTGGTCGCAGTGCTTCGGCAATTTTCGCAAGAATGTTCTCTTTGTCTTCGGGGTGAAAGCGCGCGTGAACTTCGGCGCGAGGCAGTGGCTGATTTGCGGGGAGCGCGAAAAATGAGGCCGCTGTTGGGTCCAGGGTAATGGTCCCGCTTTGATAGTCCATGGCCCCAAGACCAGTCCCTGCCACCTCAAGGCCAAGTTGCAGTTTTGCCTCGCTCAGCTTGAGTTGGACTTCTGCCTGTTTGCGCTCCGTGATGTCGCGAACGTTGCACTGGATCACGGAGTGTCCGTTCTCATCATAGAGGTTAGCAACAACCTCAACCTCACGCACCTTGCCGTCCAAATTTCGCAGCGGCAAAGATTCATAGCGCACATGGCGTTCCGCCTTCAGGGTTTCAAACATGCTGCGGCTTGCTTCTGCATCCGCAAGAAACCCGATCTCATAGAGTTCTTTGCCGATCATCTGGTCGCGTGTGTAGCTCAGCAATGCTGTCATGAACGGGTTGGTGTCGATGATTTTTCGAGTAGTTGGGTCCAAGATAAGCACGCCGTCGTGAGCCGCTTCAAATAGCCGGCGGTAGCGAACCTCGGAACGGCGAAGCGCTTCTCCAGCCGCATTGTACTCCGCAATGTCACGATGGATCGCGGAGAGGGCGGAGACGCTGCCATCGGCATCGCAGATGGGCGAGGCTGTGATTTCGACTTGCGCTAAACTGCCATTCTTGCGCCGCCGCACGGTGTCTTTGATGACGGCCCTGCTACCAGAACGTACGATATCGTAAATCCGGTTGCGCTCATCGCGTTGGTCTTCGGGCACGATCAATTCGTCTATTGTGCGACCCACGGCTTCGTCTTGGGTATAACCGTAGAGCCGCGCGGCACCGGGATTCCAGCTACGCACGACAAGCTCCAAGCCAAGACTGATGATCGCATCGCCAGAGGCCGTCACGATTGCAGCTAGCTGCTGGGCTTCATGGCGGACGCGCCGCAGCTCATCGTCGTCTTGCATGCGATCGGTAGCATCAAGGATGATCATGCGGATGCAGAGCGGTTGACCATCGGCGTCGAGCTTTATGCTGGAGTTGACGAGAACCTGTAGCGGCTCTTGGTTGTCGCGGTTTATTTGGCAAGCGATTTCCTTGACGAAGCCTTGCGCGCGCAGCAGCGGCGCGAAGTGGGCATCGTAAAGAGCTCGCGCTGAATCCGTTAAGAGGTCTTGGAAGCGGTGGTCGGCTAGAAGAGCTTCGCGCGAATAGCCGGTCCAAGACAGGAAGGTCGAATTGACTTGGGTGATCGTACCGTCAGGGCGTGTTGAGATGAAACCGCAAGGAGCGCTGTCTAGGACGTCATCCGCTGACTCTTCGAAGGGAAGGCGGGGACCTAAATTGCTCATACTTGCATTGCTCTAATACGTCCGTTTGTTGTTAAAGACTTGAGTGTTGAAGTCAGAGACGGTCCGCGCGGCATTCGTGACCCTCGTTCCTCTGAGTTGATTTCAAGGCTTGATGCGCACCGCGGTTTCGGCCGCATGGAGTTAACTCAGGGCGAGCCAATAGGTTCCATCGACCGTTGAATTGGTTTGTCCTTGCCTCCTATTTGAAGTGCCCGAGAATTGGGCCCAATGAGGTGCCGAGGCGACGATATTCAATTTCGGGGCTAAAATTGCATTTCACGCGGGGGCCGAGGATCTGTGGATGGCGTTAGGCGATGCGTACAGGCAGCGTCGTCATTGCATCACAACCAAATTGTCGAGTTACTCAATTAAGGCAGCGAAAACAGAAGCAACTCCGGTCTCTTCGGCATGGCGACGCAGATTATCTAGGGCAGTTCGCGATTTGATGTCGTAGTTGGAGACACCCGACTGTATGGATGTCAGACGCCCGCCTAGAAAGTGCACCAAGCGGATAGCCGCCCGGTTCTCAGACAATACCTGAACTTCAAGGAGATTGATCCCGTGGCTCGCACACTCAACCAAGACTGCAACTAGCAACATTCTCACAAGCCCCAGTCCTTGCCAGGCATCGGCGATCACGAACGATAGCTCGCCTGAGCTGCCTTCAGTTTTGTCCCTGAACACATGCACAGAGCCAATGGCCGGGCTGCCGCATTCATTCGCCAATGTCGCACCCCATGCAATGTGCTTGTGACCGTCGACAGCCAGCAGCTGGTCTATCACCGCGTCCGGCGGCACCAGCCTCGCTGAGAAGAACCGCCAGTAGCGTGACTGGGGCGAAAGTGCATCGATGGCTTCGCGCATCAACGTTTCATCGTTTTGACTGATAGGTCTGATCCTGACTGGTGTTCCATTCAGCAGTGCGGCTTCAATTAGCACGGTGCTAGCGCCGCTGCGGCATCTAAGGCCATGACCGTGTTGTCTTCCACCAGCAGGATCTTTCCGTCGCGTACTTGGGCAACCTGTTCAACCGTGGTCCGCTGCTCGCGCTTGCGAGCGGACCCATCGATGGTGACTACGGTTGCCTGCACGTATGGATCGGAATGTAGCATCGCAGTGCAACGATTGTTAAACAGGGTGGTTCCATCGCGCTGCAAGACCTTGCGTCAATGAATTTGCCGCCACGCCCGGTGAGAGCGATGGCCAAAGACGGGGGGGCACGAGCTTAATGGTGCAGCGACCCAGCCACTAATAATCCTACCAAGGGTTTGCGGGAGATTCAGAGGCGCATGGCCACATTATTCGGCACCGTAATTGACCACCCTTGGCTCCAGATTGGCTGGCAATCATGCTCTTGCCTCCCAGTCCATGTGGATTATTCAAGCTAACTTAGTTGGAACTGCAGGGCGCCGACCCCAAAAATTGGCCGGATCCTCCACAAACTGCGATGAGACTTCCGTATCAGCGCTGGTCCCAAATCTACCCACAAGGCGCAACAGTTTGCCATAGATTGTCTGTTTTTCACGGACCTAAAACCAAAATCGCTCCGTAATCAGAGCAGAAAATCAGCTAAGTCTTTGATTTAATGGTGGGCGCGACAGGGATTGAACCTGTGACCCCTACGATGTCAACGTAGTGCTCTCCCGCTGAGCTACGCGCCCGCCGTTACGGCGTTCAGAC
>VYLK01000352.1_pt1 | contig 18399 bp, 21 predicted proteins | sample 5114321 | NCBI WGS metagenome assembly VYLK01 (sample SAMN12291792, study PRJNA351875) | freshwater metagenome | isolation source: freshwater lake | place: USA: Michigan, MSU2 Lake | collected 2011-08-16
TGATGCAAGGGTTTTAAGAGATTCTAGCAGATTTAAGTGCATTTGGGAAGCTCTCAATCAAGCTAAAAGCCCTTTCCTGTAAGGTTTTTAGATTTATTCAGCAAACCCTAATTACTCGCTTGCATCAATGAGCTGCTCCCCAGTGCCTTCGGCATCGCACTATAGCCAATGTTTTGGATAAGTTCTTTCTTCAGCTAAATTGTTAAAGATGACCGCACACACTACTAAAATCATCGAACCCTCAAAAGTTGGTCTCAGCAAAAATTGCCAATCGGGTCGGGTCATCATCACAACTAAGGCAACAGCACCTGCGGGAGGATGCAGCGTTCCGGTAAGTTGCGTAATGCCTATCGTTAGCGATACTGCCATGCCAATGACTAGAGGTGAAGCACCGAAAAAATGCAGAAGTATTAGACTGACAAGCGCCCCTAAGACATTCCCGCCGATGACATTACGCGGCTGCGCCAATGGGCTATCGGGAGCGCCGAAAATCAAAACACTGGTGGCACCAAACGGAGCCATCAGCAAGGGCGAATTCGTTTCCATCGTCAGGTAAGCACAAATCGAGATTGCCAGAAAACTGCCGAACCAACTCCAAAAAACGTGTCGATGATGAGGCTTCTCGACTGGACAGGCTAAAGAGCAGGAGCGCCATCGGTGGAAGATTTTGAACCAATAGTTTTCCCACATCGATCGAATCTTTTTGTAGGAGAGCATAAAATGGTAATAATTGTTACTGAAGTTAGAATATCATGACTTCCTCAAGAAACTTTGAAAAAGTATTCAAATTTACAGATTTTTTGATTATGATCTTCATTCAGAGGCATCTATAGCAGTAAAGATTAGGTTCCAAGCTTTTTGATTCCTTGCAAAGCCTGGAGGCTCTCTTATTCTTTGTGTGGTCAGTTTAACTTATATCCCACATTCCGCACCCTAGTCGTTGAAATCAAAAGTTGCTCTAGCCCTTGTATAGTAAGACTTTTAGCGATTACTAAGAATTATGAAGTGTCACACTCTAGTCAGCGAAAAATTTTCAATGTGACACTTTAGGGTGCGGAATGTGGGTTATATAGTAGTGATCGATCTTTGTGTCCTCTGTGTCTGGAGTGGTTCCTTCCACTCGCTCGCCCGCAAGACTGTATCTTAGAATACATTTTACCCACCAAACCGAAGAGAGCCGGTATTTTTTTATGAACCCTCCACCACTACCAGAGCAGCGATCATACTAATTTAAGAAGTAGATGATCTATCCCCAATTAAGTGCTAATCTGGCAGAGGATATTAGATTACCTAGACTTATCAACTTCAATGAATGAGTAAGGTGCGTTCCCCAAAATCGATCGGTGCAGTAGTAGGACTGACCTTAGGGAACGCACCCTACGGCTAATTACCAGTTTTTTTGGGATATTTCCCAGCAGAAACAATTAAGAAAGCTAAAACAATATACAATATGGTAGTAAAGGACACTCTTACTAAAACTGTTAATCCATTTAACGAATATAACTTAAAAGTTTCCTGATTGTTAATAAATTTTGTATAGAAGGCATTCTCTGTAATAGCTTTAGCTAATCTTTCGGATGCTGTGAAAGTGTCAATTATCATCAAAATATGAGCAAAAAACAAAAAGACTACAGCAAGCAATAAAAACCGAATAATTTTTTTGTTCATTGCCAAGTATTCTCGTGCATTTTCAGAAGTTACGAGCCACCCAATTGCTGCCAATTGCAAGCCCATTGTTGACCAAATTATATTAAGATGAACAGTCTTATTGTCTTTTAGAGAATTTAATAACAGATCGAAAATTTCTTTTCCTGGATCGCAATTCATAAGCTACTCCTTGTTGACATAGACTAACACTCAAGCTTGAGTGGAAGGAGAAACCCAACCATATTAGACGGTAACTTTATATATATGACATCAAATACACACTTTTTTAAGAATCTTTCTGTATATTAACAGAGCGATCGCAAGAAACTTTCCCAATAACACGACAATAAGTCTGTTATGCCGATTAGCACATTTTTTTATGAACCCTCCACCACTACCAGAGCAGCGATCATACTAATGTAAGAAGTAGATGATCTATCCCCAATTAAGTGCTAATCTGGCAGAGGATATTAGATTACCTAGACTTATCAACTTCAATGAATGAGTAAGGTGCGTTCCCCAAAATCGATCAGTGCAGTAGTAGAACTGACCTTAGGGAACGCACCCTACGGCGATAGCGATCGCGCTATTTTCTTGTACTAACATCGGGTTTTAACGGGCTAAAAGCCTTATTTTGAAAGGGTTTTATCGTTATTTAGCCAACCCTAGGTAGGCCAGACAAAACGATTGCTGTTAGTCAGGAGGGAGGTTGAATAGTAATCGTGTATCATGGTCTGGCGCCACTTTGAATGCGAAAGCAGACACTTCAAGATTGCGAGCAGCACTATATATCTTTGAAAAGCCCGCCTTTTGCAAGGCTTTCAACAACGATTTATGTGTAAAACCGGTCTTATGGGCAAAAAAGTCTTTTTTACTGCGCTCGATTTCAACGCTATAACCGTAAAGGACATCTAGAACCATAATTGGCCCTGCCGGTGATTGATACAGGACATCATCAATATCTAAACCCCTGTCAATTGTGATCCGCATCAGTTTCTGGATGTCCGGAACCCGAATATGTGCAAAACCGCCGTCCTTAAGTACGTGTAGGAACCCAGCTAGGACTCTCTGTACATCGTGTCGGTAGTAGTGTTCAAGGTTATGTGAGCAGTAAACAGCGTCAAACTGACCACTTTCAAGGGTGGTAAGATTACGCGCATCGCACACAATATCTGGTGAACCTTTCGGGTCAATATCGAGCAGCAAGTGTTCAAATTCTGAATATTGGGGCGGAAGCGGAATCGCCTTGCTGTTGCCACCTACGTTTAGAACTTTTTTCATCTCTCGCCTTTGTTGGTAAACCTAACTGAGGATTATACGGAAAGTTTCCCTGTATCACACCAAATACACATTTTTTAAAAAATCTTTCTGTATATTAACAGAGCGATCGCAAAAAACTTTCCCCATAACACGACAATAAGCCTTTTATGGGGAAATTCAACTAAAACCCTAAAACCCAATACCCAACCGCCAGAACCTAAACCTCAACAGCCAAACCCTAACAGCTAACGCACTGATCGAGCGATCAATTATCATAGAGACAGTAACAAATATTTATGAAACTTCATGCTTATTAATCGCCTTGGTATCGATCGCGGGAAAAAATTCCTTAAAGAGAGTATCTTGTTCGGAAATGACCCTAATCCCGAATTAATTGGCATTTTAGGGGTTTATTTAGTGCAGGGCATTCTCGGACTCTCCCGATTAGCGGTTAGCTTCTTTTTAAAAGACGATTTGGCCTTGAGTCCCTCCCAGATGGGGGCATTAATCGGAGTGGCGGCGATTCCTTGGGTGATTAAACCAGCTTTTGGCTTTCTTTCGGATGGTTTGCCCATTTTCGGCTATCGTCGTCGGCCCTACCTAATTTTATCGGGAATTCTCGGGGTTTTAGCTTGGTTGGCCCTAGCCACTGTGGTGGAGAATGCCTGGCAAGCGATGGCCGCGATCCTGCTTGGTTCCCTTTCTGTCACCATTAGTGATGTCATCGTCGATTCTTTGGTAGTAGAAAGAGCGCGCAAAGAGTCCTTCACTCAATCCGGTTCTCTACAGTCCTTAACTTGGGGAATATCGGCCCTAGGCGGCTTAATTACGGCTTATCTGGGGGGTTGGTTACTGGCACACCTCGGTACTCGTCCTGTCTTCGCTCTCACGGCTATTTTTCCCCTGATTGCCTCAGCCATGGCGTTTTTAATTACAGAGGAAAAAATCAAGAATAATGATAAATCACAATCCACGCCGAAAGTCAAGGAGCAAATCGGGCAATTATGGTCAGCAATTAGACAAAAATCAATTTTATTACCCACTGCCTTTATTTTTCTCTGGCAGGCTACCCCTAGCGCCGATTCTGCCTTTTTCTACTTCACCACCAACGAGTTAGGATTTGAACCGGAATTTTTAGGACGAGTGCGCTTAGTCACCAGTTTAGCCTCGATCCTGGGGATCTGGGTATATCAACGGTTTTTAAAAGCGATTTCCTTTCGTTTAATTTTGGGTTGGAGTACGGTGATTTCTGCGCTTTTAGGGATGACTACCCTAATCCTAGTTACCCATACTAATCGAGCGCTCGGTATTGACGATCATTGGTTTAGTTTGGGGGATAGTCTCATCCTCACCGTCATGGGACAAATTGCCTTTTTACCCGTCCTAATTTTATCAGCGCGTCTTTGTCCTGTGGGTATTGAAGCATCTCTATTCGCTTTATTAATGTCTATCTGGAATATGTCGGGATTAGTTTCCCAAGAAATCGGCGCTTTATTAACCCATTGGTTGGGAGTCACCGAAACTAATTTTGATAACCTTTGGTTATTGGTAGTGATTACTAATCTCTCCACTCTCCTACCTTTACCCCTAATTAAATGGCTACCTTCTACGGATCCGCAATCTCAGGAAGTCAAGAAAACTTTTCCCCCCGCAGAAGTCTTTGAACATCATGTTACCGGTTCTTTAGCTGAACCCGGTTTTATACCTGAACTTGTCCCCGAATTAATCGAGACAAGAGATTGACAGTCCAGAAAACGGGTTTCTTTGAGAGAAAACGGGTTTCTTTGAGAAACCCGTTTTCTAGAAGACTATTTAAACAGATCCGAATGAGTCCCAGTCCGAACGAGTGTTAAGCTTTCCTCATCTCGCTCAATCTTGTAGAGTAACAACCAATCTGGCTCGATATGGCACTCACCATAACCGGACCAATCTCCAACGAGATTATGATCTCGGTATCGCTCTGGTAGTATTTGTTCTTGCACCAGTAGTTCTACCACAGTTTTTAACTTTTCCAAGTCTTTACCCCGTTTTTTCGTCCGCCTCAAATCGCGTCGAAAGCGGGTGCTTTCCTGTGGGGTTAACATTCCCCTGTATCCTTGTTCCAATCCTCGAACATCTGTCCGACGCTAGTATAACGCTTAAGACGCTCAGGATGTTTTTCTACTTCTTCAATGGCGGCGAGCGTTTCTGTATTAGGAATTTGAACATCAAAGGGAAAACCTTGCTGAAAATCGAGATCAGATAAGGCTGGATGCTGGATTTTTTGTAGCAGAAGCTGTTGTTCTTCGTCAGTTAAGGAAAGGATAATTTGAGTAAGAGAATCAATTAGTTTAGTATTGATTGCAGCAGCTTGACTCATGATTAAACAAATGATTGGGAGTTAATTAATTATTTTAATCTAGTCTAGCGCGAGTTAGCAATCCCTAGCGATCTCCAAAAGTTCAGAAAACGGGTTTCTCAAAGAAACCTGTTTTCTTCCGTTTTCTTGTCAAAGAAACCCGTTTTCTCAGTCCAAATGGCGCTTAAACAGAAAACGGGTTTCTCAAAGAAATCCGTTTTCTTCCGTTTTCTTGTCAAAGAAACCCATTTTCTTCTTTGTTCTCAAAGAAATCCGTTTTCTTCCGTTTTCTTGTCAAAGAAACCCGTTTTCTTCTTTGTTCTCAAAGAAATCCGTTTTCTTCCGTTTTCTTGTCAAAGAAACCCGTTTTCTTCCGTTTTCTCAGTTCCAATGGCGCTTAAGTGCTGCTCCCGCCCCCAGTAAGCCTAAAGCCAGCAAACCTAAGCCAGAACTTGATTCGGGAACAGAAACGGGAGCAAGAGGAGTCCCCTCCAAATTCAGCGTCCAACTGCCAAGACTGCCAGTATCTAAACCAGCATTATCGGAAATGGTCAGCTGCCAGTCGCCGGCGGTCTGGGATCCACCCAAGGAAGTCAGTATGGGAACAAGGGTGCCACTGCCCGCACCGGTGGGGAAGTAGTTACCAGAGGGAATGATATCGAAATCACCCAGTCCAGCCGCTACGGACCAGATGTTGCCGGTAAAGGCATCATTGAAGCTGTAGTTGCCGTTGAAGTCGCTGCCGTCACCGAAGTCAAAGACAGAACTACTAACCCGACCAATCCGGTTGAACAGAGTGACTGTCGTGTTGGTTGGGACGTAGGTGAGATTGGCGATCAAATCACCTAACCAGGTGTGGGTTAGGTTATTGAGGGTGACGGTGATGTCGGTGATCAGGAAGTTGGAACCGGTGGGAACGGTAATAGTGCTGGAAGCACCTGTGGCGTTGTCGTCAGGGATGCTGAAACCAGCACCAGTTCCGGTAAAGCTGACGGCGCTGGCGGGAAGGACGGTCAGTCCAGCGATCGCGCTAACTGTGCCGGCGAAGACAGCACCAGAGAGAGACAGAGATTTGAAGTTAGTTGTAGAATTCATGAACAATTGTGGGCAAATTCCACCAGGATTCTACCCCCCCCCCGATTTTGTCAAATATCACTTTTTTATCGATTCTATAGATTTTTATCTATGTAAGTCTAGAAAACGGGTTTCTTTGAGAAACCCGTTTTCTCAGTGCGATCGCTTGGGGAAGATCGGGTTTGGGATATTTGTAATGTTTGATACAAATCTCCCGATTATCTGTTCTTAAGATTAAGGCTGGTGTTGCTAATTGATCGGGAAAGAGGCTGGCGCAAGCAGATAAAAACCGCAGAGAAGCTTGTGCCGTGGGATCAAAATTATTAAGCGGAGAATAGCCTCTGACCGGAATTCAACATCAAAGTTAGGAGGAAACTTGTCATCGCCTAAATAAAGTAACCCTTTATCCACGACACAGCAAAATAGGAAAAATACTTATGAGTTATGGAACCCGTGTTCAAGCTATCTCTCAAGTCACAGACCGTAAACCCCTACCCAGCAAAATTCCTCAACGTTTAGAGGCCCTGTGGGCAACGGATGTCTTTACCCTGAGCAAAATGCAGGCCAGTCTCCCGAAAGACGTATTCAAATCCGTCAAAAACACGATTTTAACCGGGGGAAAATTAGACGTTTCCATCGCCAGTGCGGTGGCGGCAGCGATGAAAGATTGGGCCACGTCCAAAGGGGCGCTGTACTATGCCCACGTCTTCTATCCGATGACCAACGCCACCGCCGAAAAACACGATGGTTTTATCTCCGTGCAGAGCGATGGTTCGGTGATCACAGAATTTACCGGCAAAGTCTTAGTACAGGGGGAACCGGACGGCTCCTCCTTTCCTAACGGCGGCCTTCGCTCCACCTTTGAAGCGCGGGGTTACACCGCTTGGGATGTCACCAGTCCCGCCTACGTCATGGAGACGGATAATGGTGTAACCCTGTGTATCCCGACGGTTTTCATCTCTTGGACAGGAGAGGCCCTCGACAAAAAAACGCCGCTTTTACGCTCGATTTCATCGATGAGTAAAGCCGCCACCAGGGTGCTGAAGCTCTTAGGACATACGGAAGTCGCCCCCGTGAACTCCAGCTGCGGCGCTGAACAGGAATATTTCCTCGTAGATGCTCATTTTGCCCATAGTCGCCCCGATTTACTGCTCACCGGTCGCACCCTATTTGGTAAACCCGCCGCTAAGGGTCAACAGTTCGACGATCATTATTTTGGTGCGATTCCCGAACGGGTTCAGGTGTTTATGCAGGAAGTAGAGGAAAGAATGTATCGCCTCGGCATTCCGGCCAAAACCCGCCATAATGAAGTCGCCCCCGGACAGTTCGAGATTGCCCCCTTTTTCGAGGCCGCTAACGTGGCCAGTGACCATCAGCAGTTAATTATGACTTTGCTGAAAAGTACGGCTAAAAAACACGGTTTTGTTTGCCTACTGCACGAAAAACCCTTTGCGGGAATTAATGGTTCGGGAAAACACGTTAACTGGTCGGTAGGCAACGCCACCCAGGGTAATCTGTTGGATCCGGGCGATACTCCCCACGCGAATATGCAGTTTTTGTTATTCTGTGGGGCGGTGATTCGTGGTGTTCACAAGTACGGGGCGCTTTTACGCGCAGTGGTGGCTACTGCCAGCAATGATCACCGTTTAGGGGCAAATGAAGCTCCTCCCGCCATTATTTCCGTATATTTGGGCAGTCAGTTAGAAAAGGTATTCGACCAAATTAGCCAAGGACAAATTGAGGGTTCTGATGCCCCGGGTTTGATGGATCTGGGTGTCGATACTCTGCCGGTATTCCCCAAGGATCCAGGCGATCGCAATCGTACTTCTCCTTTTGCTTTTACGGGCAATCGCTTTGAATTCCGGGCCGTGGGTTCTAATCAGTCAGTTTCTGGGCCGCTGGTGGCGATGAACACGATTCTAGCCGATTCCCTGACTTGGGTGGCGGATAACCTAGAAAGCCGGATGAAAGCTGGGGAAGACCTCAATACTGCTGCCCAGGGTGTTCTTAAGGAGATCATGGACAAACACAGAAATGTGATCTTCGGAGGTAACGGATATTCCCAAGAATGGCACAAAATGGCGGTAGAAGAGCGCGGTTTGGCTAATCTCCGCACCACTGCCGATGCTTTACCCGTGCTGAGGGCCGATTATATTGAAGAACTGTTTACCCGCATGGGTGTGCTTACCCCCGTGGAACTGGAAAGTCGTTTTGATGTCTATGCGGAACAGTATTTGCTGGCCATCGAGGTGGAAGCGAAACTGGTGGTAAGTATGGCTAAAACGATTATTTATCCCGCTGCCGTTCGCTACTTGTCAGAATTGTCGTCGGCGATCGCTAATGCGGCGGCGATCGGCATCGAGATAGATAAGGAAAGCGCCCAAACCGTCTCGAATCTAATTAAATTACTGATGGATAGCGTTAGCAAACTGAGTGCAGCCATGGCTAAACACGATTTTGACTCGATCGAGGAACATATGCAGTATTCCGCTCAAACGATCCGTCCCTTGATGGATAAGGTGCGCGAATATGCTGACACACTGGAAGGGGAAGTGGCCGACAATTTCTGGCCCCTACCTACCTATCAAGAAATGTTGTTTGTTAAATAACAAGACGACAAGGAGGGGGTGAATAAATGATTAGCCACCCCCTTCTTTTTATCTCTGGTAGTTTTAAGTTATGTTAAGAAAAGTAAATATAAACTTAAAACTACCATGGTATTAACTCCGACAATTGGCGAAAAATCCTATAATCGTCAGGATTGGCAAAAAGGCTATCAATCCCAACCTAACGAGTACGATTACGAGGTAGAAGACATCGAGGGGCAAATTCCCCCCGATTTACAGGGTACAGTCTTTAAAAATGGCCCCGGTTTACTCGATATCGCTGGCACTGCGATCGCTCATCCCTTTGATGGGGATGGTATGATCAGCGCGATTAGCTTCAATCATGGCCGTGTACATTATCGTAATCGTTTTGTGAAAACCCAGGGTTATCTCCAGGAACAGAAAGCGGGAAAACCCCTTTATCGCGGTGTTTTCGGCACGAAAAAACCGGGGGGAGTTTTCGGTAATGCTTTTGATTTGCGTCTGAAAAATATTGCTAATACTAATGTTATCTACTGGGGTAATAAATTACTGGCACTTTGGGAAGCGGCCGAACCCCATCGTCTCGATGCTAAAACCCTTGATACTATTGGTTTAGACTATCTCGATGGTATCTTAGAAAAAGGCGATGCTTTTGCCGCTCATCCTCGCATCGATCCCGCTTGTATTTTCGATAATCATCAACCTTGTCTGGTAAATTTTGCCATCAAAACGGGTTTGTCGAGTGCTATTACTCTCTACGAAATTAGTCCCACGGGTAAGTTATTACGTCGTCATACCCACAGCATACCGGGCTTTTGTTTTATCCACGATTTTGTTATTACTCCCCACTACGCTATCTTTTTCCAAAACCCGGTTGGTTATAATCCTTTCCCTTTTCTTTTTGGGTTAAAAGGTGCGGGAGAATGCGTTATTAATCAACCGGACAAGTTAACTAAGATTATTATTATCCCCCGGGATCCTAACAAAGGAGAAGTGAAAGTTTTAGAAACTCCATCGGGTTTTGTGTTCCATCATAGCAATGCTTTTGAACAAGGGGAAAAAATTTATATCGATTCTATTTGTTATCAATCCTTACCACAACTGGATTCAAATAGCAATTTTCAATCGGTAGATTTTGATAGTTTAGCTCCCGGACATCTGTGGCGATTTACACTAAATTTATCAGAAAATACCGTTACAAGAGAATGTATTCTAGAGCATTGTTGTGAATTTCCCAGCATTAATCCTGCAAAAGTTGGTCGAGATTACCGTTATTTATACATCGCTGCCACTCATCATGCCACTGGTAATGCTCCTTTGCAAGCAATCTTAAAACTGGACTTATTAACGGGAGAAAAACAGTTACATTCCTTTGCTCCCCGGGGATTTGCGGGTGAACCAATTTTTGTGCCTAAACCCGATGGAATCGCTGAGGATGATGGTTGGTTATTGGTAGTCACCTACGATGCGGCTAATCATCGATCGAATGTGGTAATCTTAGATGCTAAAGATATCACTAATTCCCTAGCAGTTATCCATCTTAAACATCATATTCCCTACGGGTTACACGGTAGTTGGACTAGACAATGTTTCTAGATTAATTCTGTGGGGGTGGATTGAAAACCCACCTTGACTAAACTTTACTCTTGAGAGCCTTCTTGTAATAGCCAAAAACCAGCGAAGGATTGCGATTCAGGGTTAGATTGAACGGCTAAAAAATGCAGATTATTGGCTTTTTGTTTAGCTTCTTCAAAGTTTTTGGCTTCCTTTAAAGTCTTGGCATTAGTGACATTGACGAGAATCCAGCTATCACTAGCACCCGTTTCTAAACGTAGCACGGGACGGGAACCAGTTTCTAACTTTAAATAGGCCATTTCTAACCCTGACATCCAACCAGCTAGGGGTAAAGCGCGGGGGGAAAAAATAACTAAACCGGGGATTTTTAGATTCTCATCTAATCCCATCCCTAGTATAGGCAAATTTTCTCCGAAGCTAATATCCCAATCTTTTATATCATGAAAAGAAGACAATTCTAGCGTAACGAAAGCCCATTTATCTGCCTTATCTCCCCGGACAGCATCGGGAAGGGGAACTGCATTTAAAGGGGGATAATTAACGGAAGCAGTTTTAGTTAAATTTTGATCATAACCAACTTCTTGAGGGTAGAAATTAACCATTCTTTCTTCTATCCATCTCGTTAAAGCATGAGTGCGACGACTAGGGGAAGCGGGAATACCGATATCCTCGCAAGCTTTGCTAATCATGTTATTCATCTGACGACGGAAAAAACGAATTTTTTTGGGAGTTACTCCCGCTGCCTTGATAGCTGCAGTAATTGCCTCTCCTAACCATTGGGAATTAACCATCGTATTAGGACAATAACTGGCATATTTAAATATTGTATCGGAGGGGCGATCGATTGTTGCCGGAGTTTCACAGATTAACAATTCCCATCTTTTTTTATTATTTTCATCCACCACCGGCCGCGAATAAAAATCAAGTTCCCAAATAGTCATATTTTTTTCAGTTATCAGTTATCAGTTATCAGTTATCAGTTATCAGTTATCAGTTATCAGTTATCAGTTATCAGATTTGAGTTTTAAGTGTGCAGTATGTATTAAGTGGGCAGTATTAAATAGCAGCTTCCTACTGTCTTTTTACTGTTCACTGTTTACTGATTACTGTTTACTGTTCACTGATTACTGATTACTGTTCACTGAAAAATCCCCTATCCCCAACAACAGTACGAACGCGGTAGATAGGACGTTTTTGGGATTCGTGGTAAGTCCGCATCAAAATTTCTGCCAAAAGACCAAAACAGAGTAATTGTACCCCAGTTAAAAAGAATAACACGGCCAGGATTAACAAAGGTCGATCGCCGATGTCTTGTCCGAAACCGAGTTTGAGAATAGTCAGATAAGTGCCTAAAATAATCCCCACTACCATGGATAACAGTCCGTAGAGTCCAAAAATGTGCATCGGACGGGTGAGGAACTTTTTCATAAAAAAGACAGTAAATAAGTCCATAATCACGCGAATTGTGCGATCTAAACCATATTTACTCTGTCCGAACCGTCTAGGGTGGTGATTAACGGGAATTTCGGTGATTTTTGCCCCTTCAATAAAAGCTAATGCGGGTAAAAAGCGATGTAATTCCCCGTAGAGATTCATATCGGCGATTAATTCGGCTCGATAGGCTTTCAAAGAACAACCGTAGTCGTGTAATTTGACCCCTGTTACCTTGCCAATCAGCCAATTAGCTATTTTTGAGGGTAAAAGCCTTTTTACCTGGTCATCTTGGCGATTTTTGCGCCAGCCACTTACGAGGTCATAACCTTCCTCCAATTTGGCCAATAATAGGGGTATATCATTGGGATCGTTCTGTAAATCGCCGTCGAGGGTAATGATGACCTGTCCCGTGGCATAATTAAATCCGGCAGCCATAGCGGGAGTTTGTCCGTAGTTGCGTCGCAATATTACCGCCTTGAGATCATCGCGATTTTTGGCTAAATTAGTTAAAACCTCGGTAGAACCGTCCTTAGAACCGTCGTCAACACAGATAATCTCGTAGTTAATTTGATAAGAACGCAAAATCGAGGCGATACTCTCCACGAGATGGGGGATACTGTCCACTTCGTTATAAATGGGAACCACTACCGATAAAGTCTGGATAGCAGCCTGCGGGTTTGGTTCATTGACACTGATGGACGGTGTAATCGGGGACATAGTTGACTGACGCGGGGACGTTCTGGGGCGATTGTACCACAATTCAGTTATCAGTTATCAGTTATCAGTTATCAGATGTGAGTTGTCAGTTCACTGATTACTGTTCACTGTTTACTGTTTACTGTTCCCCTTTCTCTGTTTCCTTTTTGGCTAAAATTGCCTGACGAAAACCTAAGACGACGAGAATATTGGAGAGGGTGAGGAAAAGTTCGGCACTGCCGTGTAACCAATCGACGTTAGCTAATTCTTTACCATAGTGGATTTTGGCGTAGATACCGGCAGGAATGGTGATAAAAACGAAGATTAACAGCACATAAAAGCCAATTAAAGCTAAACGGGGCATTTTTCCCGAACGAGTGATAAACCAAAGAAACCCCAGATAGGGAAACAGGGAAATGGCAAATAAACTCTCTTTATTCATTGTTAACGCTGATTTTGCTGGAACGCCACAGCCACCAACCGGCAGCACAGAGGGTAAAATTTCCTAAGACAGTCATGGCTGCCTGTAGGGTGACTAACCAGGATAAGGCACTGATATTATCAAAAAAATGCCATGTACAGGCACACATTGCCCCAATTAAAGCGGGTAACATTCCCCAAGATAACATTCGCCACGATCGATCGTTACTGATGTCGCTATAGGTCCAGACTAACCAGATCGCCGCTATCCATTCTATGACACTCGATACATGAACTATCCACGTGGGTATTGATAAAGCATTCATTTTTTTACAGTTATCAGTTATCAGTTATCAGTTATCAGTGGGTAAGTTATCAGTTATCAGTTATCAGATTTAAGTTCTTATCTCGTTCCCAGGTTCTACCTGGGAACCCTTTATTCAGGTTCTACCTGAAGGATATTTTAATACAGAGCCTTAAATATTGTGTGTCAAGACAGAGCCTTGGCACAAGCAAAATTTTCTAGCCATTGAATCACCTGTTGACCTAAACTAACATTGTTTAATCGATCGATCTCGCGAATGCCGGTGGGACTGGTGACATTAACTTCCGTGAGATAGCCACCAATCACATCTAATCCGACAAAATATAGGCCATCTTCTCGTAATTTTGGGGCTAAAGTGGCACAGATTTCTAATTCTCGATCGCTGATTTCTGTTTTTGCCACTCGTCCACCCACGGCCATATTACCGCGAAATTCTGAACCGGTGGGAATGCGATTAACTGCCCCGATGGGTTCACCATTGAGGACAATAATGCGTTTATCTCCTTCTTTGGCAGCTGGTAAATAATCTTGAATCATTACCGGTTCTTGTCCCCATTTTGTGCTGATTTCAATCATTGAATTAAGATTGCGATCTTCGGGACTAAGAAATAAAATTCCCTCCCCTGCTTTGCCACCCAAAGGTTTCATAACTGCCGCCCCTTTTTGGTTGACAAATTCCCTAATTGTCGCTTTATCTTGGGAAACAATTGTGGCGGGCATGACCTGAGCAAAGTGAATCGTATATAACTTTTCGTTGGCATGGCGTAAACCCCTAGTTGAGTTAATTACTTGGGTTTTTTTGGGGTCAATCAAGTCTAATAAATAGGTGGCATAAAGATAGGTAATTGTCACGGGTGGGTCTTTTCGCATCCAAACAAAATCGAAGTTTTCTAGGCAGGTAAAAACTATCTCTTGTTTTTGATACCATTGAGATATAGCCTCCCAATGATTATCTTTTAACTCCACAGGAACCAGTTCAATTTTAGTTAGTTTTGCCCAAGCTTTTCCCGCAATCGCACTGAGATCGGTGATGGAAGTAATCCAAATTTCATGACCTAATAATTGGGATGCTTCCATGATAGCTACACTGGTATCATGGCCCGGATCTAGATACTCGATCGGATCGATAATAAAGGCTAGTTTCATTAATAGTTTTTATCCTTAATTCTGCAACAGGGGAGCTAAACCACCACTTCTCTCTAAAGCATAGATGTCATCGCAGCCCCCGATGTGTTGATCATTTATAAAAATCTGTGGTACACTTGTACGACCATTAGCTCGATCGGACATTTTGGCTCGCGCTTGTTCATCACCATCGATACAATATTCGGTAAACTCCACCCCTTTTTTGTTGAGTAGTGCTTTAGCGCGGATACAGAAAGGACAGGAACTCCAAGTATAGATCTCAACTTTAGCGGCCATAAAATTTATCTGCTTTCTTTACAGTTCTTAATTTTAGCCGATAACCGAGCAGTGATCTTCCTTCAGGTCAGAAAACGCCAATTAGGACGATTCCACCGATATATTCCTTGTATTTCCCATTCTTCACCGTTTTGAAAGCGAATACGGCAACTAACAGGATGGGAGTCATCCTCACTTTCATTTACTCCTATTACCTCACAGGGAAACCAGTCGCAACTATCGGGAGCGTCTGCGGGAATCCATTCCCATAATCCATTAGACACCTCGATCGCATCTCCCACCTGTAATTTTTCTCTGGTTAACCTTAATTTTTGTAAATATTCTTGCCAATGAATCGGTTTTATGCTATTAAACCAAGCCAAGCCATACTGATCGCGGATAAATTGTACCGCACCGGAAGGGCGATCATTAAGCCAATCATTGAGGAGGGAACTTTTCCAAGCTAAATTTTCCCGTTCTTGTTTGAGGATAAATTCCAGTAAAATCTCCCTTTGCATAGATGTTAATTCGTCGAGGGGATTGCCATCAGCGAGGGAATTTTGCTCAAAAAACACCTCTAACAAAATTTCTTTTTGTTGTTCATTGAGAGGACATAATAAAGCCTCACACTGGAGAAAAGCCGCTTTGAGAGTGGTTTCAATCTCATCTCGATCCATGAGAGTCCTAAAAAAGCTGATTTCAAAGGGTGACGATCCACGATAATCTAGGTATTGGGGAAATCATACCGTAAAATCACTGATCTATGACACCACGCTCGCTCACCGTTTTACTGCTTTCTGCTCTCTTCTGGCTGTCTAGCTGGCTTATCATCCCTACTGCTCAAGCTTTGACCCCAATTCAACTATTAGATGTATCTTATAAAGACTGTCCCCCCGAATTAGCCGAGGGGAGTGTCACCAGTGGGGGAACCAGTTTTCCGGCTAATTGTTTTTTAATCACCGGCAAAGCTAAAAATAATTCTGGAAAAACCGTCTATGATGCCGATGTTTTTGGTCGGATTTACGATGCTAACGGGGAACCAGCTTTACAAAATCGTAGCCGGGTGGGGGCAATTCCGGAAGTGCCACCGGGGATTAGTGATTTCGAGATCAGAATTTCTGTTTCTACCAATCAACCCACCCCCTTGCGACTGGAAAAATTCAAAGCTTCCGGTTTTACCAGTAGTGTGGATCCCCGGATTTAGAAACTGCTGCTGACCAGACTGGTGGCTCCTGTGGCTACGACACTCTGAACGACGTTGAGCAGCAGGAACGCGAGGATCGGGGACAAGTCCATTCCGCCTAGGGGTGGGATAATCGAGCGAAAGAGGTTTAAATAGGGATCGGTAATCGGACTGAGAAAAGACATAATCTGATAGGCCCAACCAGCATTTTGGAACCAAGTCAGTAAAACCCTAACAATTAGGATTACCGAGTAAATTTGCAGGAAATTGTTGATTATCGTCAAAATAAACCCTATATCGCTCATAAATAAATATTCCCTCAAGAGGGCGTGATGGTTAGTTTAGCTTTGATCTTACCAAAAAATGGTCTTTAGTTACCGAAAAATTGGGTTTAAAGCCTCGCCCTTTTAGGGCGACTTTAGAGGATGTATGATATTAAGAATAGCGGGCAGGGTGGGCAACCGCTTAAAAAACCCAGTCATCGCCCGATCAACGCACCGTTCGGCAAAAGCTCACGGCCGAAGCCTTGAAAACTAGAGTTATGGGGTTCTATAGGGGAATGCTCCTATAGGTAAAAATTCTGGCTCTTCTGAGTTTGGTATGCTTCTCGGCGGTTTATCAGGAGCTTAAGGGCTTGAAACACCTTCCAGATAAGTCTTTCGTGTTTTTTTCCAGAACTAAATTGAATTAATCCCTTGCTGGATAGGGTTTCCAGCTAAGTGTAACATCGATTTGCATTGCGAAACTCAGATGAACCAAAATTCGGTTTATCCGAGTTTAGTATGCTAAAGTAATAGATTTGTTACAAGATAGAAGAAACTATGGACAACCTGTAAGCAATGAAGGGTCAAATCGTATTGATTCAATTTCCCTTCGACGATTTATCTTCCAGTAAAGTTCGCCCTGCTTATTGCCTAACCAATAAAATTGGAGGCTATCAACACATTATCTTTGCTCTGATCACCAGTCGTATTCCCGAAAATCTCCTTCGTACAGATATTATTTTGAGTTCAGAAAGTCCAGATTTTATGATAAGTGGTCTTCGCCAATCCTCAGCCATCAGACTTGATCATTTGGTAACACTTCTATCTTCACTGATGCAGCGTGAACTAGGCTCATTATCATTAAAAACTCAAACTTTAATTATAGATATTTTGTCCGATATTCTACGTTCCTAATATCCCTTTAAATTAGGTAAATCTTGCTAGAGGCTAACATTTGTTCTTCTCTGTATAACTAGCCTACACTCAACGGATTTAGATGAACCCCCCGCTTTTGTGGAGAAAATGCGGAAATTAAAGGCAGAAAGGGCAGCGGCAGAAAATTATTAATCAGTATTAAGTAATTCTCATTGCTTGATTAGGAGATGCCCAAGATTATCAAGACCGGATTACTCATATTCCTCTATAAATAGCGAAGATTTAAAAGGGAATCCAATCAACTCGGTCAATCCATTCTTCTGCTTCCGATGCTTCCCAAATCAGATACAATTCCTCTGCCCAGATTTCTAAATTAGCACTGGGACGCAACCATAGTAAACCCCAAATACGTCCACCCTTATCCCAATGGTTTTTCAGGTGTCCGGGCATACTGCGACGATTATTGGTAACTAACAACCGTTGAAATGACGCAACATAATCTAGGATTTCTGGGTCTAAAGTTCCCAGTGGTGGTGCATCGGGTTCACCTACTCGCAAAATATCGAGATTAGGATTCAATCGTAACAGAGATATTTTGAGGTCTGGGGATAAGTTTTCATCTAACAAAAACCGGATTTTCATGCGAGGTTTAGTTCTTGCTGTTTCCGTTTTAGTTTTAGTTGTCTTAGGCGTTGAATCAGGGGAGATGGCTCGGTATTTAACCACTGCTGGTATTGTTCTTCCTGCCAGTCACGGAGGCGCTGAAGATAAGCATCTATCAGGGTCTTATTTTGATAGTAATAGGCGAGAGTAGCGTAAATTTTCTCTAGGTTTAAGGTGGGTAACTCTTGGAGAATCTGCTGGGAAGTATAACCTTTTAAATGGTAGTTGATGACATCCTCAATCCCAATGCGATGTCCTTTAATGCGGATGTCATCTGGAGCAAAAACTTCAAAGTATTCTTCTAGTTGCATGGTTTTCTTGGAGCAAACTTTCTCTTTTAATTGTAGCATCGCCACCAGTTATCAGTCCGGCTCTTTGATAACTGTTCACTGATAACTGAAAAGGCGTTTCTACTTCCGGAGATGAAGTGCAAGAAAGGCTGTCTTGCCGGTGACATAGCTCCCCGTCCTCAAAAAATAGCCTCATCTGTTGCCAGTGCTAAAATTTCCCGATGAGTAAGGACCCTCTATTTTTCTCCCCTCTAATACTAAATCCTGTTATAATAAAACAAGTAAAGACGAGGAAATAAAATGCCCAAGAAAGCTTACTTAGCCGAACATCTGAGTTCAGAGGAACTGAAAGATAGATACAGAAGC